>Ga0073928_10003784_pt1 | contig 23354 bp, 26 predicted proteins | sample PaiPotPPA55metaG_FD_76969 | JGI IMG/M metagenome (GOLD analysis project Ga0073928, IMG submission 76969) | Iron sulfur acid spring bacterial and archeal communities from Banff, Canada, to study Microbial Dark Matter (Phase II) - Paint Pots PPA... ...
GCGTCATTATGGACGTCACCAACGCCGAGCAGGCGCAAATCGCGGAAAAAGCGGGCGCTTGCGCGGTGATGGCGCTGGAGCGCGTGCCTTCTGACATTCGCAAAGAGGGCGGCGTGGCGCGCATGGCGTCCATCAAAATCATCCGCGAGATCATGAAGACTGTGACGATTCCGGTGATGGCCAAGGTGCGCATCGGCCATTTTATCGAAGCGGAAGTCTTGCAGGCGCTGGAAGTGGACTTCATCGATGAGAGCGAAGTGCTCACGCCCGCGGATGAAGAGAATCACGTGTGGAAGCACGATTTTCGCGTGCCGTTCGTTTGCGGCGCGCGCAACCTGGGCGAAGCGTTGCGTCGCATTGCGGAAGGCGCGGCGATGATTCGCACCAAAGGCGAAGCCGGTTCCGGCAATGTTGTCGAAGCCGTGCGGCACATGCGCACGATTGTGAGCCAGATGAGGCAGCTCACCACCTTGCGCGATGACGAATTGATGCATCAGGCGAAAGAACTGGGCGCGCCGCTGGATTTGATTCGGCAGGTGGCTAAGACCGGTAAGCTGCCGGTGCCGAACTTCTCCGCGGGTGGAATTGCGACACCTGCCGATGCCGCGCTTGTGCGGCGGCTTGGCGCTGAGGCGGTTTTCGTCGGCTCCGGAATTTTTAAATCCAGCGATCCAGAGGCGCGCGCGAAAGCGGTTGTGAAGGCGACAACTCATTTCGAAGATCCAAAGGCCGTGCTGGAAGCGCACGAGGAGCTTGGCGAGGCGATGCGCGGTCTGGACATTCGGCAGCTTGAAGAGAAGGATTTGTTGTCAACGCGCGGTTGGTAATTGAATTTTGCTGAGCTGGGGCGCAGCAATGCTGCGCCTTTACAAGGACGACGACTTGAAGATTGGGATTTTGTCGGTGCAGGGAGATTTTGCGGCACATGCGGCGATGCTGGCTGGCATGGGGATTGAAACTGTTGAAGTGCGCACGCGCGAGGACCTCGCAGGCTGCGACGGCTTGATTTTGCCCGGCGGCGAGAGCACGACGCAATTGCAATTCCTTCAAGAAGAAGGCTTATACGACGCGATCAAGAAATTCGCGGCGGAGGGCAAAGCTATTTTCGGAACTTGCGCGGGCGCGATTCTCCTCGCGAGCGAAGTGAAGAATCCACACCAAGAATCGCTCGGCCTGCTGGACATGACCGTGCTACGCAACGGATACGGCCGGCAAGTTCACAGCGATGTAGTCAGCGGGCCTTCCACGTTGAAACCTGAGCCGATGGAAATGGTTTTTATCCGCGGGCCTATTTTTGAGCGCGTCGGGCCCGGCATTGAAGTGCTGGCCGAATACGCCGGAAAGCCCGCGCTAGTGCAGAAGGAGCACATCCTGGCTGCGGCGTTTCATCCCGAACTCACGGACGACACGACCGTGCATCAACGCTTTCTCGAGTTGGCTGCAGAAAGGTCCAACCACTCCGCCATCGCGCGCTAGCTCTACGAACCAACTCTCCGCACCCAAATCCTCGTAGTCGCCGGCTTTCCCAGATGCATCGTTCGCCCACGCGCCCGCAATGTAATCGTTTCATCGTACTCGCGTTTCTTCACTTCCACCTGCGTCTCCGGCCGCAGCTCCAAGTTTTCCAGGAACTCCAAAAATTGCGCGTCCTTCTCGTACACGCAAATAATTTCCGCCCTATCATTCGCGCGCAGATCGGAGAGCAGCACCGCTCCCTGTTTGCGTAGCTTAGCGATGCCGCCACGCATCGGAACCCCATGCGGGCAGCTTTTCTTGTCGCCAAAGCGCTTCAGCAGCAGCGCTTCTACTTCCGGAGAAATCGCATGCTCCATGCGCTCCGCTTCATCGTGAGCCTTTGACCATGGCAGTCCGATCACGTCGGTGAGCAGCATTTCGGCGAGTTGGTGACGCACCGCCAGGCGCTCGGCGTATTGCCGGCCCTTGCGCGTCAGGTCGATACGGCCTTCGCGGTCCACGCGCGCGTGCCCGTCGCGCGTCATGCGCTTTAGCGCTGCCGTAACCGCCGGTGGAGTTACGTTCAGTGCTTCCGCCAGGCGCGCGCTGATGGGCGTCTGGTCCTCTTCGAGCATCTCCCAGACGGCTTTCAGATAGTCTTCCTGCGAAACGCTGGTTTTTTCGCGCCGCAAAATAATCTCCTCGCTCGGTTTGTCTATGGACGCGCGCGGCTGGAAGCGGCGTCTTTGTTGTCGCCGCGCATCGCAAATTCCTTCCGTATTCGTTGAGCTAATTCCGCAACGCGCCGCTGAACCGCTTCATACGTTCCTTGATATTTCTCCGCGTTCCCGTATGGATCTTCGATTTCCCAGTCCTCGGCATTCGCGTGCCCGCCGAAATTGCGGAATGCAAATTCCCGCGCTCGCCCGCTCATATTGATGACCATATCCGTGGACGCCCAGGCCTCCGCTGTGATGGGCTTGGAAGCTAATCCGTCGACAGCATAGCCGTTGCTCAGAAGCGTTTCCGTCGTCATTTCCGCAACAAAGCCAAGGGGAGCCAATCCCGCGCTCGATGCCTCAAGTTCCAGGTGGGCATCTTGCCGCGCGATGGCTTCTGCCATTGGGCTCCGGCACGAATTACCGATGCAAACAAAAAGAACCTTGGCGCGACGTGTTTCCATGCTCCCTGAAGTCTCTCACAAGCCGAGACAGTTCACGTAGGGCTGCCGCACTCCAAAAGCTACACGCGATCATCGAGCAGAGATTTGAGGCGGGCGTAGCCGGCGCGGCTTACGGGCAAGCGTGTGCCATCAGTCAAAATGGCCAAGCGGCTATCTTTGCCGTAAGGCTCGATGCGGGCCACGCGCTCCAAGTTGACGATGTACGAGCGGTGGATGCGAACAAATCGCGCAGGGTCCAGCGCGGCTTCGACGCTCGCAATCGTTTGCTGCTTCAAATGCTTCGTGCCGTGGCTTGCGAGGGCTACATAGTCGTCCTGCGCTTCCACATAGTCGAGCTTTGTAACAGGGATTAGCGTTACGCGCGTGCCATCGCGGATGACCACCCGCTCGAGAAATTGCTGGGGTGGACGGGCCGCCGCGGTGAGTTCGGCAGGAATCGGTTTTTTCTCTGCGACACGATCCTTCGCGCGAGTCAGCGCCGCCTCAAAACGCTCGCGCCCAACCGGCTTCAATAGATAATCAACGGCGTGCACCTCGAAGGCGCGCATGGCGTGTTGATCGTATGCGGTGACGAAGATCACCGGAATGTTCGTGCCGATAAGCTCCAGAACATCAAAACCGGTGAGCTTTGGCATCTGCACGTCCAAAAAAATGAGGTTCGGCTTCTGCTCGGCCACCGCCTTCACCGCGTCGAAACCGTTCGCGCACTCTGCGGCAATTTCCACTTCGGGATGAGACTGCAGCAGGTCGCGCAATACGTGCCGCGCCAGGTCTTCGTCATCTACAAGGAGAGCGCGGATTTGTGTTTTGGGCGGCATCGTCAGGTGCGCGCCTCTTTTGCCGGTGCAAGTTCCTCTTCTGCGGCGGTCTGTTTCGGGTTCTGGGTCATTTCAGCGGGAAGGGAAATGGCGACGCGAAACAATTCTTCCTCAGCGGTTGCACGCAGCGTGGCGTCTTTGCCGTAACGCGCTTCCAAGCGCAGCCGAACATTCGCAAGTCCGAGGCCGCTTTTTCGAGGAGCCGGGGCATCGGGGTCGACGGAATTTTCAACCGAGAGATGAAGCCGCCCGCCGCTGCATTCCGCCCCAACCCGCACGGTGCCGCCGACCGGGAGCGTGGCAACACCGTGAATGATGGCGTTTTCTACGAGCGGTTGCAGAAGCAGCGGTGGGAGCACGCACGTTTCCGCCTGCGTTTCGATGTGCGTATCGACGTGCAAGCGTTCACCGAAGCGAATTTTTTCAATGGCCAGAAAGCGTTGCAACAACTCCAATTCCTCCCGGAGCGGAACGAGCGCTTTTTCCCCGAGCCCCAGCGTCATACGGAGAAAATCAGCGAGCAGGATGCACATCTCGCGGGCCCTGGCGCCATCGATGCTGGTCAGCGCGCTGATGGAATTGAGGCTATTGAATAAGAAATGCGGATTAATTTGCGCCTTGAGCGCCTTCAGTTCCGCGTCTCGCGCCAGAATGCTAGTCTCCAGAACGCGAGCTTGCGCGGCGCGAGACTCTTCAATTTCGAGGATTACATAATGAGAGGCGATCGCCAGCGAATAAAGCAGGAAACCCGCCGCGAACAGCAGTGGCGCTTGCGGCGCAAATTTTTGGTCGAGTCCCTGGAACGCATGGATTTGTGATAGCAAATAGGCGATCAACTTCGCCACTTCCACCCACAGCAAGCTGACGATGACCGCGGCCACGGTATGTTTGAGGAACAGACGTCTGGGAGGCGTGGTTTGGATTGGCGACGCTTTACAGGAATACCAGGCGGACAGGCAAACAAATCCATAGATGTGGCATAGCGGAACGACCAGGAGAGTGGCGTACAACCAGCCGAGACCCGCCGGCTTTGCCATCACGTAAATCAGAATTGCAGTGATCGGAGCCCAGGAGAGCAAGTAGAGACCGAGCCGGCTAGCGGCGCGTTCGGGCATTCGGGTCGAGCTCGTGCGCGTGAGAATAGGATGCATAAGAACGGCTCAGTTCTTGATTTCGATGCCTCCAAATACGACCATTCCGGAGACGATGAGCGTTTTTGGACTGCCAACGGCCGGATTGCTGGGGTGGCGGGTCTTATCTTCATAGCCGCCAAAAACGGGGAAGTTGCGAGAATGGACGTGCCAAGTTTCGGGCACGCGGATTTCCACTCCGCCAAATACACAATTTATTTCCAGGATCGCTTCGGAAGCGATGTCCGCATCGCGAAAATCGAGTTCGACGCCGCCAAATATGGCTGTGACTCTGCCGCCCTGGAAATTCGGGCCGGACACCCGCCGTTCGCAACCGCCGAAGACCGCGACCGCGTTCAGCATGGCCTGAGAGCCGCCTGCGCCGGTGACTTGCTCCCGGAAGTCTTGTAGGGCTTTTGCCTTGGCGCGCAAAAATCCGCGATTTTCCAATGATCCCCACATTAAGAGCAGGCCGATCACTATGAGCGCGATGGGCCAGACATCGGCGAAGCTCAAGTGCGTGATTCCAAGTTGATTCAGCTGGAGGAAGGCGCCTGCAACCACGAGGAGTAGCCCCTTCAAACGACCGGAGGGGCTCATGAGGTTCATTACACCCAAGACCACGAAGAGCAGCGGCCAGTAGCGGGCGACTGGGTCATAGGGAATTACCCCCATGTGGTGAAGAAGCAGAGCGGCCCCGACCAGAACGATGATGAGGCCCCAAGCGAATCCCCAGCGAAATTCGCCCACGAGCATGGCCTTGGGAGGTTTTATCCCTGGTTCGGATTGCTGCCGAATCTCTTGCTCGAGATTCTCTTTAAACTCCTTTCCGTAATCTGGTGCGTCCATCACTGATCTCCTTCGGGCAGCGCGGAAACGTCACGCCTGCCGGGAGCCGTCGCGGTTGTGGCACGTTTTGGTAGAAGAGCGATTCCGATGAGCGTCACAATCAGTGCCGAGCATAATACCAAGATACGGTGCACGACTGACAGCAGGACGGCGTGGTCGAGCGCGACAATGCGAACAGCGTGCAGCGAGGCTAAGCCGATGCTGCCCAAAAAGCCGAGTGAATCGACGGCGGCGCTGTTCAGCGCGGAGTGAAACTGCCAAGCCAATGCGGAGGAGTAAGTCACCAGTACAGCGGACCCGATGATGCGCATTGCGATTCCCACAACTCCGCTGAGGTTGCGCTTGGAGGTCTGATTTCGAGTCATGCTGAACTCCCGGCGGTTGCCGTTTTGCCGCCCGAACGACAGGGTACGGGCCTCGCAAGCGGCGTTCACGTGGTATTCGGGGGACACCATGCGCTTACCGGTGAATAGCGGGCTGCGGAGCGCGAACGACGGCGGCAGGCCCCCTCCCTATGTTTTTCATAAGTGTTCATTCTAAAGGAACTTAAAGTTGTTTGTTTTGATACACTTTTGCAAGTGTTGATTCTAAAGCTGGTTAGAAGCTGCCTGAACGCCGCTCATTGGCATGCCCGTGTGCCGTTTATGACCACCTCAAGACGCTGGGCAAAAGCCGCAGGGCTGCGCGGACTCCGCCCTGCGCTACAGGACTATTCCTGACAAATTTTGGCCCTTGAAATGAAAAAGCGGGAGAGGTGCTCCCGCGTCGAGGCGTAGATTCTTACGGGGTTGATGGTACCCCACGGCTTGAAATAAGTCACGAGAATTCGGTGAAGGGCAACTCAAAAGCATCTCTGGAAAGCGCGTAAGCCATTTATGTATGAGATCGGTTTTAGGTTCCGGTTTTGTATGACCAGAGCAATTCCGGTGGAACAGCAGGATTCGCTTGCATTATTCCCGAAATGGAACTAGTTTAGGCGAACTCTGAGAGACAACTTTCCGCAAGACCAAGTCCTGCGCAAGGATCCGAGATGACGAGAATTTATTTTTCCACAGAGCATCGAGCACGTTGGCGTTGGCTTTTGTACGTGGCTTTGGCACTCGCGGGCGGACTGCTGACGTTCGCAGGGGCGCGTGCACAGCAGGGCGCTTCGGATGACGCCACCTTTCGCAAGCTAATCGACAATTACTGCGCAGCGTGGAGCTCCGGCAACGCAGACGCGCCGGCCAAGTTTTACGCGAAGGACGGCGGGCTGGTCTTCTATGATTTGGCTCCGTTCTCCTATCACGGCTGGAAGGAATATCACGACGGAGTGCAAAAGGAATTTTTCGCCAATATGGAGAGCGGGAGCTTGACCGCAGGAAAGGACCTGAAGGTGTCTCGCCACGGCACACTGGCGTGGACCACCGTCTCCATGCATTTCTCTGAAAAAACAAAGGACGGTAAGGCTACAGAAACAGAGGTCCGATACACCGGCATTTGGGAGAAGCGCGGAGCAAACTGGCTTCTCGTGCATGAGCACCTCTCAGCCCCGATGGGAGGCTAGCCGTTTGGAGGAAGTACAGGCGCTCTCAGTCCTGTAAATGGGGCCTGTATACGTAAGATAAAATGTGGAAGATGCTTCGCTACTATTGGATTGTGGCACGCGGTTATCGCCTGAATCCTTGGAAAAGTCCGTACCTGCGCTGGAGGTTCGAGACGTTTCTCGGGCCGGAAGCGGCTGGCCTGGACGCGAGCAAGTTCTTTCACCTGATGTGGAAATACCGCAACCAGATGGAACGGTTCGTTGATTGGGCAGCGGCGCGGCGACGGTATCAGCGTCGGCGCATCCACGCTTAGCATCTCCAATTGGCCGCGAATTCGGCGCAAATTCCCTTCGGATGAAAGCGTTATAATAAGCGCGTAGGAAGGAGGATCTGTGACGGAACTGAAAATCCTCCAGAAAACCGAGACATTGCACGAAGCGCGCTGGTGGGAAGCGGAAGCCAACGGCCGCGTCCACTGCTATCTTTGCCCTCGGCACTGCCACATCAATCCGGGCCAAGCTGGATTCTGTTTTATCCGCGTCAATGAAGGCGGCAAGCTTTACAGCCTGGGATACGGCGCGCCCGCTGCGTTGCAGGTTGATCCCATCGAGAAAAAGCCGCTGAACCATTTTCTACCGGGCACGCGCGTTTTCAGCATGGGCACGGCGGGCTGCAATATGGGCTGCTTCTTCTGCCAGAACTGGGATATTTCGAAGTCGCGGCACGATCAAGTTCACTCGCAACACGTTTCTGCTGAAGACGTTCCTTTGCTTGCTCTGCAATATGGTTGCGACTCGCTGGCGTTTACTTACAACGAGCCGACGATTTGGGGCGAGTACGTCATCGACATCTGTAAGGCGGCGAAGCAGTACGGATTGAAATGCGTGATGGTTTCGAACGGCTACATCACGCGCGAGGCGTTTCACGATATTTACGAGCACATCGACGCCGCGAACATTGACTTGAAGGCTTTCACGGAAAACTTCTACGGGAAAATTACGCTGACGCACTTGCAGCCGGTGCTTGACACCTTGCAATGGTTGAAGAACGAGACGAATGTTTGGTTCGAAATCACCAATCTCATGATTCCTACGCTCAACGACGATCCTGCGGAGACGCGTAAGCTCGCTGAATGGGTTCTGACGCATCTCGGTGCTGACGTGCCGCTGCACTTCACCGCGTTTCATCCCGATTTCAAGCTGCGCGATAAGCCGCGAACTCCGCCGGAAACGTTGCATCGGGCGAGGCAAATCGCGCTGGAAGCAGGACTGCACTATGTATACGAGGGAAACATCTACAGTGACGGCGCGCACACTAACTGTCCGAGCTGCGGCTCGCTGTTAGTGCGGCGGTCTTGGCACGATGTGACCGAAAACCGCCTCAAGGATGGACGCTGTCCGCAATGCGGCATCACAATTCCCGGCGTTTGGGAGAAAACCGTTCGCGATTCTGCCCGTACGGTGCCACCGACTGGCGAAAAATACAGCCATCTGAATTTGTAAAAAGTTCGGGCGAGAACGTTTACCAGAGGTGATTGCCAAACGCGTAGTAACCTGGCCCGACGCGCATGGAGTGATGCCAAGCGATCGGGAAAGCCCACCAGACCAACCCTCCCAGAACTGCCTGTCCTAAAGTTAGCGGTAGGATGTTGCGCTCGCGCGCAAACAGCCAGCACATCGCAAACCCGCCTATCAAGGTGAGCGGCACGAGGACCGGGTTGGGCCAATGCAGCAAGGCGAAGACAACGCTTGCGAACAGCGCCGCTACTGACGGGCTTTCGACTGCGTACAAGAAGCGATCCATCAAATAAGAATTCAGCGCGATCTGCTGCAGAAGGCAAAACGCGAAATAGCCGAAGAAGCGGTGGGAGTCCAACAAATGCGGAGGGAGGCGGTGGATGGCACCCAGATAAAGCCCGGCAGCACAGACGCCTGCGATGCAGATGCCGAAAACGATCGCCGCCCGCCGCGTTGCGGGTCCGAGGTTATCGGCGCGCCAGCCCAGCGTTTTTGGGGTGTCGTGATGGATGATGAAGCTGACGACCAGCCAGACGGGGAACACAATCCATGAGTCCGGATGGCTGAATTGAAGCCGCCAAATGTACAAGCCGATGTAGGCGCAGAATGCGAATCCTTCGGCGAGGCTGAAAATTCTACGGTTTTTGTTGTGCAACATAGCAAGTTCGGTCGGGCGTGAGACAATTATAGCCCTAACCCCGAATCATCGGATGTCATCGCACGTGATGAGGTTGCGCGCAACATCAGCAAAGCGAGCCGCTGACAATGGCACAAACGCACCGAGTACTCATTCTGGGAGGCGGGTTCGCCGGCCTGAATGCCGCGGAGAAGCTGAAACGCGCCCCGGTGGACGTCACGTTAGTGGATCGCCGCAATTTTCATCTGTTCCAGCCCCTTCTCTATCAGGTAGCCACCGGCTCCCTCTCGCCCGGCGAAATCTGTGCCCCTTTGCGTGGCGTTCTGAGCAAGCAGAAGAACACGCTCGTGCTGCTTGGGGAAGCGGCGGACATCAATCCTGATAGTAAGCGTGTAACACTGCGCGACGGCGCATGCCTTGATTACGATTCGCTAATTGTGGCCACCGGCTCGAAAACCTCCTACTACGGCAAAGACGAGTGGCGCGAATATGCGCCGAGCTTGAAAACCATTGAGGAGGCGACGGCCATCCGGCACAAGATTCTGTACGCGTTCGAATGGGCCGAGCGGTCTGCAAGTGCAGCCGAAGTTCACGAGTGGCTCACCTTCGTGATCGTGGGAGCAGGTGCGACCGGCTTGGAATTGGCCGGCGCGCTGGCGGAAATCGCTAATGAAACTCTTAAAAACGATTTTCGCCGCATCAACCCAAGGGACGCGCGCATCATTCTGATGGAAGGCGGAAACCGCGTCCTGGCCGCCTACCCTCCGGATCTTTCGGAAAAAGCCGAAAAATTGGTGAAGCGCTTGGGCGTCGAGGTCATGAAGGGCGTGATGGCCACCGTGATCGACAGCAATGGCGTCACCTACAAACGCGGCGAGACCACGGAGAGGCTGGCTGCCAAGACCGTCCTGTGGGCGGGCGGAGTGATGGCTACTTCCTTCGGAAACAAACTAGCGCAGCGTACCAAAGCGGAAACGGATCGTTGCGGCCGGATCAAGGTTCGGCCCGATCTTACTATTCCGGATTATCCGGACATTTTTGTCGTCGGCGATCTGGCCACGGCACAAGGCAAAGGCGGTAAGCCTATACCCGGAGTCGCGCAGGCGGCCATACAGGGCGGCGCATACGCGGCGAGCACGATCAAGGCTTGTCTCAAGGGTAAGAAGGAGGTGCCGCCATTTCATTACTTCGACAAAGGTGACATGGCCGTCATCGGACGCGCCGCCGCCGTCGCCGATATTTTCGGCCTGCATTTCTGGGGTTTGCCGGCTTGGCTGATCTGGCTGTTTATTCATCTTTTGTACATCGTGGAATTCCAGAGTCGCGTGATCGTCTTTATTCAGTGGGGATTTGAATATCTGACGTTCAGTCGCGGCGCGCGCTTGATCACAGGCGAAGGCGGCGGCGAGCTCAAGGGGCAGTCCGCGCCGGACAACCCGCCCCCTTGTTAAACCCTCAAAGCTACAAGCTCTCCTGTATTGTTCGCCATTGGGCTAAGCCCAATGATATGAGCGTCGCGGAGCTGTGGTAGGGGGCATTCCGCATAATGTGGTGCGTGGTCCAGAATTTCAGGTTTTGGATTGGCATTGCCATTGTTGCGGTGTGCTTATCTCCGAATCTTTTCGCACAGACCCTCCACTCAGACGCCCAGCCGAATACTCAGAATGCCGATGCATTGGTGCGCGAAGTCATACACAACGAAATCGAGGCACAATTACACGACACCTCTTTGTGGTGCTATCGCGAACACGATCAGGAGGACGGAAAACCCAGCAAGACGCTGGAAGTCTGCCAGAGCAAAGACGGCGCGCTCGAACGCCTCATGGCCCAAAACGGCAGGGAATTAAACGCCACGCAAAGGCAAGCCGACGATGAGCGCCTCCAAAAATTGATCGGCCATCCGGAGCAACTTAGAGCCAAGCAAAAAAAGGAGCGCGAGGACGGCGAGCAAGAGCGCAGCATGTTGAAACTTTTCCCCGAAGCGTTCCACTTTCAGCGCGAGAGCGAGTCCGGAGGGCTCGTTACCGTGCGATTCCGGCCCAATCCTGCTTTTCGGCCGAACACGCGCGCAGCCCTCGTTTTCCATCACATGGAAGGAACGCTGGTTCTCGATGTTAAAGACAAACGTCTAGTGGAAATCAATGGCCGGCTAACTAGCGAAGTGAGATTCCTAGGCGGTCTGCTCGGACACTTGGACAAGGACGGAACGTTCTTGGTGAAGCAGCAAGAAGTTAGCGACGGTCATTGGGACCTGAGCTATATGAGCGTGCACATGGACGGCAAAGCGCTGCTGTTCAAGACTATCACCGTTCTGGAGAAGAAGACTTTAGTTGACTATAAGCCTCTTCCTCGCGGCGCAACTCTTCAGCAAGCCGCTGATTTTCTCATGCGTGATTTCGATATCCACAGCGCCTCGTCCGCATCCTCCTCGGCAAAGTAAGCAGCGCATCCCCTGCGCGGCTCCGCCTGAAATTGCGGGTCACGAGAGAGTTGGCCCGCGCCCGCGGAGGATTGAACCCGCGACTCCATTTAAGCTCAATTACTGGTACATTGTCTGTGGGGAACCATGCCGACCCGCATCATTCTGGCCGACGACCATGCCTTAGTCAGGCAGGGTATTAAGTCCTTGCTTGAGCGAGAAGGACTGCAAGTTGTAGCGGAAGCTTCCGATGGACGCGAAGCCATTCGCCACGCTGAAGCGCTCGCACCCGACGTCGTAGTAATGGACATCGGCATGCCTACGCTCAACGGCATGGAAGCCGCTCGCGAACTCGCGCGTTGCTGCCCCAAGGTGAAGCCGATTCTCTTGACCCAGCACGACGAGCCGCAATACGTCTCCGCCGCCCTGAGCGCCGGCGTCAAAGGCTACGTATTGAAGAGCCAGATTTCCGGTGAATTAATTCACGCTATTCAGCAAGTCTTGCGCGGGCACGTTTATCTCAGCCCGGGCATCTCCGGCGCGGTCATGGCCGCCTACAATTCCAAAGAGCATCCCGTTGATCCTTTGACCTCGCGCGAGCGCCAGGTGCTGCAGCTAATTGCCGAGGGAAAATCCACGAAGGACGTTGCCGCGCTCTTGGGTGTCAGCGTGAAAACGGCGGAGTCGCATCGCTCGCGGCTCATGCAGAAGCTCGATATACACGAAACCGCCAGCCTCGTTCGCTATGCGGTGAAACACGGCCTCGTGCAAATCTGAGCGTCTCGCAAATTTGGACTGCGCCGGACTTTAGAGTGCGGGGATCCGCCCGCTCCTATGCACGGCTCTCCAAGGCCGTCTTCAATCGACCCAAATCATCCTTCAACTGCTGCTCCGGTTCCTCGCCAAACAGCTTCGCAACCGTCGCCCCCAAAATTCCAGCTGGTGGCAAATACTGCATGGACACACGAATCACCGTTCCACCGTCGCCTATCGTTCTTTCAAATCGCACAGAACCCGCGCTATCGATATCCGGATTGTTGACAGATCTCCAGGCGATGAGCTCGCCCGGCAAATCATTAATAATTTCCGCGTCCCACTCCACTTGCGTTCCCGCCGGAGCTTTCACCACCCAATGCGAGCGCTTGTCATCCGTTTTCGAAACATTTTTCACGTGCTGCATAAAACGGGGCAGGTTCTCCAGGTCGCGCACAAAGTCATACGCCTTCCGCGGCGGCGCATTCACGTGTATCGATCGCTGCACCTGCACGCCCAACTGATGCGGTATGCGCGTCCCTTCACTCTGCCCCGCATGACCGCGCGTGATTCCCAGCGCTTCATACAGATGATGTCCCGTCGCGCCGTAGCTCAGCAGGTCCGCTCCCAGTAGCGCGAGCGCCTCGCGGAACCACGAACGCCGTGAGATCCCAAAAATCAGCAGCGCGCTTCCCGCCAACCCGTACAGTAGTCGTGACTCTGTTCCCATTCGCTTATTTCTTCTCGGAAATACTCGTTCCATAAATTCTCCTCGCTCGAAAATCTGCAATGCACGCATCATCTACATCGAGACTGATACTCCGTGCTTTGCCGAAGCCGATGCTATCCACTGAATCGTGTAGCGAAGATTAGGGTGTTAGAAAGTTTGGAGCGCGAGCGGGTTAGTTCGTGCCTACGCTCGAAGGTTCACCGCTTTTCGCGAGATGCTTTTTAACCCAACTCTGCATTTCAAGCGAATACCCGATGGCCATCCATTCTTCGCGGGCCGAACTTAGTACACAGCGCGGAGGCAATATGAAAATCAAAACGTCAGGCCTCGGTCTAATCACCCTGGGCATTCTGCTCCTCGGAGCGCAACTCGTTCTGTACTTGGGCGCCAAGAACGTAGTCCCGCCGCCAAACAGCGGCGAGACCCATATCGTGCCGAAGACTCGAATCACACCGCAGCCCGGAATCTTTGGTGCGCTTTCCTTGGTTAGCGGCCTTGCTCTCGTCGCAAAAAAGCCTGAAGAAGCGGACGATCCTGCAGACGGCCTCACCATACCTGAGGAAGCAGAAAAAATCAGAAGAAAAGCCAGTTAACTTTGCAATCGCACGTCAGTATCGGAGTTCCTCCTGCGCGGACGCCACTCCGCCAAATGAGGTCAGCAGCGCCGTCGCTGCCACGCTTCCGATTAAGTAAGTCCGAACCCTTTTGAACATCGTTTTATGCATGGGAACCTCGTGTTGTCACAATGTTGATACGCCTTCGGTGTAGCCAGGTTAGCAACACCAGTCACACTGACCGTCCTAATGCGGAGCAATACAGAACTGTTAGGTGCGTCGCAGCGGAGAATGCTGGCTTCGCCTGATGCGCTCAATACGCCATTCACCCTAGCGCGCGGCATTACCGAATGCGGTAAAACCCGATACGCGAACCGCATCCCGAACAAATTTGGTTGGACCTACAAGATGTTCTCTATAGGCACAAACCGTGACCCTATGATTAGATAAAACACGGTGAACCTTCGACAGCGGGAAGATGTAAGTCCCAAGCCCCGCGCTGCGCAGCGGCTCATCAAGGCGCAGAAATGCAGAGTCCTTTACAAATTCTGATTGTCGACGACTCCGATGTGACGCGGCGTATTCTCTCTACCATCGTGCGCTCCCGACAATGGACCGTCTGCGGGGAAGCGGAAGATGGATGGTCCGCCATCAGAAAATTTCAGGAACTGAGACCGGATGTGGTTCTTCTCGACTTGGCGATGCCCGACATCAACGGCATCGAGGTCGCGCGCATGATGTCCGGCTTGGATCCCACCGTGCCAATCATTCTTTTCACCATAATGGATTTGGAAGGCCTTGAGAGCGCTGCTCGCAGCGCGGGCGTCTACGCAGTCGTCTCGAAAGCGCAGTGCTGGGATCTACTCAAGAGCATCGACTCCGCGGTCGCACAATCCCAACGATTGATTCAGTGATTGACGCTCGGCGCGCCAATTTACAGCGTGCCCGGCGGATGTCACAGCGCTCGTAGGAACGCCACCAGGTCACTTTTTTCCTGACCGTTGAGCCGGAGTTGTTGGACGAGGTTGAAGAATTCCACCGTGTCTTCCAGGGTGAAGCAGCGGCCGTCGTGCAGATAGGGCGGGCTGTCTTTGATTCCGCGCAAGCTAAAAGTCTTCATGGGGCCATCGCCGGGTTCGTTCTTCAGAAATCGCTCCAGGTGCAGGTCGTGCATCTGGTTGTCCATGTAGAGCGGTGCAGCATGGCAACTGGAGCATTGGCCTTTGCCGAAGAATATCTGTTCCCCGCGGAGTTCGGCTTCGGTGGCCTGCCCCTTGATTAGGTGGCCAGTGATTGGATCCAGCTTGGGCGCGGGTGGAAAATCGATCATTTTTTACATCTGCGCCATGTGGCTGACCTGAATGCGATCCAGAATATTCATGCCTTTCTTGATTGCGTGAATTTCATCTCCGTTGAAATAAGCGGTGCGTTGTTCGAACTCAGTGAAATCCTCCACCGAACGCAGGCCGCGCTTGGAACCAAAAACCTGCTGATTGAAGACCCCGCGCAGGCTTACCGTGTCGAGCCGGAAGCGCCGCTCTGACGGTCGAATATCCGGACTTACATGGAACTGCCCGGTGGTGTGAAAATTCACGTGGCAATCCAGGCACGTGACACCCAGGCTTGGATCTTTGGTCTTGCGATCGTCGGTTGGGTTGAACTCCTCCTGCGGGAATGGGGTCAGTAACAGGCGCAAGCCATCTAACTGAACCGCCGTAAGGATGGGTTTAAATAGCTGGTAATAATTGTTAATCGACAGTACCTCTCCCCGCGAGACATCGCCCAGCTCGGGCCGGTTGATCAGGAAAATTGCGGGCGGAAATTCCGGCAGGAACACGTCAGGAAGGTCGAAGGCCACGTCGAACCTCTCGAGCCGCGGAAACATCTTGATCTGCATCTGGGGGAAAACCTGACCGCCGAGGCCAGCAGCCAGCACATGCGGCAGGGATGGGTAAGGAAACACGTCCTGCTGCCGAATCTGATCCGGCGTCATCTGCCCTAACTGGGCCCAGGTCAAGCCGCTTTTGAGACGAGCGGTAGGTCCTACCGCCAGCGGCTTACCTCGTGACATCTTTGCCTCGGGATCGAGCTTTGGGGTCAGGTTATATCGGCTCTCGAGCAGTTGGCGCTGCAACGCCATAACCTTGGGTTTCTGAGCCGACAGCCGTTGCACGATCGCGTCGGGATTCTCGTTTGGCCTTTCCGAATTCAAAGGATCGCGATAGAAGTCGAAGCCCGAGACCTTTCCTTCCCCCGGCTGTTTTTTAATCTCCGGTGATGATGGTTGTGCGTTCTGCGCATTGAAGATGTCGGACCGGTCGTGTTCCGTCTTCCGCTGTTCAGGCCGTTCGACCGGGACGGCTTGAGTCTGCTGCGCCTCCGTAACCGCGTCGTGCGGAGCTTGCTGGGAATTCTCCTGCGCAGCCACCCACAAAAAACCGAAAACGAGGAGCACCGACACACCAAATATGACTGGCAATACTCGGTGCTTGTTCGTCGCTGGGTCCTTAGCGCCAATCCTTTTGATCAAAAGCTTTGGTTTCGCCATACACCGTCTCCTTAACTGTGGGAATCGGACCTGTGAGCAATGAAGAATCGCGTCACGCCATTGAGCGTTTCCCGGCCTTTGACCCACGCCGGGGACGCGATTTTACGGATCTACGAATCCTGAAAAGGTGAATTCTGGATCTGCTCGTAAAAATTGCTCCGCTTGTAGTTGCGGATGAAATGGGAGCAGATATCCTCATTGCACGTTCCTTCTGTTGACTGAGTCTTGGCCTCAAAACCGCCAAGAAATGCCTTGGCGATGTCTTCTTTGAACTTGATGCGCGGAAACTGCGCGACCACCTTTTTGCGTAGGCTTTCGGGGAATGTCTCGTATCCGATGCCGAGCACATCAAGACCAACGCCATTGAATAACAGTTCGACTTCTAACTGCTTGTACTGTGCGATACCAGGAGTCGTATGCAAAGATATTGCGTCCCAGGCAGTTTGGATTCGAGTGGCTGCTACGCCATGATGTTCGAGGAACTGGCGAACGGCGTTCGCACTATCAACTTCAAAGCGATCGGCCGCGCTGCTGAACTTCTTCAACAAGCCAAGATCATGGAATGCAGCGCAGATAAACAGAAGCTCTACATCGAATTTTTCCCCGGTCTGCCTGCCAAGCTCATTTGCCCAGAAGAAGACGCGGTGCGAGTGGTTGAACAAGAGAGGCGTGCTGAACTCTCGGAGAAGTCCGGTCGCCTCGCGAGTCAGTTGACTATCCGGGACTCCATCTTCTACGCGTTGAAACTTTGGCGACGGTGTTGGCACACGGATAATTGTTTTGGGCCTTCGAAACGTCGGCCCTGCCCGCACAGACTGACCAACCCCGGGCGTATTCAACTTGCCGCCTGCTGCAACAGCGCCAACTTTAGCCGAAGTATTTTATAAAAGTGACGTCTATTCATTCTTATCTCCTACGCGGAACTCTTGTGAGACCGCGGGAATGGAGTGAACTACATACAGATGATTCAAATTGGTCTGATGAGCGCGCGAAGATAATGGCGCTATTGTGTCGTGAACTTATTTACTGGGCTGGTGACTCCGTCGCTCTTGCCGTTGGCGTCCATCGAGTCAACCTTATAGTAGAAGGTCGTCTTCGGCGGCAGGTCGTACAGGTTCACGCGGAAAACTGTCGATGAATGGGAAGGGTTCAACCTGAGCGGATTTTTGGCCGTTTGGCTCAAGTCTTTTGGATCCGTACCATAGTGCACAACGCCATAATGCACGGGCGCGCCACCGGGATTGTTTACCGTCCATCGGATAACCGTCAAATATCCGCCGGCCAACGCGATCTCTGGTCCCTGGGTGATCTGTACACGCTTGGCATGTGGAGTCGTTGGACTCTCTTGAGCGAGCAGGCTGCCGATGAAGACCACCATGATCGACACTGTCAGAAGTACTTTTTTCATGTTCACACCTCAAAGAGAATTAACTCAAGATGATTGGAAGCGAAAAAAACCGAGGTCAATCGTCAACCGCGATCTCTAGCTCCGGCTCGTCCGCTCGCATTCGAGGTTTTGCGAGACGGACGAGCCAGAGAAGAGAGGCCATTGGTTTAGATTTAGGGCTTTCGCCGCTTAACGTCCTCCGCTCACGGAATTGGCTTAGTCGGGAGAGGCGCAACGCCGCAGATGGCCGATGCGCACGGCGGTAGAGGTGGAGTCGGGATAATGGTGTTGTTCCCTTGCGTCGCAGCGGTTCCACCGCTCATGCAAACGCCCGTAAACGTATTCCTGTCGGGGTAAGGTCTCGTGAAGCCATCCGTTAGCGTCATGAGGAACGCAACGATCTGGTCCTCCTCTTGATCGGTCAAGCCGAGCATACCCGTCGTCGTGTCGAGATTGTTCCTGACCTCCGGCATCGGCCAGCAGGTCACCCTCTCAATCGTTCCCTGCGGGCAGTGTCCGGAAGTGACCGGCTTGGCAAAGCTGGTGTCGCGCGTGTTGTAGAAATGTACGAGCTGTTTGAGGCTCTTGATGTAGCCGTTGTGGAAGAACTCCTTCTGGAAGTAAGGCCCGGGGGCCTCGGTTGTGGGGCACTGTAGTGGTGCCATTGCCACATCGCGCGCGGAAGATACCTGGAATTGGCCGTCGGAGGTCGGCGCAAATTGGGTCCAGGTATCGTTCGGGCTTGCCCAAGAGCCGAAACCGCTCCGGAGGAAAGTTCCTAATCCCAAATCTCTGTAGCCGAAGCCAAACGGATTGCCGACGAACCCAAAGAAGTCGGGCTTGGTCTGATAATAGAAAGCGTCCCTCGGGTTGAGGGGCAAACCCTCATTTGCCGAGCCGAAGCATGTAAAGAGTGGTTTCAAACTGGCGGTTGCGCCTGTGTCTTCGCCGTTCGGCGCCTCTCCTTCGGGAGGCGGGGGCGTCGGGGCAGTCGACCTGCCATCCACATGGCAGGAGTTGCAGTTGCCCTTGCCGTTGAAGAGCTTGAACCCTGCCATCTCGTCTGCGGACAACGGATTTGTGGTTGGGTCATTCAGGAATGCGTCGAATTTCGACGAAAAAGCGCTGACATCCGGTGAGGCTTCGTATTGATCAAGCGACTGGGCCCAGTGATCGTAGACATGGTTTGCTATGGCGCGGTCCGGAGAGGATAGTTTAATTGGCATGGTGTCCGTTCCGAACACCTTGGCCCCTCCTGGGGTTTCGCAAATTTCCTCGGTGTTGGTTGGGAACTTGATTGTGTCTATGTCGTCGCCCCATACTTCGATAAAGAAGGACTTATACACGGCGCTCTGAAGCCGGAACGCGACGCAAGCCGTATCTGGTAACATGTGTTCTCCTGTGTCGACAGGAGGGCCCTGTGCCTGATTGGCGTCCGGACTCCCTAGCAAATACCCTGTCGCTCGTGAATCCCAGAAGTTTCCACCAAAAAACGCCTCCTGGGTGTCATTGTGATTGAGTACGGGGAAGTACGGTGCATACGTGTACCTCTGCGCGCTCCGCTTGGCGGCCCGAAACTGAAATGATCCGGGATACGCGATCATGGTCAGATTGACGGATGGGATCGGTCCGCTAAAGGCGGCGTATGGCATGTGGCAGAAAGCGCAAGCCCTATCCTTGAAGGGCGAGATATTCCTGTCGAAATTCAAGGCCTTGCCTAACAGAACGTTTAACCTTTGTCCGGTGTGGGCCAATATTGGCGGTTGATTTGTCAGCGTCGGAGGCGGCAAGGCACGCAACTGCGCCAGCGCTTCGGCTTCGATGAAATCAACTTCACGCAGGACGCGGGCTATCTCTGAATTTATGTCGGCCGGGAGAATCCCAGGCGGGTACGGGTTGTAAACCGGCGGTGTTTTGTCCGGCTCATCTCCGGTATGCCATGTATTTTGTACTCCTGTGTTTTGGGCCGAGATGCGCGCGGTTTGCGACGAGATGAGTAAAGCTAAAATAACGGTCACTGTGACTGTACATAACGCGATGAGTCTTCTTCGGTTCATAGGCCAACCCCTTCTATGATTAATGTTCGGACGTGATTGTCGCTGGGAGGTGTGATCGTCTGTGGGAGATGTGGTTGTGACTGGGATGGAATGCGAAAGATGGCGCGCAGAACAGGCACACTTCCGCACAATTCCACGTGTCACCCATTAATCAATTTTGCTCAGCTCGGTAAGAAAGGCAGTCAGAGTTTTTGCTGGTACTGTTGCGGAGGATCTCGGTTCATGGGCCCAACCCCTTCCGTAACGAATGCTCAAACCTGGATTGTCACTTGCGAATGATGCAAAAGATGGCGCGCAGGATAGACACAGGACTACATAATTTTGGCGCGCTACCAATTAAGTTAAATTGTTCGGCTCGCTAGGAAAGGCAGTCAGCGCTCTGCTTGGACTGTCTGCGAAGGACCTATTCCGGAATCAGCTGGACCGGCGGACGCGCATGCTCTTGCTCTCGCGATCCGCGCGAATTCTCAAACTGTTCTGGTAGGCAACGGGGACTGTCACCTATACAGATCCCTATCTCTGTCGCACTCGATTGGCTCAGCGGATGGAACTCGCCCGCAGCGAGTGCGAACAGATCAAACCACTTCGTGGTGTCTTGCTATGTTTCCAAGCGCACCTGAAACACTGAAAGGCTCCAGGCGCACCACAACATCAACCAAGAATTTGCCAGACCACTTACCTTGGCAAATCCTCTCTTGAAGCCGCTCGATTGCGGGTTCGCACGTAACCTAAGATGCTCTAACATTCCTGTCAATGAGAAGAACCACCTAGTGCTCCTCACTGTGGAAGGCGCGGGCGTCGCTGGACGTCGACGACATTCCGTTCATTCTGAGGAGCAACGGTTTGCGCCTAATGTGTGGTGAAGTTATTTACTGGGCTGATGACTCCGTCGCTCTTGCCATTGGCTTCCATCGACTCAACGGTGTAGTAGTAGGTCGTCGCCGGCTTAAGCCCTTGGATGCGTACGCGGAAAATTGTAGAGGAATGGCTCGGGTTTAGTCTGATGGGAGATTTCGCAGTCTGGCTCAGGTTATTGGGATCCGTACCATAATGCACGATGCCGAAATGGTCGGGCGAACCCCCAGGGTTGTTGGTGGTCCATCGGATAATGGTCAAATACTCCTTAGCCAATTCGGGTTCCGGACCTTGGGTGATCCGGACGCGCGCGGCTTTTGGAGTAGCTGGACTTAGCTGAGCGACCATCGGGTTTGAGGAGAGCAAGCTGCCGGTCGCAGCCGTGATTGCGAGTTTTAGAAGCAGTTTATTCATTTTTGCGCCTCACAGTGAAATTACTCAAGTTGTTAAAAGGGGCATGGAGGCCGCAGGCGGCCCCCATGCATCCATGCTTCGCTCTTAGCGTCTTGCGCTACGGAATGGGCTTCGGAGCGGGGAGAGGCGGAACGCCACAGACAGCCGATGCGCAGGCCGGAAGTGGTGTAGGAGTTGGGATAAGCACCTCATTACCTTGGGTCGCTGCCGTACCACCGGTCATGCATTTCCCAGTGAAGGTATTGATGTTAGGGTAAGTGCTCACGCTGGGGTTAGCTGGGTCGAAGCCGTCATTCAGTGCCTGCATGATGATCACGAGTTGGTTCTCCTCCTGATCCGTCAGGCCGAGATTACCGACCGTCATGTCGATGTTGTTCGGGACCTCGGGCATCGGCCAGCAGTCTACTTTTTCGGTCGTCCCTGCCGGGCAGTGTCCGGAAGTGACGGGGAATGGGAACTTGTCGCGCGTGTTGTAGAAATGGACGAGCTGCTTCAAGCTCTTGATGTAGCCATTGTGAAAGAACTCCTTCTGGAAGTACGGCCCTGGTGCCTCTGTAGTGGGACACTGTGGCGGCGTCATGGCCACATTGCGCACCGTAGACACCTGCTGCCGGCCGTCCATCCGCGGCGCGAGCTGCGTCCAGGTCGAGTTCGGGTTGGGCGCGGAGCCGAAACCGCTCCTGAGGAAAGTTCCTAATCCCAAATCGCGGTAGCCGAAGCCCAGGGGATTCGCGATGAAGCCGAAGAAATCCGGCGTGGTCTGATAAAAGAAAGCATCCCTGGGATTCAGGGGCAGGCCAAGATTGGAATAGCCGAAGCAGGTGAACAGAGGCCTCGCATTAGTGGCATAGGTGCCAGTGTCGGTCTGGCCCGGCTTCAGGAGGGTCCTTTGTCCGTCGATGTGGCAGGAATTGCAGTTCCCTTTGCCGGCGAACAAAATGGCACCGGCAAGCTCATCCGGCGTATAGGTGTACAGCCCGTTTATGTTGGCATCGACTTTCGAGGTGAAAGGGCTGACCTGCGGTGAATCTTCGAAGAAGGAAATAGATTGTCCCCAGTGATCATAGACTGAGTTTGCTTTGGCGCGGTCCTCAGGAGATAGCTTAATTGGTGTGACGTCCGTTCCGAACACCTTAGCCCCTCCGGGGGTTTCGCAGATATCCTCGGTGTTGCCTGGGAACCTGATGTCTAGGATATCGCCCCAAATTTTCTCAAAGAAAGATTTATAGACGGCGGATTCAAGCCGGAACGCGATGCAAGCCGTGTCCGGTAACGCGTGTTCTTGTGTATCGACGGGAGGATGTTGCGCCTGCTCGGCATCGGCGCTCTGTAGCAGATATCCGGTCGAGCGTCCATCCCAGAAGTTTCCGCCAAACAAAAGGGCCTGGTCGGGGTAGAGTTCGAGGACAGGAAATCTGGGTGAATAGGTGTATCTCTGCGCCGTCCGCTTGCCGGCCCGAAACTGAAATGATCCGGGATACGCGATCATCGTTAGGTTGACGGATGGGATCGGTCCGCTAAAGCCGGCGTACGGCATGTGGCAGAAAGCGCAGGCCCTGTTCTGGAAGGGGGACATATTCTCGTCGAAATTCAGAAGCTTACCAAGTGTTTGTACTGCTTGATATCCGGTACCCTGAAGGGTCGGCGGTTGACCCGTCAAAGTCGGAGGCGTTAATGCGCGCATCTCTCCGAGAGCTTGATTGAAGATGAATCGGACTTCCCTCCGGACCCTGGCTATCTCGGAATTCAAATCGGCGGGCAGAATCCCAGGCGGGTACGGGTTGTAAGGCCGCGGCGGCGGTTCCTCGCGATCGACTCCACTATTTTGGGTATTTTGCGCCGATATGAGCACGCTCTGGGAGGATATAAGCCAAGCTAAGACAACTGTTAGAGTAACCGCACATAATGCTATGAGTCTTCTTCGGTTCATAGGCCAACCTCTTCTATGACTAATGTTGGAACGTTATTGTCGCTGGGCTGGAATATGCAAAGATGGCGGGATGGACGCACCACGGCACACTTCGACGCGTCACTCATTTAAGTTAAGGATTGCTGGGCGGGGTAGGAAAGGCAGTCAGCGCTCTTGCTTGGACTGCTGCGAAGGACCTATTCCGGAATCATCTGGACCGGCGGATGCGCATGGCTCTTCCTCCCGCGATCCGCACGAATTCTCAAACTGTTCTGGTAGGCAACGGGACTGTCACCTATACAGATCCCTATCTCTGTCGCACTCGATTGGCTCAGCGGATGGAACTCGCCCGCAGCCAATGCGGACAGATCAAAACCGCCTCGTGGCGTCCTGCTTTCTTTCTAAGCGCAACGGAAGCACGTAAGTGCTCCGGGCGCACAACCACTTAATTCAGAAATTGCCAGGTGACCTGCTCTGGCAAATTCTCTCCTGAAGCCGCACGCTTGCGGGTTCGCACGTAACCTAAGATGGTCTAACATTTCTGTCAATGCGAAGGACTATGTACCACTCCTGAGTGTCGGAGAGCTGGCAAACCCCGCGACTGTTCTACTCC
>Ga0073928_10003787_pt1 | contig 23306 bp, 28 predicted proteins | sample PaiPotPPA55metaG_FD_76969 | JGI IMG/M metagenome (GOLD analysis project Ga0073928, IMG submission 76969) | Iron sulfur acid spring bacterial and archeal communities from Banff, Canada, to study Microbial Dark Matter (Phase II) - Paint Pots PPA... ...
TGGCGAGCGAGACGTTTCCAGAGTTGGTCGCACGAATGCTCGCTGATTTCGTGATCTCCGAGAGCCGTCTGCACCACGCGAGTTGCGGTCTCCAAACTCCATTTCGCATCAAGAAGGCCTGACTCTTCGACACGAGTCAGAGCGTCGGCGAGGTTGAGGAAGTTTGGGTTGTAGTCGTCACGGAGCGGATTCGCTTTCTTGAACGCGTCGAGTTCTTCTGCGCTCATCACCGTTGCGAGGAACTTTTCACAAGCTTCGTAGCAAATTCGCTTTTTCGCGAAGCTGGAAAGTTCGGGCGCCACCGCGGCCGCCTGATAGAGAATCTTCACTTCCTCCTCAAGCTCAGGAGAGAGTGTCACCGGCTCACGGTCACTACGGAAGTAGTCCGTGTGGCTCGCAGTTGGCGACAAGCACGCGTGGAGCAAATCCTCGGGGCTCGTTAATCGGTTCGGCAAATCTTGAAGCCTTTTCATCACATTTTCTCGTTCGGTCATTTTGAATTCTCCTCGACGGGTAACAGAAGCGATTCCAAATATTTCCTTCGTGCTTCACGCTCCGATTGTGCTGATTGTGGTGTCGGCACGAGCGGGGTGGTGGAACCCTTCTGGCCTGCCCTAGCTTCCTCTCGCTTCGCGATACGCTTGAGGTGCCTGTCCCAGGCTTCATCGGCCCGTCGGTCCAGGTCTTCAAGCATTTTTTGTACCCGTAGATCGTCTGGATATTTGTCACGGATAGCGATAATCCGCGTCCGACACCACGCAATCTGAATGCGGCTGATTCGACGAATGCCCAAAAGCTCGTACAAAGCTCCGATCCAGACTGCCAGATTGCTCTCACTTCTCTTGTGTTCGCTCTCCGCGCGCTGCCTGAGCGTGGCAATACGCGAAGCGAAAGTTGTTTTCGCCATTTTGAAAATTCTCCTATTCCTCTTCGTTCTCTTCGCCAAGCCACATCACCACCAACGCCTTGCGTCCACGTCTGGTGTCGCCTTCGCGTTGGCCAATCTTAATGGTGCCGCGCTGAACTAAACCGTCGAGCACTTTGGTGTAGATCAGTTCGCCGTGTCGCTCCGCGTGCAAATCTCGATACAACTTGCTGCGGTTTACGTCCTGTCCGCCGTTCTCCTGAAAATATCTCTCTATCGAGTTTTCGAGAAGAGCGTACGGGTTATCGCCGGGGATGGGACGATGAAACTGACGAGCGTGAATTTCGTACTCCGCGAGAGCGATCGCCCTGCGGATTATGTCCTCATCACACACAAGCTCAAGCGGTTGATCAGACTTACTGGCATCAGGCAGAACGTCTTCGCCTGACATTAGCCAAGAAATCTGTGAGATATTCCTCAGAAGCAGAGTCTCGATACGACCTTTAATGTCGTCCGGAAGGTTCTCCCACTCCTTGCGTTTCGCTTTGTGCCACTCCTCTTGTAAGGCTATCGCCTCGGGAGTCTTAACAACTTCAGCCATCTGGAATTCGAGAGGCTGAATTTTCCTAACCAGGCGGTCGCGAAGGTCCGACAGATCCGGTGGATGCAGCTCGGAAACGCGCTCACCGCTGGCGTTCGTAATAATGTTGAGTCGTTGGAAGAACCCGGATTGCTCCGTATTGGTCTTCCCGAAGGCGTTCTGCCATCGCAACGGTGTAGTGCATCCCAAAATGCTGTTATGCGCTTCCCGGCTCGGCATGTTCGTCAGCTTGTCGTCTTTCGTGCTCATCTGCGGATAGACGGGGCAGTATTCGAACATCTGGTTGATGGTATCCAGGAAGGAGCCTCCCGATCCGGTGATCGAAAATTTCTCGATCAGAATCGAGATTTCGTCGTAGACCTGCAGAATGCGCGCATGTTTTGCAAATCCGTTCTTCTTCATTCCGCTATCGGACGCGAAGCTGCCTTTGGCACAACCGATGTTCACAAACCCGATTTCCTGAGATACCTCACAGAGCAAACCGGTTCCGAGGAACATATCCAAAAGCCAGTTCACAACCGTCGATTTTCCGATGCCGCCGGGACCGATGAGGATCGAGTACCACCGCGAAGGCTGTTGACCTCGTGCTCCTTGTGGCTGAATGCGGTGACCGCAAATCGACCCGGTTATCGTTTTGATCGCTTCCAGGGCAAACTCGCGGGGAATAAAATTGCCCTTCCCGCAGGCTTCGGCTATCTCCTCGAAAATGGTGCCTTCCCAAACCCAGAGCGGATATTCGGCCAAAGACTTCTTGACCTTCACTGGATTCTTCTTGAACTTGCCAGCGGGAATGATTTCAACGTTTGGTTGCTGCTGTGAGTGCTTGGATTGCACTACAACAGCTTCGCCGGGGAGCTTGCCCCCTATGAGTACAGTCGGCGTTGGGTTTCCCGCAGGATAGTGACAGGCGGAACGGCATTTGTTCTTAACCATGTCAACCCAGTCGGAGCCCCTGCTGACGCAGCGTTCAGCGTGGCGCATGACGACGGGCAACATTTCGTCGTACTCCAACCCTTTTTCCCGGAGAGTGCAGGCAATCGCGAAAAGAGTCACATCATGTTGCCCCAGTGATATGGGGTCATTGCCCATCAGGTTTTGGTTTGCTTTAATCTCAGTTGATTTGGTGCGCTGAGCGGTTAACCACTCGATGAGGCGCTTCGGGGCAGGCGCGATCGTCGAACTCAGAAGTTGATAGGGCTCCCCGGTCACGGCGTGGGTGGAGCCAGCCGCGACGACGTATTGATCCCGCTGACGAAACGATCCCCAAACCAATTCTTTCTGCGAAACGTTTCCGCAGGCTCTCGTCTCATCCGTCTGCAGCAGGTAATAGTGCAGTCTGCCGGGGCGCGACTGAACAGTTGGCTCGGGAAATTTCTCGCCCGTTTCCTGTTCGTACCTTTCAACAACTCCGGGCTCGTCCACTTCTAGGAAACAAACGCCGTCCGGTTTAGCGACACATGCGCAGCCGGCATACGGGGTTTCCGAATTCTGAGCAAGGATGGTGTCAATACTAGTGGTCGCGAGACTTGGCCACGCCTTGTCCATTGGTAATTTGGATTTTGGCTGAAGACGAATCGTCGGAATATTTAACGCTGCCATCGGCAACGCAAGGTTTTTGAAGGTGAGTCTTTCCGGATTCTCCACGGATTGCGTGATGTTGTCCGCTTCTGTGATCAAAGCCATCACAGCACCTCCGCGACAACTGGAGCAGTCACGGCTTTCGCGTTGACGGCGCGCGCCAGTTCGCCTTCTTTTCGCGGCGGAGCAACACTGAAACTAAAATTCATGGCGGGTTGTGGAATAAAATCGAGGGCCTCTTCTAGCTGCGAGATGTGCAGAAAATATCTTTCGGTGTGGCGGGTCGGTCCCTGTAAAACTCCGAAGCCGCGAGTGATGTGCCAGGATTGCAACTTCCCAAACTTTAGAGCTGACATGGTGTAACCTTCGATCGAATGTGACTCGATCAATTAAATTGAATTAGACGCGGCATTTTTGCCGGGGCTCACCGCCTTTCGGGCCGATTTGCGGCCGGGGACGAGTAACTAACTGCAAGCGACTCGACGCGCGTCTTTGTTATTACGAATCCAAATCTTCGCTTATAAAATCCAGGGGGTTCGGTGAGATTTTTGAAACCACCCGATCTCGAAGCAAATCCACATTCGCTCGCAGCTCGAATGAGCCGTGCTCGCGCAAAACGTGGAGGATGCAATCGCGGACGCTATCGCCGAGATGCTTGCCGCAATCGCAAATAAATTCCTGAAAAAGCGTGTCTTGAAATACTCCTGGTGCTGTGCCCATGATGGATCTCCGAGTGATTTGAATTTGTCATCTGCTTCGCCTCGGGTACAATCCGTATCTGGGGCTCATTGCTCAAAACATTCCGTGCCTATCTGGTCGACAGGCGTCAATCCGACGCTGTGACGATCTTCCTAACTACGCATCCTGTCTCGCGACAAGTTCGCCGCGTTTCATGCTTGCGATTAAATCCCGGATAGTGGTCGTATTCTTGAAATTGAGAGGAAATGGCTGGGCGATCTCGATCAACTGCTCCACCTCGGCGAGCGTCTCTCGGAGACGAGTGATCTCGTCGTTGCGAATCCCGCGGGTACCATTCACAAACAAACTCAGCTTGTTCGCAGCCACGCCGGAGATCTCGCTGAGCTGGGCTATGTTGATATTTGCGCACTGCATTCGCATCTTGATCAATTCAGCGTCTAAAGGCATTTGCTTGTTCCTCAAAGTTTCGGAATTATTCCGTCGGTAAACGGGCACTAAAAAAGACCGCAGCCGACGTGGCTGCGATTGGGGTAATTCGGGTTGTGGCGGGAGGAGGGTTATCTCCTCTTCCCTTCCACTAGAAGCCGTGTTCCTACCAAGAAACGAGAAATCGCCAATGTTTATGCGGGTATGACCCCTCCTCAGGCATCACAGTCGGGCGCCCTGGAACTGGGTCGTCCGGCCTTGCACCATGGCAGCCAGGAGCACCTGAATGCTCATCCGGAGCACTTCGTGCCGGACTGCCGGTGTCTGGGCTGGGTCCGGAATTGGGGTTACCGTGGGTTCAGGCTCGGCCACTGGAGGTTGCCAGGGACGAGTGGCCATCGCCACAGCTTCGGCGGCCTTGGTGTCGGCCATCAAATTCTGAAAGGCTTGCTCGCCGCGCTCCCGCTCTCGCAGCCACAAATGGTACGAGTTCAAACCCTCTGTAGCTTTGGCTTCGGCTTCGTCCCTCAGCTTGTTCTCCCAAGCCAAGAGTCTTCCGTACTCACTGTGAAGGGCTCGGGCTTGTGATGGTCTATAGCTCTGGTCGGAAAGTGTGGCCGTGTGCTCGTACTGTGCAGGATTGGTGCCGGAGCCGAGCTGGGCTCGTGCGATCACTTGCTGTTCTGAGGCTTCACGGGCCTGGCGTGCGGCCTTCCGGTCTGCATCCGTGGGCTTCGCAATCTTCAGTAATCGGTAGCCTTCGTCAACAAGATCGGCGATGTATCGCTGCATCGCTATCGTGGACTCCTTTTTCGACGGGTCCAGTTTTTCCGGAAGGTAATATGCGTCTTCAACGTCGTTGTGTAGTTCGACGCGGAAAATCTCAGCGTTGACCTTTCTTGCAGTGACGAGTTTGAATTTGTGTTCCACATAGTCGAACCACGAGGGTGTGACCAGCTTAGTGACACCTCCCCCTAGGTCCCACGGAACATTTCCGCCTTCTTCGAATGCGGAGAAAGTGCCGTTCTTTTCAGCACTGTATTCGACGGCTTCTTGAACGGTCTTCGCGTCTTTCGTGGAGACGTCATAGATGTCGTTCTTGGGTTGACGGTATTTTTCGTAGAGTTCTGCATATTCGAGATGTTCGATGAAGTAATCGAACAGGATCTGAGTTTGTGCCACAGCTTTCGATTTGACGAAGTTCGCGAGCGTCGGATTTTCCTTCTTGTAGTTTCGCAGCAAACGCTGGCCGAAGGTGTACATCTGATTTCGATTGCGTACCCAAATTGGCGTATGGAACCTCGGTTCTGGTCTTTCCGGCGCTTCAGATAGAACACCGTACTTCCATCCGCCGCGGCAACCATCGCTCTCAACGGAACTTGTGTCTCGCTCTTCGTCTGACCAATCTGCGTCGACCGGGGCGCTGAGAGGGTCCTGAATCCACGCGCCACGCAACGTAGCGTCTTGTCGCGAGATTCGATCGCTTCCGTAGCTATTCCTGAAAAGAGGTTTGTTCTTGTGGAGTGTTCCTAGTTTATTGGCCAGCTCGGCGAGTTCAGGACTCTTACACTGTTGCAGCGGATTCATCTCGTTGACCGCTGTTTCCAGCTGCTTTATTTCAGCGCGGAGTTTTTCCTCCGCTACGAATTTGTTGAGGGTGGTGGTGCGGGTGATTTTGCCTGACATACTCTTTTCCTTTTGGGACCAGGTCGTCAAAGACCTTCCGTAGCGAAAAACTTTAAGTTTTGTATTTGCAACAAGTTGACAAGGTTCCGGGTGTCCGTCTTTTATTATGGCCGAATTTCAAGTGAAAGAAATATTCAGCACAGCACCGGGCACGGACTTTTCGTCCTTCCCCACGATTCATGAGTTCCGGCCCTCCTCAAAGCCGGCAGGTTTTCCCGTCCCAGCGGGAGCGTACGGGTGGGGCATTCCTCCCCCCACTATCTGTCCCGGATATGTCATAGAGGCTCGACCAACCCACAAAATGCACCCCTGTCTGATTGAAAGCTTTGTTCGTACGAACAAATAGCGAACAGCAAAAATTCCGTCTCAGACGACAGTCAACAAACCGTGGTCCGACCTGCTGCAAACGTCGTCCACGAAATCGGCTAGGTCGTTGCAGCTGGAGGTTCCAGGCCCGTGTGCCGTTTCCTTGAGGTTCCGGGTCGCGCCGCGGACCTTCGTTCGTCCTGGGTCATCTGTGCTTCAAGAATCGGTATCTTAGGACGAAAAGCCGGGAAACTGGGCATTTTCAGCAGGTTGCCGGCAGCTTGTGACATCGGATCATGTTGGTTGCACCCCTTCATCCCTTCTGACGACTTGGGTCACGCCGCACCGGCGACCCATCGAATACGTTGGCCCGCCTAGCGATTCACATCACAGACTGTGTAAAAAGCCGTTCACGAAATCGAAACGGGGGTGGTTTTAGCCTCTTTCTGGGCTGTTTTGGGGGCAAAGAAAAGACGAATACTTTGTAAGTCATTGATTATGCTAATTTTGTTTCGTCGCAAAAATCGAGCACTTTACGATATAAAGTGAAAAATGGGCCTGTTTGGGTTTGTTGCCCAGATTATGATTAACTAGCAACTTCGCAATAGGGGGCGTTTTAAGGGCCTCGAAACTTCCACGGTACTTGGTGCGTGCCGGATCACTGGGAAGCACGGCGCCGGTCGACCTGGCGTAAGTGGTGGCAGGCGTGGGAGTTTCGACCAACCAGGTTTCTGCGATACCCTTTCTGGCCGAACTCGCGTGAGCCTCTGTCGAAAGGTCGGTACCCCGCTGGTCGGGCTGAGCGTACTTTACGGAGGAGAGCCGCCGATCACGCGTGGGAGGAGAGTGCTTCTTCCCCCTCCTAATATCTGTTTGAGTGGTGTCGCGGAGGCTTGTCTACCCCGCGAAACTCACACCTGCTTGATGATTCGCATCACAATTCGTGCCAAGATGCTAAATGTCTTAATATGTCGAAGTGATGATCACAAGGGATGACGAGATTCGGTAGTGGGTCAGTTTCCGATTACGCGACTTGAACTTAGCCGCTGGCGCGGCGGACGCTTCGCGTGCTATGCTCCGCACGTTATGCCTCAACGTAGCGCATCCCATCGCGGTTCTCGCACATGCTCATTTTCTAAGTACCGCAAAACCAACAGCTTACAGATGACCGAAAAGATTGAATTCCCATAGCCGTTAGATCGGGCGCGGATGGTGGCTTCTCCGCCGGCGTTTTCGTCGGCCAGGTTCGGTCGTGGCCGCAAGATGCCGATCTCCTCGCCGATGTTGTGCGCATTCGCTCCTCCGTCATTCCCCCACGGATTTGCACGGATCGTCTTAGTTGCGGAAAAGATCAGATATGGTGCTTTCGGCGATTATGTTGGAGCGGCCGGCGTGTGTCCGGATCCCGGGGCTCGGCGCCGGGGATTCGCGGGGTGCGCGCGTTAGCTCGCTGTAAGCGTCAGGGTGGGGCTCGCAAGCTGTGGTGGAATCAGGATTTACGCCTGGGAGCCGATTTGCGGGGTCGGCGGACTACATGGTCTCATACTGCAGCCTTCATCGCGATCGCGGCTGGCAGGCCGGTTTGCGCTGCAGGGCGATAGCGACCTAAGGACCTTGTCCAGGGTTGTAAGCATAGCCGGGTCAGATGCTTAGCGGGGTTCCGGGGTTCCCGGGGTTCCAGTGGTGGGGCGGTGGGGCGCCGCAGAGCGCGCGAGGCGCGGGACAGTCGAATTCTTGCACCAAATCGGACCAGGGTGACGGGTTCCCTGATAGGTATCCGACTAGTAACATCGATACGCGGTTCTGTGTTTACTTTTAGGACTCAAAAGGCGACAGGGGCGAATAATAGGCGAAGCACATAGGCGCTATGAGACCTTTTCAGGCTGTTTTCTGCCACGGGAGCCGTCGGGGTTTGCAGAATGGTAACTGAATTCTTACACCAAATCGGACCAGGACGGGCAGTTCTATTCTTACACCACATTCTTACACCAACCGAAATATGGTCCAAGTACTTTAGTTTCATAAGATTAACCGAATTCTTACACCAGAAATGGCAACTCTCCCGGAGGAGTGTCTCCGTGGGGGTGATTTTGTTGGGTGGTAAAATTAAGGATTCGTCCGGGAGAGTTGCGTTTTTTGGTGTAAGAATTCACCTATCTTGTTTATAACACGCGCCTTGGATCACTTTAGGCTTGGTGTAAGAATGTGGTGTAAGAATGCGGCGTAGGAAATCAATTCTTACACCAAACATTCTTGCACCAAATATTCTTACACCAAATCGGTTCCTCCCAGCACGGATCTGCAACGGTCAACCTGGACCAGTATCATCCGGAAGGATCATTCCGGGTTGTCGATGCTCGTCGGCGGTCATATTCATCCAGCGTCATCTGGCTCAAATTTTTATTTTTCGACGATCCGCCAGGTGACCGGTAACGTCCCGCCGAAAACACGAAGCTCCCTGCCCCCTACCCTCCCTTAGGTAGCTTCACAACGTCCCTAAACTATAAATCACATGTAAGTCTATTATTATCAGCCTTCTACAGACACTCAACCCGACTCCCTTCCTTATTCAGAGCTGAGAACCATCACGTCAGTATACGTACTGAAGAGACGTTTTCGTTGCTTGCCCGGAGGGTGACCCTCAGTGCTTTAGCTGTCAACTAAACCCGGACGCGGGACGCCAAAATCAGTGTAACCAATGTGTTTTCATGGTCTTGCGAGGAATGCGCTTCGAAAATTCCGCGACACTGTGTCAAAATTGACACACAAGCACACGTCCAGACCTTGTGTGGTTAAACGTACACACAAGTGTGGTTACAAATACACACTTCCGGCTGTTCGTCTAGATCGGGCCACCCGGGGCCGTTCGACTGACTTCTCTCTGGCTAATCGCCCAACCGGAATCGCCTGCAAAGCACACGCAAACCCTCCGTAGACCGACGCAAAGAGGCAGCCCGCTCGACGGGCCATACGCGCGTCCGCGCGCGTAGTCTGCGACCGTTCTCCGCCTAGTTTGCATGTACCTTGCGCACGGTTCACAAAAGAACATACAGAAATACGCCCAGACTTCACAAGTCTCACAATGTTCCCACGTTTCTCATATTTGAGATGTTTCTCATCAAAAAGATGAGACGGTGAGACAGAAAAATACTAGTACTGATTCCGCAAGTCCTTTCCTTCCATCCGCATTTCATTACTTCACAAGCTTCTGAAGGTTGGCAAGCTTCATGCATATACACTCGGCATCTGACAGACGCCCCGCAGTAACCGAGCGGACCACTGGCCAGACGGCAAAGTCACCAAGACGTCAAGAGGTGACGGCGCCACAAATTCTCCGTGGCCGAATGAATGGCCCAGCCTGAGACGATGAAACCCTCGCGCAGTTTGGCCGGGTGGATTCCAGAGACAGGTAAGGGACGCGTCTCACGCGTCGGGGAATCGGGCGGCATCTTCACTGCCCGGTAGATCAATACACAAAAACTTTGACAGCAACATAGACGGACATCCTAACCGATGTTCGTCTCCGATGTTTTCAAAGGAGACGCCATGCAAGCTATTCAATTCCGTAATCAGTTACAGCGTAAAGCCCGCGAGCGTGCCCAGCGAATCCGCGAAGCCCGTTTCGTTGGTGGAAAGTGAACGGCACACGCGTGATTACGTTCGAAGTGAACAGCAACCAATTCCAGAATAAGCAAGATGCAATCCGGTATGCGCGGGCAATCGCTGAACAGTCCGGCAAGTCCGTGATGGTCTGGCAGTCTGGCTTGCCTGTGGTGTGGATTGCGCCTGAGATTAAAATCGGCCGCGTGACAGTCTAAGCGGGGCACTCAGCGCCGTCTTTCTTCCTTAGTTTCCTAAACACTCCCCCAGCCAGCACAGAGCACAGCATGCAATGCCTGAACTTGAGAGCAGGCATTGCGCGAAGTGTTCTTCAAATCTTTTCAGAGGTGAATCATGCCGAACGTCTACGAAATAGTCACAGAAAACATAATCAAGCAATTGGAGTCTGGCGTCATACCGTGGCGCAAACCGTGGCGGACAGAATCCCCAGTCAATCTAATCTCTCAGAAAGAGTACAGGGGGATTAACGTGTTCCTCCTCGGCTCACAGGGTTACGGATCGCGGTACTGGCTTACGTTCAATCAAGCCAAGAAACTAGGCGGACACGTTCAGGCAGGCGCAAAGAGTACGCCTGTAGTGTTCTGGCATATCGGCGAAGAGAAGACAGTCCGCAAACCGGACGGCACGGATCGCAAGTCTAAAGCGATTCTCCTGCGATATTACAACGTGTTTAACCTGTGCCAGACGGACGGCATTGCCGAGAAGCTAGGCTTGGACAAGCAAGTAACGCGCGTGCCGTCTCTTGAGCAATGCGAGTCACTTGTGGCCGGTATGCCCAATCCCCCACAGAGAGAACAGTCTGCCCGCGCGTGGTATCGGCCATCCAATGACACGGTAGGCATGCCCGCGCGTGACTTGTTTGCTTCGCCTGCGGAGTATTACAGCACGCTATTCCATGAACTCACTCACTCTACCGGCCATGCTTCGCGCGTCGGACGTGAGGGGATCGAACAGTTAAACACGTTCGGCTCTGAATCCTACTCGAAAGAAGAACTGGTTGCCGAACTCGGGGCGGCCATGCTCTGCGGAGTGTCCGGCATTGAACAAGGCACGCTCGGCAACTCAGCGGCCTACCTGCAATCGTGGACTACTCGCCTGAAGTCTGACTCTAAATTGCTTGTCTCAGCGGCCAGTCAGGCGCAAAAGGCGTGCGATTACATCCGCAACACGTCCGCAAAACCGGAAGAAAGCGAGGTGCAATCGTGAATTGCGACCAATGCCAGATGCTGTCTATCAACGGTATCCCGTGCCATGAGACAGGCTGCCCTAACTCCCGAAAGACGTACCGCTATGGCGCATGGATTTTGATTCTCGAATGCCGCGAGTGTGGTTGCGACGTTGAGGCAGGCACGGTCTGCGAGTGCCAAGAAAGCGAGGCAGCATGAGCACTCAACTGTTTGCAACACAGGCCGGGATTCAATTCCCGGCCAGCTTGTCCGAGAAGTACAGGCCGCATTCGTTGCAAGATTTCGTTGGTTTGGAAAAGCCGAAGAAAGTTCTTGCAAAGTTTGCACAGTCTCCGTTTCCGCACGCAGCTTTCTTGTTCGTTGGACCATCCGGCACAGGCAAGACTAGCGCCTCGCTCGCTCTGTGCGAAATGATTCGCGGCGAATTGCATCACATTCCTTCTCAATCGTGCAACGTCGCGACTGTGGAAGACACGGTCAGGCAGTGTCACTACGTGCCGCGCAACAATACGTTGCACGTTGTGCTGGTAGACGAAGCCGATCAAATGACGCCTCAAGCCCAACTGGCATTTCTCAGCAAGCTTGACGGAACTGCTTTTCCTCCTCAGACAGTTTTCATATTCACAGCCAACGACACCGAAAGATTGCAGGATCGTTTCCTGTCCCGCTGTATGGTCCTGCAATTTTCTTCCCACGGTATGGCGAAGGACATTGCCGGGTTACTCGAATCCGTCTGGCTTGCAGAGGCCGGAGAGACAACGGACAAACCTAACTTTCTGCGAATGGCCCAGGACAGTCGGAACAACGTCAGAGATGCGGTGAACAGCCTTCAAGTGGAATTGCTCGCTCTCTAGGCAGAGTGTCGGGCGGTCAGATTGGAACTGACTCCCTGGCGAATTGCCTAGCAATTCAGAAAAGAGATTACATGACAAAGCTTGTGCGAGTTAAAAAGCAAACGTGTGGATGTGAAGCGTACCCCTTGTGTGAGCACGCACCTAATGCCGCGACGACAGAGACTCCGCAGGCCAATCCCTTACTGTGCTGTCTGGAGTCAGCGGCCATCCGTGCGGGATTCAATATCGTGCTAGTCGGGCAGTCTGTGACGTTGCGTAACCTTGCGATGGTGCTCCGTGAAGATACGGAACTGTGCAGCATGATTGAGAAACGTATGGTCGCAGTGTTGCGAAAGAGTGCAGAGGGCAAACCTACTGGCCGCACCTTCTTGGTCGCTGGGTTGAAAGTAGAAGAGATTTACTAGCCGGGATTTGCGATCTAACAGCGCGAATTCCTGCACGGGCAAACCCGGAATGACTCTCTATCTGGCTACGCCCGTTGAACACGGGCACGGAAAAATAGGCAAAAGGAAGTTCAAAGGATTATAATTCCGCCCTAACGCGAGGTATGGCATGGCGAAAGTAAGCAAGCAAATCCAACAGCTTTTCTTGAGGTTGCTGAACTTTACGCCCGAGTTGTTGGCTAACATTCAACAGGAAGCCAAACTACAGAACACCAGTTTTGATGCCCTCATCCGCGCAGCAGTGGAAAAACATCTAAGAGACCTGACGGTCGCACGCCCCACCGCCGATCATGTGAACTCGAACCCTTTGCCTGTGGAGAACTATGCGCGTTTGGTATTGAGAGCCCACTTCGAAGAGGACCGAAACGAATTCCTAACTGAAGCCGCTATCCGTGCCATCGGCGCGCCGAAACACCGACTGCTATAGGCAATAGCAAACCGCATTAACCCGTCAAAAAGTAAATTTCCACACAAAAGCTAACAGTTTGCCAGCCGTGAATCATTCCACGCGAGTGATTCACTACGGGCAGGCTTCGCGGCATTTATGCGGGGTGATCTAACACACTTCGGCTTGCCCGTTTCTAGATTCACAATCCCAAATTCAAACAGGAGAAAAAGTGAGCAAAAACTCAAAACGCACTGCTGGTGTGGCGGTACGGCGGATCAAATTCGAGAGCCGTGGTGATCTTCTCAACCACCTTCATTTCGCAGGCATCCGGTGGAGTGAGTTGAGCAAGCTGAACAAGAAGAGTGCCTAGACGTTGCTCCGGGCGGATTCGATGAGTCTGCCCGAGGATGCGCCTAGCGCGTCAGAAAAGAGGCAGCATGAAAGACCTAGCAGCTAACGGATTTGTTGCTATTCGAGTCAGTGCGCGAGAGTACGACACGATCATTGCAGCGTTGCGAGCACGGCAAGGGACGGCGCGCACGTCCGTGCAAGACATCGAAGCGATTGCGACAGAGCACGGCGACGCGCTCACAAACGAAGAAATAGACGCGCTGATCGAGCGGGTGCAATCGTGACCGGCAAGCCGGGTCCGCTCGAATCATTGAAACTGAAACGGCATTGCGAAATGTGCGGAGCTACAAACAAAAAGCCGAAGAGTGCCGAATCGGCAAGTGTGATGACTGCCTAACTCTTCAGAAGAACAGCGAGTGAGCAACTTGCGAAAAGGGAGACGACGAATGATTGTGGAAGACAATCGGACGGGAGTGATGGCAGTCAGGGATCGATCTCGACTGGTCGCGATATGGGCTAACTGTTACCGCGTGAATCGTCAGCTCTTTCCGGAGGAAAAACAAGTGAAGCTTAGAGTTAAGATTCACCGAGGCGAGCGCGGAGCGCCTATCCTACTGACCAAGCGGGGAAGGCGATCAAGCTTTTTGACGGGCAGGACCTTGCGCCGGTTTGAACTTGAGACCGGCCTGCGGGTAAAGGCTGTTGAGTTGCGGGACCTGGACAGCAAAGCTGAAGGTGAGTTTGGAAAGTCGTGGCTGGAGTTAACAGCCAAGGAGCGCTTAGAGATTTTGGAGTGGGTCTCGGAAACGTCGTGGGAAAAATTGGGAGGAGAAGAGAATGGCATATCAAACTCTAGGTGAGCAAATCGCGCGGCAAGTGCTTGTGGAAAAGCCTTCCTACGTTGCGTGTAATGATGATCTCGATCCATCTTTCTTTCCGAATGGGGGACCCGCCGCCAGTCCAACCGCCGAGCGCACCTTCCGCTCACAATACCTTATCTGGATGGATGAACTTAAGAATCGTGCCTATGATCCGCCGTCTCCAAGCACACTGGCTACATTCACCAGCTGCGCCAAGACGATTCTTTCTGTAGTAGGTCCGTCAACTCCACTTGAGAACTTTAAGAACGCTGCTATGGCGCGGTTCGTCCAGGACGTTAGGAAATTCAAGTGGGCTCCGTCCACCCTGGCGCAGCACATTTTAATCATCAAGCTGCTAATCGCCAGCGCAGTTTCGGAGGAAGGAGAATTGCTCTTCGAAAGAAACTGGTCGCGCAAGATCATCAATGCTCCGCGTGTGGAACCTTCTAAGCAGAAGACACCGAGACTTTCCCGGGAGGCCGTGGAACAACTGCTACGAAAGGCAGTTACGGACCAAGAAAAAGTGTTCTATGCTTTCCTGTGTGGGGCCGGTCTTCGAGTGAGCGAAGCCCAGGCCGTGCGAGTCAACGGAAATGATTCGCAGACATCGTGGGATCATGTGCAATCCACCATTAGGGTCCGTACCGGATGTTTTCGCAACCGAGAAACCGGCCGCACCAAAACGATCGCAGGCCAGCGGACGGTATTCCTGCACAGCGAATTAAATCAGATATTGATTGCGTTCGTAGAACGGGAGAAGCGCGGACCAGGTAGCTTTTTGTTTCAGAGCAGGGGTGGCCAACCGATGCGACTGAGTACAGTGAGAGACCGCATGGCAAGGATTATTCCAGGGGTTTCACCTCATGCTGCGAGAAGATTCCGAACAACCCACTTGCGCCACGAGCGCGTGCTGGAGGAAATTATTCGCCTCCAGCTAGGTCATTCTTCAAATACAATCACCGATAGATACTCACAGCAAGACGAGACGGTCTGTCGTGCCGCGATTGAAGCAGCCGGCCTTGGATTTCAGATCAGGGAGAAAGATTGATGCTTGAGAATAAACCGAAGCCGCGTAAGTCACGCAACGAAACCGGCCAACTACTCGGCAAGCAGGGAGGCTTCATCAACGTTGCCGTGACGGCAGAGCAAAAAGCAAGACTTGAGGCACTAACGCAGGGTGGCCTGATTCCAATCTCAAAACTGGTCCGCAAAGCCATTGAAGATTTTCTGGCGGCAAACGAGAAAATCAGTGAAGGAAAGGAAGTACCAGCCTCGGATCAACAGTAAGAAGTAGCGCCACGCCGTTTCGGCATCAGCGCGATTCCACTTCAAGTGCAGTATGAGCAAGACGGCGCGCCGAGGGGCGGCAGCCGCACGCCCTCCGGGCAGGAGAAGATGATGACGTTAAAATCTAACCGTTGGGAAATGCTCTGGCATACGGAAGACGTTCTCCAGTCTCGCGGCGTTCGTGCCGAAGTAAAATTCCCCGGCTACATAACGATCAAAGACCATGACCACATCTATTCACCGGGTGGTGGCTGCTGGCACCATCAACACGACAAAGCGAAAAGCTGGACGCGATTGGACGTGCGCGAGGAATGCAGAGATGCGGAACAGGTTGCCAACAGCATCATCGCGCATCTGTCTGCGACGAAGAAATCTGTCTAATCTCGGCCACCCTCGGGCTGCTTAGTGTAATGTGTTGAAGATCATTGCCGGAATGTTGGTGAATTGTGTTTGAGGTGAGAGATGGAGTCGAGTGCAGGTCACGTAAAGGACGCGAGTGTGGAAAGCAACGGTCGGCCACACGTCGCTTACAAGACCTCGCTAGGCCGCTGGATGCAAAGCTGGACAACAAGACCCCCCAGGGAGGAAACCTAGGGGGAACGACAGAAGGAAATCAATTCGTAATAAATGGCTTTGGGTTCGAGAAAAATTTTACCACCCGCCAACCAATCGCATTTAAGCCAACAAGCAGTCTTGGGCGATGGGGGTTGCAGCTAGGAATTGGCTTTGAAATCAGCTTCAATCCAGACAAGTTCATCCAAATTTCTAGAGCAAATGACGCGTGTCGCGCACAAGGAGGGACGTGAACGCCATGAAGAGATTCCTGTGGGCCCTAATCGCCGTAACCTTGAACCTTTTCTTGTTCTGGGTAGTTGTGGGACCTTGGTATCCAACAAATCGCGCTGCCATGATCTTCATCGCGACACTTTTCGGTTTGCCAGCCGTAGGCGGTTTCTGGATGTTGTATTCAGCCGTACGGTACGAAAAACGGCCAGTACCATTTGCTCTGTTAGCCTTCTTGCCCTTTTCGTTTCTATGGTACTACTTCGAGCGCATTCGGGTTCGGAAGGCACCGCCCGAAATGGAGGGTGGCCCAGATATTGGTCATTGAAATGAATTTGGGTGGGCGGGTGGCGCGGAGATTAGGGGTTGCGAATGTGTGCTGTTGGTTTTGATTTTGGTCTACTCGGCGCCAATCTTAACCACGTAAAACTGTTGGTCCTTACCCTCGATTATTCCGGCTGCGTCGTTGGTGTAGCGTTTGTACGCTCGCTCCTTGGTTTCACTCTCGAACGCTGTGGCGTCCTCTATGAGTTTTACCCAGTGGTAGGGAAGCAATGGGTCAGCTTTCAAAAAGTACGTGCGATACTCGGGCACGTCGCTTTGACGTGTATCCTATGCTCCACGTTCCATACCCGTCGGCAATTTGGCGTGTGTATCAGCCCGTCTGTGCTCCTGTCTCTGCATCACGAACACCTACGGAATCCGTAGGTCTGTCTTACGCTGCTATCTGCCTTTCGAATCAAGGTACTGGCGGATGGTTATGTGTTTTGCAACCAAATGGTCGATAATTCGCTTAGCCGCTTCTTCTGCGTGGGCTATCGCATCATCTCGTACCTTTTCTGGTTTGCCTACGAAGGATTTAGGTTCGTACAACGTTCCTTTGGCTGGCGGGATTTGCACGTCGTCGACGAAAAGAATCACCCTTTCGAAGGTATAGCCGCGGGCTTGAGACTGTTTCCCGTGATGTTCAACGCGATAGGTATGGTTGTTATATTCTGCGCTCATACGTCCCTTCTCGGCTCTTGAACATTCCTCTCGGCTATCGTCTACCGGTCCTTCTCAGTTATCGGTCGGGTCTGTCGGCGGTGGCTCTGCGGCTCTACGTAGAAACTGTCCAGCTTCACCAAATAATTGTTCGGCTTTCTGCGGGTCTTTCTCTGCGCCCAATTGCTCGCATAACGCTGCCCATTTCTCTGCGAGTTCACCTTCCATTCTGATTTGCCCTGCAGTTGTGCAGCGGCCAGTGTCCCGGTCAAATGTAAGGCCAGTCAGCCCCTCAATGCGTCCGAATGTTTCCTGCTTGAACTTCTCGATGCGCTCCTGTTCCGCTGGAGGAAGCTCAGCGAGCATTCGGTTCACTTCGGCGTGCGCGTCGTGCGCTCCATCCATCCGGCCTAAAACGTTCTGGGCGAACTCTTCGCCGGCATCTACTCCCGTTTCAATCGGCGCGTTCAACATGGGCTTCGGAATATCGTCGTTCATGGCAGGTGTCTCCCTGCAGGCTTATATCACGTCTGTCCGTTTTCCGAACGTGCGTTAGTGCGCAGCCCTCATACACCAAGATGGTAGAATTTCGGTACATGGGAATCTTTGAGACATTCTCGAAGCGCAAGAAACGGATTGAAAATGCGGGAAAGCTAGAAGTTTATCAGTACGATGACCTTCCTACCCCCTTTCGGGTTCAGGTCGCTCATATCTGGCGGAGCTCGATAGGCGGGTTCTACATTCCGCGTGGAGCATTCTCACACGACCGTCCTCTAGCATCAAACAACTTCTGGTCACGCATCCACGACACAATCTCAAGGGAAGCTGGTGTGTTCCTTCTCGGCAACGAAAACCAGGAATTGGACGGTCGCTGCCTTACGTACTTGCTGAATGCACCGACCGAAGATGCGCTTAACATCATCGAGTTATCTTTCCGGGTAATCGACGTGGCCGTCCGACGGGAGATACTTAGCGGCCTTCCAAGCAACTGCGGTGTAACGCAGGAACCTGACAACGCAATTGATGAACTAAATCACCGTTTCAAAGAACATGGCATAGGCTATCAGTACGCGGCCGGAATTCTGTTCCGAATGGATTCGCAATTCCTGCATGCTGAGGTCGTCAAGCCCGCGCTGTCCCTGCTAAGTGCGAAAGGTTTCGAAGGTCCGTCAGAGGAATTCCTGCAGGCGTTCGACCACTTCAGGCACGGGCGAAATAAAGAAGCCGTGGACGCTGCGCTAAAATCATTCGAAAGCACCATGAAAGCGATTTGCGCGAAACGGAAGTGGACGCATGACACTGGCGCGGCCGCCAAGCAACTCCTGGAAGTTCTGGTTAGCAAAGGCTTGATTCCACCAATGCTCGAATCACACTTCACCAACCTGCGAGCCGCGATGGAATCAGGTTTGCCCACGATTAGGAATAAACGCAGCGGGCACGGCCAAGGTCCTTCGCCTGTCGAACTTCCTGAGCACTTCGTTGCATACGCCCTTCACCTACTGGCTTCCAACATCGTTTTCCTAGCCGAAGCCGACAAGGCGCTGAAGTAGCATTGTCCGTTTTCCAAACACGCTAGGTCTTCCCTGGAACCCGGTCCCGGCGGCCATCGGGCGTCGATCCCGACGCATCAGTTCTTCCGCTAGCTGAATGGATTCGTAAAACGCGGTCTCCCTCGCCGGCTGAGGATCGGGAGTTTCGTCGCAAGCAGGTCGAAAGAATTGGAACTGGCCTTGTGATTTCAGAAATTTTCTCGGGATTCCAAGCGCCGTCACAGGCTGCTTTCGGATAGCGGGGTGTTCGGCCATTTTAAGGATAGAATTCGCGGCTAATGAGGTGTACGTATGAAAACTCGCATCGGTCTCACGGTGCTATTGTTTTTAGTCTTGACCGGGGCATGCGCCAGCGAAGAAACCGCACATAATGGGTTTTGGTGGGTTACTTTATCCGAAACTTTCAAGTTAGGGTTCGTCACAGGCTATGCCAAGGCAATGACCACGGTATTCGATGGCACGACGTTAGTGTGTATTGCGGAGAAAACTGACGAAGCCATAAAATCTTGTGCGCAAAAACAGGCAGCCCCGGTAGACTTCACCAAAATCCGTTTAGGACAGTTCTCCGAAGGACTGGATGAATTCTATAAAGACTTTCGGAATAAGGGTATTGATGTTGATTTTGGTATTCGCTACGTCAGAGACCAATTAAAGGGCATCAAATCCGCTAAGGAATTGGATGAAGAATTGCTAAATTATCGCACACTGTCTCGATGAGGTTATGAAAAAATCCGAATTACTTCGCGCACTCCAAACGGAAATTCAAAAGCACAACCTGTCCACATTCATGAGCAAGCAACACAAGATCGTTCAGACGGGCTGCTCAGCCTGCCAGAAACACTTCGGAACCGTGGAGCAGTTCAAATTTCATCTTTGCGATGACGTGCTGCCGCCACTGTTGGATCGACTTTCCAAAAGCGACCGCTGAATCGCGTCGTCGCCAGTCTGTCCCCATGCTGTCCCCCACGGCCCGGACTGCCCAAGGGAATCGATTCTTGGCGATCCGATGCGGTACGAGATAGGATTTGGATGGAGCACGAAGCCCCAATGAAGAAGCTCAAACCGGGAGGATATGATGGACATCGTAGCGGCATTGAAGAGTGAAGAGAAGAAATTGGAAACGCGACTTGGCGGCATTCGAGGCACTATGAAGTGTCGCCTAACAGAAATGGATCAATCTTCCAGCATGGATGTGCCAGGGCGTGGCACATCGCATTCGATCCAACTGGTAGCGGCGGGGACGGCGCCCCCGGTGGGATCGTGCGGAGCTGGGAAGCGTTTGACAGGACACTAATCGATCCGATGTTCTCTTAGCAAGGCAACCCTGGATAGATAGCCAGCGAAGCGCTGATTGAAGCGTTCTAGGTAATTGCTGTTCAGTTGCGTGCGTCGTCTCGTGCCGGAACCCAACTGGGCGTACAGTTCGTCCGTGGGAACTGTGAAGTAGAGCTTGAAATCGACCCCTAACGATGGAAGCCCTTGCCCCAAAGTATCGACGGTGTTTGCGACTCGCTCAAGCACCTGATAGCGGTCATCTCTATTCCCGAGGACCCTCTTGCGGATATCTGAACCTGCGGCTAGAGCTGCAATCAATTCGGCTTTTGTTACGGCTTGGAGAAAAAGGACGTTCGGGATCATCTTGTCGGTCGAAGTCGTACCACCGTTTCTCGCATCATGGTCTTGCTCAAGATCACAGTCCTGCGATGCGATGATGCAATAGGGGTGACGAATTTCCTCGATCTCAGGGTTCTCTTGCATGAGGCTTCGAAAACTTCTCCGACGTTGGATTACGTTCGAAAGGATTTCCCCTTGTCGCAATGGGCCGGTTGTTACAGGAAGTATGTAGATGATGGCCGATGATGGGTCGGAAGAGACACCGTGAGCACCCACGGATGAAGCATCCGCCGTCGATTGGTCATCGGCGATGCGCAGTAGTCGAGTGCCGAGCCACCGGGCTGTGTGGCGCAACCATGTCATTCCATTGCCTATTCTTCTGTGACACGAAATGTTGGCCGAATGTAGGATGAACCACTGACAGCGTCGCTGATGATGGACACGGGGCTGCTCGACTCCGGAATTTCTTGGTTGTGAATTTTCCAATAGGTGTATGTCTCAGCGAGACCTTCGAGAGCTTCCGTCAGCGCCTCGTCCGGCATCCGGCTGAGAAGAAAATGTCCCACGGTCTTCAACATCACTGCCTTATCGTAGTGGGGCACGCCCGCCGTTGTTTGTAGCAAAACAGAGTGGGTGAATCTGGCTCCCGGCGATTCCTGCTGCCAGTTGATTGTCCATCCTGTCCCCTGGGCTACACCTTCAGCGGACCGGCTTAGGTTCCAGTGCTGCATGAAGGCGGTCAGCAATGCACCACCGAAAAAGTCGCCCGCCTTGCCTGTTGAAGTAATCGAGTATTCTCGCGGCATCCTGCACCCCAGTTCTTTCGGCAGTATAGAAGTCACTATCTATAATGTAGCAAACCTCTTCACCGTTGTTCCCCAGACCATGTTGCAACGTCACCTTTGCAGCATCACCTTGGAGGCGCAACGAAAGCTGATGGGCTGTTCCTTCCACTGCGTCAGAAATTGTCGAGTGAAATTCACAAGCTAGCTTGTTGGACAACAATTCTCCCCACGGTACATCCTTCAGCCCGAGAGAGTTTCTGGCGATCACGTCCCGGTAGCGGAGTCCGATTCGCGTAAAGAATGAAGGCTGGTATATTCTCTCCAACAGGCTCAGTGCTGATTGCAACGCGCCTCGGAATTCTTCCCAGCGACGATACCTCTTGCACAGCAACGCCACGGACTCTTGCGTTAGCGTGATCTGCCACACGCCGTCTCCGGATGTCAATTCGTAAGCCTTGGAAGATGAAAGCGGCAGAAGCTTACCCATGATCGCCGAAAGTTGCGGCGGAATACCCGGACCCCCGTCGAGCGGTGGAATTTCTCGGAAGAGCGGATAGTCTTTGCGTAATGCCTCTTGGAACTCTACGGGTGGTTCAGAACTAATTTTCAGGATCACGGGGAAGCGCAACTGACAGATCACTATTTCAAGCGGATTTCGCGTATAGACGACTCTCTCTGATTCAGGGAATGGTGTGGGGTCCTCAATGCGAGGTACAAAGGGAGCCGCTTCCAGCTTCGGCTGCGAAGTCATAATGGGGCCAGACGGAGATTAACACACGTACGGCTCAAATGCCCAAGGCCCCAATTCATGTCCCATAACCCCAAAATCGGGCCGGGGAAAAAGATGGAGGTAGCGGTGGGACTCGAACCCACTAAAGCGCAGGAGCATGACGGTGATTCTAACCCGAAAATGGTCAGACTCGGCGGCAACGAGACGAGGCCAAAAATGTTTTCAACGCATAATCTCACAACCCAATATGTTTAGCTGTAGAATCCGAAGGGACTAACGACCATGCAGAACGGAAGGAACTGTGCCCAAACTGTGCCCACGATTTTTGAATCGACCAAATTGACGGGTACTAGCAATATGTTGAATCAATAAGTTACGCAGTTTCAACGGATGTAGTTCTCCGACCTGGCCCGCCTCTTCTTTTTTTCGTCCCGGACACTACGCGCGAACAACCCACTTTTCTTCATCATTAGGCGGTTCAAGCCTGGGCCGAAAACCAGCATTGCAGCTTGAAATCCTGGCGCACCCACCGCTAATTCGCAACAACTCCGCAATGAGATTGTTTAGGTTGGATGAAGACAGGGTTGCCTCCAGTGTTCGCGATTCGATCTCGGAAGCTGGCGTCGCTCTTACTCGCCCCTCATGTGAGTTTATTGTGGCCTCTGCGGCAGCCACGAAATCCTCCGGCACTGTAATCGTGACCGAAGATAGTGCCTCCAACACTATCGGACCTGCTTGCAGTATCGCCTCCCTGGTGGCTTTTTCTGCTGCCTCCCTAAACGCGTTGGCCGTTGAATCTTCTTCATGGTAGCTCCCATCCTCGACGGATAAGAGAACGTCAGTCAGTTCGAAGCCCGTTGAAGTTCCCAGAGTCATTGCGTCTTGAATCCCTTGTGACGCCGCATGTACAAATTTGGCGGGAATATTCAATCCAGCATTCCAAGCAAAAATTGTACCCTCGCCACGATTTAGGGGCCGAATCTGAGCGCGAACATGAGCGTAAACACCGATGCTGTTCCGTTGTCGAATGACCTTCCCGTCGCCCACGCCGGACTGCTGCACTGTTTCACGATAGAAGCTGTGATTAAGTTCGGTGTTCATCGCGAGACCTAGCTTTCAATTTAAATCGAGAATTCGATGATACAGCGCCTGTAGACCGGGGAGAAAATTGGCAATCCGCGCGCGCGTTAAAGGGATTTGAGGACTTCGATTTCGCCTTTTTTGCGCAGGATGTCTACGGAGACGCCGGCGGAATAGCGGTGGATGATTACGTCGCAGTCGGCGCCGGGGATGCCTAGATTGTCGATGCGCACTTCTTCGATGTTGGCGGGCAAGATGGGATTGGCGAAGCAGACCTGGCGCTCGGCGGCTTTGATCTGCAGGCCCAGCATAGATTGAAGCAAAAGATAGGGGGCGGCGGCAGCCCACGCTTGCGGCGCACAGGCCACGGGGTAGAGGGTGGGGCCGATGGATTCGGTGCGCTTGTGGAAGCCGCAGAAAAGTTCTGGCAAGCGATGCAGATCGACGTACAGGCTGGCTTCGTAAAGACCGTTGAGGATGGATGCGACGGCATCCTGGAAACCGTAGAGGGAGAGGCCCCAACCGATCAAGGCATTGTCGTGCGGCCAGACGGAACCGTTGTGGTAGGACATGGGGTTGTAGCGCAATTCGCCGGAGCCGATGGTGCGCACGCCCCAGCCGGAGAAAA
>Ga0073928_10003788_pt1 | contig 23291 bp, 20 predicted proteins | sample PaiPotPPA55metaG_FD_76969 | JGI IMG/M metagenome (GOLD analysis project Ga0073928, IMG submission 76969) | Iron sulfur acid spring bacterial and archeal communities from Banff, Canada, to study Microbial Dark Matter (Phase II) - Paint Pots PPA... ...
CGGGTGAGCAGATCTACTACGGCTTCGTCCTCAAGCTCGACGACACGATCGAGCCGACTCCGCGCGAGCTGCAGATCGCCATCGAGGGCCAGCACCACACGCTCGGCGACATCCACCGCACGTCGCGGAAGATCAACCGCGGCATGCGGTGGATGGCAAATCCCCTTGACGCCGCCGCGGAGCGGCTCGCCGAAAAGGGCACCGCGATGCTGAACCAGGCGTTGGCCGGGCCGGTTTTCGTCGGAGGCTGGCAGAGTCAGGCGGGCGAGTTCATCCGCTTCGTACGCGCCACCGCCGAGGACTACGGTCCCGGCGCGTTCGGCGGTGTCAGTAGCCACCGTTACCTCGTCTTCCGCGCCGCCCGACTCGGCGGTTCGGCGATGCGTCTGGTCTACGCCGTGCCGCGCACCGCCATCGCCGGCGTGCGGCTGGAAGGGTCGAAGGACGCCGTACTTCACGGCCGATCTCCGCGTGCCGAGTTGCACTTCACCGACGGCTCGATGGTGGCGACGATGATGGCCACCAAGCAGGGTGAGCAGTTGGCGGCTGTGCTCCAACCGCAGCTCCGGCCCGGTGGGGGATATTAGTCGCCGTATCGCTCCTCAACGAGGTCGTATACGACATCGACCACCTCCCGCTGCACGTGATCCGGGAACATGTACCAGCCCGGGGTGTTGTTGACCTCGTTGATGAAGTAGCCGTTCGGGGTGTCGAGAACATCGAGCCCTGAGACGGTGATGCCCATGGCGCGGGTCGCGGTCAGGGCCATCTCGGCGAGTTCCGGAGTGGTCTCGATGCGCTCGGGCTTGGCGCCCTGCATGATGTTGGCGCGCCAGCGCTCGCCTCCGGCGGGGATGCGCCGGAAGGTGAGCGGCAGGCTGTCGCCGACGACGGTCACCCGGATGTCGCCGCCCGGGTGCTCGAGGTACGGCTGGCACTGCAGCACGGGATAGGCCGCGAGCAGCCGTTCCGCGATGGCTCGGTCCACTGGCTCGTCCAGGTCGGTGACGCGCTCCACGTCCTGGCCGCCATACCCGAAGCAGGGCTTGATCACCACACAGCCCCATTCCTCCGTCGCCTGCCGGATCTCTTCGAGACTCCGGCAGGACCGCGTGGGCACGATCGGCAGCCCGGCCTGGCCGAGCTTGCGCATGGCGATCAGTTTGCACTCGACGCTCAGGTACGTCTCCGCCGGGTCCATCAGCGGCAGTCCCGGGATCGTGGAGAGCAGGGCGAAGCGCTCGTGGTCGGCCTGGAAGCTCTCCGGCCGTAGTTCGGCCCGCGACATGACGACGTCGAACATTCCGCACGCCTCCTCGCCGAGGATCGTGACCACGGGCAGGCCCGCGCTCCACCGCACCGCGATGTCGTCGAGGGTGAACAACGTGGTCTGATGGCCGCGCTCGCGGCCGACGACGGTGAGGCCGACGGACTCGGTCTCTTCGGCGTCCCAGCCGAGTATGCCGATCTTCATGTCAGGTCCTCCAATACCTTGTTCAGCTGCGTCTCGATCAACCGGGTCTCCGGCCAGTCCCGGCCGATGACGAGGTACTCGATCGTGCCGGTCGCCGGCGTGTTGTCGGTGGCGACGACGACGCCGCGCGGCTCGCCTTCGCGCTCATAGCGCAGGCCGTGGCGGTCGAGTTCGCCGAGCAGCACGTGGAGCGGCGGGGCCGGCAGGCCGTTGTGCGAGGCGAGCACGTAGTGGTCCAGGTAGTCGGGGCCGAGCAGCCGGCGCGCCATCACGTCCAGGTTCGTCGCGCCGCCGGCCCGGCCGTTGAACTCGGTGAACAGCAGCTGCCCGGTCGGGTCGACGATCAGGTCGATGTTGACCAGGCCGCGGTAGCCGATCTGGCCGGCCAGGATGGCGATCTGCTGGCTGTACGCGCCGAGCTGGGCGTGCCGGGCGGGCGGCAGGTCCTGCGGCGGGAAGACGTAGCCCTTCCACTGCGGCTCCATCCGCATGTCGCCGTAGTTGACCAGGACCGGAGCGCCCGAGGCCGGGACGTGCACCTCGGCGGACAGCGTCCGGCAGGCCGGATGGTAGACCTCGACGACGTGCCGGGCGGGCGCGGTGCCGCCGGGCAGTTCGGGGCGGTCGGCCAGGCCGAGCGGCGCCAGCGCGGCGCGCACGTCCTCGGCGGTCGCCGAAACCGGACGCACCGCGTGGTACGCGCCGAAGCGCACCACCCCGGGCACCGTGCTGACCAGCACGTTGCCGTCGCCGCCGGAGTTCTGGTCCTGCTTGACGATGACCGAGCCGGTGCGGCCGAGCAGGTCCGCCACCGTGTCGACGAGTTCGTCGCCGCGGTCGGCCACCCGGCCCTCCGGGATCGGCACGCCGCACGCGGTGGCGAGCGAGCGGAACACGACCTTCGAGTTGGCCAGGTCCGCGGTGCTCTGCGCGAACTGCCCGGCCGCCGCCGCGTCGAGGCCGAGCGCGCGCTGCCAGCCGGCGACGTCGCGGTCGTGCAGGTAGCACTCGATCCGCCAGTCGCCGGGCGGCCGTCCGGATTCGGCGATCAGCTCGCGCAGCCGGGCGAGCAGCCCGGGGTGCTCCCCCGGGTACCAGGTCTCGCCCGGGTGGTCGCGCAGGCTCAGCACCGTCGGCGGCCCGGCGAGGCCGAGCAGGTCGCTGAGATACTCGAGGAAGGCGTGGTTGACGGGTCCCGGGATGACGGCGATGTCGCCGTCCTCGAGGGTCCACAGCAGCCGGTCGCCGATGACGTCGTAGAACGGGCGCACGTCGGCGGGGATGTCCTCGGGCCGCGCCGTCATCGCGCGGCTGTTCGGATTGGCGAGCAGGAGCTTGGGCATGTCGCGGTTCCCTTTCCTGCTACGGCCGGTCCACGGCGACGGGCCAGGAACCCGGCTCGTCGACCCGGGAGACCAGCGGGATGTCGCGGATGTCGTCGTGCTTGAGCACCCACATCAGGAAGCGCTCCACGCCCATCCCGAAGCCGGACGTGCGCATCGGCAGCGCCTCCTTCATCCGCACGTACCAGGCGTAGTCGCGCTCGGGCACCTGGTGGTGCGCCAGGGCCTCGCGGATCTGCCGCGCGTCGGTGTGCCGCTCGCCCGAGCCGACGACCTCGCCCATGCCGAAGAACAGGTCCGCGTTGGCCGCCGTGCGCCGCTCCGGGTCGCCGTAGGCCTGGTAGAAGGGCACTGACAGGTGGTCGAAGTGGGTGACCCAGACGAACTCGTCGATCAGCGCGAGCAGCCGCTGCTCGCCGAACCTGGTCAGCGTCCGCCAGGTCCCCTCGTCGCGCACGCAGCTGGGGTCGTGGCGCAGGATCCGGGCGGCCTCCTCGAAGGTGAGCCGCTCGAAGTGCGCGGAGTGGCCGGCCATCCGCTCCAGGTGCGTCACGTCGCCGGCGGCGGCGCGCAGCCGGGGGCCGAACTCGTCGAGCAGTGCGGCCGCGAGGTGCTTGACGTAGCCCTCGACGTAGTCGATCAGGTCGTCGAGGCCGCCGGGGATCTCGGCCTCGCTGTGCACGAACTGGCCCAGGTGGGTGGCGTCCGGCACCTCACCGCGGAAGGACGGCATGATGTTGTACGCGCCCTCCGGGCTGAGCCGGCAGGCGTATTCGAGCAGGAACTGCATGGAGTCCGGCAGGTACGTGTCGACGTCGCTGACGGTCACCGGCACCGGCTCGGAGTCGCTGCCGAGGCCGGTCGGGCAGGTGATGGTGCGGGTGGTCAGCGGCAGGTAGGCGGCGCGCAGCCGGCGGCCACGTGCGTAGTCCACGGTGGCGCGCAGCACGGCGTCCTCGAGGTCCGTGATCAGCCGGTACCAGGGGGAGCGCAGCGAGGCGAGGTAGGCCTCGGGGTCGTTGCCCCACGTGGTCGGCGGACGCAGCAGCGTGTCGGTGCGGGTGGGGGCGGTGAGGATGGTCGTCATGGCGGTCTCCTTCGAGTGTCAGCGGATGGTCGCGAGTTGCTGCCCCGCGGGCCGGATGTTCTGGTGGCCGCGGAAGGTGTTGTAGGGGTCGTAGTCGCGTTTGACGGCGGCGAGCCTGGCGTAGCGCTCGGCCCCGTAGAGCTCCTCGGCGGCGCCGGGGAGCTGGTGTTGCAGATAGTTGACATACACGCCGCCCTGCTGCCAGGGGCCGAGTGCGTCGACGGTCGCTCGCGCCCATGCGGCGTTCGCGGCGTCCTCGACGGGCTCGGTCCACTGCGCGGACGCAGTGCACTGGTACGGCGCGGTCCGGTGCGGGAAGGCGCTGCCGACGTGGTCCGGCGCGTCGCCGTCCGCGGGCTCGCTGATCGCTCCGCGCAGGAACTCGAAGTCGATCGACGAACGTTGCGACGGACTGGTCTCGGCGGCGTCGATCAGGGCCTGCTCGGGGCCGTCGGTCAGCTCGGTGAGGTAGCAGGATTTGGTGTAGTAGCGGTGGCCGTGCGGCTCGCCGTGGTCGCCGAGCGCCTGCAATGCCGCGTACGGCATGACTCCCGACGCGGTGGCGGCCGGGGCCGGGGTGCTCAGCTTGGCGGCGGTGGCCTCGTAGCCGAGGTGCGGTTCACCGAACCAGGCCACTGATAGGAACAGCGCGGGCCTGCCCTGCAACGACCGCGGGATCCAGACCGCCTGGCCCGCATGCTTGAACGCACCGACCGCATGCATGTCATGGCTCTGCGTCTCGGCGTACTCGCGGTACGCCGCGAGCGCACCCACGGCTTCCCGGAGCGGGTAGACGGCGGTGTGGAAGTAGATCCGGTCCACCGGCCGCAGCCGGAGCGTGAATCTGGTGACGACGCCGAAGTTCCCGCCGCCGCCGCGCAGCGCCCAGAGCAGTTCGGGATGCTCGTCGGCGGAAGCGTGCACGATTCGTCCGTCGGCCAGCACGACCTCGGCACCGAGGATGTGATCGCACGTCAGGCCCCACTTGCGGGCGAGCCAGCCGTAGCCGCCGCCGAGCGCGAGCCCGCCGAGGCCGGTGTGCGAGACGACGCCGGCCGGGCAGGCGAGTCCGAGCGGCACGGTGGCGGCGTCCACGTCGCCGAGCAGGCAGCCGCCCTGCGCGGTGGCGATCCGGGCCGCGGCGTCCACCCGGACCTCGCGCATGGGCGAGAGGTCGATCAGCGCCGCGCCGTCCGCGATGCAGAGTCCTGCGACGTTGTGGCCGCCGCCGCGCACGGTGACCGGGAGGTCCAGCCCGCGGGCGTGGCGCAGCGCGGCGGCCACGTCGCCCGCGTCGGCGCAGCGGGCGATGAACGCGGGCCGGCGGTCGTACATGCCGTTCCAGATTCGCCGGGCCTGGTCGTAGCCGGGGGAATCCGGCCTGAGCAGCGAGCCGCGCAGCCGCGGTGCGGTCGCGACGCTCGGCGCGGTGAGCAGCTCGGTCATGATGCGTCCTTGGCGATGGAGGCGAAACGCGGGGCCGCCGTGGCGGCGTAGTCCCCCGCACGCAGTTCGACCGAGCGGTCGAGGCGCGCGGCGTTGAAGTAGAGGTGCTCGGCGTCGAGCAGCCGCGGATCGGCCACCACCCCGAGCCTGGGGTCGAAGGAGAAGGGCATGATGGTGCCGACCACGCAGCCGGACAGGTCCTCGGCCACCTCGGCGGGGGCGAGCCGGGCGTCGGCGGCGCCGTAGAGCCGCCGCACCGCCTTGAGATCCACCCGGCTGTCGCCGGGGACGACGGCCACGACGTGCCGCGTCTCCCGATCGCGGTGGTGCAGGGCGACGACCATGCACTTGGCCGCCGCGGCGAGCTCGTGCCCGCGCAGGGCGCTGGCCAGGTCGGTGCGCCCCTCCGGCGGGTGGTCGATCAGCCGGTAGGGCACGCTGACCGCGTCGAGCAGGCCGAGCAGCGCGCGATAGGCGACCGGCTCGGCGGACTCCCGAGCGTCAGTGGTCTCTTGAAATTCGGTCGTCTCCGGAAAGTCGGTGGTCTCCTGGGTGATCGTCATCGCAGTACTCCCTCGGCATAGCGGTCGGCGACTTCGAGTGCTGAGTCCAGGATCTGGATGGCCTCGCGCGCCTCGTCCGCGGTGGTGTTGCAGGGCGGCACCATGTGGATCCGGTTGTAGTTCGCGAAGGGCCAAAGGCCGCCTCGCTTGCACGCGGCCATCACCTCGTCCACGGGCCCGGTCTCGCCCGGGCCGGCCGCGTAGGGCACGAGCATTTCCCGGGTCGCGCGGTCGCGGACGAGCTCCACGGCCCAGAACACGCCGAGCCCGCGCACCTCGCCCACGCTCGGGTGCCGTTCGGCGAGCGCCCTGAGGCCGGGACCGAGCACCTCGCGCCCGAGCCACGCCGCATGCTCGACCATGCCCTCGTCACGCATCGCGGTGATCGTGGCGACGGCGGCGGCACAGGCGAGCGGGTGCCCGGAGTAGGTGAGGCCGCCGGGATAGACCCGGTCTTCGAAATAGTCTGCGATCGGCTCCGATATCAGGACCCCGCCAAGTGGCACGTAGCCCGAGTTGACGCCCTTGGCGAAGGTGAGCAGGTCGGGCACGACGTCCCAGTGGTCGACCGCGAACCAGGTGCCGGTGCGGCCGAACCCGGTCATCACCTCGTCGCAGATCAGCATGATGCCGTGCCGATCGCACAGCGCGCGCAGCCCTGGCAGGTAGCCGGGCGGCGGGACGAGCACGCCACCGGTGCCGATCACCGGCTCGACCAGCAGCGCGGCGATCGTCGCGGGCCCCTCGAGGGCGATGAGCCGCTCGACGTGTCGCAGCGAGCGCTCGCACTCCTGTGCCTCGTCGCACGCATCGAATGCGGAGCGATAGAGGTACGGCGGCTGGAAGTGCACGGCGCCGGCGGTCGCGGTGTCGTTGGGCCAGCGGCGCGGATCGCCGGTGAACTGGATCGCGGTGGCCGTGGCCCCGTGATACGAGCGGTAGGCGCTGAGCACCTTGTGCCGTCCGGTGTAGAGCCTGGCCATGCGCACCGCGTGCTCGTTCGCGTCGGTGCCGCCGTTGGTGAAGAAGACCTTCGCCAGTCCGGGCGGCGCGCTCTCGACCACCAGCCGGGCCGCCTCGCCACGCCGGTCGTTGGCGAACGTCGGCGCGACCATGCAGAGGCGCGCGGCCTGCTCGGCGATCGCCGCGACCACCTTCGGGTGGCCGTGCCCGATGTTCAGGTTGACGAACTGGGAGGCGAAGTCGAGGTACGTATTCCCTTGGTGGTCCCAGAAGCGGCGGCCGCTCGCACCGGCGATCGGCAGCGGGTTGATCCGGCCCTGGGCGGACCAGGAGTGGAAGACGTGCGCGCGGTCCTCGGCGCAGATCCGGGCGGCGAGCTCCGCCGCGGTCTCGGCGAGCGTTTCCATCAGGGTTCTCCTTCCGTGGTGATCCGACGGGTGTTGCCGGCCAGCGCCACGCGCTCCCGGTCGAGGAAGTGCCGGATGTCCGCGCCCACCTGGTCGATCAGCGGGATCGGCGCGGCGCCCGGACCGGCCTCGAGCAGCCTGGCCTGCCGGCGCAGCACGGATCCGGACAGCGGCAGCCGACCGGGGTCGGCGAGCCTGATCGCCCCTGAGCGGTCGCGCATCGGCACCACCCGGCTGTGCGCGTGCACGCTGGCGCTGAACGGGATGTCGAGCCGGCCGGCCCGGAAGGCGGCGGCGATGTCGGCGGGCAGATCGGACCCTGCGAGCACCTCGTCCACCAGTTCGCTGGTCTCCCGCACCAGCCAGTGCATCTCCTCCTCGACCCGCGACTCGTCGATGGTCACGAAGCCGAACAGCTCCCCCGCGCCGAGTGAGGCGATCCGGATGCCGCGGAGGTTGGCGTCGGCGTCCGGGATGCCATAAGCCTCCTGATACGTCTTGTTGATCACCTTGGCCGCGCCGCCGAGCCGGCCCACCAGACCGCCCTGCAGGATCAGCGCGTCCGCGTAGTCGGGCGTCCGCGGGAAGACCCCCATGAACTCGTGCAGCACCGGGAAGACCTCGACCTCTGCGCCGAGATAACGGCGGGCCAGCAGCGGGATGCACCGCAGCGCGGCAATGTCCTGATGCGCCTGGCCGCCCTGCGGATAGGCGGGGGAAAGGCAGCGGACTCCCTCGCGCACGGCCGCCACCGCTTCGAGCACCACCACGGCGAGGCTGAGTGCGGGTGGCATCAGCACCGCGGTCAACGTGCCGAACAGTTCGCGGTCGATCACTACGCCCACCTCGGCCAGCCGGCCGCACACCGCGTCCACCTGTCGCCAGGCCTCGAGCGAGGCGCGCAGCGGCACGTCCTTGGAGTAGGGCAGGTTGTAGCCGATGCCGCCGCCCTCGAAGGAGGTGATGCCGGCGGCCAGCGCGACCGCGAACAGGTCGCGCGCGTCCGGGGAGCCGTGCCGGATCTCCAGCGGCACGGCCGAGGCCCGGGTCAGCTCGCGGCCGCGCCGCCAGCCGTGTGCCACCAAGGGGTAGCCGTTGAGCTCGTCGGGCCGCTCACTCAGCATCAGTTCCGCGGTGCGGAACTGCCGGAGCCTGGTGTGCGAGTCAATGGTCACCGACTGCATCCCGGGGCCGCCCTCGTCCAGCGCCTCGAGGAGTTCGAGCATCTCGCCGTGTCCGCCGACGCCGCTGCGCGGCTGGATCAGCGGGATGCCGCGGCGGGCGGCGGTGCGCAGCGAGTCCACCGCGCGAGGCAGAGCGGGGCCCAGCAGGTGGTCGACGATGTCCGACCACGCGGGCAGAGTGGCGGCGACGGCTGGGTGCACCTCGATGCCGGCCAGGTCGATGAGCTCACTCATGACGGCCCACCGCCAGCGCGTCGGTCCGGCTGCGGCTGCGCGGGCGACCGAGCTGCTTCAGGATGCGCGGCAGGTCCGCCGGGTCCTCGACGATCCGCTCCACGCCGAGGTCGAACAGCCGCTCGAGGGTGCGCTCGCTCTTGTGGCTGCCGACGGACAGGTTGCCGCCGATCACGACCGGGCAGTCCAGCTGTCCGGCGGCGCGCAGTGCGGGCAGGTCGGCCAGGTCCTGCAGGGCGTGCCCGTTGAGGCTGCCGATCAGCACCGCGACGGCCTCCGGGTGCTCGCCGTGCGCCTCGGCGAAGTCCTCGAGAGGGGTGCACACGCCCAGGTTGACCACGTCGTAGCCGTGCTGCCTCAGCTGCATCTCGATCAGCCGGTTGGCCACGGCGTGCGCGTCGGACTTGGCCACCCCCAGGATGACCAGCCCGGGCGAGCGCTCCGCTCGTTCACTTCTGATATCCATGGCCTTACTCCCTTTCCGTTCCTCAGTGTGGTGATTCGTCAGTTCTCAGTCGTCGAAGGCGGCGAACAGCTCGCGGCGGCTCACCTCGGCGAGCCGGGCGGGGGCGTACTCGGCGGGGTCGGCGTCGGCGAGCGAGTCGAAGACGTGCCCGATCGCCGGGACGAGCCCCCACACCGCGTGGTACGACGGCCAGCCGCGGCCCGGCTCGGCCGCGTCGCGTTCCCGGGCGAAGACGTAGTTCGCCCAGTCGCGGGTCATCGGGTGGCGGTGGTGGAAGTCGTGGCAGACGGTGTCGCCGGTCAGCACGAGGTAGCGCGCGGGCACGTGCACCAGGAACAACCGCAGCCACCAGCGCAGCCAGGCGGCCGCACGACGCGGGCCGCGTACCTCGGGAGCGGGGACGGCCTCGCCGATGAAGATGGCGTTGGTCAGGCTGCCGAAGTAGGCCCGGCCGCGACCGGCCTGCTCACCCGCGGGCGGGAAGGTGTGCTTCACACAGAGTCTCAGGGTATTGCTGATCTGGTAGAAGAAGGTCGCGGGCAGCAGCCAGCCGACGGCGATGAAGATCCAGCCGTGCAGCAGGGATCCGGCCGTGGCGACCGCGCCGAGCCAGAGGGCGAACAGCAGGCGCTCGGTCGGGCCCGCGCCGTGCAGGTAGCTGCGCAGCCTGGCCCACAGGAAGCGGCCGTGGAAGACCGGTGAGGCGAGCCGGCCGAGCACCCGGCGCCACATCTGGCGCCGCGTCATGCCGGGCCGCAGTCGCAGACTGACCAGGAATGCCTGGACCGTCGGGTCGCGCAAGGTCATGTGGTGCACGCCGTGGTGGTCACCGACGTGCTCGGCGCTGTACCGGTCGAAGTGCTGGACTACCAGCAGCCCGGCGACGAGGCGGCCGAGCAACCGGTCGGCGCGCTTGCGATTCCACATGTTCTTGTGCGCGCACTGGTGGTAGATCATCATGCGCAGGTTGCGCATGCCGTGCAGCGTCATCGCCCAGCCCGGCAGCAGCAACAGCCAGAGCGGGCCGGCGCTGGCGCCGAGCGCCTCAGCCGAGATCGTGAGTCCGGCGGCCAGCGAGCCGAGCGCGCAGACCAGATGCGTGGTCGGGGTCAGTCGCAGCGGACGCTGGCCGAGGTGCGGCTTGCCGGTGAGCATCGTCAACGGCAGGTCGAGGAATCCGGGCAGCACGCGCAGGGATTCGCGGACCGGATCGTAGGTCGGGGAGACGTCCGTGACGACGGTGTCGTCCGAGATGACGCTCATCGCTCCCACCCCTGCTCCAGCTCGAGTGCGGTACCGATGATCACCTCGAGGATCGCGTCGACCTGCTCGGGGCCGGTGGCCGGGTTGAGCAGCATGAGCTTGAGGAAGACCGGCGCGGTGCCGTCCGGACGCGGCACCCGGGTACGAGCGGTGACCAGCGTGCCGTCCGTCATCAGCCGGCGGCGCAGCTTGCCGTTGAAGTCGTCCGCGTCGATGTCGGCCGCGGGCAGGAAGCGCAGCAGTACGGTGCTCAGCGGCGGCTCGGCGGCGAGTTCCAGCCTTGGCTCGGCCCGCGTCTTGGCGGCGGCGTGCACGGCGAGTGCATGGCAGGCGTCCACCGCGCCGCCGATTCCCGCGGCCCCCTCGCTGCGCAGCACCGCGGCGATCTTGAGCGCGTCGACGCGGCGGGTGGCCTGAATCGATGTGCCGTAGCGTCCGATGAACCCGGCCTCCTTGTCGTCGTCGGCGTTGAGTGTGGTGGTCTGGCCGGCCAGCGGGTCGAGGTGCGCCGCGTCGCGGACCAGGAAGACGGCGGCCGAGGCTGGCGCCCAGCCGAACTTGTGCAGGTCCATGGTGATCGAGTCGGCCTCGGCGATGCCGTCGAGCATCCCGCGCAGACTTTCGGAGAAGAGCGCTCCGCCGCCGTACGCCGCGTCGGCGTGCAGCCAGACGCCGTGCCGCCGGGTCACCTCGCGCAGCTCGGGCAGCGGGTCCACCCAGCCGACGTCGGTGGAGCCAGCGCAGGCGATCAGCATGATCGGCACCTCGTCGGCGGGCAGTTCGGCGAGCAGCCGGTCGGCGCCCTCCGGCAGCATCCGGCCGGCCTCGTCGGTGGGCACGTGCCGGATCTGCTCCTCGCCGACGCCGACCAGGCCGACCGCCTTGCCGACGGAGAAGTGCGCGGAGGCCGAGCACAGCACGACCGGGCGCAGGCCGGTGGCCGCCACGCCGGTGCGGAAGGTCGGCAGGCCGCTGCGGCCGGCGAAGGCGGCGTCGCGGGCGGCGAGCACGGCCATCAGGTTCGAGACGCTGCCGCCCGCGGTGAGCGTGCCGCCGGAGCCCGGGCCGTAACCGGCGAGCCGGCACAGCTCCTCGGTGACCCAGCGGTCCAGCTCGAGGGCGAAGGGGCCGGCCTCCCAGGCGTGCAGCGACTGGTTGAGCACCGCAGTGACGAACTCGGCGACCGCCGCCACCGGCAGCGGCGGGCACTGCATGCGGGCCACCGCGCCCGGGTGGGTGAGGTCCACCGAGCCCTCGGCGAAGGCGCGGACCAGGTCGAGCAGCACTTCGGACGGCTGAGCGGACTGCTCGGCGGGCAGCAGGGGTTCGGCGAACGCCCGCGCGGCGGCGGCCCGGGACCCGGCCGGTCCGCCGGGCGCCACCGGGCCCTTGCGGGCGGCCGAGACCGAGCGCAGGACGTCGATGGCCTGGTTGACCAGGACCCGCAGTTCGTCGAGTCCGTCGAGGTCCCCGGCCGGCCGGAACGCGCGGATCGCGGGTGCGGGCGGCGCCGAGTCGCGACGATCGAGGCCCAGACTGTGCGTCATCTCGTTCTCCCTTCTCGCGCCGCCCTTTCGGCGGTCAGTGAGTCAAGAGAACCGGGACGCGCTATCGCCGCGGTCTCAGCGCTGCATCATCCGTTCCGATCATCCGTCCTGTTCATCCGTCCTGTTCATCCGTCGTGGTCGTCGGCGTGCGTCGCGGCGGCGGCCTTTCTGGCGCGGAACGCGCGGGCCTTGGCCCGGTTTCCGCACTCGGACATCCGGCACCAGGAGCGCGAGCGGTTCTTGGACCGGTCGTAGATCGACCAGCCGCACTCCGGGCAGGCCTTGAGCCGCCCCCAGGTGCCGTCGAACGCGGCCAGCGAGACCAGCGCCGCGATCCTGCCGAGTGCCAGATCGGCGGCGAGAACGTGCTCATCGGCCGGAACCGGTGACGGTGTGGCGTCGGCGCCGAACCGGATCTCGACGCGGGACCGCGCGAGCACCCCGTTCAGCACCGCGATCGCGTCCGCGTCGGGCCCGCTGCCGGCGGCGTGACCGGTGGCCAGCGCCCGCAATGCCTCCCGCAACTCCAGCGCGCGATCGAGTTCCTCCGGCGTGAACTGCAGACTTTCGGCCGACCTCTGGTCAATCAGCCGCTCTTCGATCAATCCCTGCCCTACCAGCCAACGCCCGAGATCATCCGGGGAAGCCAGGTCCTCCCGGTCGAACTCCCCGTCCCAGGTGTTCAGGAAGCGCCGGACCGTCTCCAGCGGCAACGGCGCTTCCTGCAGCTGTCCGTCTTCCCGGCTCGCCATCGGTTGACTAACCACCTAACCACTTTGTAGGTTATTTCTAGTACCACTGTAGCCGCTCAGCCAGTTCCCGCCCACCCCGGAGGACGACATGGCAACGGATACGATCACCAGCCCCACCGCCGCACCGCGCGTCGCCCGCGTCGGCACGGTCGACGCCCGCAGCGCTCACGACGCCCATAGGGACATCCCTCAGACCGGCTATCGGCTCGGCGTGGTCGCGGTCGTCGCGGCCGCCGCGCTCTGGGGCCTCGGCGGCGTGCTCGCCGAGAGCCTGTTCCGGCACGGCGTGCAGCCGCTCGACCTGGTCGGCGTGCGCACCTACCTCACCGCGCTCGGCCTCGGCCTCATCCTCGCTCTCCGCCGCAGGCGCCGAGGTCGCATCCACGGTCCGGCCGCCCGCGGCGCCCCGCGCGCGGATCAGTCGAACCTCCTGAGCCTCCGCGACCGTGCCAGGGCACTTACTTCCCTTCGACGCGCCGACGTCCTCGGCTTCGGCCTGTCCATCGGCGTCGCCAACGCCGCGCTCTTCACCGCCATCAGACTGCTGCCAGTGGCGGCGGCGATGGTGTTGCAGAGCCTTGCGCCGGTCCTCGTCGTGGGCTGGGAATGCGTCCGGTCGCGCAGCCGGCCGAGCGCTGTGGTCCTCATCGGCCTGGCCGTGGCGTTGCCCGGAGTCGCGCTGGTCGCCGGTTCCACCGGACCGGCCGGCTCGCGGCTCGATCCGGCCGGTGTACTCGCCGGACTGGTCACTGCAGTCGGTGTGGCGGCGTTCGCGCTGTTCGGGCATTCGGTGACCCGCACGCGTGGCGCGATCGAAGCCAACGCGCTCGCTTTCACCGTCTCGGCGGCCGGATGGATGATCTACGAGCTCTGCCACGGCTTGCCCGGCTCGCTCCTGGACGCCTCCGTGCTGCCCGGCGTGCTCGGCGTCTCCGTCCTCGGCACGCTGCTGCCCTTCGTCCTGTTCGCTTGGGGCTCCGAGCGGACCGGAGCGGCGAGCGGCGCCCTGAGCATCTGCCTGGAACCCGCCTTCGGCGCCGTGCTCGCGTGGATGTGGCTCGGTCAGGGCCTGAGCGCCATCCAGATCCTGGGAGCCGCGCTGGTCACCGGCGCGGTCGCGGCGATCCAGTATTCGACCTACCGTCGGCGGATTCGGTAGTCCAGCCGCTCCCGAGTCCGCCTCAAGCACCCCCGGCGACGCTGGCCCTCGAGGCTCGAGGAACCGGGAGTCGGGAGCAACACGTGAGCGCCAGTTCGACGGTGCGGTACGCCGCCAGTGTGGCCGCGCCTGCGGGCGCGGTCGCCGGGCTGCTCTGCGACCTGACTTCGTGGCCGCTGCTGTTCCAACGCGTCGAGCGGGTCGACCCGCTGCCGGGTCGGCCGTCCGAACTGCTTGCCCGGATCTGGGTGCACGACCGCTCTGGGCTGTCGGATTTCACCTGCCGATGCACAGCGCCCCAGGACGCCGCGGGCATCACGCTCAGTCTCGTCGTCACCCGTCCGCCGTTGACCGAACTGGACGTGCGCTGGACCGTCCAGCCGCGCGGGCCGCTGACGAGCCTGGTCGAGGTGGCGTACGTGTTCCGGGTGATCGGCGACGCGCCCGAGGCGGTACGCCGGGCCGAGCTGGAGTTCGCCAGGATCAGCGACTGGGATCTGCGATCGATCAGGGAGATCGCCGAGCTGAACGGATTCTCGAGTTGAACGGTTTCCCGAGTCGAGCAGTTTCCCGAGTCGAGCGGTCTCCCGTGTCGACTGCGCGAGTTCGATTCCGGTCAGGCGGCCGCCGGCAGTCCCGCGGACCACGTGCCGGCCACGTCGGCGAGCTCCGGATCGTCCGTCAGCACGGCCTGCTGCAACCGCCGCAATGACGCGGACGGCTCGAGCCCGAGCTCCCCGCGCAGCGTGCGGCGCAGGGCGTGGTACGTCTCCAGCGCCCGCCAGGCGTTGCCGGAACGGTAGAACGCGATCATCAGCTGTCGATGTACGGACTCGTTCATGGGGCTTCGGGCAGCCAGCACCCGCAGTTCGGGGATCAGCTGGCCGTGCCGTCCGAGTCGCAGGTCGGCGCCGATCCGGCTTTCCAGCACTGCCGCGCGCGCCTCTTCAAGGGCCAGTGCCTCGAGTTCGAGCACCTCGCCGAGACCGATGTCCATCAGCGCAGAACCCTGCCACAGCGCCAGCGCGCGGCCGAGCAACCCGGAGGCCGCATGGTCGTCGCCCACGGACAGGGCCCGACGCCCGGCGGCGGCGAGCTGTTCGAATTCGAGCGCGTCCACCCGGCCGGAGGAGAGCACGAGCCGGTAGCCGCTTGGCCGGGTCTGCAGGATCTCCTTCGCCAGCACGGCCGCGCCGTCGCCCCGGTCCGCCTGCGCCTCGGCCAGCAGCCGACGTAGCTGCAGGACGTAGGTCTGCAAGGTGGTGGCCGCGCTCCGCGGCGGGCGGGAACCCCAGACCTCTTGCATCAAGGTGCCCACCGTGACCAGGTGGTTTCCGCGCAAGGCGAGCAGGGCGAGCAGCTGACGCGGTTTACCCGCGGTCGGTAGCACCGACCTGCCCCGCTCGTGTACCGATACCGGTCCGAGCACTCTCACGTCCACGGCGTTCCCCTTTCGACGTCGGCGATCCACGTCATGGCTTCGAGCGTGGCACCCGGGGGACGGTCGTGCCCAGTGAGGCGATCACGAAGCCGCATGTGAATTATTCACGTCAGGCCCGTGAAGCGCGGCACTGGGCGGGACCGGCGGCGCCTGCGCAGGATGGCTCTCAGCACCGGTCCATTCGGTCCGGTAGCAGCCACCGGAAGGGGAACGAACGTGATCAGCGGAATCAGCACCCGTACCCACGCCGTCGCGAAGCGCTTGGCCGAGGTGGACTTCGCCATCGAGAGCCTGGACGCGCAGAGCCTGCGCGCGGACGGCGGGCGGGTCGGCGTGTGCGTGCAGGACCTGATGCCGGCGAAGACGCGGCGGATCTGACCCGATGCCGGACGGGCGCGAGAGTCTGCTCGGCTTCAAGCGGCACCTGCGGGCGGCGGTCATCCCGGGCGAGGCGGCGTACCTGATCTCCTCGCACGGCGTGCTCGCGCTGCGCGGACGGCCGATCGAGGCTCTCGCGCCGCTGCTCGACGGCAGCCGCACGCTCGACGGCCTGGTCCGGGACGCGGCCCCGCTGCTGCCCGCCGACCAGGTACGTGCGTTGGTCGAGCGGCTGGACGAGGCCGACGTGTTGGCCCACCGGAATCCGGCACACGACACGGATGCGGATCCGGACGCCGCCTACTGGGACCTGGCCGGCCTCGACGGCGACGGCGTGGCGGCGCAGCTCGCCGCGATGCGCGTCGAACTGCTCGTCGCGGGGCCGGTGGATCCCGCTCCGGTATACGCGGCCTGCAGCGCCGGAGGCCTGTTGCCCACGATGGGCTCCGCCTCCTCGCAGAGCACATCCACGAACCCGGCATTCACCGTCGTACTCTGCGACGACTACCTCTCCCCCGCCGTAGCCGAGATCGACCGTCGGCAGCGCGCCGCGGGACGGCCGTGGCTGCTCGCCACGCCGTGCAGCCCCTCCCCCTGGATCGGCCCGATCTTCCAGCCCGGCGACGGGCCCTGCCTGCACTGCCTGACCCATCGGCTCGCCGGTCACCGGCAGGCGGCGCTCCGACTCCGCGCGACACTCGGCAGCGCGGCGCGGGCACCGGAGTCCTCCATCGCGGCGGCTCGCGCGGTCGCCGCGCAGTTCGTCGCGCTCGAAACGGCCAAGTGGCTGGCGGGGGTGCGACGCCCGGAACAGCAGACCCTATATACCTTCGACACGCTCACCCTGGACGGCCTTCGCCATCCGGTGCACCAACGACCGCAGTGCCCCGAGTGCGGCGATCCCGGCCTGGTCGCGGCGCGCGGCGCCGAGCCATTGCGTCTCGGGCGGCGGCTGAAGGCTCCGGGCGGAGAGCGTGCGGACGACCCGGCCACGGTGCTCGACCGGCACCGGGGCCTCATCGATCCGCTGACCGGAGTCATCGCCGAACTGGCCGAAGACGAGCAGGCCACTGATTTCGTGCGCTGCGTCGTCGGCGGACGAATCGCCCTCCCGGTCAGGCAGCACGCGCACGACCGTCCGCTTCCGTGGATCCCCAGCGGCGGCAAGGGCGTCACCTTGGCTCAGGCCGAAGTGGGCGCACTCGGCGAAGCCGTCGAACATTACAGCGCGCACCGGCAGGGCGACGAGTTCGTCGTCCGAGGCAGCTATCGTGCGCTGCGTGCCGAGGCGGTGCACCCGGACTCCGTCCAGCTCTATCACGACCGCCAGTTCGGCGGCCGGGATCAGTGGAACTCAGTACACGGAGACAAGCACTGGATCTGCGAACCCTTTGACGAGCAAGAGATCCGCGAGTGGACGCCGGTCTGGTCGCTGACGCACCGGCGCTGCCGACTGCTGCCGACCGCTTATCTCTACTTTCACCAGGGCGGCGAGGGGTCGAGCAGCCAACTGTGCGCCGATTCGAACGGCCGGGCCGCCGGGGCGAGCCTGGAGGACGCGATCCTCCAGGGTTTCTTCGAACTCGTCGAACGCGATGCCGCGGCCATCTGGTGGTACAACCGGACGCGCCAGCCCGGCCTGAGCCTCGACGAATTCGCAGACCCCTGGCTCGACCGCGTTCGGCTGCGCAACGCCGACCTCGGACGCGAGTTGTGGGCACTCGACCTGACCACCGATCTCGGCGTCCCGGTGGTCGCGGCGCTCAGCGCCGGGGAGGGGCCCGGGTCGGGCCCGATACTCGGCTTCGGCGCCCACTTCGACCCGCGGGTCGCACTGCGCCGAGCCGCGACGGAACTGTGCCAGCAGCTCGCCGCCGGGCCGCACTCGTCGCGCGAATCGGGGCCCCACGACTATCTTCGCCCGAGCCAGGCTCCTGCCACCTTGCCGCGAACCTATCCTTACCAGCGGTGCGCAGACCTGCGCGAAGACGTGGACAGAGCAGTCGCCCTGCTGCGATCCGCCGACCTGGAGTTGCTGGCGATCGACGAGACCAGACCCGACGTCGGCATGCCAGTGGCCAAGGTGCTGGTTCCCGGCCTGCGTCCGATCCGGGCGAGGTTCGCGCCCGGCCGGCTCTACGACGTGCCGGTGCGGCTCGGCCGGCTGGCCCACCCCACCCGCTACCGGGATCTCAATCCGGCCCCGCTGTCCGGGTAAGCCGCTGCCCGCACCGGCCGCTGTCGGAATAACCCCTGGCCGTATCAGCCCCTGGCCGTATAAGAGCGCATCGATGCGCCCTATCCGCCCGAGCGTAGTAGCGGTAGCATCACACGAACTGCAAGGGGGCCGCCAACACATAACCGACAACGGTTTGCCGCCCGGAAGGGGCCGCGATGTCCGAACCGACGCGCCGCGCCGGAGACGACGTCCCCCAGCCCAGGCTGGCTCGCAGGTTACTGCTGGTCGTGCTCTGCTCGTACGTCTTCATCGGCCTGATCAACCTGCGGCTGGACAATCCGGGCACCTGGTCCCGTTTCTGGTGGCCGGTGGTCTGCATGGCCGTGGTCTTCGGCCTCCAGCTCACGCACATCTCGGCCGACGCCCCGCACTGGCCGGTGGCGCGCAAGACCGCGTCGCTCACCGTGCAGGCCGTGGCCACCTACCTGCCCTTCATCGCGCTGCACGAGATCTGGGGCGGCATGGCCGGATTCCTGGCCGGGTCCTTCCTGCTGCTGATCCGCCAACCGCTCGCCTGGACCTACTTCACGCTGACCGTCGCGAGCATGTTCCTCTTCGCGGCGCACTACTACCACGACTCCGCGAACTGGATCGCGTACTACGTCGTCGCCACGATGCTGCTCGGCCTGATCACCTTCGGGATGACGCGGCTGGCGCAGCTCGTCGAGGACCTGTACGCGATGCGCAGCGAGCTCGCCCGGCTCGCGGTGACCCAGGAACGTCTGCGTTTCGCGCGCGACCTGCACGACCTGCTGGGCTACAGCCTCTCCTCCATCACGTTGAAGAGCGAGCTGACCTACCGGCTGGTGCAGAAGCAGCCGGAACGCGCGCAACGGGAGCTCGCGGAGATCCTGGAGATCTCCCGGCAGGCGCTCGCCGACGTACGCGAGGTCTCCAGCTCGTACCGGCAGATGTCGCTGGCCGCCGAGGCGGCCTCGGCACGCAGCATCCTGGAGGCGGCCGAGATCGACACTCGGGTGGAGATCTCCTGCGGCCCGCTGCCGCCGGCGCTCGACACGGTGCTGGCGACCACTCTGCGCGAGGGCGTCACCAACATGCTGCGACACAGCAAGGTACAGCGCTGTATCATCACTGCCACGGAAACGGATGGACGGATCCTGCTTGAGCTGGCGAACGACGGGGTGGCCGACCCGTCCACGGAGGCCCTCGCCCGGTCGGGCAGCGGACTCGGCAATCTGCGAACCCGGCTGGCCGCCGTCGGCGGCACCTTGACCGCGACCACGGACGCCGGGCCGATGTTCCGGCTCAGCGTCGAGGTGCCGCGCGATCCGGCCGCCTGAGATACGGGAGGATTCCGTGCCGACCGACCAGATCAGGCTGCTGCTGGCCGAGGACGTGACGATGCTCCGGGCAGCGCTCGCGTCACTGCTCGAACTCGAACCCGATCTCAAGGTCGCGGTCGACGTCGAGCGCGGCGACGAGATCCTGGCCGCGGCCCTCGAACACCGTCCCGACGTGGCCGTCATCGACGTGGACCTGCCCGGACTCGACGGGATCAGCGCGGCGGAGGACCTGGGGCGCCGGCTGCCGGAGTGCCGGGTGCTGATCCTGACCAGTCTCGGCCGCCCCGGCACGCTGCGCCGCGCGCTCTCCGCCCGGGTCGCCGGCTTCCTGCTCAAGGACGCGCCGCCCTCGCAGCTGGTCGACGCGATCCGCAGGCTGCACGCCGGGCAGCGGGTGATCGACCCGCAACTCGCCCTCGCGACCTGGGACGGCCAGGACAATCCGCTCTCCCGCCGGGAGATCGAGGTGCTGCGTGAGGCCGCCAAGGGGGCCGATCCGGCCGATATCGCCGCCCGGCTCTACCTGTCCAAAGGGACCGTGCGCAACTACCTGACCACGATCGTGATCAAGCTCGGCGCGCGGAACCGGGTGGACGCCATCCGGATCGCGCAGGAGTCCGGCTGGATCCCCTGACCGAGCCAGACCACGTATATCATCCTCCGGCGTTCGTCCGTCGGGTCAGGAACACCGCGCTGAACAGGGCCGAGCCGGCGATGCCGACCACGCCGAAGACCAGCCAGGCAGTCGGGGTCAGCGGTTGGGTGGTCAGGTACGCGCCGAGGAAGTTGCCCACGCCTCCGCCCACCGCCCACGAGCCTGCGTACAGTCCGAAGTAGCTGGCCCTGGTCCGGTCGGTCGCGAAGTCGGCGATGATCAGCTGCGAGCCGTAGAGGATGGTCGTGTCGCCGATCATGTATACGCAGACGCAGGCGAGCAGCCACCAGCGGTTGGTACTGAAGCCGATCGAGCCGAGCCCCGCCGCGATTACCAGAAAGCCGACGGCGACCGACCGGCGCGAGCCGACCCGCGCGTTGAACGCCTTGACGAACGGCAGCGCGATCAGTCCGGCCATGCCGATTCCGACGTAGACGACCGCGATCCAGCCCACGCCGGCCACGGCGTTCGAGCGGATCGGCAGCGCCACGCCCAGCTGCGTGAACAGGAACCACCAAGGCAGCATGAGTAGCCAGAACAGCACGAAGGTCCGATTGCGCAGCACGGTACGCGCGTGGGTCAGGGCGCTGTGTCCGGCCTCGGCCGCCCTGGCCGGCGGTTCGATGGCCAGCAGGGTGAAGCAGACCAGCAGGAACAGCACGCCGCTGCACACGAACGGCAGTTCGGTGCCGAAGTGCAACAGGACCGCGGCCAGCGCCGGTCCGCCGATGACACTCGCGTTGAGCACCGCGTTCTCCAGGGCGAAGGCGCGTGACCGAGAGGGCTCGGGCAGCGCGGCGAACAATCCGCTCACCGGCGCCTCGAAGATCGCGCCGGCCCCGGCCAGCACCGCCGCGCCGAGGAAGAGCCACTGGTTGTGCAGCAGTCCGAGGCCGATGAAGCCGAGCCCACGCGCGATCGCTCCCACCAGCATGACCACGCGCGGGTCATAGCGATCGGCCAGCGGCCCGGCCGCCATCGGCAGCAGCCGCGCGGCGACCAGGAAGGCCGTCAGCACCAGCCCGATGCGGCTCGCCGGGAGGTGGTCGACGTCGGCGAGCTTGACCGCGAGCAGCGGATAGGCGACGTAGGTGGCGCCGTTGACGATGAACAGCGAGGCCAGCGCGTACCTGGCACTGCGCGGCACGCTCCACAGGCCGTCGAGCGCGGCGGCGTACCGAGCGCGCATCCCGGTCCGGGCGGGTCCGGTGTCAGCGGTGGTCCCGGTGGTTCCAGTGGCTCCGGTTGCCCCGGTAGTCCTGTCAGTCCCGGTGACGGTGTCGGTGTCCGGTGTGTCCATCAGCCCGCTCATTCGGTGACCTCGATTCGTCGCGGCGTTGCCCTAGCAGTACAGACCCTGGCGCTATCGGCACGGTATCGCCGGTAAAGGGCCAGCTCGGGGACGTCGGCGGGGCCGCGCGAGTCCGGCTCAAGCGCGCCGCAAGTGCGCCGCAAGCGCCGCGCGGTGTGCTGGAGGCAGAGACGAACGACCGACGAATGACGGAGGAATGACCGCCGTTCGACCGTTGCCGATCGTGAGGAGACGAGTGGCATGGCAGAGATCTTCTTCAGCATCCTCGGCCCGATGGAGGCGCGGGTGGACGACGAGGTGGTCGCGCTGCACGCCACCCGGCAGCGCGCGATTCTGGCGATGCTGCTGATGTCGGCCGGGCACGTCGTCGGTGTCGACCGGCTCACCGACGCCGTGTGGGACGGCGATCCGCCGCCGACGGCAAAGCGGCAGATCCATATCTGCATCTCCGCACTGCGCCGCAACCTGCGGGTGCCCGGGCTGATCTCGACCGGCGAGCTCGGCTACCGGATCAAGGTACGTCCCGAGCAGTTCGACTTCGCCCTGTTCGAGGCCGGCGCGCGCCGGGGCAGGGCGGCGCTGGCCGAGGGCAGTTTCGCCGAGGCCCGCCACCACCTGGCCACCGCGCTGTCCCGCTGGCGCGGTGACGCGCTGGCCGGGGTGCGCGGCCGGGCGGCCCGGGCCATCGCCGCCCACCTCGAGGAGGCGAGGGTCGGCGCGCTCGAAGACTTCATCGAGGTCAGACTCGCGCTCGGCGAGCACCGCGACCTGGTGGACGACCTGGTCGAACTGGTCGAGCAGTTCCCGCTGCGCGAGCGGATCAGAGCAGCTCTGATGCTCGCGTTCTACCGGTCAAGCAGGCAGGCCGAGGCCCTGGCCGTTTTCCGCAGAGCACGCGCGGAGCTACGCGAGGAGCTCGGCATCGAGCCGGGCGAAGCGCTGTGCACCCTGCACCGCGCGATCCTGTCGCAGGACGACTCGCTGTACGACCCCGACCGGGTCCCGCAGCTCGCCTGGACGCGGTGACCTGACCCGGGAGTTGGCAGCATAGGACGCTCGACACAAGCTAGCAATAATCACAGAACATTGCGGCAGTGTCACAGAAAATCTTGCAAGCAATTGCGATCAAGCGGACCCCGAGGCCTCTGGCCTTCGGGGCAGTCCGCGTTGACTACGTATTCTGCGAAGCTGAAGGGCTGGAACAGCGCGGATTGCCGACATGGGCCGTCGTGGGCACAACCACGATGTCTTGCAGTCAAAGGAATTTGCTGACGCATTAGGCAACTTTTGACGAGACTTCGTCCATATGTTGCAGACATGTGTATGAGCTGTTACGGTCCACCGTGCATCGCCGCACCCACCCGCGGCGCACCCGTGCGCACTGTTATTTGCGTTGCTCCATCCACTTCACCGCAGCACGCCTCTCTTTGTGCTGCCCAGCGAAGGAGTAAGAGGTGTCACAGAAAATCCGAACACTGCGACGAGCGGTCGCAATGGCCGGCGGCGCCGCGCTGCTGGCCTCGGGCTTAGCCGCGACGGCGGTGTCCACGGCCTCGGCGACGGTCGCCCCGGCCGCGAACACGGCCGCCATTGCCACCGGCGGTGCCGGTGCCAGCCTGCCGTACACCGAGGTGGAGGCGGAGAGCGAGCCGACGAACGGGACGGTCATCGGCCCGAGCTACACCCAAGGTCAGCTCGCCGACGAGGCCTCCGGCCGCAAGGCGATTACCCTGCAGGGCACCGGAAAGTACGTCACCTTCACGACGCCGGTCGCCACGAACTCGATCGACTTCCGCTACAGCATCCCGGATACCGCGACCGGCGCCGTCTACACCGCGCCGCTCTCGCTCTACGTGAGCGGCACCAAGCAGACCGATTTCACGCTGACCAACGCATACAGCTGGTACTACGGCACATATCCGTTCACCAACACCCCAGGCACCAAGCCGCACCACTTCTACGATGAGGTGCACCGGCTGTTCACCACGACCTATCCGGCCGGCACGACCTTCAAGCTGCAGGTCGACTCCGAGGACACCGCGTCCTCGTACACGATCGACCTGGCCGACTTCGA
>Ga0073928_10003789_pt1 | contig 23290 bp, 27 predicted proteins | sample PaiPotPPA55metaG_FD_76969 | JGI IMG/M metagenome (GOLD analysis project Ga0073928, IMG submission 76969) | Iron sulfur acid spring bacterial and archeal communities from Banff, Canada, to study Microbial Dark Matter (Phase II) - Paint Pots PPA... ...
CAGCGGATGTGGTTGCAATCTTGGCTACGGGTACGTCGCTACAATCGAGTCATGACCAGTTGGCTCTCGCCCACAGGTATCCGGGATATCTATTTTCCACCGCAGGTGTACACCCACATTCAGGAGATGCGTGGTCCGCCGAGATGCTGAACGCTCTTGGGGTGCTGTGGCAGGACGATGTTTGCGTAGCTGTCGGCGAATGCGGTCTCGACTACAACCGCAATTTCTCGACCCCAGCGAATCAACGCTTAGCCTTTGCAGCTCAACTGTCCGCTGCCGTGAAGACTAGAAAGCCTCTTTTCCTCCATTGCCGTGATGCGTTCACAGACTTTTACGCAATGACGAAAGAAGCGGTCCAGGCTGGCGCGCATGGAGTGGTTCACTGCTTCACGGAGGCAGCCGACGAAGCCCAAGCGTTTGTCGACATAGGGTTGGATATCGGCATCACTGGCTGGGTGACAGACGAGAAGCGTGGTGGCTCCTTACGCTCCGCACTACCAGACCTACCACTCGACAGACTGCATCTCGAAACAGACGCTCCGTATCTCGGACCCAAGAATGCCAAGAAGCGCGGCCATACAACGAGCCCGCGAATTTGGTATGGGTGGCTCGTGCTGTCGCAGAATTGAAAGGCATCAGCGACGAGGTAGTCGCGGAAGCTTGCACCGAGAACAGTAGACGTTTGTTTGGCTTGTCGTTGTCTTCGCCGGTCGCCCAGTCTTGACCCTCTCAGCAGCGGCGACCATCACAGATACGCGGGAACCAACGCACCCGGCGAAGACGAGCATGCGGGACTTCGGCACATCAGCAGCAGGGCAACCGCTCGTGTCGATGCGGCGAGAGGCACAGCGCATTTCCTTTTGCTCGAAGCCGGCTACGCAGGCGGTACGTTGAATAGGCCCGCGTGAAAATCCGCTGCGGCCTGATTAAGCTCTGCCTGCGTGTACTGACGAATGGTCCGCGCGCGGCTATTGGCTCATCAATCACATCCGCGTTCCCGAACAGCGCGATAGACGCGTCGGTCGCAGTCAGTCACGCTTTATGAAGTAATGTGGCGAAAACTCCGGATGCACAAGGCCACTGCCGACAGTCATCCACTGGACGCCCCCAGCGTCGATGACACTCTCGTGTCCACACGCGTAGCTGCATCAGAGCGTAGACTTGACCCAGAGCCACCCGCGAAAGCTAACGTGTAACGCACGCGGTATGAGACAGGTTGTGGAAGTTCAGGCACGCCGAACGCGACGACCACGGCCTTTCGCGTTAATGGTCACCTCGCCCACCGTCGTTTTCATGGTCGTGGTGCCAGTCGCCTCGCTGCTCACCGCGTTGATGGTCGTGGCCCCAATCATCGCGTGGCCCGTCGCGATTGTCTCGTGCGTCATGCCATTCCCGTTCGCCCCGGTGGTGTTCTCCCCACTCCCGACGCTCCCAATAACGACGACCGTCATAGTACCTGTCACCATACCAGCCCGGACTAATGACAACAGCGGCAGGAGGTTGGACATACACCTGTGGCGGCGGAGCGTAGACCGGCTCGGGCGCATAGACGGCACCGGGGATTCCAATGTTTACTCCAACATCGACGTGTGCGAGGGCGACGGACGATACGCCTATGCCGAGGCCTGCGACCAGTGTCATTGCGAATCTGCGGCTGCGTGAGATGCTCATAATTTTGCCTTGTCAACATGTACTGTTGAGCAGGTGAATGCGCAAGCGGGTCAGCGACGGTTAATCGTGGTCGTGGTCGTGGCCGTGATAATGGTCGTGGTATCCGCCTTCGGGTACAAAGATGCAGCCGCCCAAAGCGCTTCCAAGAGAAACGGCCAATAGCATCATCGCAATAGTTCTTTTCATCAGCTGCCTCTTTTGTCAGTCGTGAGCGGACTATATTGAGCTGGCGGATTAAAGGTGTTTTTGTGTGTAACGAAAAGTGTTGCGTGAAACACCTGACCCCGGTCAATCGCGAGCGGCTAGTGCGACCAGCGGAGGCAGCATGCAGTCCCTTGGGAATAGGACGCCGCGACGTTATCGAATAGCTTGTCGGCGACGCAGCCGAGGCCGCACGCGTTAATAGGTCGAATTCTTAAGTGATGGGCGACCGTTACATATGTCATCGGCAGGGGACGTGCCGGAAGCATTGCGCTATGTCGAATGCTTACCAGAAACATTTGGTTTCAGAACTCGCCAAGGATAAACATCGTGGCGAGCAATTGGCTGGTCCCGCGTAATGGCGGTGTGAAAACACAGGATGCTAAATTCGGACGCGCACTAAATGCGACTAGCCAATGTTCCGCAGTGACATCTGGTTCTCCAGCGATGCGTGAAGCTCATTCGAATCGGGCGCTTTGGTATCAAAGACAACTTCTTGACTGTTTCTCCTCGGAAACGAACTCGCAGTCCTGACATATCTGGAAGCGAGCTCGAACTTGTCTATCACCTCGAATGTCGCCGGACCCCGCGCCGATGCGCTTTACGTCGGAGCCGGGGTTGACCTCCGAACCTCCGTTAGTCGAACCCTATGCCATCAAGGCAGTACAGCGTGTCAGTTCGTCGGATTGTCGAGGGCAATATCGACGAGGACTTCTTCCTGCGAAGAGCACGTAAACTTTCTATAATTTCTGTATATTGCAACGGCACGGTGCTCCGCAAGCACATACGAGGAAAAAGTCGCGGCACCCTCGAAGACTAGAAACACGCTCATTGGCGCTTGTGTGGTCGCGCTCGTCTCTGCGTGCAGCGACATTCCCACGACAACGACTTCGAAAAATAACCCTACGGAGGGAGTGGCGAAAGTTCGCGCAGCAATAGAGGCTGCCGTCGCATCATCCGATTTGGAGATTGCGAAGGACAGTCCGTCTTCAACTGCTCGTCGACAGTCAACTGTTCAATGCGACACGGTAGGAAGCATGTTCATCTGCACTGATGGCCAGGCAATTTGCTGGTGGAGTCGGCGTACTGGCTACGACTGCCATTGACACGCCAATTGGCATTGGCGCGGTACCGAGGCGGAAGCTCCATGTGCCGAAATCGAAGGTGCTGAAAACCCAAGGGTGGTGCCATCCGGTCGCCTCGTCACTGCTCTCGCCCACCGACCACTCGTGCACAGCAGGCGCTTTCTAACCGCCGCGTCGAATCCTTCGGGTACAAGCGCGACGGGAAATCCAGCGCGTTTATTCGCTGAAACACGGTCGAGGCGATTCATCTCGCCTTCGTCTGGGATATCACCGCGTCGAGCTAGCCTCATCCGAGGATTGCGATTGAGCATTTGCCATCGCTCGAACCAGCAATTCGCGCATAACCTCAGCCCGTTGCCCAATCAGCAGTTTGGGTACTGTTGAATTCATGTCGCCGCTCATTTCAAGTTGAGCTGTTGCCACGAAGTCCGCGTAAGAGCACAGTCCTAACAGCATCTTACTGAGAACCTCGTACTTGCCCGCAGATACATTTTCGATGACTGTTAGCACGTCATAGATTCGAGTCCGCAGAATCAGGTCGTTGCATGCGTTAATAAGGTTCCCCGCCGATGATGCGTTACCTTGGAAAAAGTTTTGAATGATTGTTGAGAAAGCAGAAGCATCGGTGTTGGGATACTTGGGCGGGAGCTGACCTTCTCCCCAAAGATAGACGATTGCGAATCGAATGAGCGTTTCGTCGAGCGTGAACGAATGAGTCACTTGTGGCGTTCTTGCCCAGAGATAGAACATGCCTCCTTCAGCCAGTCGCTTCACAAAAGGTTTCGCCTCCTCGTTTGATACTGTGATTAGACAAATCAGACAACCCATTATGTCAAAAGGAGGTAAATCGGAGCGGGCCTGAAATGCCTCGACTGTCTTCTGGGCTACGCGCTGGAAGAATTCTTTCCCGCGAGACCGAAATGCCTGTTGAAGAACGATTTCCGCACTATTGTCGGCACCCATCGGTATCATCTGAGTGACAATCCAATCTGCCAACCAGCCGTCAGCTTCTGAGATGTCAAGGATATCCAAAACGAAGCGATACCCCGGCTCAGCAACCACTGTCGAACAAAAGATTACCCAACGCTCGGTTGGAACCGGGAGCCGGATGCGTTGTACTCCTGGCTGGGCAATTGCAGCCCGTACCTTTTCAACGGACAAAATCTCAATCAAGGACCTCGCCCAAACGTCCCACGCACCCGGACTCGCGGAATCCACCGTCTCGGTGAATCGCTCAAGCGTATGCAATAGATGCGTCACCCTGGCAATGGCATTCTCTTCGCTCCCAGTTAGTTCAAGGTATGCAGCAACGCCCTCCGCCACGTTCGGATTAGCCAATTTAAGTGACGTGGTCAATTGCATGATGCGGTCAATACGCGGCCGAATATGACTGAGGAAGCGAGCGTGGCTTTGCCCGCTTAACTCAGGTCCAGTGAACAGCACCAGCGCGCGCAGATACGCTAAGAAGTGGTCCTGTTCCGCATTTGCATTCTCGGAGGATTGAGATAATCTGGAAAAGGTCACTATTAGCCACTGCTCCAGGACGTCCAAAGCTGCAGGACTACTATCGAGGACATCGCGAAGTTCAATGGGGTCCCCTTTATCCAGTGCTCTTTCCAGACTCGGCGTTATCAGTAGGTACAATGATTGCACCGACCTCTCCATGCAAATACAGGGTCGCAAAGTCCTGCTCGATAGTTGGAGTAAAGTACACTTGCGCTATGCCTTGTGGGACCTGCCACTCCTTTGCCCTCGGCTCTCTCCTGGAAAGAATGTACGCTGCCAACGTCGACAAGGGCATATCTCCCTGCCGCTCTATATGTAAGGCGACAAGTTCGTTCACGAAGACAACTATTTCCCTGGGGGTCGGTGCAGAATGTGTTGCGGAGGCGTGCAGTAGTCGTGCAACGATTTCTTGACTTCCGTCATCATCCGCCCCAAAAGAGAAATGTAGCTTCTCTGCGAGAAACTCTTTCCACAGTCGCAGCATCGGAAGTGGCAAAGACATGCGCACTTGAAATACCTTTTCGAGGATGTTGCCCTGCTGGGTGGCCACCACCGAACCGTTGACGGTTTGACCCGTCAGGCCCAGGAGACGGCCCTCATCTGCGATAGGTACGAGTAGCCATAGCCGCTTAAACCATTGCTTTTTGCGGAACGTAGGATTGTCGAGAAAGGACCGCAGCAAGGTCCAGACCTGTTTAGCTTCGTCGAATTCGATGCGGTCGAGGTTATCGATTACAACGACAAGCTTTCGCTCTGTAGTCAAAAATTCAGACATCAACTCGTCAAACGCCTCTTGGAACTCTATCGACGTCGGTTCTGGGTCGGCCACAGTTTCCGTCATCTCTTCAAGAGTTGACCTCGTCAAGAGGACGCGCAGGTCGGCCGCACCAAGCGCATAGAGGAGAGCACACAATCCAACCGCAGCGAATGCAGTCAGCCAGGATAGTTGAGTCACCGACCAATCTTCAAGTGCTAGAGACAGCAACTTATAGATGGCGGGCGCTACCATCGCGCCGGTTACGCCCAGAGCAATTAACACACGTGCGCGCCATGTTAGTTCTGGCTTTGTAGTTTTGGTGACGACTTTACGCTTGCCGGCCATGCCCGCCAGTTTTTGCTGCCAGCGCTTCTCGGCAGCAGACCGCGCGGCAACCCACCCGTGTGCATTGAGGTCCTTCACAAGCTCTTCGAGAAACGCCCGCCGCAACCCATCTCCTGAGTGAACCCAAGCGTCGTAGAGAAATACCAAAGGACTGGCGCTCTTGCCATCATCCGAACCTTGGCTTTCTTTCAGGTGCATTCTGAGAATTTCTATAACAGTCGACTTTCCTGCTCCCCAAGCACCATCCAGTCGGATACTCTTTCCTCCCTCAGAGGTTTTGATTAACGTTGCTAACGTGCTGGCGATTCTCTTGTGTGCACCGAACGAATCGACGATTGCAGGCTCGTCAGAAAGCAACTGCGGGATTCGGAAGGACATAGGTTGGTCTATTGTTGTTTAGCGGCATTTCTGGGCATTCGCTAGTGGCTGTCCTATTCTATGCCATGAGCTTCGAGAGTGCGAAAGCGCTGTTAGGGTCTTCACGTTTCACAGGTGCAACCAACCATTCCGGCGGGACCAGTGACGGTCTTTAGCGATTTGGGTCTATGTGCCGCCACCACTTGTGTACGCCCGATAACGCCGACTCCATGCGAGATGAGGCATTGTTTTTCGCACAGCGTTGACCGACCGAGAGCGGGTTTCCCGTTTGATTCGGCAGTCTTTAAGCGCTCTCCAAGCCATATTCGGTAAGGGTTTTCATGGAACCGCTGGCATGAAGCGAGGTACAGGTCACCGTTTTCGTGACTTTCATGCCAAAAACCTCTTAATTCATAGGCTCAGACGTTGCGTCTTCATGAGGGTGTTGGTACGCTGGCGCCCAACCCGAGGATTTGTACCTTTGCGTTAGTCGGTGACGGCGCAAAGGCAAAGGTCTTGGGCAACCTTTGACTAGAAGCGAGGAATTTATGGCAACAACTGCTACCAAGAAAACAGTGGCTTCCGCTACGAAGAAAGCAGCACCTGCGAGCAAGAAAGCTGCTGCGCCGGTCGCGAAGAAAGCAGCAGTTCCTGAAGTGAAGAAGCCTGTTGTGGCCGCTCCCTTGAAACCTATCAAGGATTCGTTCACGAAGGCATCGCTGACCATTCACCTGGCAGAGCGCTCAGGCGTGGAGCTCAAGGCGGCGAAGGCGTTGATGGCGGCGCTGGAAGAAACCGTGCTGGCATCGATTCACAAGAAGGGCGCGAAGGAATTCACGCTGCCAGGTCTGCTGAAAGTTGTTGCACAGGACGTGCCGGCAAAGAAGAAGCGCTTCGGCAAGGACCCGTTCTCGGGTGAAGACAAGTGGTTCGCGGCTAAGCCCGCTTCGGTGCGCCTCAAGGTGCGCCCACTGAAGAAGCTGAAGGACGCCGCGCTCTAATCGAGCCGGCGGAAAGGAGGCGCCCCTCGCGACGGAAGTCCGACGGGCGCTTTTTATACTCCGTTAAAAGCACGCTGCCAGTGTCGCCAAGGGTTTGTAAGCTATGTGGTGTACCTCGCCGAGCCGCCACTGCCGCCGTCGCCACGAGCACAGATGCTGTCACCAACTGTGTGAGAACCGCGCCGATTGCCGTCTCGACTCTGGCAGCTAAGTCATCGCGCGGACCTAGACGCTTGCCCGTAAGTGCCGCCTGTGCTCTATCCGCTTCGACGTACAAATGCCATACGCGTTGGCCCTGTCGGCCGATGTCCTCGACGAAAGATTTGATGCCGTTGTTGTCGATGAGGCGCAGGACTTTAGCGACGAATATTGGCTCGGAGTAGAGATGCTCCTTCGAGACCAAGAGAACGGACATCTCTACATATTCATAGACGAGAACCAAGCTCTGTACCCTACGCAAGGCAACTTGCCTCTCGAAGACGAGCCCTTCTATTTGACAAACAACTGCCGTAACACAGCCCCTATCCACCTGGCCGGGTATGGATTCTATGAGGGCAGCCCTATTGACCCCCCAGACCTGGTTGGCATGGATGTCGTTTGGACGGCTGCCGACAAGCCGGACACTCAGGCTGATGCCGTTACTCGTCGCGTCAGTCAGTGGGTGCAGGTCGAAGGGCTGATGCCGGGAGACGTTGTAGTGCTAGTGGCGAAGCGCCCTAAGGCGTCCCTCTATGAGTTATTGAAGCAGCGCGCCGATGCTGCACGTCTCGAGTGGGCAATCGAAGCGCACGACCGCGAGCGCAGTGTTGTCGTCGACACCGTTGCTCGATTCAAGGGCTTGGAGGCGCAGGCAGTGGTGCTCTGGATTGGTGATGAGGTCATAGACGAGGAACAGTGGGAAATGGTGTACGTCGGAGCTACACGTGCCAAGTTTCTGCTTGCAATCGTCGGGTCCTATAAAGCGCTCAAGAACCTGCACGAGCGGCAGCGATGATTGAGAACACGCTATGTCGTCGGCGCAAAGAGTGGTGATTGGTTCCCTAGCTGCCGACACCGCGAGGAACGTATGAAGCCTTGGGCCTACTATGCCCGGATGGTAGACATCATGGAGGAGATGTTTAAGTTCACGCTGCTTGTTCGAGACCGGTCGGACTACCTAACCGACCGATACCGGTGAGCGAAAGGAAAAGGCGCCGGTGACGACCAGTTTGCTCGCTGGCGTGGCGATGCACCATGAGCAATTAGCCGAAGCTGCAGATAGCGACGACGGCGAAGTTGAATAACGCTAACGAGTCACACGCGGCGGTCGCAACGTGGGCACTGGCGCGGGCCCAGCTTGTGTCGTGGGGCTCCATCTACTACTCGTTTTCGCTGCTCGTCATGCCGGTGGAGCAGACAATGGGCTGGACCCGCACTGCCACGAACGATGCGCTATCAATCGGCCTGCTGGTTTCCGGTTTTGCGGCATACCCCCTTGGGCGATGGATTGACCGAGGGCACACGGACGTCGTGTGATGGTAGTTGGTTCGGTCATCGGTGCTTCAATGCCACTCCTTTGGTCGCAGGCGCAAACGCTGACCGTTCTGTTCGCCATCTGGGCGGGATTAGGTATCGCGACGGCCGCGACATTCTATGACGCAGTGTTTGCGGTCATCGCGTACCGGTTCCCTGAAAGCCATCGGATAAAGATAACCCTCATTACGCTCGTACCGGTTTTGCAGTGGTGGCCGGCGTATCGAGGTCGATAGCTGTTGACGCAATCGAACAACTAAACAATGGGCGACGCTCTCATGAAAATGCGCCCTGCGCGCCCTGACGACCTCAAAGTTTTGCTTGAAGAAAACGGACTACCGACCTCCGAGAACGTCCACGACCCCAGGTTTCGCTGGTTTCTGCATTGGCCCCTTATATGCAAATTTCGTCGACCGCGAGCACCCGCCATTAGCGCCGCGACTTTTTCATAAATTCTTGAGGTCTGCCGAGGTGTCTTTGAGGATGCCCGCGCGCACGCATAAGTGAAGAATTATAAAAGATAGCACGCAGCATAAATCCGTGAATATGAACGTCACAATTACCAAACCGAAGAAATGGTCTTCCGGGGCGTTCACGTTCATCTTCAGAGCGGGGAGCGCAACAAGCAAAAAGCTCGCAGCCCCAGCGGCAACTGCGGCCATGAAACGCTCGAGCCCAAGAAAGGTCATAAAAAGCATATTGAGAAAACAAATCGCCACATACATGACCATTAGGAGGAGGTCGAACTCGGACGTATCGTTGCGGGCTAGGAGGAAAAACGGCACACCGAGGAAGAGAAAAGTTGCGCCAAGTCCGACATAGCACCACCGCCTTGTAAACTTGGGAGCTACTTTGCTGGTCGGGATGCTTTCGATATCTTGACGCTCAGGTTCCTGTAAATTCGGCGCAAAACCCCGGTTCTTGTCGGCCGTATGTTCAGCAAGTATGACGGACGCAGTTTCTTGTGCATTTGTGTCTGCTCGCAGTGTGGGCGGTTCGGGAGTTGGTTCGTATAAAGCGCTGCGCGGCGGCGCGCTTTCGGCATGTTGACGCTCCAGCTTCGGTGCACTCGGTGAAATAGGCGGCGCTATCCTGTTGTCCGCGTTCTCAGCAACTGTGACGGACGCAGATTTTTGCGCAATCGACTCTCCCCCCACTGCGAGCGGTCTGGGCGCTGGCTGATACCGAGCGGTTTCCGACGGCGCGGCATGGGTCGTTGAATTGAAGTTTCCAGCGGTCGGCTTCGAGGTGTCTGGTACACGTTTATGCCATGCATTTGGAAACAAGAGAACGCTGGCTGCGATGTCGCCTTCTGACTGGTCGGGCGAATGAAGGACCGGGCGCACCGGCTCGAAGGACTTAGCTCGCAACTTTTCCCAGGTAAGGTCGCGAATCTCGGCCAGATTTAATTCCGACGGGTAGTATCGGTCCCCGTTAATGAGCACGTCGAGCAAAGCGTCCGTGAACATCGTATGTTGAAGGTCCTTCGGGCTTCGTGCGACGTGGTCTTTGTCGGCGGCGCAAAATAGCGCTGTTCCGCGTCTTGGCACGGAAACTTGCCGTCGTGGAGCGTCCTCGGCGAACGCGTTCCGCGCCTTAACTGCGATGTCCTCCGCACCGCTCTGGAATTCAGCCAAAGCGTCGGCTGCAAAGCAGCAGTCGAGAAAGATAAACCGTCGAAATACGCGAGCTCTTTGCTTTATCACTTCCGCTAGTTCGGCTATCTTCAGCCCAGTGGTGGACTCATAGTCCGTTTCAAGTGACGCTAACGCGACGTTGTATTCTTGGCGCTGTCCGCAGAAGAAACCGTGGCCGACGTAATAGACAATTAGATTCCGTAATGATTCGCGGTCAGCCTGGTCGTTAAACTTGTCAAGAAACCTACCGACAGTCACCAATTGTTTGCCCGCCAAGTGGTCCGAGTCGAAGAGGTCGAGGATGGCATCGTCGCGGAGGGCCAAGCCGGCGTCCGAGTCCTGGAGGTACCTACGGAAGTCTTGTTTGGAGCGCAGAAACGCTGGGCTCGGGCTGTAGCTGTGCTGAGGGAAAATGGATGCCCCGAGCAGAATGGCCGCCGTGACCGACTCTTGCATCATGACCTCCTCAAGCGGCACTGTCTTTGTTCTGATGCTTGAGAATGTCCAGGATGATGCGCTCGGCAGAATCTGCGTCAACATTTTCATCGCTTACGCTTCCATCCGGACCGAGGTTCACGGTAGCACGGCGCTTGCGCAGCCAGTCCGCGACGCCTTTTGCCAGCTCGAGCGCAGGTCCTTTCGCGAGCGCAATTGCGGCCGGAGTGGATAGCACTGCCACCAGGAGGGCGGTTCCGGCATCTTGCGCCTCGGGGTTCTCCGTGACTCGAACGACTTTGATGTCGTCCACGCGACTGTTAAGCCATTGTTCTAGCTCTGTCGTCAACCGATTGGCCTCTGCATTCGAAGCTGCGTTCACGGCGATTTTTAGTGACATGTCGCTCATAATGCCCCCGGTAAACATCTACCAATCAAATAAGAATAGACGTTCAACCACCGAGAGCAATGCGCGATTTCGAGGTCGATTGGCAACCCGGCCGTTCCGGACGACATTCCTCGCGCGTTGCTGAGTTCACGGAGAATCGAGACCGATTCTCTCGTGACCGAGTTCAGAGGAAAACGCACCACGGCGCATGTGCCGGCTGCATCAACCGTCGGAGCTCAAGAATCGAAGAATCGAGAGGTCGACGGACCGAGATTTGCGGCGGTTGTGACGTCGCGTCATCCAGTTTGGTCCGAGCCGCCAAAAAGAGCATAGGGAGGTGGTTAAAACATTAAATCTAAGGAGATAGACCTAAGGTTCCGAAAATATCTTTGCTAAATTTCGGAATAGACTCAAAGATTTCGAGGCAAGCGACTCATGACTGCGACGGTTATGTAACAGACGACAGCAGTAATTATCATAATCGATGCGGCATAAGTAAAAAGAGCATGAGCACTAGCGAACTGCTCTTGGAACAACGCTCCTGACATAGGTATTGCAACAAGTGCGCAGCAGGTGCCCCAAGCCGCCGCGACGACGTGTACTCGTAGAACTTGCCCGTGAGCGATAGAAAGAAAAAGGGTTATAAGAAAACAGAAAGCCGCATAAATTAATGCCGATGCCGTTTTATCAAAGAGGCTCTTTCCGCCACCCAAAAATAAGTAAACAGAAAATCCTTCGAGCGCCAGACTGGCTAACGCGAAGCCGCAATAGCCGACGGCCCGTGAGCGCTTTGAGCTTACTTTGCCTGTCGGCCTATTTTCGCTGACGTCAGACGAGTGTTCTTCTAAAACCGAAGGCGCTTTCCGGTCCGCGTTTGTAAGTGTTTCGGGTGCAGACACAGATATTTGCGGTAGATGTAACTCCCTCTCGATTGGCGGTCGTGTGGAAGGTGATTGCGTCTGCGGAGTCTGTGGCAAAGGCGCGCTTAGGGTTGAATTAGAACGCCCCGTGGTTAGCTCTGAATCGCTGTTCGGCGCGAGATGACGCCAAGCATTTGGAAAAAGGCTGAGGGTCGTAGCGATGTCGCCTTCGGACTGGTCCGGTGAATGTAGGACCGGGCGCACTGGTTTGGAATAGAGTGCGTCCAAGTTCTCCCAAGTAAGGTCCCGCACCTGCGCTAAAGTCAGGTCAGGCGGGTAGCTTCGGTCACCATTTAGCAATACCCGTAGCAGGGCATCGGTGAACATCGTGTGAGGGTATTGTTCGGGGCTAAGCGCGACGTTGTCTCTATCGGCCGCGCAAAATAGCGTCGTACCGCGTCGAGGCAGAGCGACTGGGCGCCGTGGAGTGTCCTCCTTGAACGCCTTCCCAGCCTTGATGGCAATGGCATCCTCGGCCCCACTCTGGAACGCCGCAAGAGCCTCGGCTGCGAAGCAGCAATCGAGAAATATAAAGCGTCGAAATGCCCGAGCCCGTTGTTTTATTACGTTCGCCAACTCGGGGATTTTGAGGCCTGTTGCCGATTCATAGTCCCTTTCAGTGCACGCTAGTGCAACGTGGTATTCTTGGCTCGGCCAAGGAAAATAGCCATGCCCAACGTAATAGACAATTAGATTGCGCAATGCCTCACGGTCGGCCTGTCGGTCGAATCTGTCAAGAAACTTGCCAATGGTGACTAGCTGCGTGCTTGGCACATGGTGCGAGTCGAAGAGGTCAAGGATTGCGTCATCTTGCAAAGCGAAACCGACATCAGAGTCTTGCAAGTAACTACGGAAGTCCTGTTTTGAGCGCAGAAAGGCAGCATTTGGCTTATAGCTGTACTGAGGAAAATCAGATGCCCCGAGTAAAATAGCAGCCGTGACGGACTTCGTCATGTTCCCCCCTCATGCCGAGCCGTCTTTGGTCTGACGGTACAGCGCGTTCATGATGATGCGTTCGGCAGTATCGGCGTCCACGTTCTCGGCGTTAACGCTACCGTCGGCGCCGATGGTAACTGTGGTGCGACGCTTGCGCAGCCAGTCGGCCACGCCCTTCGCGAGTTCGAGGGCTGGTCCTTTGGCGAATTCAATTACAGCGGGAGCCGAAAGCACTGCTAGGAGGACGGTTCCGGCGTCCTGCGTCTCCTCGTTCTCTTTCTTGCGAACGAGTTTGATGCCGTCAACACGGCTGTTTAGCCACGATTCAAGCTCGGCCGTTAATCGATTTGCTTCGGCATGCGAAGTTGCGTTCACAACGATTCGTAGTTCCGAGTTTTTCACCGCCGCCTCCGACTGATGTCTGGTCATCAAAGGATAGACCGTCAGTCGTCAACTACAACAGCCGGATATCAACTTGTGTGGCGAAGGCATCGCAGGACTTCTGCACGAAGCATCCGGATGGTGCCGCTGTCGGAGTGCTCAAGTGACCGTTCTTGTGGTCTATGCGACATCACACCACTGACAGCAGCAGAGCTCGACGCCATTACTGCGACTATAGACGTTGGCGAGACTTGGGGCATCGGCCGAAAGATTGGTGCGAAATCGAAGGAAATAGGCATTGAAACCGTACCGCAGTTTAAGCGCGTTAGTCCCTCATTTATTCGCAAGCAATTTTCTGTTGTGCTCGAACGGACACTGCTGGAGCTGAATGGGATTGCGTGCTACGGATTCCAGCCTTCCATAGAATGTGCCCGCAGCATCGGCCATGTGGCCGTTCTCTCGCACTGTTTCGCCCAGCGCACTAGCGAGTACTAGCTTACGGTTTCCATTCCCGATTGCGGCCGACAAATTAAAATCACCGCTGTAATCAAACAAAAAATTGGGACAATTGTCACCTGCTGAAGAAGAAGCGTCCTCGACGGTACGCTATCTAAATAACGCAGCAGAACGGCGTATATACAGTAAGGAGCAAAGTAATACAACGTGCAAAATACAGTGACAACTGCGAGGGCAACCCACCGGCTGCGCTGCCCGGCGATTAATGCACCACATAATCCGATAATAGGTAGACCTTCCAAATTGGCTTGGGGAAGCAGGCTCATACCCTGGTGAATGCAAACATCTAGTATTTCGGCGCAGGTACAAAGTATCACTGCAGCGCCGATTCTTGACCCTCCTTTGCGACCTACAGGGATATCGACGCCCGCTCTATCAATTTTCAGTCTACCTTTGCTAACACTAACCGCTGCCACCGTGTACGGCAATAGGAGGGCTATGCCAGTCCAAAATTTCACCGTGCCATCGACCCCAATGACTATGTGTCTTTGGGATTCAAGCCATTGCGCGATTCCGTGATGACCTTCTGCAAGATATGCAGCCTGCTCGAGGCTTACTAAATCAATAGAGTTCCTTCCGAACGATAGCGCCAGCCTTGCAACAGCAGCGGGCTCTCCGTACCAAACTAAAATTGAAAAACCAAAAAGTACAAAGGTAATTAACCATTTCGGCACTTTTAAGGATGGTCGAATACAAGCGAATTCGCTTAGCTCACTGAGGCTCACACCCGCAACCCAAGAAACAACAGCGCCTATGGCGATTATTCTTATCTCCCATCCAATCATCGAAACAACCAGGAAAAAAGCCAGTGCCGCGAACTTTGCGCAACCAAGTAACGCTAGATTGACAATCCGAAACTCATGGTAACAGAGGGAGAATCCCACGGCCCAGAGCCCTGAAATAAGCACTTGCCAAGTCAGGTCCGCAGCTATCATCCATCCGAGAGACTGTTCCATGCGGCCTCCGCAATATACTCTTTTCGCCTGGCGCACAAACGCTGCAATCACTGGGGGACGACTAACAAACTGAGAAGAGAAAATATTCTTCCCATAGCATCTTTCACCCATCCGATTCTAACCACGCAAAACGTGCTGGCGTCCGCGACCGCGCCCGCCCCTGCAACAGTAAAAGCCACGTACCGAAGCCAGAGCTTTGTTTTTCCGCAGCCCTCCTCAATCCACCTGTTCGTCCGAGCTAGGCTAATGATTCGGAAAGGCAATCTAAACAAAACAATGTACAAAAGCACGATATTGGAAATCAACAACATAAAATATAGCGGGGAAATTGATACACCATTATTTGCGGCTGAAAATATAAACCATATTAGCAAAATTAACGACGGAGGTTGAAAAAAAAGCCCATAGTACGCATTCAAATATAAATAAGCTCGTGAAAGTGCGTCGGGCTCTCTTCCCAGTTCTAATTCGCGCCCTGTCAACGCATACGTCGTCATCAGAACGCTAGCCGTGAGAATCACGGGCATCAATGCTGTGAGGAAGAGCGTGTCAGGAGTTTCAACCTTCCATGTCGGCCGAGTCAACTTAATAAGATACAGGGCCGCTGTCCCTGAGAGCAATGCGACGGCCGTCTGAGAAATGGCGAACTCCCAAGCGGAAAGCATTTTTTTTTCGATTAATTCTTCTTTGGTCAGTGTCCATGCAGGTATCCCGCGCAGAAGCTGAAGCCAAGTATTCCATGCGTTAATGTACTTCGTGACCCCCTCTAAAAAAGAAAACAGCCATGGAAACGTCTGACGCGATTCTCCGGGTTTAGGCTCGCTGGGGTCGGCTGTCAATTGCAACTCCTTTCAGAATTGGAAGTGCGCGCTTTGATTGCGTGGATAAGTGACGAGCGTTGAGTCCATGAACTAAGTCGAATGTACAGGGGGCGCTCCTGCCTCGGGGATAACACGGTCCCGATTAATGGAAATTTTTTGAACTCGACATTTGTCATCTCTACGGTGGTGTCATCGGTGTGTAGTTTCACGTAACTCCACGGTGAAGAAGCCTGCCAAAAAAGTCGTCGGCGAATTAATGCCGTTTCCGTGACTACAACCCTGTCGGTGCGAAGAGATAGCCATCCGATTAACAATAAGACGCCAGCCGCCGACAACAGGAGATACGGAGTCAGCCAAAGCAGAACGTTCGTTTCGTCTAAGTATCTAAATACTGCGAAAACGGATACCGGCTTTTCGAGCATAGGGGTGGAGTCAGTACCTGGTATAACTCCGAATGACGGAATCTCAAGTAGTGCCATCAATATGAATGCGACAGCCGCCCCTTCTAACCGGTCAAGGTTGCGCAGTGAACATTCCAACGAGTTTCCGCCGTCTGAGTCTTGCTCGCGAACACCGTCTTCCCTCGACTGATGCAGATTGTTGTCGGACATCGGCAGCTACCTCTTGAGGTATTCCGCTGTACCTTTGGCGTGCTATTCCGGCACGACGCACGGCGCTGAATTAGTATAGGCGCGTTACCACTTAAATCAACTGGCAAAGCCGTCCAAACTGCGCCACATTCACGTGGCAAGTGACCGGTCGTTTCTGGTTGTCGGGAAACTGTTGGAGCGGCGCCGCGCCCGGGGACGTTCTCCCGGACAGGCCCCGCGCACTGCAGTGGTATAAACGCGGCGGCGCAGCTAGTCCGAGGTGCATGGCGCGGCTCCAAGCGCTGACCACCAATTAGTACGGCAGGCCCGGCAACTGGGCCTGCCTTGTATCTGTGCAGTCGTTGCCTGGCAAGTGGTGAACGGCCTGTACCTTCATGACTGCAGTAGGTCTGATATTAAGCAACCGATGCGATATGCCTCTTACTCGCGACGCGCCAGCGCACTGACCATCGATTCAATCTGGTGGACCATAATTGTGCTTTTCGTGCCTCTCGGTCCATCAATGGAGGACTTGCTCATGGCACCGGAATCCTTCGCTGCAACCATTCTTTTATGGTTGGTAATCGGCCAGTGCATACCGATACTGGCTACCGGAGTTCTATGGGCTATATGGGGTACGTCGCCAGGGAAACGGGCCCTGCATCTGCGGATTGTTGATGCCGACACGGGAGAACCGATGTCAGTGAGGCAAGCCGGCCTGCGCACACTGGGCTACCTGCTGAGCTTTGCGACATGCGGCGCAGGATTCTTGTGGGTTCTCTTCAACCAACGAAAGCAGGCACTGCATGACCGGATAGCCAATACCGTTGTGATTGACGACGGGCCCGACAACAACAGTAATCCGACAAAGTAACTGTTGGTTTGCACTGCCCGGACATCCGATTTTGCTAGAATAAACGGGAGCTAACCCAATTCGCGTCTTTTCATCCCCTGGCGCACTCTGTGTCCCGAAAATCTGCTCACCGCAAGCCCGCTCGAAAAACCGTATTGCCGCTGCTGGGCGCCCTCATGCACACTGAGGTGAAGTTGCACGAAATATGGGAAGTAATGGAGAGCACTATGACGTCCAAATCGTTAGCTATTTTGCTCAAAGTGACCAAGCCAAAATCCAAGGAGGAAATGCGGACCTTCCTCATCGAGCGTCATGGCGTGCTAGGCCGAGGCAATGCCAGCGCGGACGTTACCGCGTTGGATGACCGTGACGCCAGAGCCTTGAAAGCTGCACAAGAGGCGAAGGCTACCGCCGGAGGGTCGCTCACTGACCCAGTTGGCAGCGCATCACCGAATGGTGCGGGTGCAAAGGATTGACGCGACGCTGCAGGCCCGTCGAGCTCGCAGTCTCGGGAATTCGAAAGGATGTGGTTTTCTCTGACAATCGATGATTGGACGTGTGACCTCTTTTCGCACCCATTTCATCATTGACCGTCACTTCTTGAGTGCCCTGACCGCGACGAAATTCATCAAGCCTGGACGCCTGAATCGATAGAGCTTCCGCTCGCGGTGAGCAGGGCATTGCAGACGGCACTGTCAAAGATGGCCGGCCTCGATGCGAAAAACGCAGCTTGTCGGACGACGCCTGAAGCAGCGTCGTTTGTGTGCTGATTTTTGCGTGCGACGCAGTGCCGCTTTAAACATACGTCCGACGCGTCGCGATGGCAGCGTGAGAATCGTATCCGCCACGTCCGGTGCAAGCATATAAATCATGTACGCCACGCGCGCAACTTTCCCTCGCACTCTGGCGTTAAGTCCCTTTGTAGGTCGCCCAGCGCCCATGCGGCGATAGCAGATGCGGGTACCGCTCCGTCCCCCGGAGCGCAGATAGGTAGCATCCATGGTCTAAATAGCCTCCGTGTGTTGGCGTGAACGCGCTCGGTGACTGCCTTGCGGCCTTTTCTCCGGCGGGTCACCACCAGGGAAACGAAGAGCGCGGATACGGTCTTTCGCGAACCGGCGCGCCTACACACTTCGGGAAACGGTCCTTGAAAATGAGTGCGGCCGCGCGATTGATGATGTAGTCCTGCTCAACCATCCACGGCTGTCACCAGTTGGCGTGCTGCTGCCAGTTCGCCTGCTCCTGCGCCTCAATCATTGGGCCTCCTTGATTTCGTTGATGTCCCGCATGGAATAAGTGACTTCCCACCTTGGGTTCGTCATGATGGTCAAGGTCTCGGGTACGGGTTCAGCAAGTAATCGTGTCGTTCGCGTACGCGGCGACAACCACTTCTCGACAACCGTTGCCATCTCGTCGAAGAGGTACTTGGCGGCCTCGTTGACGTTCATATGCAACCTCCAGAGTCACCCGCTTGCAAGCGAGACCGATATCGGCAAGCCGCGAAAGACAACGCCAGCCCCCGCCTTGTCGACTGCCTGGAAATCCTGGTACCTAAAAGAATCAGAGCGAATCTCACGTGCCACGACCTCACCTAGCCACATCGCAACACAGAAAGCGTGTGCAATATCTAACGAAAAACCTCAGCGAGTCGAGCCGAGACCCGTTTAATCGATGCTCTTCGGCGCCTCATAGACTGCTGCAGTCACGTCACGAGATTTCCGGACGCCGTTCTCGTTGCACCACCGCTCCCAGACATACTGCGCATCCGCGTTATAACCTGGCGCGCCACGTAGTTGATACGTACGCCCCGACTGCGTCGTCGCCATCATCCGCGAGGGGTCGAACTTCGTTATCGCAGTGCTCACCCGTCCTGTGAAGTCGTCCTCTCGGGCGCCGACGAGGTGCCGGTCGCCGCTATCCGTCTCCAGAATGCGCCAGCGAACGAGAACGACTTCCGGCTCTCCGTCGACGCCTTTCACGTTCCACATCACCATCTGGAACTCCCTTACGTTAGGCGATAAACCCGCGTCGCAGCACCGTTTCTTACATACCGAGCGGGTCATTACGTTCATCCTGCGAGTCGAAGTACGCTCTGCAGGCGCGCTCCCGTTTTGCACGGTACTGTTCGACAGAAGCGTCGTCGACAACGAACCGACCACTGTCATTGGACGCGCCGGTCAAATCGCCAGACTCGATGAGTCGTTTCACGAAGGCTCGACTGACAAACAGGTACCTGGCCACTTCTTCGACGGTCATCTAGGACCTCCCCAGTTCCGCAGCTCGACATGGAGACAGTTGCTGCCAAAAATCGAGCAACATCGCCGCTGTTCGACGGTTGCGTTCATTTGAAAATCTTGGCGGCCAATATGACGATAACGAGGACCACGGCGACTAACGCGATGGCCCCCGAACAATTTAGCAACTCAGTCGATGTTTTTCTGAGATGAAGCGAAACGCGTTAGCCACTTCATGTTAGAGCGCGCCTGGTGAATGTCGATGGCATTACCTACCTCCAGCCAAAAAATCGAACCAATCCCACGAATACGCACAGTCCATAGGCATCGGGTCCTCTTCAATTACCGGACGTGTCGAATAGGCGATACGTTTTTGGAACAGGCTTCGCGCAGGTTCCGGCATCTCCCGGAGCCGCACATACGTGGTGTTGCCGGCGGTGTGAATGGGAACATCAACTTGTTGTGGGCGTGGAGGTAGTTCTTCCTTGCCAGTCAACGCAACCGCAACAGCGCGAGCTACCAGGTCCCATATGGTCGAGGCGTAGCGCGGATAGTCGTTTAGGGTCGCTGCGCCTGTTTCTCCGGGCACGTCTTCGTGCAGTTCGACCTTGTAGCATGCGAGCGCGCCATTCTTAACTCGGCCGATGTTTGCGGTTCCTAATACCCTGCGACCGTTTTCGCGGCCGCCAGGCCACAATTCGACTGTTACTCTCAGCATCTGCGGTTCCTCCGTCACATGCTCATTGAGAGATTGGCAAACCAACGCTGTCTTGGGCTGCTTATGCGCCGCGCCCCGTCAACCTCTTCGGGCGTAACTACGAGTGGCTGCTCTTGTGTACCTCGACCAGCCACTCTCGAATCCGTCCCTGTGCGCCCTCATCACTAATGCCACGCGTAGAGTCTAGGAGTACGAAGTTCCGCACCAGCTCACCGGGTTCGCGGCCGAAGTGGTAAGCCCCGTATACAGAGTCATCAATTGCCAACCAATTCTTCAAACGTTTCCCAAATGCGTAGCATGTGATTATGTCGGTGCGCTCAGAGCCGTTTTGCATATAACTGAATCGGGCTTTCCTGCCCTCTGTAGTGTCAACTACCCGTCGCGCAAGTTCTGGAGGCATGCAAGAAATGACCTTTATCATCGGCAGCTTTTGCAGCCACGATGTCGTAAGGACGATTTCCACGGATGGGTACGGCTCGAGCATTTCAATCAGAAGCGGAGCGAATTCGAACAATGGGCGGCCAGAGTCGAGAGTTATCTGGCCGTGTTCATCGATAAACGCGTGACCAGCGTGAAGCGTGCCATCGTAGTCAACGAAGAGAGTCGGCATGGTCATATCTAGCGCAACATTCGGATTCGTGTTGGGTTTTCTGGCGCGTGACTGCCTCACCATGACGTCATGCCAGTTCACGGAATGGCCAAGCGCCTCGAGCGTGACGTCGGCATCGCGTTTGGGCATAACCAGCATGGCTAGGCCTAATCCTGTGAGCACTTTAAACAGGCGCTCAGTCCCTACAGCTTTTCCATTTTCGATACGAGTAAGTACGCCTGACGAAACCCCAATCGAATCGGCGGTGTCGCGTACGTTGAGTGCGCAGTGCATACGACTATCTCGTACTAGTCTCCCGAGCGCCTGAAGATTGAACGCGAGCGGGTTTGCGCTGGTATTCTGAGCCGACGAAGAGGCAGGCATGGCGGCGACGCATTAAATGGCTAGTTCTGTGGAGGGTGGATGGCCGCGTGGCCGCGCCTTACGAACCAAGTAGCGTTCGTAGGCGCTGCGCGAGCCACGTCAGTTCGTCGGGTAATACCCAGTCCTTGTGCGCAACTGACCTGCGCACGCGCTCGAGCGTCTGGTCTGTTGCGTGCTGGGGATGCGACGCTCCATCCTCGTGCACAACAGGAACGAGCTGCTTTGCAAGGTCCTCGCAAATGAACCAGCGCTCGTGCAGGGCCGTATCCGTCTGTCCTGCGACGTAGACTCCACCGACCAAAACGGCGCAGAGCTTTCGCTGGGTTCCCGAGACAACTGCGTGCATCGTGTCACGCGGAAAACCTTCGGGGACATCGTGCATTTCCATGTTCGCTCGCGCCTCACGATGGTCGTGCCGCCATCATCCTTAGGTTCCTACCGGATGAGCCCAAATACCCGGTAGCGCCGAAGCTGACACGGCAAGGTCGACGTCGAGGGGATAGTGCCTGAGGAGGCCGGCCGCGACAGTCTGGACAAGGCCGGGAATAGAAACTTCATCGGCCCCTTCAAGCATTTGCAGAAACTTGCGCGTCTCCACGACGGCCTTGGTGCGCTCATCTGGCATCGTCACTTCTATGCTCCCGCAGGCGGTCGCTCCGGGCCGATAGACCGCCGACCTGTTCGACCCAGCTCGTCTTGACCGACGGAACGTCCGAAGCCGTTCACCTTGTAGTTTCGCCTGCTAGCGGTCTGTAAATATGCGAAATATTTCGCACAATGGGAAGTCTAGTCCATAGAGTGAAAATGGCAAGACTAATTGAATGCCAGGCCGGCTTACTTCTGGGCGACGGAAGTAGCTTTCGCCGCGTTAGCGAGGTCTTCGTGGTCAATGTACCTTTCGAATACATCCGAATTCAGCGCGTAGAGCAACTGCAAGAACAGGCTGAGTTGCAACGTGCCAGAGTGCACCTGAAAGTCGAGGGTCTTGGCAGAAATCGTGGTGCCTAACTTCGCTAGTCGCGCGACCAGGTCGTCCGTGAATTCCGATGGTTGACGAGAAAGCTCTATCAGCGAAACCGCGCGGGCCTTGGCTTCCCAGTCGTCACTGACACCTAGAGCGTCTGCCCACCGTTCGGGAGGACGTACTCGAGTAATCGAGAGGATGTGAAGAAACAGGCTTAGCCTAAGCGTGCCACGGGATATCCGCGAGACGATTGCACGCTCTCCGTCGGGCACCCCGTCAACCGCCAGGGCTTGAACCAGTGACGCGTAAGTCATGTCCTTGCGGGTCAGGACTACGCGCGTTACGCGTGATGCCAAACGCGCCCACGGGGTGTCCACTTCGCTCATAAAAATTTCTTGTATTCCATAGCTGATGGGCTACACTTGGGTGCGAAATAATTCACATTTTTTGGTGGCTCGACAGAAGCAAAATCACGCACTGGCGCGACGAGTCCGACCCGCAGGTGATTGTTCCGTGGCAATCGACGGAGTATATCGCTTGCCATTCGTATGCTGCAAAACGGTCGAATTCATGGTCCCACGCTGTATTTTCTATCTTGCGGTCGAAGATGCGCTCCTGCCACGAAATGCCGGTCGTCCCGGACTTTTGTTAAGTGAAGTCGATAGCCTCAGGGACAGTGCGCATGCAGGCCAATTGACGGCCTTGCTGACCGGCCATGAGCACATCGGGGTGGTCGTTAACTCTTTATGGGTGATTTCCCTCGGCTTTCACTTCGTGTTGGACACCTTCCCATCCGCGCTCCGGCATCGCGTAATCGGAGCAACTGTCCCGGGTAATCGAATGCTGCGAAGTCGTCGGCTCACGGATACACCCGGAAGATGCGCGTGCCTCGCGGCGGATGTTAAGCGAAGAGAGCTGGCGTGCCTCACTGTGCTGGATAGTGATGCGTTACATGTGCCGGTGCCGCTACGTGACGACGCAGTCATCGTGCAGAGAGGGTTGTGGGCGGCCCAACCCGACGACTGGACGCGGTTGCGAGACACGCTTGCAAGGACGGCTTAAGAATTGAGTGCAGGTGCAATCAGTCGGTATTCCATAGTCCACTAGCACGTTCGATTTGCCGAGAGTATATATATTGAATTGAGTAATGTGCAAGTTAAGTTAGGAATAAAAATTTGGCGTGAAGGATTGGCGAGAGCTTTAGCGGACGGCGCATAGGAAAAGAATTAAAAAATTTATTCCGCAAACTCCATGCGCCATCCGGCTCGCGAGGATTTGGTGTTTATCGAACAAAAAAAATGTTGACGGCGTAAAGCGCCGTGTCGTATCTTGAATAAGCGGATTGAGTGTCGTTTGCAGAATTTGTTTAAAGCCTTATACGACGCTCGATAGTTAATTTACAAAAATAAAAGCAACGTCAGCCTGAATGGCTTTGGCAAGGCGAAGCAAAAAGTACTTGGGGAAGCGGCCTGTGTGCTGCTGATTAACGGCCGGCAGAATTTTGCCCAGCCGTGTTGGTGCATCCTCCGGGAG
>Ga0073928_10003791_pt1 | contig 23277 bp, 20 predicted proteins | sample PaiPotPPA55metaG_FD_76969 | JGI IMG/M metagenome (GOLD analysis project Ga0073928, IMG submission 76969) | Iron sulfur acid spring bacterial and archeal communities from Banff, Canada, to study Microbial Dark Matter (Phase II) - Paint Pots PPA... ...
CGTGGCGACCATCCATCTACGATGCGCGTCGCCGCGCACCTCCAGCGGTCTACCCGCAGACTCGGGCGGGTCGCCCTCAAGCATCTGCGCGGACCGGGCGTTTGCCCGGCCCTTCTCGACCTTGCTCCGGGTGGGGTTTACCGAGCCGCCCACGTCACCGTGGGCGCTGGTGCGCTCTTACCGCACCGTTTCACCCTTACCGCCGCGAGCCCTCGGGCCCTCGGCGGCGGTCTGTTCTCTGTGGCACTGTCCCGCGGGTCACCCCGGGTTGGCGTTACCAACCACCCTGCCCTGTGGAGCCCGGACTTTCCTCGAACCGGCCGGTCACCCGGCCTGCTCGCGGCCGCCCGACCGACTCGCCGCGTCGGCCAGTGTAACGCGCGTGACGGGAGTTCCGCGCATCCCCGCCGAGCCGCCGCCTCGCCCGGCTGCGTCTGTCTACGCCCGCCTCGCCCGCCGGCGCGCTACGCGGCCGCGAGGTGGCCGAGCGCCAGCTGCGCCAGCACGGCCGCGCCGTCGGGCAGCACCCGGTCGTCGAAGGCTGCTTCGGGCGAGTGGTTGAAGGGGGACGTCGCATGGTCGCGGCCCTCGATCGTCGCGCCGAGGAAGACCATCGCTCCGGGGACCCGCTCGAGTATCCGCGAGAAGTCCTCCGCGCCGGCGAGCGGCTGGGGCATCGTGAGGAAACGGCCGTCACCGAACATCTCGCCGACGGTGCGCTCCACGGTGTCCACGGCCACCGCGTCGTTGACGGTCACCGGGTACAGGCCGGCGAAGCTCGCCTCGACCTCGAGCCCATGCGCCTTCGCGATTCCCTCGACCAAGCTGATCAACACCGGACGCACCCGCGCCTGCGCCTCTGCGGAGAAGGTCCGGATCGTCGCGTCGAAGTGCGCGGTCTCCGGGATGATGTTCTCCTTCGTGCCGCCGTGGAAGGAGCCGACGGTCACCACGACCGGATCGAAGATGTCGAACTTGCGCGTGACGGCGGTCTGGATCGCGGTCACCATCTCGCACGCGGCGGGGATGGGGTCGTTCGCGCGGAACGGCGCGGAACCGTGGCCGCCCTTGCCGCGCACGGTCACCCGCAGGTCGGCGCAGGAGGCCATCAGCGTGCCCGACTTCGCCGTGAACACGCCACGCGGGACCAGGCCGCTCGAGACGTGTAGCGCGTAGGCCGCGCTCGGACGGGTGCCGGTGGCCTCGAGCACTCCCTCGGCGAGCATGTGGCCCGCGCCGTCCTCGCCCTCCTCGCCGGGCTGGAACATGAAGACCACGTCGCCGGCCAGGCCGTCCCGCCGCGCCGTCAGCAGCTTGGCCGCGCCGACCAGCATGCTGGTGTGCAGGTCGTGGCCACAGGCGTGCATGATTCCGTCGAAGCGGGAGATCGGCACCTCGTGCACCGCGGTCTCCTGCAGCGGCAGCGCGTCCATGTCCCCACGCAGCAGCACGGTCGGCCCGGGCTTCGCACCGCGCAGTACCGCGGTGACCGAGTTCAGCCCCTTGCCCTCGGTGAGTTCGAGTCCGAGTCCTTCGAGCGCGCCGAGCACCTTCTCCTGCGTTCGCGGGAGGGCGAGGCCGAGCTCGGGTTCACGGTGGATGGCGTGCCGGAGTTCGCTCAGGTCGTGGGCGATTTCCCGGGCGTCTGCAGCGACGGCTGCGGCATCGTTCGACATGTCAGGAGCATAGTCACGCGGTGCCTGCTACCGCTAGGCATGCCCACGTCGCGTTGCCACGGCCGATGTTGTGTCACGGCCAGTACAGCGCGGCACTACTGGCCCGCTCGAGCAGCTTCCGCGCGGTGAGACCGGTGGCCACCGCACTGAGGCCGAAGAAGACCAGCCAGAGACCGAGGATCCAGGCCAGCACCACCAGGCTCGCGCCGGGGAAGAGCAGGATCAGCACGCCGACGATCATCGCCACGTAGCCGCCGGCCAGGCCCGGCGAGCGGCCCGGCGACTGCCGTCTGCGCTGCCAGGCCCCGAAGGCGGTGAGCGCGCCACTGGCCAGCCAGAACGCGCCGACCAGGAGCGCGAGGCTGGCGGCGGCGTTGAACGGGCGGAACAGGCAGACGAGGCCGAAGACCACGGAGAGCACGGCCAGCACCAGCGCGACCATCCTGGCCACCGCGTCCACGCCGTGCAGCTGTACTGCGGCGACGAACCGATAGATGCCGGTGAGCAGCAGGTAGGCGCCGAACAGGTACGTCAGTGCCTTGACCGTGTGGCCCGGCCAGATCAGCACGAGCAGCCCGAGCACCACCCCGGCCGCGCCGAAAACCACCGGCAGCAGCCACATCCGCTTCCACCTGCCGGGATCGATCCCGCCCGGCCGAGGGGAACCGCCGGCACCGCCGGGGCCCGCGTGGCCGACGACCTCTCCCTCCAGGGGCTCGCTCATCGCGCCTGCTCACCCTTCCCTTACCCACCCGCCGCATACCGAGCCGGCGGGTATTCCTGCACTTAGTAACACTATGTCATACACAAAGCGGATTGGCGGTGCTGAGCCTCCGCGGCCACTCCGTAAGATGCTCTCATGTCCACCACTCCCCACCCCGAACACGAGGAGCGCGAGGATGACTCGTCCGAGACCTGGCAGCACCTCGCGGCCATAAACAACGCGATCAGCGCCGACTTCCGGCGGGCCGTCGCCGCGGCGGTGACCGCCTGTCTCGGCCTTGCGTTGACGTACGTCACCGGCGGGGTGCTCGGCAGCGCGACCCCGCCGGTGGGGTACTTCAAATATCATCGGGGGCTGGGGTCCAGCTTGGCGATCGTGGGCGCGGTGGTCTTCTTCGGCTGTGGTGTGGTCGCGGTGCGCTCGGCCACCAAGGAGATCCTCAAGGTCGTACCTTCGCGTCTGGGGGACGACCGGAAGGTGGGGCTGCGCTGGATCTGCCTGGTCGCCGGGTATCTGTTGGTGATCTTCGGCACGCTCGGGGCGCTCAGCGTGCCGATCGAACGGCTGGCCCTGGGCGGTGCGGTCACCGGCATCATCCTCGGAATCGCGGCGCAGCAGTCGCTGGGCAACCTCTTCGCCGGTCTGATACTGCTGATCGTGCGGCCGGTCACCGTGGGGCAGCGGATCTCGCTGCGCTCCGGGCCGATCGGCGGGCCGTACACCGGCGAGGTCGTGGACATGACGCTCACTTATGTCCGGCTCGCCACGGACCGCGGATCCCTTCTGCTGCCGAACTCGACGATCCTTACCGCAGTGATCGGACCGCCGGGGGTTTTCGAGGAGAACCCGCTTCCGGCGCAGGTGCCTGCCGCACCCGGCTCGCCGGCCGCGCCCGCCGCGCCGGTGCCCACGCCAGACTCGACTGACCCGGCCGGCGCACCGCCGGTGCTCTAGTTGGCACCGACCACCTGGAAGCTCGAGTTGACGAAGATGTGGTGCAGGTCGGTTCCGATGTAGTGAACCTCGTACGAGCCGTCGCTCAGCTGGACGACGCGGTCGACGATCCCACCCGGGTAGACGGCCAGTGCGGCCGTCGTGGCCTGGTTGGCGGTGCTACCGGTGACGATCGTGCCCTGGCCCTCGGTGTACGCCGCGGGAATCGTGCCGATCGAGACCGCCGTGCTCTTCTGTCCCTTCTGCAGGGCGGTGACGGAGGACGAGGCCGTCGTGAACGAACTGCCCGCCGGTTCGATGGTCACCTGCGTGGCGGCGATCGTCGTGCTGTTCACCGTGCCGAGCACGAGGACCCCCGAGCCGGTGGTGATCGCGCTCGCCGAGCTGGAGGCCGAGCCGTTCAGGTAGGCGGTGGACGAGCTCTCGTTGACGGTCACCTTCTCGCCGGCCGGCGTCGTCAGCGTGAAGCTGGCGCCGGACACGCTGGTGACCGTGCCCGAGGAACCGCCGGGTTCCGGTCCGGAGCGCGCGTTGCTTCCGCTGCCGGTGCCTCCGGCGGCACCGGCGAAGGGCCCACCCTGTCCGGACGACGTCGTGGTGGACGCGGCCGCGGTGGCGGTCGACGAGCCGGAGGTGGCGACGAGGCCGATGGAGACCCCGGCTACCGCTACGACCACCGCGGCGCCCGTGATCGCGATGTTCCTCTTCCTGGAGAACAGCCGCCGGAACCCGGTGGGGGGCTCCTGCCCGGCTGCGGACGGCGGGGCCGGCCAGATCGCGGCCGCCGGGTCCGGGTCGTTCGCGGACGGTTCGCCGCTCTCCGGAACGCCGTTCGGGCTGGTCGGGTCGTAGTCGTTCATCGCGAGCTCCTCTCTGTGTTTCGCTTACATATTGAGAGTGATCGCCTATTCTCGCCTCCGGATTCAGCCCGGATATGAGTTTTCTTAGAAATGCCGCGGTCCGGGTGAGGCCAGCGTGATGGGGCTAATCGCCTAGCCTGCGCCAGGCCGTGACGAGGGCGTCGGTGACTGCCCGGTCCCGAACCGCGACCCGTAGCCAGTCAGGACCGAGACCCGGAAACGTGTCGGCTCTGCGGATCGCGAACCCGGCTTCCTCGCGCAGCCGCAGCCGCAGTTTGTCCGCGCCTTCGACGTGCAGCAGCACGAACGGTGCGCGAGCGTGCTCGAGCGCGGGCAGCGACACTCCGGGCATTTCGAGCAGGCGGGATTCGAGATAGCGCCGGTCCTGCGTCGCGGCCGATGCCAGGGCCTCGCCCTCCGCCAGCGCGTGCGGCTCGCTGCAGGCAAGTGCGGCCGCGAGCGCGGGGCTGGAGACCGACCAGAGCGGCTGGGCCTCGCGCAGTCGGGCGAGCACGGCGGCGTCGCCCGCCGCGTAGCCGACACGGAGGCCGGCCAGGCCCCAGGTCTTCGTCAGACTGCGCAGGACCACCAGGCCGGGCAGGTCGGCCGAGACGAGCGTCTCCGGCTGGCCCGGCACGCCGTCCATGAACGCCTCATCGACGACCAGCGTGCGGCCGGGCCGGGCCAGTCGGGCGATGGCCGCAGCTGGGTGGAGCACGGATGTCGGATTAGTCGGATTGCCGATGATGACGAGATCGGCATCCTCGGGGACGCGGCCGGGATCGAAGCGAAATCCGTCCTCGAGACGCAGCAGCACCCGTCCGACTTCGTGGCCGGCCGCGCGCAAAGCCGCTTCCGGCTCGGTGAACTGCGGATGGACCACTACCGCGCGGCGCGGCACGAGCGCCCGGGCCAGCAGTACGAAAGCCTCCGCAGCGCCGGAAGTCAGCAGCACCTCGTCCACGGCGCGGCCGTGCAGCCGGGCGACCGCCGCGGTGGCGGCCGTCGCGTCCGGATACGCGGCGAGTTCCGGCAGGACGGCGGCGATCCGGCCGAGAAGCCAGTCCGGCGGGCGCGGAACCCGAACATTCACCGCCAAATCCACCAGCCCGGGGCCGACTTCGCGGTCGCCGTGGTGCCGGAGGTCGGGCGCGTCGGTCATGCCGTCATCATGGCGGGTCGGGTACGAGTCAACCAATCCGGCGCACAGTCGCTACGATCCCGGGGTGAGTACGACGAGCGCGCGCGCAACTCAGAGCCGGTCCCACGCCACGGCCTCGGCGAGCGCCCTCGCGGCCGGGCTACTGGCCGGGTACGCCGCCGACTCCATACTGGCCGATCCGAGTCGCGGCCATCCGGTCGCCCTGTTCGGTAAGGCCGCCCGCAAGCTCGAAAACCTCTGCTACGCCGACTCGCGCACCCGTGGCGCGATCTACACCGCCGTGTGCGTGGGCGGATCCGCCGCCCTGGGCCATGCCGTGGACCGCGCCGTAGGGCCACGCCGCGGCCTCGCACTGGCCGCGACTGCCACCGCCGCCTGGACGGTGATCGGGGCCACGTCGCTGCGCCGCGAGGCCGAGGCCATCGGCGAACTGCTCGAGCAGGGCGACGTGTCCGGTGCCCGGGAGCGGCTGCCCCGCCTCTGCGGCCGCGACGCCCGCGGGCTGACGGAGTCGGCGTTGGCGCGCGCGGTGATCGAATCGGTGGCCGAGAACACCTCGGACGCCGTGGTGGCGCCGCTTTTCTGGGGCGCGATCGCCGGTACACCCGGGCTGCTGGCGTACCGCGCGGCGAACACGCTCGATGCGATGGTCGGGCACCGCAATTCGCGCTATCAGAACTTCGGCTGGGCTTCGGCCAGGCTCGACGACGTGCTCAACCTGGCGCCCGCGCGGCTGACCGGGCTGCTGACGGTCGCGGCCGCGCCCACGGTCGGTGGGCTGCGGCAGCAGACCTGGCAGGTGCTGCGGCACGACGCGCGCAGCCACCCGAGCCCGAACGCAGGGCATTGCGAAGCTTCGGCGGCCGGAGCGCTCGGGCTGCGGCTCGGCGGGACGAACGTGTACGGCTCGCGCGTCGAGGAGCGTCCGCAGTTGGGCAACGGCCGAGCGCCGCGCGGCTTCGACATCGCCCGCGCCAACCGGCTCTCGAAGGCCGTATGCACCAGCGCCGCTGTGCTCTTGTCCGCGGGCGCCGTGCTCGGACGTAAGGGAAGCAAGGGCCTGCGCAATGGCTGAGAGCCCGCGCGGCGGCCTCCTCGTCGCCGGCACGACCTCCGACGCGGGCAAGTCCGTACTCACCGCCGGAATCTGCCGCTGGCTCGCCCGACAGGGCGTGCGGGTGGCTCCGTTCAAGGCGCAGAACATGTCGAACAACTCGGCCGTCTGCCTCGACCCCGTCACCGGACGCGGCGCGGAAATCGGCCGGGCGCAGGCGATGCAGGCAGCAGCGGCCGGCATCGCTCCCGACCCGAGGATGAACCCGGTCCTGCTCAAGCCGGGCTCGGACCGCAGCAGCCAGGTCGTGCTGCTCGGCCGGCCCTTCGCCGAGGCGGACGCCCTGTCGTATCAGGACCTGAAGACAGAACTGCGCTCGCACGTCCTCGACGCCTACGATTCGCTGCGCGCCGAGTACGACGTGGTGATCTGCGAGGGCGCCGGCTCCCCCACCGAGATCAACCTGCGGCGGGGCGATATCGCCAACCTCGGCCTGGCCCGCGCCCGTGACCTGGCCACGGTCGTCGTCGGGGACATCGACCGCGGCGGCGTGTTCGCCGCCTTCCACGGCACCGTCGCCCTGCTCGAAGCCGCGGACCAGGCGCTGATCTCAGGGTTCATCATCAACCGGTTCCGCGGCGACGCGGCCCTGCTGGATCCCGCGCTCGACCTCATCCGCGAGCTCAGCGGGCGCCCGACACTCGGCGTCGTGCCGTATCTACGCGATCTGTGGATCGACGCCGAGGACTCGCTCACCCTGGAGGCCGCCGGGCCTGTCGTCGCGCGCCCGCCGCTGCCCGGGGCCACGCCGTTGTCGGTGACCGTCGTGCAACTGCCGCGCGTGTCCAACTTCACCGACGTGGACGCCCTGCGGCTCGAACCCGGCGTCGAGGTCTCCTTCACCACCTCGCCGCGCGGCATCGCCGAGGCCGACCTGGTTTTCCTACCGGGCACCAAGTCCACCGTCGACGACCTGCGCTGGCTGCGGGAACGTGGCATCGCCGCCGCGATCGCGGCCAGGCACGCCGCGGGACGCCCGATCCTCGGCGTGTGCGGCGGCTATCAGATGCTGGGCGAGTGGATCGAGGACGAGGTGGAGAGCCGGGCCGGCCGGGTCGACGGGCTCGGCCTGCTGCCCGTGCGCACCCGCTTCGCCACCGACAAGACGCTTGCGCGGCCGACCGGCTACGCGCTGGGCGCCCCCGTCACCACCGCGTACGAGATCCACCACGGCCTCGTCGAGGTCTTCGGCGGGGACCCGTTCCTGACCGACCGGCCAGCACCGGGCGACCCGAAGTCCGAGGCGGCGGACGGCTGCGCGGTCGGGCCGGTGCTCGGCACGCTGTGGCACGGGGCGCTGGAGTCCGACGCCTTCCGCGCCGCCCTGCTCGACTGGGTCGCCGCTCACGCGGCGGGCCCGGCCGAGACGGACGGCGCGGCGAACGCGGCCGGCGCTAGTCGCGCCCGTCCTCGCTCCGGCGTGGCGTTCGCGGCCGCCCGGGCGGCCCAGTTCGATCGCCTGGCCGACGCGGTGGACGAGTACGTCGACACGGCGGCTCTGCTCCGGTTGATCCAGGACGGTCCGACACCCGGTCTCGCCCTGCTCCCGCCTGGCTGCGCGCGCTAGCCGCGGTCGCCATCACACACCTCCCCGGGTCAGGGCTCGAGTGGCCCGGCGCGGGATTCGCGCCATCAGGACAGAGACGTTCATCGCAAGGCCCTCCGCCGGATGCGGGCGAGCAGATAGACGTTCAGCAGATGGAAGAGGCCGAGCAACAACAGCACCGTACCGATCTTGACCGACAGCGCCTCGAAACACGCCCGAGTGGAGGCGACGTTGCCCCCGATTCTCATGAACAGCGTGACGAAACCAAGATCGATGAGATAGAAACCCACCACCAGCAAGCGGTTGACCGCCGCGGCGAGCGACTCGTCTCCCCTGAGCATCGCGAGGAGGAAGACGTGGCCGGTACGACTGAGCGTATGGGCCACCCAGACGGTCAGGACGAGGGACAACAGGAGGTAGACGACATAGGTGAGCACCGTGAGATTCACCGATCGCTCCCATGGATAACAGCGCCTTGATTGACGCCCCGGTGGGCTGATGCCCGGTCAGAAGTCCGGCAAACGGGTGAAAACGCCTCAATTCGGCGAGCAGCTTCCCGGGCCGCGCGCCCTTCGCGCAACCGATCGCCCGGTGGGCGCGTTAAGGGCTCTAAGAGGAGTACGCGGGGTGCTCTGCCGGTGGACGACAGCCAGTGGATGACAGAGAGTCGAGGCAGCGTGCGTAATCCCCTGTCGGGGCGGCTTCCCGAGGCAACGGAGCTTCGCGACCGGATCGGCCGGATCCACCGCGGGCTACGCCGGATCAGCGGACGGATCCAGGGCGGAATCGGCCCGATCGGCGACCGGATCCAGGCTGATCTCGGCCGGATCAGCAGCCGGATCAGCAGCCGGATCGAGACCGAACTGCCCCGGATCAGCCGACGGGTCTGCCGGGCCCAGGCCGAACTCGGCCGGATCGGCAGACCCGCACAGGGCTTCTGGGGCAGCCGACAGAGCCTGATCGCCGGACTGGCGCTGACGGGGGTCAGCACGGCCGGAGCGGGGTTGTGGGCGCTGTCCACCGGCACCCCCGGCCGCGCTCTCGGCGGCACGGTGACGGCCGCCGCGGCCGCCGCACCGGAGCCGATCCGTCTGGTGCAGACGGCCGCGGACTCGTTCGTGTACCCGGGCGGCTCGCCGAACCTGGCCTGGCCCTCCTCGGGGCGCGCGGCCGTGGAGATCGAGGGCATGGGCCTGATGGGCGATCACGGGAGCCTGACCTCACGGGCCGCCATCGCCAGCATCACCAAGACCATGACCGCGTATGTGGTGCTCAAGGACCACCCGCTCGGGGCGCACGACTCCGGGCCCACGATCATCCTGTCCCGGGCCATGGCCGACCAGTACGCCGAGGCCGTGAAGAACGACGAGTCCTCCGTCGCGGTGAAGGCGGGCGAGCAGATCACCGAGCGGCAGGCGCTGGAGGCGATGATGCTCGCCTCCGCCGGAGACATGGCCGACATACTCGCGATGTGGAACAAGGGCTCGGTCAACGCCTTCGCGGCCGAGATGAACACGCAGGCGCGGGCGCTCGGCATGACCGACACCGACTACACCGACCCGACCGGGCTGGCCGCGAGCACCGTCTCCACCATGGCCGACCAGCTCAAGCTCGCCGAGGCGGTACAGACCGTCCCGGCCCTCACTTCCATCGTCGCCGAGCGGAGCGCGCAGGTCCCGGTCGCCGGCGAGGTCGACAACATCAACGTGGACCTCGGCACCGACTCCATCGACGGCATCAAGACCGGTACCACCGCGGCCGCCGGCTCCTGCCTGCTCTTCTCGGCGCACGTCCAGGTCGGCGGGCGGACGCTGACCATCCTGGGCATCGTGCTCGGCATGCCGGGCAGCACCGGCACCCCGTGGACCGCGCTGGACGCGACGAAGCGGCTGGTCGAGAGCGTGGAGTCGGCCCTCGGCACGGCGACCGTCGCGGCGCCGGGCACGGCTGTGGCCACGCTGGAGCAGGGCGGCCGGAAGGTCGCCGAACTCGGCGTGGACCAGACGCTGAGCGTGGTGGGCTGGGCCGGGCTGCGCTACCGGGTGGCGGTGGACGGCGATGCGGCCGCGGCGACGCTCAGCGTCACCCGGACGGACGGATTCGCGGACCCGGTCGCCACGCGGCTCGACCGTATTCGACCGGTTTCGGCGCATCCGGAAAAGCCAAGCACGCCAGCGACTTCGGCGACACCGACAGTGGATTGAGTCTGCTGAGCGTTCCCCGGGCCAAGGAGCCATGCTGGTAAGGAGCGCGCCCTCAGGGTCGGCTACCATCAACGGTGTTTCAAGAACAGATCGCGCCCTTTGCCGGGGCGGACCAAAGGGGGTGGAGCGGGTGTTGACCACGCCCGTCCTCCGGCGCCTACCGAGCCGCCGCCAGGTCCTCCTGGCGGCGCTCGCGGCACTGGTGTTTCTGGTGAGTCTGCTCACCTATCAGAACGGCTCGCTGAACTTCAGCGTGTACCGGCTCGACCTGGACGTCTATCGGGTAGGCGCACAGGCCTGGATGCACGGCAAGGACCTGTACGGCAAGCTGCCGCCGATCTCCGACGGCCTGTCCGAGCCGTTCACCTACCCGCCGATCTCGGCCGTCGTGATGGCCCCGCTCGCGCTGGTGTCCACCACGCTCGCCGGGGTCCTGATGACGGCGGTGAGCCTGAGCCTGCTCATCTGCGTGCTCGTGCTCTTCCTGCGGGCCACGAAGCTGGCCGACGGCCCCGGCTCGTGGAAGCTGGCCATCGCGCTGCTGCCGCTGGCCGTGCTGATCGAGCCGGTGCGCACGACGCTGGCCTACGGCCAGATCAACATCGTGCTGATGGCGCTGGTGTCCGCCGACTGCCTGCTGCCGAGCACCTGGTTCACCGTGCGCGGACGCCGGGTGGGCTGGCCGCGCGGCGCGCTGACCGGCCTCGCGGCCGGGCTCAAGCTCACTCCGCTGGTGTTCCTGCTGTACTTCGTGGGGCGGCGGGACTGGCGCGGCGCGCGCAACCTGGTGGGCGGCTTCGCGGTGGCCACGACCCTGGGCTTCATCTTCTGCCCGAGTGACTCCTGGCAGTACTGGACGTCCAAGGTCTTCCAGACGAACCGTATAGGCCTCCCCTTCTTCTCCAGCAACCAGTCGATCACCGGCGTGCTCTACCGGGCGCAGCTGACCGGCAGCGCGGAGAACCGGACCTGGTTGGCCGTGTGCGCGGTCATCGGCGTGATAGCGCTGACGGCGGTGTACAAGGCGGCCAAGGAGGGCCGGCAGGTCACCGCGCTCGCCCTCGCCGCGTGCACGGAGCTGCTGGTCTCGCCGGTGTCCTGGTCGCACCACTGGGTGTGGGCGGCTCCGGTGCTCGTCTGCGCGCTGGTCAAGGGCTGGCGGCAGCGGCGGACGGTGAGCTGGCGTTACCTGACCGTCACCGCGGCGGTCGCGGCGGTCTTCCTGTCCGAGCCGCAGATCTGGTTCCCGCACACGGGCAGCCGGGAGCTGCGCTGGGGCTTGTGGGAGCAGATCATCGGCAGCGCGTACGTGTGGGTCGCACTGGTGACGCTGTGCATCTTCGCCTTCCGGCCGGCGCGGCCGGCCGCGGAGCAGTCGGCCGTCGGCTCGGATCAGGCCGTCGACGCGGCGGCGTCCAGCGACGCGACGGTCGTCGCGAAGCCGGAACCGGATGCGGAAGCCGAGACGGAGACAGACGCGGAAGCGGCGGAGATGGAGACGGCACCGGGCAAGGAACCGGCGTCGAGCTCCTGGTCGCGCCGCTGACCGCGGCCGCTTCCCGGCCCCACAGCAATGCTGAGAGCGCCCGGCTCCGGGTTACCGGAGTGCCGGGCGCTCTTCTTGTCTCCGGGCGGCGCTGCGACTGCGCAGGACCGCCCGGTTCGACTCGTTCGACTTGTCCGACTGATCAGACCTGAAGCAGGGCCTGCTCGGCCCGGCCTACTTGGTGGCGGTCTCCGCGTGGACGTCGAGCTCGGCGTCCGCCTCCGACGGCAGCTCCGACGCCGCCTTCGCGTCCGCGTCCTCGCTCTCTCGCTTCGGCGCGCCCTCCTGCGCCACGACCGTGGCCGAGGCGGCAGACGTGTCGGACGGCTCGACCGCCGCCATGTCCGTGGCGGCCCCGCCGCGCGAGATCAGCGCGCGCAGCCGCGGCGGCACGAAGGGGCCGCTCACCGTGGAGACCCACAGGTCACGGAAACCGACGTAGGTCGCGAGCACCAGCAGCAGGTCACGCAGGCAGACGACCAGGACAGGCAGTATGTGCGCGCTTTTCAGTTCCGCGAAGGCGAAGGGGAACTCGTACTGGGTCAGCGGCAGGCAGATGAGCACGAGCACCGAGCTGCGCCGCTGCGTCGTGTCCTTGTAGAGCAGGCAGAACCCGGCCACGGCCAGCAGCCAGATCATGTACTGCGGGCTGATCACCCGGCTGGTGGTGACCATTATCAGCGTGGCGACGAACGTGGCGTCGGCCACCACCGCGGGGCGCCAGGCCTTGCGCCACCACCAGTAGGCCATCAGCCCGAAGCCCGCCACCGTGGATGCCAGCGCCGCGTAATAGGCCACGGAGACCGCCGCGGAGGCGAAGCCCTGCCCGTCCGGAATGATCTGGTACGAGCCGTAGACGACCTTGTTGGTCACCACGTGGTCGAGGTGCAGGCGCTTGCCGAGGACGAACGGGATGCCCCAGACGGACTCTATCTCGAGGCCGCGGCCGCTCTGGTTCTTGATGAAGCTGAGCGTGCCGGTGAAGAAGAAGGACATGATGCCTATGACGCTCACCACCGAGGCGGCCACCGTCGCGATGGTCTGCCAGCCCCGCTTGCTGCGCGGCATGCCGAAGATCGCGAGCCCCGGCCAGATCTTGATCGCGGTGCCGAAGCCGATCAGGATCCCGGCCACCCAGCGCCGGTTGTTGAGCTCCCGGCCCGGGCGACCCTCCGCGGTCAGCGCGGGCAGGCCCCGACCGAGCAGGGTGAGCGAGACGACCACGCACAGCGCGGGGAAGACGTCGTAGCGGCCGTACACTATCGGGCCGAGCAGCGGGACGCCGATGATCCAGTACCATGGTCCAGACCACGTGTCGCGCCGGGCCGCGGTCCACACGAGCATCGCGGTGATGATGCTGTCGGCGAAGAAGGTCATCGCCGTGAAGCCGGTCAGATAGTGGATGCCGAAGGTCTGCGAGAGCCACTCCGGGAACACCAGGATCGGCGCGAGCAGCGGCGGGTACTGCCACTCGGTGTCCTGGGGGATGTGGCCGTAGTACAGGCTGTCCTGCGCCCACTTCAGATAGACGTTGACGTCGCCGACGCTGTTCACCCCGTAGTGGCGCATGAGGTGCTCGGTCGCGATGAGATAGAGCACGACCCGTGTCACGAACCAGACGGCCAGCGCCGTGATCACGCGCCGCTTGGTCAACGACATTTTCATGTGGGCCTTCTTCTCCCCGGTAGGACGACGCTGTGCGTCTGACGGGTCGTCATCGACCGTCGAGCTTTGTTCGGACCAGCGGCATCATACGGTTTCCGACTACAGTGGGTCCGCCAGCCCAGCGATCTATGACGGAACCGTTCCACGATGTTTATCTTCATTCCACCCTCGGAGAGCAAGGCCTTCCCGAGGGACGCCGGACCGACGGACCTCGGTTCCCTCGTGCTGCCCGAGCTCGCGCCGACCCGCGCCGAGCTGCGAAAGGCGCTCATCCGGCTGGCCGGCGGCCCGGTGGCCGCAGCGCTCGACACGCTGGGCCTGAGCGAGGGCCAAGCGAGCGAATCGGCACACAATCAAGACTTGGCAGATGCCTCGGCCGCAGCCGCCGCCGAGGTGTACACCGGCGTGTTGTACGACGCGCTCGACCTGCCTGATCTGCGCCTTCGCGGAGTAGGACTCGACCGTGTGTTGATCTTTTCCGGGCTGTGGGGAGTGCTGCGGCCCGGCGACCGGATCCCGCACTACCGCTGCTCCGCGGGAGTCAAACTGCCGGCCCCGATCGGCTCCGTCTCCACGGCGTGGCGCAAGGCCCTGCGTCGGCCGCTCGCGGCTCACGTGGGCGACGAACTGGTGGTGGACCTGCGTTCCGGCGCGTACGCGGGGCTGTGGGCTCCGGGCGGCAACGCGGTCACCGTGCGGGTGCTGCACGAACACGAGGTCGGCGGCGTGGTCAAGCGCACTGTCGTATCCCACTTCAACAAGGCCACCAAGGGGCGGCTGACCCGATCGCTGCTGGAATCCGGGCAGCAGCCGGGCAAGCCGAGAGAGTTCATCGACATAGTGCGCGAGCTCGGATACGCGATCGAGCCCGGTCCGGAGCCGACTCGCCCGGACTCCCCCACGCCCCTCGATATTGTGGTGACCGAACTCTGAAAATTGCCTAGGCTCCGACCATGCCCACCTTCATCGCGCCTGACGGCTCCGAACTCGCCTTCGATGTGAAGGGCGCGGCTGACGACGACGCGGCGCCGCTGATCGTCATTCCGGGCGGCCCGATGCGCGATCCGGTGTACCTGGGCGATCTCGGCGGCCTGTCCGCGCACCGGCAGCTGATCATCCTGAACTTGCGCGGCACCGGCGCCTCCGCGGTGCCCGCCGATCGCGCGTCGTACCGCTGCGACCGCCAGGTGGCCGACATCGAGGCATTGCGCGTGCATCTCGGCCTCGAGCAGCTGGATCTGCTCGGGCACTCGGCCGGCGCCAATCTGGCCGTCCTGTACGCCGCCAAGCACCCCGAGCGTATCAATAAGCTGACTCTGGCCGCGCCGAGCCTGCGGGTCCTGGGCCTCGGACCGACCGACGAAGGCCGCGAGCAGGCGTGGCGGCTGCGCAGGCACGAACCGTGGTACGCCGAAGCCGAAGCCGCCGTCCGCCGCATCGATGAGGACGAGGACGGCGCGTCCGATGAGGACTGGCTCCTCTACTCACGGTTCGCCCACGGCCGCTGGGACGAGGAGATCGAGGAGTTCGAACGCTCCTCGGAATCGCAGGGCAATGACGAAGCGGCGAGTACCTATATCTCTGACGGCGCGTTCGACCCGCCGACGACCAAGGCGGCCCTGGCGAAGCTGTCCGCGCCGGTCCTGATCCTCGCCGCCGAGTACGACTGGAACCCGCGGCCTCTGGTGGCCGCCCAAGCCGCCGGCTGCTTCCCCAACGCCCGGCTGGCCGTTCAGGCGGGCGCGGGCCACTTCCCGTGGCTCGACAACCGGGAGGCCTTCGTCCGCCTCGTCACCGAGAGCTGACGGACAGACCGACAGACCGGAGCCGACGGACAGCCCGGCTCAGTCCAGGTGTGCCACGTCGTTCACGCAGCGGACGTTCGCCAGGCCGTCGTCGTAGTAGTCGATGACGCTCAGCGAGGCCGCGCCGAGCTCCATCCGGTTGACCGCGGACAGCGGCGCGCCGAGAGCCTGGCAGACGAGTGCCTTGATCGGGGTGACGTGCGTGACGACGAGCACCGTCTGGCGCGGGTAGCTCGCGATCAGCCGGTCCCTGGCCTGGCCGACCCGCTCGGCGAGCGCGGCGAGGGTCTCGCCCTCCGGCGGCGCCACCTCGCTGGAACCGAGGAAGGCGGCCAGCTCCGCGGGGTACCGCTCGTGCGCCTCGGCAAAGGTGAGGCCCTCGAAGCGGCCGAAGTCCAGTTCTCGGACCCCGGGCTCGGGCCGCACTTCGAGGCCGGCCACCTTGGCCACCGCCTCCGCAGTCGACGTCGTACGTCGCAAGGGCGAGGCGACGACAACGTCGATCGGACCGAACCGGCCGCCTGCGCCGAGCCGCTCTGCCGCGAGCCGTGCCTGCTCCTCGCCCTGGGGGGTGAGCGGCGGGTCACCGATCCCGGCGAAGCGCTTTTCCAGGGTCAACGGCGTCACGCCGTGTCGGAGCAGCAGCAGCCGGGTGGGGCGGCCGAGGTCCGGCGACCACGCGACCTTGGCCCCGGCGGTCCCAGTTGCTCCGGAGGCGACGGCCCCCGACGCACCGGCCCCCGAATCGGCTCCCGGCGTGAGCGGCGTCTGGGAGACCCACGCCTGCCCCTTGGCGGCCGCGTCCAGTGCCTCGTTCGCCAGCCGGTCCGCGTGCTTGTTCTCCGACCGCGGAATCCACTGGTAGCTCACCTGCTCGGGCGGCAGGATCGTGCGCGCCCGCTCGGCCAACGGCCGCATGTCCGGGTGTTTGACCTGCCAGCGGCCGGACATCTGCTCGACCACCAGCTTCGAATCCATCCGCACCCTGACCTGCGCGCCCGGGTCGATCGCGGCGGCCGCCCCGAGGCCGGCGATCAGGCCCCGGTACTCGGCGACGTTGTTGGTGGCCGTGCCGAGGGCCTCGGCGAGCTCGGCCAGCAGTTCACCGGTGTCGGCGTCGCGGACCAGTGCCCCGTACGAGGCCTCGCCCGGGTTACCGCGGGAGGCGCCGTCGGCCTCGACAATCAGGGTTCGCATGCTCTCGCTCCACCGTCGCTCGTGCTCGCGCGCTACAGCCCGGAGTCCGCCGTGCGCACCAGGATCCGGCGGCAGGAGTCGTGCCGCAGCAGCTCGTCCTTGGGTGCCGCCTTCGCCGCGTTGACCTCGGAGACGTCGAGCTCGATCTGGCAGGCCTGGCAGCGGCGGCGCACTATCGCGGCCACGGCCACGCCGTCGTACTGGCCGCGCAGCTTCTCGTAGAAGGCCAGCAGTTCGGCCGGCAGCTGCTTGGCAACCAGGTCGCGCTGGGTACGGGCGAACTCGATGTCCTTGTCCACGGCCGCCTGCTCGGCCTCGAGCTCGTGCGCCATCCGGCCGCGGTCCCCCTCGACCGAGGTGCGGTCGGCGGCCAGCTTCGCCGTGCGCGCCGTGGAGGACTCCACCTTCTCCATCACCTCGAGGACCACGTCCTCGAGATTGGCCTGCCGCTTTGCCAGAGACTCGAGCTCGTGCTGGATGTTCTCCAGGTCCTTGGCACTGCCGGAGCCGGAGGCGAGCAGTTTGCGGTCGCGCTCGGCCCTGGCCCGCACCTGGTCCACGTCGGCCTCGGCCTTGGCCTGCTCGCGGACGAGGTCGGAGTCGTTGGCCGCGGACACGGCGTGCACGTCGCGCAGCTGACCCAGCTTGGTGTCCAGCGCCTTCAGCTCGGCGAGCTTCGGCAGGGTTCGGCGACGGTGCGCGAGCTGATCGAGCTTGGAGTCGAGCACCTGGAGATCGAGCAGGCGCAACTGGTCGGCGGGCTCGGCATTCACGTAGCGGTACTCCTCGGCTTGGTCACTATGTAGTTCGCCGGACGAACCCAGGCGTGCCGGGCCGGCCGGTGCGCGCATACTTCAGCGCGTGTGCGCGGTCCACGGATCGGTGACGATCGTGGACACCCGCGTCTCTACGGTACCGCCTGCCAGCAGCGCCGCGGCGACGGACAGCCAGGGCCACTCGCTCGCGTAGTGCGCGACGTCCACCAGCGCGGGGCCGCCGCCGAAGCGCGCGGCCTCCATGGCCTCGGCGGCCGGGTGGTGGCGCAGGTCGGCGGTGACGTACGCGTCGACCCCGGCCGCGCGCACCGCCGCGAGCAGTTCGCGGTCGTCGCCGGCGCCGCCGCACACGGCCACCCGGCGGATCGGCCGGTCCGGATCGCCCGCGGTGCGCACCCCGGCGGCGGTGGCCGGCAGGGCCGCGGCCACCCGCGCGGCGAACGCGCTGAGCGGTTCGGCCGCCGGCAGTTCGCCGAAGCGGCCGAGCCCGAGCCGCCCCGAGGCGTCACCGGGCAGCGGCAGGATGGGGTCCCCGACGCTCAGCCCGAGCGCCTCGGCGAGCGCGTCGGACACGCCCGGTCGGGCCACGTCCGCGTTGGTGTGAGCGGTAAGCAACGCGCAGCCACCGCGAATCAACCGGTGCAAACTACGCCCCTTGAAGTTCGTGGCCGGAACTCCGTTGACCGGTTTGAGCAGCAGCGGATGGTGGGTCACCAGCAGCCCGGCGCCCCAGTCGAGCGCCTCGTCGACCACCGCGTCCACCGGGTCGACGGCGAACAGCACCCGGCCGACCTCGGCCTGCGGGTCGCCGCAGACGAGTCCGACGGCGTCCCAGGACTGCGCGTGGGCCGGCGGGTAGGCGGTGTCGAGGACGGCGAGCACATCGGCGAGAGCTGGCATGGCCAGGAAGTCTAGCGAGCAGGAGAATGTGCGGCCCAAGCGCGCTCCCGCATGAGGAAAATCTTATTTTTCAGTGCGCAAACAAGTATTTCCGGCTCCGCCGTCCCGCGCTAACGTGAACGCGATCCACCGTTCATCGGACTCTGACACCCACCCGGAGCCCAGAGTCCTCGGTGGTGCTCCCTTCTGTTCCATCTACCCACAGGAATGGATCGTGAAAGCGAAACTCCGTATAGTCGGGCTGCTCGCCGCGCCCCTGCCCATCCTCGCGCTGGCCGTACCCGCGGCCACCGCGTCGACCGTCACCCCCCGCGTCGCCCTCTCCAGCGAGGTCGTCTCGGCCGTCAGCGGTGCCACGCACACCGGCGCGCTGGCCACCAGCCAGAAGCTGAACCTCGAGGTCAGCCTCGCCCCGCGCAACCAGAGCAAGCTCGACGCCTTCATCAGGGCCGTATCCGACCCGAAGTCGAAGTCGTACAAGCACTACCTGACGGTGGCCCAGTACGCCGCCGAGTACGGCGCCACCGACGCCCAGGTCGCCCAGGTGACCGCCTACCTCAAGTCCGAGGGCCTGTCCGTCGGAAAGGTCACCGGCAACCACCTGACGCTCGCGGTGTCCGGCACCGCAGCCCAGGCGGAGAAGGCGTTCGACGTCTCGATCGGCACCTACAAGTCGGCCAACCGCTCCTTCTACGCGAACTCCGCTGCGCCGTCGCTGCCGGCCAGCATCGCGTCGGTGGTCAGCGGCGTGGCGGGCCTGTCCACCGCCTCGGTGCGCACCGCCGCCTACACGAAGGCCAACGCCGTCGTCGCGCACGCGGGCACCACCCTGACGCCCACCCTGGCGCGTGAGGGCTACAACCTGACCTCGTCCATCTCGAGCGGCTACAACGGTTCCGGCAAGACCGTCGCGCTGGCCGAGTTCTCCGCGTACACGGCCAGCAACCCGGCCGAGTACAACACCTACTACAGCCTCGGCGCCACTGCGGCGACGGTGGTCAACGTGGACGGCGGCACCACCGACAAGTCCGGCGACGTCGAGGACGAGCTGGACATCGAGGTCGAGTACGCGCTGGCCCCGAAGGCCACGGTCAAGGTGTACGAGGCCCCGAACTCGGATGCCGGCGAGGTCGCTCTGTATTCGGCTCTGGTGAGCGCGGACAGCGCGGTCATCTCCAGCAGCTGGGGCGAGCCGGAGGACGACGAGAACAACCTGACCTCCGACGACGCCGACTTCAAGGAGGCGGCGGCGCAGGGCGAGTCCGTCTACGCGGCCTCCGGTGACAGCGGCGCCGACGACAACGGCAGCAGCCTGTCGGTGGACTACCCGGCCTCCGACACCTACGTCTCCGGCGTCGGCGGCACCCAGCTGACGGTGACCTCGGGCGCCTGGGCGAGCGAGACCGCCTGGTCCGGCAGCGGTGGCGGCATCTCCAACAAGTGGGCCACCCCCAGCTACCAGACCTCGGTCAACTCCGGCAGCTACCGCGACGTGCCGGATGTCTCGGCGGCGGGCGGCAACAACAGCCCGTGGCGGATCTACACCGAAGGCGGCTGGTACACCGTCTACGGCACCAGTGCCGCGGCTCCGAACTGGGGCGCGTTCAGCGCTGACTACGACACGGCGGCGACCGCGCTCGGCAAGTCGGCGTTCGGCTACGCCAACTCGTTCATCTACACCGTGGCCTCGTCCTCGGCCTACAGCACCGCGTTCCACGACATCACCAGCGGCAACAACGGCGGCTACAGCGCCGGCACCGGCTACGACAAGGTCTCCGGCTGGGGCTCGTACAACGGCGGCAAGTTCATCGCCGACGAGCTCTGATTCTCAGCGATACTCAGATAGGCCCGTAACGCACTAAAAGAATTCGGTGGGCGCGATCCTCGCGGATCGCGCCCACTGTTTCGCCGCTTTCATGAGAGCTTTCTCATGAGAAATTCAGAGTTCGATGACAGTGCGCACGGCGTTGCCCGAGCGAAGCAGATCCAACGCCTCATCGAGGCGTTCGAGCGGCAGCCGTGCGGTCACCATCGATTCGAGGTCGAAGCGCCCGGCCCGCCAGAGCCGGATCAGCCGGTCGTACTCGAGCCGGACGTCGCCGCCGCCGTACATGGACGGCAGGATGCGCTTGTTGTCGTAGAAGAGCTCGTTCATGCTGAACTTGACCAGGTCCTCGCGCGAGCCCGCGCCCACCACGACCACCGAACCGCCGCGCCGAGTCAGGTCGTAGGCCTGGCGCACGAGCGCGGAGCGGCCGACGCACTCGAAGACGTAGTCGAAGCCCGCCCCACCGGTCAGCTCCCGCATCGCCGTATCGGCCTCATCCGGCGCGGCCGCGCGGGTCGCGCCGAACCCGCCGACCAGTTCCCGCTTCTGCGCGCTCGGATCGATCGCGAGGATCTCGGCCGCACCCGCGATCCGGGCCGCCTGGATCGCGGCGATGCCCACGCCCCCACAGCCGATCACCGCGACGGTGGACCCCGGACGTACCCCGGCGGTGTTGAAGACCGCGCCGGCCCCGGTGGTCACTCCGCAGCCGATCAGCGCGGCCACGTCGTACGGCACGTCCGCGCCCACCGGGATCGCGCACTGCCACGGCAGCACGACCTCCTCGGCCAGCGTCCCGGTCCCGCACATGCCGTACACGCCCACGCCGTCCAGGGTGAAGTTCTTCTGCTTGGCGGTAGGCACGAAGATCTCCGTGCAGAGATTGCCTTCACCGCGCAGACAGAACAGGCACCGGCCGCATGGCGGGACCCAGCACACGGTGACCCGGTCGCCCGACTGGACCGCAGTGACCTCGGCCCCGACCTCGACGACGTCACCGGCCCCCTCGTGGCCGAGGACGAAGGGCTTGCGGTTGAGCAGTACACCGTTCATGGCCGACAGGTCCGAGTGGCACACGCCGCTCGCCCGGATCCGCACCCGGACGTCGCCCGGGCCGAGTTCCCGGGTGCCGAATCCGTCGAGGATCTCGACTCTGTCCTGACCCGCCTCGCGTACCAGGGCTGCTCGCATCCGCCCGCCTCCGCCTCGACTCATTACCGGCTGGTAACCGATTTCCGTGGTGCGACCCTACCCATGCGGGTGGGGTCGCACCACTGTCATTCGTCCCAGCCTGTGGTGTCAACCGGCCGAGCGCTTGGGGCGCACCAGCAGCGGAACCACCGCGGCCGCGAGTCCGAGCACGCCGCAGACGTAGAACGCGGTCTGGTAGGCGTCGCCGGTCGGCAGCGTCATCCCGGCCAGCGGGGTGTGCGCGAGCAGCGCGGGGCTGATCGTCTTCGAGCTCAGGATCACCCCGGCCACGGCGGTGCCCACCGCGCCGCCGACCGTGCGCAGCACGGCGTTGACGCTGTTGGCGATCCCGGCCTGCTCCGGCGGGACGGCGCCGTTGATGTAGGCGGGCATGGCGGCGTAGGCCAGGCCGATGCCGAGGCCCATCACTCCGGACGCGGCGTAGACGTCGCCCTGGGAGCCGTGCCGGAAGCCGAGGAAGAGCAGCGCCGCGCCGGCCAGCAGCCCGCCGAGGGCCATCGGCAGCCGCGGTCCGACCTGCTTGATCAGCCGGGCGCCGATCGGGGCGCCGAGGAAGGAGCCGACCGCGGAGGGCAGCAGCAGGACGCCGGAGTGCAGGATGCTGGCACCGAAGCCGTAGCCGACGGCCGAGGGGGTCTGGGTGAAGTCGGCGAGCATGGTGAACGCGGCGTACATGACGAAGCCGACGCAGAATCCGGAGACGTTGGGCACTGCCACTGCGGGCCTGGCCAGCACGCGCACGTTCACCAGCGGGTGCGCGCTGCGCAGCTCGACCGCGATCCACAGGGCGAGGCCCACGACGGAGCCGACGAACAGCGCGATGACGGTGGTCGAGCCCCAGCCCCAGGTCTCGCCTTCGGAAAGGGCGAGCAACAGGGCGCTGAGCCAGACCCCGAGCAGCGTGGTGCCCAGCGGGTCCATGGTGCCGTTGCGGTCCTCGACCGGGTCGTGCTTGATCGCGAGGAGCACCGCGGCCAGCGCCGCCGCCCCGAGAATCAGGCCCATGAGGAAGACCGTCTGGTAGGTCCAGTGCTGCATGATCCAGCCGGTGGCGACCATGGCGAGACCCGAGCCGACGCCCAGCGACGCGGAGACGAGCGAGACCGCGCCGGTGACCTTCTCCCGCGGCAGCTCATCCCGGATGACCGCGATGGCCAGCGGCAGGATGCCGCCGCCGAAGCCCTGCAGCACCCGGGCGACGAGCAGCATCGTCCAGCTGTGCACGCTGAATGCGAGTGCCGAGCCGAGCACGAGCCCGGCGACTGACAGTACGAGCACCCACTTGCGGCCGTAGAGGTCGCCCATCCGCCCGAGCAGCGGGGTGAGGACGGCGGCGGCCAGCAGGTTCGCCGTCATCACCCAGGCCACGGTGGCGGTGGTCAGGTGGTAGGCGCCGGCCAGGGTCGGCAGGATCGGCACGACCGAGGTCTGCACGACGGTGAAGGCCAGCATGGCCAGGACGAGCGCGGTCAGGATCAATCCGGGCTTCGCTGCCCGGGCCGTCCTGGCCGGGGCTTCGGAGGCCTTGAGGCGCTCCGGCGCGGTGGCGGTCATTCCGCTTCTCCTGCGTCTATCGGCATTGCTTCAGCAAGCAAAAGGTTCAGTGGCTGAAGTAACTCTAGGACGGGTCGGCACGGCCGTCAAATATTTCAGTTGCTTAACCTTTGAGCTACTCTGGGGACATGACCCGCCGCGACCCGCTCGACCTCGAGGTGATCACCTCGCTCGCCGGCCTGACCAGCCGCTTCTATGCGGACTACGACGCCGCGGCGGCCGGGCACGAGCTGTCCGGCGCGCAGGCCAGGCTGCTCACCCTGGTGGTGACCGAGCCGCGGCCGATGAGCCGGCTGGCCGTCGGCATGCACTGCGAGCCCTCGAACATCACCGGCCTGGTGGACCGGCTGGAGAAGCGCGGCCTGGTGGAGCGGCAGGCGGATCCGCAGGACCGGCGGGTGAAGCTGATCGCGCCGACCGAGGCGGGCGCCGCACTTTCCGCGCGGGTATGGGCGGATATGGACTTCGCCGCGGCCCCGCTCAAGGGGCTCGCGCACGACGAGCGGGTGGTGCTGCGCGACCTGCTGCGCAAGATGGCGCCGGAGTCCGGCTGA
>Ga0073928_10003793_pt1 | contig 23264 bp, 31 predicted proteins | sample PaiPotPPA55metaG_FD_76969 | JGI IMG/M metagenome (GOLD analysis project Ga0073928, IMG submission 76969) | Iron sulfur acid spring bacterial and archeal communities from Banff, Canada, to study Microbial Dark Matter (Phase II) - Paint Pots PPA... ...
AGACCACGGCCAAATCGCGCTTCACCGGCCAGAGCGAAGTGACCTTCCAGCCGTTCAGCGATTTCGCGCTGCATGCCATGGGCGCGCTGGGCGACGGCATCAGCCTCCGGCGGCGACAAGTGATCGACGCTGAGCACTGCCTGCTCCCGCAGGGCGGGCTCGTTCGCGGTGACGATGAAGCTGACGACGTGACAGCGGATTTCGGTCGCCAGCATGGTGCGGTAGAGACCGATGCCGCTGTAATCGAGGCGGCCGAAGGCGCGACCGGCGATGCTCACCGCCATCGCTTCCCGGTCGATCTGCATGCCCGCGAGCGCCGCCATCGTCTTCCGCGCCGCTTTGATCAGCGCCATCGCGTTGTCGAATGGCTGCGGCGCAAAGAACATGTCTTGCGCGGCGATGAGCAGATTGCCGCTGATGCCGTCCTTTGAATCGACGGCGCCGAGGACGTAATAGCCGGCGGCGGATGGTGGCGGCCCGGCGATGCCTTCTTTCCAGCCCGCCGCGAGCGGATAGGCGAAGCCGAAATAGGGGTTGGCGTATGAGCGGATTGCCATCGCGCCGTCCTCGGGATCGGGCAAGCGCTCCTCGGCGCGTGCAGCCTGGCTCGAGCTCCAGGCAAGCAGGAGCAGCAGCAGGAGGAGCCCGTGTATGCTGCGGCGCGGCCGCGCTTGCGCCGGTTCAGGTCGAGAGCGTCTTTCGCCCATGGCCATCCTTCCGCGTCGCGGTTCTGCGCGACAGCGTCACACGAAGGCGCAAGGATTGTCTCGAAGCACTATTGGGGCTCAGGATTGACGAGCGCTCCGGTCGCTCCCGGCGACGCCCGCAAGGCGACGACGAATTCCGGCATCCGCTGCCCGTCCGCGAAGGTCACCGACAGACGGATGAGTGATGGCAGGTAGCTCATGTTCCGCCATGTCGCGTGCCAGCTTGGCGCCTCGCCGGGATCGACGACGCCGAAATAGGCGAAGGCCGCCTCCTGGATATGGTCGAGCAGCGCCGTCCGGTGCTCGGAGGCGACAGCCGCGGAGGCCGATGCGTCGGCGCCGGAGCCCGTGAACGGGCGCCAGCCCACCAGCAGCTGCTCGCCGCCGGCGCCGCGTGCTTCGACGATGCCGAGGGAAAGTACTTGCAGCCCGCCCACCGCCACCGCTTGGGGCGCCGCGCTGACGAAATCGACGCCGTCGGTGCGGCCGTCGAAGGTGATGGCGTCGCTCGGCACGTTCGAGGGCGTCAACGCGCGGGCGTCGGCGAGCTGCGCGCGCAGGAATTCCTGCGCGAGCACCGTGCGTGAGGCGCGATCGAGCCGTTCGCTCTGGCGCCCGATATGCCGCGTTCCGGCGTTGAGCCCGGCGAACAACATCGCCATCAGCAGCGCCAGCAAGCTCACGGCGATGAGCAGCTCGATCAGGGTGAAGCCGCCTTGCCGCGCGCTCATCGCGGTCTCTCCCGCGGCCCCGGCCGCACCGTCGAGAGCAGCACGGCGCGTTCGCGGACGCCTTCGCGCCAGGCGACGCGTACCTCGATCTCGTAGGGTACGACCGCCACCTGCTCGTCCGAAGGCCCCAAATCGGGGCGCGCGCGGATGTTGGTTTGGCGCTCGTAGATGCCGAAGCGATCGGTCGTCTCGCCGACGGCGACCGCCGTGCCGACCAGCGCGTCGAGGCCGGATTCGGCGAGCAGAACGGCGTCGGCGTAATGCTCGGCGCTGGCGCTCGAGCGCAGCCCCGTCGAGAAGACCTGGTAGAGCGCGCCGAGCAGCAGTGTCGCCACCGTGAAGGCGACGAGGATCTCGATCAGCGTGAAGCCGGCCGAGGATCGATTATCGGCCGGCTGCTGCGGCGCGTGCATGGACGGAGACTCCGCCGGTCAGCCATTCCACCAGAATGTCGTAGCGCTCAGCTCCCAGCGACAAGGCGATGCCGCCGCCGGTCGAGCTGCCATCGGGAAAGAAGCGGATCGCGCCGGTGGTGCCGTTGATCTGCTCTTCCTGCGCGGTGTAAAGCGCGATGCGGCTGCCGGTCGGCACGGCCCGCGCCGCGGTTGCGCCCGGCGGCCGGTAGAAGCCGTTCTCGACATCGACGACGAAGCTGGCCGGCCGATTCACCAGGATCGCCCGGCTGCGTGCCAAACGCAGCGCCCCGGCGATCTCGCGCGCGCCGCTGGCGAGCTCGTCGTGACCGCGGCGGTGCAGGCCGAAGGGCAACGCGATCGCCAGCAGCAGCGCGACGATCGCCAGCACCACCACCAGCTCGATCAGAGTGAAGCCCTTCTCACCCATGACGCGCGGTCATTGGCTGGCCATGTTGTCGGCGCCGAGCGTCCAGAGGTCGTAGTCGCCGTTCTGCCCGGGAAAGCGGTACTGGTAGGGGCGTCCCCACGGATCGTTCGGAACGACCGTCGCCTTGAGATAGGGGCCGTGCCAGGACGGCAGACCGCCGGGGTTGGCGACGAGCGCCGGCAGCCCTTCTTGCTGCGTCGGATAGCGGCCGACATCGAGCAGGAACAGGTCGAGCGCCGTCGACATGGACTTCATCTCGATGCGCGCCGTGTCGTTCTTCGCCTTGCCGAGATATTTCAGCACCTGCGGCGTCGCCACGGCGACCAGCAGGCCGAGGATCGCCAGCACCACCAGAAGCTCCACCAGCGTGAAGCCGGATTGGGACGACGACTCGCTCGCTCTCACTTTCCACCGCAAGGGACACCTCCTCACATAGCCAGATCGTAGACGCTCAGCACCGCCGTCAGGATGGAGCCGATCACCGCAGCGACAATGAGCCCGAGCCCGACCGTGAGCGCCGGGCCGAGCAGCGCCAGCATGCGGTCGATGCTGCGCCGGGTCTCGCCCTCGAAGATCTCGGCGACCTTGAACAGCATCTCGTCCTGGCGCCCGCTCTCTTCGCCGACGCGCACCAGATGGACGACCAGCGGCGGGAACACTTTCGTCTGCGCCAGCGGCTCGGCCAGCCCCTTGCCCGTCTTTACGCGCTCGATCACCGTCGCGACAGCGTTGGAAAAGACGCTGTTGCGGATGGTTTCGCGGGTGATCGCCAGCGCGCTCAGCAGCGACACACCGTTCTTCAGCAAGGTCGCGAGCGTGCGGGCGAAGCGGACGATCTCGACCTTGGCGACGAGGTCGCCGATGCCGGGAATCCTGAGTAGGCGCGCTTCCCAGCGCTGCCGGACAGCTGGCTTCTTGAATTGCCGCTGCACCATCCAGGCGAGCAGCAACGGTGCGGCGATGCACAGCCACCAATAGGCTTGCAGGAAGTCGGAGGCGGCCATCAGGCTGCGCGCGGGCAGCGGCAGCGCATCGCCGGCCTGCTCGAAGATCGGGCGGAAGCGCGGCACGACGAATACGAACAGAATGCCGATGGACATGAGGCAGGTGACCGCGACGACCAGCGGGTAGATCAAGGCGGAGATGATGTGCTCCTTGGTCGCCTGAGTGCGCTCGAGGAATTCGGCGAGGCGGTCGAGCACCGCTTCGAGGCTCGCCCCCGCTTCGCCGGCGCGGATCATGCTGACGTAGAAGCCGGGAAAGACGCCAGGCTGCTCGGCCATGGCATCCGACAGCGTCGCGCCGCCGCTGATGCGCTCGAGCAGGAGCCGTAGGCATTCCTTCTCGCGCTCCTTGGTCGCGAGCTCGCGCAGGATGCCCAGCGCCTCGTCGAGCGCGAGCCCGGCATGGAGCAGCGTCGCCAGCTGACCGGTGAGCAGTGCCAGGGTGCGCGACGGCATGCGGCGTGCGCGGAACATCCAGGAGAGGTCGAAGCCGGAGAGCGGCGATGCGACCACTTCGTCGATGCGGATCGGCACGTGGCCCGACGCGTGCAGGCGATCGATGACCGCCGATTTCGTCGCCGCTTCCATGCGACCTTCGATGGTCTCGGACGACGCCTCGACGGCGATGTAGCGAAATTGCGGCATGCCCAGAACCTAAACGTCGCGCGTGACGCGCAACACCTCTTCGACCGTGGTCGTGCCAGCGAGCGCCTTGAGGAGCCCGTCGTGATACATCGTGCGCATGCCTTCCTCGACGGCGACGCGGTGGATCTCGCGCGCCTCGGCGTGGTTGAGCACCAGCCGGCGGATCGCATCCGAGAGGGCGAGGACCTCGATCACCGCCATCTGGCCGCGATAGCCGCTGCCGTGGCACTGCTCGCAGCCGACGGCGTCATAAAGCGTCGGCTCGCGCCCGTTCATCAGCGACGCCAGCCCCAGGCGCTCGACCATCTCCGGCAGCAGCGCGCGCGGTTTGCGGCAGGCTTCGCACAGGCGCCGCACCAGGCGCTGCGCCATGACGCCGTTGACGGTGGAGGTGACGAGATAATCGTCGATCTTCATGTCGAGAAGGCGGTTGATCGAGCTCGCCGCGTTGCTCGTGTGCAGCGTCGAGAGCACAAGGTGGCCGGTGAGCGCCGCTTGGATGGCGATCTGCGCCGTCTCGAAATCGCGCATCTCGCCGATCATGATGACATCGGGATTGTGCCGCAGCAGCGTGCGCAGGATCTCCGCGAAGGTGAGCTTGATCTGCGGCTTGACCTGGACCTGGTTGACGCCGTCGAGCTGGTATTCGATCGGATCCTCGACGGTGAAGATCTTCTTCTCCGGCGTGTTGAGGCGCAGCAGGCTGGTGTAGAGCGTCGTCGTCTTGCCGCTGCCGGTGGGGCCGGTGACGAGCAGGATGCCCTGCGGCTGGTCGAGCAGGTCGAGATAGCGCTTCAGCGTATCGGGCTCGAAACCCAGCACGGCGAAATCCTCGACCAGGCTCGAGCGGTCGAGGATGCGCATGGTCACGCCCTCGCCGTGCAGGGTCGGGACGGTGGCGACGCGCAGATCGTAGTCGCGACCGCGGATGGCGATGCGGATGCGCCCGTCCTGCGGCAGCCGGCGCTCGGCGATATTGAGCTTCGCCATGATCTTGATGCGCGAGACGATGGCGGCGCGCAAGCGCGCAGGCGGCGTCGCGCCCTCGCGCAGCACGCCATCGACGCGGTAGCGCACCGCCAGGCGATTCTGGAACGGCTCGATGTGGATGTCGGAGGAACGGCTCTCGACCGCCCGCGCGATCAGCAGGTTGACGAGACGGATGACCGGCTCCTCGCTGGCGAGGTCGCGCAGCCGGTCGATGTCCTCGTCCGGGCCGGCATCCTCCGCGTTCTCGATCTCGTCGACGATCTGCCCGAGCGAGCCCTTCTCGCCGCCATAGAGGCGCTCATGGGCGAGCTCGACGTCGGACGGCGTGGCGATGCGGATCTCGACCGGCTTTCCGGCGAGCAGCGAGAGCGAGCGCATCGGGTAATCGTTGAGCGGGTCGGCCACGGCGATCACGAGGTGCTCGGCCGTCTCCCGCAAGGGCAGGACTTGCGCCTGCCGCAGGAATTTCGGGCTGGCGCTCTCCAGGACCGGCTCGTCGGGGTAGTCGCCGGCGGTCGCCAGCGGCAGGCCGAGCTCGCGCGAGATCGCCTCGGCGACGTGTTTCTCATGGACCAGGCCGAGCCGGGTCAGGATGCGCTCGAGCCGCTCCTCGCTGCCGGCGCGCAGGCGCAGGGCCCGCTCCGCGGACGCCTCGTCCAGGCGCCCGGCGGCGATCAGCCGCGCGGCCAGGGACCGTTCAAACTCGACGCGATCTTGTTGCACTGCGGCCAAACTCCCTACCATGGCCGGTTGCACCCGAGATGCTCCAGCCGCGCTTTCCGGCCACATGCAAACCGGCCGCGCTCATAAGCCGAGCGGGCCATAAAGCCAAACGAGCCATGTTCCCAGGCACAGAAACGCGCCGAATGGGACGCGGTCGACCAGGGAAATGCTACTGCCGCGCTTATAGCGAAGCAAGGTGCTCGCGAGACCCGCGACAGAAGCGACCAGGAGGACGCTCGCCAGCCCCTCCCAGGACACCCAGGCGCCCGCCGCGGCGAGGAGCTTGGCGTCGCCGAGGCCGATGCCTTCGCGCCGCCGCAGCAGCCAATAGGCCTGGCGCAGGGCGACGACGAAGGCAAAGGCCAGGGCGGCGGCGATCGCGTGCGAGGCCAGCGCTGCCGGCTCCGCCACCGCCCACAGCAGGAGGCCGGCGGCCAGCAGCGGCAGGGTCAGGAAATCCGGCAGCAGGAAGCAGCGCCAATCGATCGCCGCGAGCGCCAGCAGCATCCAGCCAAGGAGGCAGCTCGGCCACAGCAGCCAGTCCGTGGCGAGCCAGGCGGACCACAGCGCGACGCCCAGCGCCGCCAGCTCGATGGCCGGATAGAAGGCGCCGATGCTTTGCCGGCAGTACCGGCAGCAGCCGCCAGTGGCGAGCCAGCTCGCCAGCGGGACGAGGTCGGCGGGGCCGAGCCAGTGGCCGCACCGCTCGCAGGCGGAACGGCCGAGCAGGATGGATTGCGGCATCCGCGCCCGCGTCACGACTACGCCGAGGAAGCTGCCGACGAAAGGAGCGGCGATCACGGGCCAGACCCAGAGGGGAGCGAGCACGGGGATATCCTTCACGCGCGAAGTCTTAACGCCGCAACCGTTGCGGGATTGTGACCGGGCCGGGACGCCACCTGTCATAACCTGCCCGCGCGGGCGCGCCGAAGGTGCGCCACGTCCCGAGCGGGCACAAGCGTGAACCATTGGTGGCCTCGATCGTGTGGGCCGGAACCAGCGCGCGCGGCGGTGTGTTTCAAAGTAGAGAGTGACGATCAGCCGCCAACCGGGAGCCACCAGCCATGCGCATCATCGCGATCTCTCTGCTTGCCATTCCAGCCTTCCTCGCCGCCTGCGGCGGGCCGTCCGAGGTCGCGGCGGCGCCGCCGAGCGTGTCCTATCAGGTGACCGGCAATGATGTCGGGCAAGCCGGCGTCAATGCCGAACGCTATTGCCAGCAATACGGCCGCTCCGCCCAGTTCCAGGGCATCCAGCAGGGTCCGTCGGGCAACGTCGCGGTCTACAGCTGCAGCCGGTCGCGCTAAGCGTCTCGCAGCCGCTTCCGCGCTTGGCGCTATGCAGCGCCGGGCAGCTTGAATAACCGGTGGTGACCGGCCTTGCCGCTGTGGGAACTGGCGCATGGGGTTACTGTCTGAAAACCGATCCTGGATATGGAGTGAATCGCATGCGCGCTATTGCTCTCCCCTTGCTTGGCGCCCTCGGCGTTCTCGCCGCCTGTGCCAGTGAATCGCCGCCGGTGTCGTCATCGGCGCCCACGGTTTCTTATCGCATCGCCGGCAACGACGTGTCCCAGGCGAATGCCGATGCCGCGCGCTACTGCCGGCAATACGGCGCGAGCCCTCAGCTCCAGGGCATCCAGCAGGGTCCGTCGGGCAATGTCGCGGTCTACAGCTGCGGCGGCGGCCCCGGCAGCTCGGCCGGAGTGACCGCCGCGCCCGCCTATGTCGGCCCTGGCTATTACGCCCAGCCCGGTTACGCGCAGCCCGGTTACGGCACCACGGTGGCGCCGGTGCAGTGCGCGGATGCTATGCATCAGGACCGTCCAGGCGGTTTGGACTACCAGGGACCGCCGGTGCTGCAGTGCCCGCGGCGCTGAGCGCGCTGACGCTGCCTTAGCTATCGCGCCGCGGCGCGGTCGATCATGGCGCGCAACAGCACGTTGCAGCCGGCGGCGAGGTCCTCGGGCGTGGCGCTTTCGACCTCGTTATGGCTGATGCCGTCGGCGCAGGGCACGAAGATCATCGCCGTCGGGGCGACGCGGTTGACGTAAGCGGCATCATGGCCGGCGCCGGAGACGATGTCGCGATGGGCGTAGCCGCCGGCTTCTGCGGCGTGGCGCACCGCGGCGACGCAACCGCGGTCGAACTCTGTCGCCGGCGACCACCAGATCTCCCGGCATTCCGCGGCGAGGCCGAGCGCGCCGCAAATCTCGCCGACAGCCGCTTCCAGCTCGCCCTTCATCACCAACAGCGCCTCGTCGCGCGGGTGGCGCAGGTCGACGGTGAAGAACGCGCTGCCGGGAATGGTGTTGCGGGAGCCCGGGCCGATCTGGACGATGCCGACCGTCGACACGCCCGGCGGATGGGCGAGCGCGAGGGCGTTGAGGCGGTCGACGATGCGCGCGCAGCCGAGCAACGCGTCCTTGCGGCGATTCATCGGCGTGGTGCCGGCGTGACTCTCGCTGCCGATGACCGTCACCTCGAACCAGCGTATGCCCTGGATGCCCTGCACGACGCCGATGGTCTTGCCTTCGGCCTCGAGGATCGGGCCCTGCTCGATATGTGCCTCGAAATAGGCGCGCAGCTTCCGCCCACCGGTCTTTTCCACGCCGAGATAGCCGATGCGCCGCAGCTCCTCGCCCATGGTCTTGCCGTCAAGATCGGCGCGGCTGTGGCCGTAAGCCTCGTCGAACACGCCGGCGAACACGCCCGAGCCGACCATCGCCGGGGCGAAGCGGGCGCCTTCCTCGTTGGTCCACACCACGACCTCGACCGGCGCGTCGGTCTCGTAGCCGCTATCGTTGAGCGTGCGGATGATTTCGAGCCCCGCGAGGACGCCATAGACGCCGTCGAAGCGGCCGCCGGTCGGCTGCGTGTCGAGGTGGCTGCCGGTGACCACCGGCGCGAGGTCGCTGCGGCGGCCCTTGCGGCGGGCGAAGATGTTGCCCATGCCGTCGATGGTGACGGTGCAACCAGCCTCCTGGCACCAGCGCACGAAGAGATCGCGCCCGGCGCGGTCGAGGTCGGTGAGCGCCAAGCGCTTCGAGCCGCCTTTCGCGGTGGCGCCGATCTCGGCCATCGCCATGAGGCTCTGCCACAGGCGCTCCTGGTCGATGCGGATCTGCATCGCTACGGCGTTTCCTTCAGCACCGCGGCGAGCGTGCCGAAGATCTCGTCGATCTGCGCCTTGGTGATGGTGAGCGGCGGCGACAGGGCGATGATGTCGCCGGTGGTGCGCACCAGCAGCCCCTTGTCATAGGCGCGCAGGAAGGCGTCGAAGGCGCGCTTGGCCGGCTGCCCGGCGATCGGCTCGAGTTCGATCGCGGCGATGAGGCCGAGGTTGCGCAGGTCGATCACATGCGGCAGGCCCTTCAGCGCGTGCACCGCATCCTCCCAGTAGGGCGACAGCGCCCGCGCATTGTCGAAGAGCCCCTCTTCCGCATAGACGTCGAGCGCGGCGAGGCCCGCGGCGCAGGCCAGCGGGTGGCCGGAATAGGTGTAGCCGTGGAACAGCTCGATGGCGTGCTCGGGCCCGGTCATGAAGGCGTCGTAGATGCCCTTGCGCGCGATCACTGCGCCCATTGGCACCGCGCCAGAGGTGAGCCCTTTCGCCGTCGTGATGAGATCGGGCAGCATGTCGAAATACTCGGCGGCGAAGCTCGTGCCCAGGCGGCCGAAGCCGGTGATGACCTCGTCGAGGATGAGCAGGATGCCGTGCTTGCTGCAGATATCGCGTAGCCGCTTCAGGTAGCCCTTGGGCGGCACCAGCACGCCGGTCGAGCAGGCGACGGGCTCGACGATGACGGCGGCGATAGTCGAGGCGTCGTGCAGCGCGACGATGCGCTCGAGCTCGTCGGCGAGATGCGCGCCATGCGCCGGCTCGCCGCGGCTGAACGCGTTCTTCTCCGGCAGATGGGTGTGCGGCAGATGGTCGACGCCGCTGAGCAGCGGGCCGAAGGATTTGCGGTTGTTGGCGATGCCGCCGACGGACATGCCGCCGAAACCGACGCCGTGATAGCCGCGCTCGCGCCCGACCAGCCGCGTGCGCGTGGCCTCGCCGCGCGCGCGGTGATAGGCGAGGGCGATCTTGAGCGCGGTATCGACTGCCTCCGAGCCGGAATTGGTGAAGAACACGTGGTCGAGATCGCCGGGCAGCAGCGCCGCGACCCGGGCGGCAAGCTCGAACGCCTTGGGGTGGCCCATCTGGAAGGCCGGCGCATAGTCCATCTCGGCGGCTTGGCGCTGGATCGCCGCGACGATCTTGGGATGGCCGTGCCCGGCGTTGCAGCACCACAGGCCGGCGGTGCCGTCGAGGAGGCGCCGCCCATCGGCGGTGGTGTAGTGCAGCCCTTTGGCGCCGACGAGCAGGCGCGGCTGTGCCTTGAACTGCCGGTTGGCGGTGAACGGCATCCAATAGGGCGCGAGGTCGTTGGTCAGGCGGGCGGCTTCGACGGCGACCGGCTTGGGCGTGGCCATGAATTCAGGTCCTGTGGCGGGAGCGGGGCGTGACCGCAAACAGCCGCCATCTTCACCCCATCCTTGCCCTTTCTGCAATGCTGCCACCCGAAATTAGGCTGGATTATGATAAGCGCGCTTACTATATTGGTCGCATGACGCAACCCTCCCTCGACCGCAGCTTCGGCTTCCTGCTCCACGACATCGCCCGGCTCCTGCGCAAGCGCTACGAGCAGCGGGCGCGGCCGTTGGGGCTGACCCGTGCGCAATGGCAGGTCCTCGCCCATCTGCAGCGGCACGAGGGCATTAACCAATCCGGGCTGGCCGAGCTCCTCGAGATCGAGCCGATCACCATCGCCCGGCTCGTCGATCGCATGGAAGAGGCCGGCTTGGTGCATCGCCGCGCCGACCCCGCCGACCGGCGCGCCAACCGGCTCTTCCTGACCGAGCGTGCCAAACCCATGCTCGAGCGCGGCCGCGTCCTCGGCGACGAGGTGCGCGGCGAGGCCTTCGCCGGCTTCGGCCCGGCCGAGCGGGAGGGCTTGGTCGACCTGCTGCTGCGCGTGCGCGGCAATCTGTCCGAGAAGCGCGGCGACGACGACGTCGAGCCGGCGGCGACTCGGCCAAAGATCCTGGAGACGGCGCCATGACGTCGACGACCGACACCGTTCGCGATCGCGTCCGCCCGGCAAGCACGAAGCTTGGCTGGCGCGGCTTGGCGCGCGCACGCTGGCTGCGGCTGCTGCTCATGTTCGCGCTGCCCATCGCCATCGTCATCGGCGGCACCTGGTGGTATCTCACCTCGGGGCGCTACGTCTCGACCGACGACGCCTATGTCCAGGCGGACACCGTTGCCGTCAGCAGCGATGTCGCCGGCCGCGTGATCGGCATCGACGTCCGCGACAACGAGCATGTGAAGGCCGGCCAGGTGCTGATCCGGCTTGATCAGCGCCCCTACCGCAACGCCGTGGAGCAGGCGAAGGCGCAGCTCGCCAGTGCGCGGCTCCAGGTCGAGGGCCTGCGCGCCAGCTACCGGCAGCGGCTCGCCGAGCTTGCCTCGGCGCAGGACACGCTCAACTATCAGCAGCGCGAATTCGACCGGCAGCAGAGGCTGCTCGCTGGCGGGGTCACCTCGCAGTCCAATTTCGACCAGGCGCGCAATCGCCTCAGCACGGCGCGTCAGCAGGTCGCGAGCGTCCAGCAACAGATCGCCGCGGTGCTGGCGAGCCTCGGCGGCAATCCGGACATCGCGACCGACGATCACCCCACGGTGCAGCAGGCGCAGGCGCAGCTCGACCAGGCCGAGCTCAACCTGTCCTACACGGTGATCGCCGCGCCGGCCGACGGCATCGTCACCAATGTCAACAAGCTGCCGGTCGGCAGCTACCTCAACGCGGCGATGCCGGCCTTCTCGCTGGTCCAGACCGACCGTCCCTGGATCGAGGCCAATTACAAGGAGACCGAGCTCACGCATATGAAGCCGGGCGACGCGGCGACCGTGAGCGTCGATGCTTATCCAGGCGTCCGCTTCGCGGCGCGCGTCGCCAGCATCAGCCCCGGCACGGGCTCGGTGTTCTCCGTGCTGCCGCCGCAGAACGCGACCGGCAACTGGGTGAAGGTGGTGCAGCGCCTGCCGGTGCGCATCGAGGTGGACCAACCCGACCCCGATCAGCCGCTGCGCGCCGGCATGAGCGTGACGGCGGAGGTCGATACCGGGTACCGCCACGCTATCGTCGCGGCGATCCAATCCTTCTTCGGCGTGGGCGGCACCAACGCCAACACCGTGCGATGAGCCGCGCGCCCAGCAGCGGCGTCGCCGGGCCGCTCGTCGCGCACCGCGCCTTCATCGTCGTGTCGGTCATGCTCGCGACGATCATGCAGGCGCTCGACACGACGATCGCCAACGTGGCGCTGCCGTACATGCAGGGCAGCCTCTCGGCGGCGCAGGACCAGATCAGCTGGGTGCTGACCTCCTACATCGTCGCCGCGGCGATCATGACGCCGGTGACCGGCTGGGTCACCGGCCGCTTCGGGCTGCGGCGCGTGTTCCTGGTCTCGGTCTTCGGCTTCACCGTCGCCTCCCTGTTGTGCGGCAACGCCGGCAGTCTCGCCGAGATGGTGGTGTTCCGGCTGCTGCAGGGCGTCTTCGGCGCGGCGCTAGTGCCGCTGTCGCAATCGGTGCTGCTCGACATCTATCCCAAGGAGCAGCAGGGCCAGGCCATGGCCATCTGGGGCGCCGGCATCATGGTCGGCCCGATCCTAGGGCCCACGCTCGGCGGGTGGCTCACCTTCAACTATAATTGGCGCTGGGTCTTCTACATCAATCTGCCGGTCGGCATCCTCGCCTTTATCGGCATTCTCACCTTCGTGCGCGAGACGCGGCGCGACCGCGGCCTGCGCCTCGACTTCCTGGGGTTTGCGCTGCTGAGCCTCGGCGTCGGTGCCTTGCAGATCATGCTCGACCGCGGCGAGCAGAACGACTGGTTCGGCTCGACCGAGATCCTCATCGAATGTGCGGTGGCGCTGTGCGGCTTCTGGATGTTCACGTGGTGGACCACCGTGGCGGACCGCCCCTTCCTCAACCCCGAGCTGCTCAAGGACCGTAATTTCGTCGGCAGCTGCATCCTCATCTTCGTCGTCGGCATCATTCTCTATGCGACGCTCGCGCTGCTGCCGCCGATGCTGCAGAACCTGATGGACTATCCCGTGACCACCGCAGGGCTGGTGATGATGCCGCGCGGCATCGGCACGATGTTGGCGATGGTCGTCATCGGCCGCCTCATCTCGCGCATCGACGTGCGCCTGTTGCTGCTGGCCGGGCTCGCCATCACCACCTTCTCGCTCTACCAGATGACCGAGTACTCGCTGACGATGGATTGGCGGCCGATCGTCTGGGTCGGCGTCATCCAGGGCATCGGGCTCGGCTTCCTCTTCGTGCCCTTAAGCACCGTCGCATTCGCGACCTTGGCTCCGGCGCTGCGCGCCGAAGCCGCCGGCATGTTCAGCCTGCTGCGCAACGTCGGCGGCAGCATCGGCATCTCGCTGGTGGTAACGGTGCTCGACCGCATGACGCAGACCGCACATGCCTCCCTCGCGGCGCAGGTGACGCCGTTCAATCCCGCGCTGCAGCTGCCCGTAGTCGGGCACTTCTGGAATATCCACAGCGCCGCCGGCCTCGCCGCGCTCAATCAGGAGGTCACGCGCCAGGCAGGCATGATCGCCTATATCGACGACTACAAGTTGATGATGGTCATCACGCTCGCCGCCATCCCCATGCTTCTGCTCCTGCGTCAGGCAAAGCCGGCAGCCGGGGCGCACGTCGTCATGGACTAGGCGAGGCTACTCAAGAACGGAGATCCTCTCCGGTCCGGACGAAAAGTTTCACTGGCGGCGCGCCACGGCCTAGACTTGGGCAAATCGATAGGAGAGGACGACATGGCGATCACGGTGATCAAGCCCAGCCGGGAAGAGATCCTGCGCGGCGTCGCTCGTTTCGGCGAGATCAAGGGGGTCACGGGCGGCCTGCCCGACATGGTGCTGCCGGAATGCCAGCGCACTTTCTACAACGTGCTGGGGTTCGAGATGCCGCAGCGGGAGGATACCTACTCGCCGTTCGGCGAGATGGCCAAGCCCATGATCGGCCATCTGCAACCAGGCTTCGGTCTCGCCTTCGTCGCCGCCGCGCCGGGCAAGGGCGTGCTTATGCACGCGCACGACACCAACGAGACGTTCATTGTCGTCGAAGGGCGCTGGAAATTGGAGTGGGAGGGGGACGCGGGCCCCGACCACGTGATCCTCGGCCCCAAGGACGTGATATCGTTCCCGGTCGGGGTGCACCGCCGCTTCGAATGCGTCGCGCCGCCCGCCGGGAAAGGCGAGGGGCTGCTGCTCGCGGTGATCGCCGGCGAGGCACCCGAGGCCGAATATTCGGCCGAGGCTTCCCCGCGCATGGAGGCCGCCGGTAACGCTGTGCATTCGGTCTGACCTTGGCGAAACGAAGACGTCACCTCACGACGGTCACACCGTACCCAAGGTGATGACCACAGTCTGCTGAGGGGTCGGTCTGATCAGGGGTCGATGGTCAGTGCCGAGCGATTGCCCTGTGTCTCGCTTGGTTTTATCCCGCACTGGGCGGCGAGCGTGCGCGCATCGGCGAGTGCGGCCTCATGACCGGCGAGGCGGCCCTGCAATGTGTCGAGGTCGCCGGCACGCCGATCGCGCAGCGCCTGGTCAGCGGGAGGGTCGTTCATCAGGTGGAGGCTGCTCGCCGGCTGATCGCGCTGGCGCGTGGCGGCGCCGAGGACAAGGCGGTCCTGGGCGAGTTGACCGTCGAGCACCCGCACGTCAAGGCCCAAACGCTCGCAGCCGGTTCCGGCTTGTTGAGCGGCGGGCGGAGCGCAGCCGCAAAGGCCGAGGGGAGCCGCCAGGAGAGCGGCGGCGAAGGCGTGGCGGCGGGTCATTCATCTCCTGGGTTGGCCGTGGGCGACACGACGCGCTCACGCTTGGTGGAAAGCAGGTCCCATACGCTGATGTGCCGATTGGTCGGCAGCGTGTCGCCGAGGCCGCGGGGATGGTCGAGTGTCGCCACGATCCTCGCCGCGGCGCGTGCCTGCCACTCGTCGTAGCGCCGGTTGAGGCGCTTCATCGCCAGCCAGATCTTCACGGCCGCCGTCCTTCATCCTGCCCTTATGCGGTTGCCGCCTCGTAGCACGTGGATTTGGCGAGCGCGGCATCCTCTATCGTGTCCAAGGTGATGCGGATGGCGGTGTGCTTGCCGTCCACCCAATGGCCGATATGCCATCCGCCGATCTGGTGATTGGCCGCCAGTGCGGTCAGCCGCGTTGCCAGTCGACCGACGCCGAATATTCCGCCTTTGACCGGAAAGGTCACCAGGCACTCGACCTCGTTCGACAGGCGGACCTCCCACCGAGAAGGCCGTCGCCCCTCGCGGCGATGCGAGGGGCGGACGCAGCCCTAGAAGTCCATGCCGCCCATGCCGCCGCCGGGGTTCGGCTGCGTGACCTGCTTCTCCGGCTTCTCGGCAATCATCGCCTCGGTGGTGACGAGCAGGCCGCCGACCGAAGCCGCGCCCTGCAAGGCCAGCCGCACGACCTTGGTCGGATCGATGATGCCGGCCTTCACCATGTCGACATAGGTGCCGCTCTGCGCGTCGAAGCCGTAATTGGCGTCGCCCTTGTCCAACAGCTTGCCGATGATGATCGAGGCCTCGGCACCGGCATTCTCGGCAATCTGCCGTATCGGCGCCTGCAGCGCGCGGCGCACGATGTCGATGCCGACCTTCTGATCGTCGTTCTCCGGCCGCAGCCGGCCGAGCACCTTGCTCGCATAGAGGAGCGCGACGCCGCCGCCGGGAACGACGCCTTCCTCGACCGCCGCCCGGGTGGCATGCATGGCGTCGTCGACGCGATCCTTGCGCTCCTTCACCTCGATTTCGGTGGCGCCGCCGACGCGGATGATGGCAACGCCGCCGGCCAGTTTCGCCAAGCGCTCCTGCAGCTTCTCCTTGTCGTAGTCCGAGGTGGTCTCCTCGATCTGCGCCTTGATCTGGGCGATCCGTGCCTCGATCTCCTTCTTCTTGCCGGCGCCGTCGATGATCGTGGTGCTCTCCTTGTCGATGCGCACCTTCTTCGCCGTGCCGAGCATGTCGAGCGTGACGTTCTCAAGCTTGATGCCGAGGTCCTCGCTGATGACCTGACCCTTCGTGACGATGGCAATGTCCTCGAGCAGGGACTTGCGCCGATCGCCGAAGCCGGGGGCCTTCACGGCCGCGACCTTGAGGCCGCCGCGTAGTTTGTTGACGACGAGCGTCGCCAGCGCTTCCCCTTCGATTTCCTCGGCGACGATGAGCAGCGGCTTGCCGCTCTGCACCACCGCTTCAAGCAAGGGGAGCATGACCTGGAGACCGGACAGCTTCTTCTCGAAGAGCAGGATGTAGGGGCTCTCGAGCTCGCAGATCATCTTTTCGGCATTGGTCACGAAGTACGGCGAGAGATAGCCGCGGTCGAATTGCATGCCCTCGACGATGTCGAGCTCGGTCTGCAGGCTCGTCGCCTCCTCGATGGTGATGACGCCCTCATTGCCGACCTTCTGCATCGCCTTCGCGAGCATGTCGCCGATCTCGCGGTCGTCATTGGCCGAGATGGTCGCGACCTGAGCAATCTCGGCGTTGGTCGAAACCTTCTTCGAGCGCTTCTTGATGTCCTCGACCACCGCTTCGACGGCGAGGTCGATGCCGCGCTTCAAATCCATCGGGTTCATGCCGGCGGCGACTGCCTTCGAGCCCTCGCGCACGATGGCCTGGGCCAGCACCGTCGCGGTCGTCGTGCCGTCGCCGGCCAGATCGCTGGTCCGTGACGCCACCTCCTTCACCATCTGCGCGCCCATGTTCTCAAATCTGTCGGCGAGCTCGATCTCGCGGGCGACCGTCACGCCATCCTTGGTGATGCGCGGGGCGCCATAGGACTTGGCGAGGACGACGTTGCGCCCCTTGGGGCCGAGCGTCACCTTGACGGCGTTGGCGAGGATCTCGACACCGCGAAGCATGCGGTCGCGCGCGTCGCCACTAAATCTGACTTCTTTGGCAGCCATGTTTCCGTCTCCTGGTTAAGCAGCTTTTTTCTTGGCGGCGGGGTGATCGATCACCCCCATGATGTCGGATTCTTTCATGATCACGAGGTCCTCGCCGTCGAGCTTGATCTCGGCACCCGACCACTTCCCGAACAGCACGCGGTCGCCGGCCCTGACGTCGAGCGGCTGCAGCCTGCCTTGCTCGTCACGTGCCCCGGGGCCGACGGCGACGACTTCGCCTTCCGTCGGTTTTTCCTTCGCGGTGTCGGGAATGATGATGCCGCCGGAGGTTTTTGCCTCCTGCTCGACACGACGGACCAGGACGCGATCCTGCAATGGACGCAATTTCATTGATGTTTCCCTTGGACGGATTCATGCGGGAGTTGGCACTGCCGGGCCGGCAGTGCCAACGCGCAGCCTGCACATGGGGCCTCGGACCGCCAAATACAACGAAGAAATGCCCTGACTTCGCGGATGCTCGAAATAGTAGCCGCGAATGTGCCCTGTTGTCGGCGATCAGATCATCTGTCGGGCCCCGTCCTGCAAAGGGAGTGGATTGCCGCGGAACAGCAAGGAGAACCATCGGCTTGCGCTAGTTGCCAGAACGTTGTTGCTATTCCCTCGATTGGCCTTAGAGTCGGTTCCTCACATGGTCGATGACTATCCGCTCAATAGCGCCGACGGCCGGCGCAAGTTGGAGCATGCGATCGTCGATACCGTTCGCGAGCCTCTCGTCGTGCTCGACGGCGCGTTGCGCGTTATCACCGCGAGCCGGTCTTTCTATCTCGCCTTCAAGGAGACGCCCGACCAGGTCGAGGGCCGAATGCTCTACGAGTTAGGCAACGGCCAGTGGAACGTCCCGGCGCTGCGCCAGCTCCTCCAGGGGATCATCCAACAGCACACCACCTTGGAAGAATACGAGGTCGAGCACGAGTTCCCGGTGATCGGCCAACGCACGATGCTGCTCAATGCGCGCAAGGTGGTCTACGAGGGCAACAACGGCACAAGCCTGCTGCTGGCCATTGAAGACGTGACGCAACGGCGCGCCTTGGAACGCGAGAAGGACGAGTTGCTGAAGCAGAAGGACCTCCTGTTGCAGGAGATGCACCACAGGGTCAACAACAGCCTGCAGATCATCGCCAGCATCCTTCTGCTGAAGGCACAGACGGTCCAATCATCGGAGATACGGCGGCACCTCGAGGAAGCGCATGAGCGCGTGCTCGCGATCGCGACCTGCAGGAACAACTGCATCCGTCGGTGTATGGCGAACCGATTGAGGCCGGAAGATACCTGAGGCGGCTTTGCGACAGTCTGGCCGCGTCGATGATCATCGAAGGCCAACCGCGCTCGATCAGGGTCGAGGCCAGTGCGGGGACAATGACGTCCGAACAGGCGGTGAGCATGGGACTGATCACCACCGAGCTGGTGATCAACGCGCTGAAGCACGCGTTTCCGGCCGGCGCCTCCGGCGCCATCGTCGTCCGCTATGCGTCGGAAGCGGGAGCTTGGCGGGTGTCGGTCTCCGATGACGGCGTCGGCATGAGCAGTGCGTTATCCGAGCCGGCCCCGAGGAGCGGCCTCGGCACGAGCATCGTCGAGGCGCTCGCGCGTCAGCTCGGCGGCCGCGTCGTCATAGCCGCAGCGTCGCCCGGCACAACGGTGTCGGTAACCGTGCCCAGGGCGGCCTGACCGGTCAGAGGATGGCGGCGGCTTCGAGCGCGCTGTCGATCGCCTGGGTGAGCGCGGCTGCCCGAAAGGGCTTTTGCAACGTGATCGCCGCCGGCAGGCGCGCCCTGATGTCGGCGATATCGCCGCTCACGAACAAGTGAGGCATCCTTCGCTTACGCGTGCGGAGTATTTCCTCGACGGCGGAGATGCCACTGCCGGAGCGCAACCGCGCATCGACGATCAGCAGGTCCGGCTCGAAGCGATGCGCCGCGATGACCGCGCCAGCCTGGGTGCTGGCCGTCGCACAGACCTCGTGGCCCATTTGCTCAAGCAGCATCTCAAGCAGCAAGGCGATCAGGCCATCGTCTTCTATGATCAGGATGCGAAGATTCTTCACCTGCATATCTGCGCATGTCACCCCGCCGAGCGCAACGGCATTCCCTCCGGGCGCCCACCGCTTTTCGGCGGGGGGCGCCGCCACACCACAAAATAGACACAGTGCGCATCATCGCGCGTCATCGAGGAGGCTTTGCTGCGTGCCGCGGCGGGCGAAACGCTACTCCAAGCCTCGCGACGGCGGTGGGCCCCGCGCCGTAGTCTTCGGATAGATGAGCGAAATCCTGATCTCGCTGTAGTCCGCATCGAGCGTCACACCCGCAGCATCGAAGGAGGGCGCGGCGAGGAGGCCCTGGGCGTCGTTGCTGAATCCGTAGCCCTCGGTCGGCACCCCCCAGGGACTTTCGTCCAGGCGCCCGTTGTCATTCTCGTCGTGGAACGCGATGACGGCATATCGGCCAGGGCGGAGCTGCGTGAAGACGATGCTTTGCGCGCCCGCGGCTGCCCTTATGGCCGCGCCGACCAGCCGGCCCTTGTCGGTCAGAAGCCCTGCCTCCGTCGCGTGCTTGATGGCAACATCGAACCCGGCGGCGGTGTCGTAGAGCCCGATCATGATGCTCCCGGCATCCGACCGAACACCGGTGACGGTCACTTTCAAATCGCCGGCCCAGGCCGGCAAGTCCAGGACGAGCACCAGCAAGGCCGCCAGCACGCCGACCACCCGCTTTTTCGCTGGCCGATCAGCGCTGACAACGGAGAAAGCCACGTTCGGCGGCACGATCCTTCCTGTCCCCGCTTTAAGCCAGCAAGCGCGCAGCCGTTCAAGTTTGCTGTATTCCTTACCCATGAACGTCCTGCGCCGCCGGTTGTCCCCGGCCGCGAGTGCCATTGACATTGGCCGAATAAGCCTCACTTCAGCCAAGGATCTTCCTTCCGACGTGGCGATGGCCGACATGGCGCTGCCCGCACAGTTCTCGCTCCTTGATTCCGAGCTCAATGGCTTTCTCTTCGCCCCAATGGGGACGGAGGAAAGCGGCGCGACGCTCAGTGTTCTCTCGGCGCTCACGCGCCTGAACATCGACCCCTGGGCAGAAGGAGCCAGGTTGGCGAATTTGCCGAAGGAGGCGGCGGTTCGCGCGCTCGCGCTGGTCATCGCCCTGTTCCCGCAAGAACACCGCTCCGCTGATGACGTCGGCGAGATGGCCGCTCGCCTGGTGGAGCTGTTGCCGAGGCGGTCTGTCACGCTCTTGCCGGCGGGTACCACGGGCGCTCAGACCCGGCGCATGCGCGTGCCGGCGACCTGGTTGTTCTGGATCGGCCTTGGCCTAGCGCTCGCCACCTTGGCCGCACGCGGGTTACTGCCCGGGCAATGAGAGCCGCGACGCGGCCCGGCATCTCCTGGCCCCGGCGGCTCGATGGCTCGATCCTGGCGGCCACTCTCGCTTTCAGCCTCACGGCCATGGCGCTGCTGGTCTACTTCGCGATCGGTAGCGTCGATCCACGGCGAGCGATTGCCATCCTCGTCTACGGCGGGACCCTCGTCGCCTGTTCGCTTTGCTCTTTCTTGTATAACACCTTCGCATGGGCGCGCTGGCGTTCGGTCCTGCGCTATCTCGATCATGCCGCCATCTTTCTGCTAATCGCCGGAACCTACACGCCGTTTGCGAGCAGCGATCTGCGTGGGCCGCTTGGCTTCAGCGTTCTCGCCTGGGTGTGGGCCCTCGCCGGCATGGGCGTCGTCATGAAACTGCTGCTCTTCGGCGCCTACGATCGCATCTTTGTCGGCGTCTATGTCGCGATCGGCTGGTTCATCGTGACGGCAGGCCGCGATGCGGTCGCGGCGATCGCAGCGCCGGCGCTTGTCCTTCTCGTCATCGGCGGGCTCGCCTACACGGCCGGAGCGATCGTTTATGCGCGCGACGGCGGCCGTTGGACGGCAGCGGTCTGGCATTCATGCGTGCTGACCGGAAGTCTCGCGCATTTCCTTGCCGTGGTCGCTTTCGTTGTCACGGCGCCTGCCGCCTGAGGAGCGGGCCCAATTCTAGAATGTGCCAGGCACGGTAGGCCATCCCAACGGATTTAAATTAGGCAATGGCACGGCGATCTCGATGTCGTGGATGGCCCTCGAAATGAAAGTCCATCGCCGCGCATCGGCTTCCCTGCCCGCGGCCCGGAAATCCCCGGCTACCTTATCGGCGAAACTGACGGCCTGGGACCCATGATGGGCAATGATCGAAGAAGCGAAGCGGAGAATCTCTGCCGAATAGCTTTCGACCATGACGGCGGTCCTCTCTAAGGCGCGAGCGGTCGCTCGTCGCTCCCCGACGTCCGGGCCAGCCACCGCTCCATTTCCGCGATATTCGCTTCGTGACGGGCGATGAGGCGAGCCCGCTTGTCAGCCGGCATGGCCGGGAACCCGGAGCGCGCCTGCGCGAGCTCCTGGCGCGCCTCTTGGAGGCGGTGAAACGCCAAGGAATGGTCTGGTGCAGGCTGTGTCATGGTTCCCCTCCGGCTTGGAGGTGGTGTGATAACAGGAGGCAATCATCGAATCGAAGAAGCGACGCGTTTTCTATGGCCCAAAAGGGAAGAAGCGACGCGTTTTCTATGGCCCAAAAGGACTGGGTTTGTCGCGCCGACCGCCCGAGGGTGCCCTTCAACCGAAGGCCGCAGGCCCCAGGTGAACGAGGCGATAGAACGCGTAGGCGACGATCGAGCCGGCGAAGAAAATCGGGATGAGGAGCGGCGGAACGAGCCAAGAGGCCGCTGCACGCTCGGCGGCCGCACCAGGCGAGCGATGGAGTCGCGTGAGGGGTTCTTGGCGAGACAGATCACCAGGCATGACGGCCCTCGCTGCTTGAAGCAGGCGGGAGTACACGCCCCTCTCTGCCGCCGGCGCCCGGAGGTCGTTGTCGGCGATGGTCGATATGTGCGCATGCGGCGCGTCGGTTACAAGCGCCGTCATTCTGTTGCCGTCAAGCTGACGATCCCGTGCCCGGCCGAGCCCCGCGATGTCCGCTTGGCCGGCCGGCGATGTGCAGCGTCTCAATTCGGTCGGCGCTATCGCGATGGTCGACGGTCTTGGCATTGTCGGAAAATCACGCCCCGTTCAATGCGAATCCCGCCCGGGCCTTCGACCCAGATGTCGATGGGGTGTTGCTTGAAGACGCTGCAGGCAAAATCGATCGCGTTGGAAGGGACCGCATAGGTTGCGGAGGACTCAAAGGTCTGACTTTTCCCACTGAGCCTCCATTTGACCACATAAGGCATCACTGCTACCTCGAAGCGCCGCTCGCTCCGACGATCCTGGGCGTTCATCGTCATATCTCGCGGCCCGATATGCTCGAGCGACGCCGATCGAGGAGTGTCACAGCGCCGATCGAGGAGTGTCACAGCAGAGTTTTTGTCAGACGAGATCAGCGGCACGGGGCACCCGCTCAGACGCCGTCAATGCCCGTGCCTCGTTCAAGGCTCGAAGCGAGGCTTGCCAAGCTCACACCCGCCGGTCGTCGCCCCATACCTCGAAGCGCCGTGCCTTTTGTGGCGAGCGAGATGCGTGACCGAAGAGCTCGCGTGCTCTCGCTGTCGCTTCCTGGTCTGTCGCCGCTCTGAACTTTTGCCGCGCGAGGATGAGGTTGCCAGCGCCGATCAGAAGATAGTCATAAGACGTCATGAACGCCTCCTGCGGTAGGTGGCGGGAGCGTGCGCGGCCTCTCTTGCGGGGGCAAACGAGTCTCTCAGTCGCCAGTGCCGGATCCGGTGTAGATCAGCGATGACGGTAAGATAGGGACGGCGCGCGCTCTTTGCGAGCGCATTCCGTCGCGGGGGTCCGCTTCACGGCTTGTCTTGCCATCTCGCGTTCGCGTACCACCTCTCTCGGAGAGGTCGGTTGGCCATCGCGGTGACCGCGGCGAGCAATTTCTGCGACTCGGTCATCTCGGACGGCTATACCGTTGTATTGTCGCGTTCATTTCTTTCGCGGCGTCGCGATAGCCGGCGAGACTGCGGCGGTGCAGTGCCATGCTGACGACTTCTCGGGAGGCCGAGCCATGGACAGGATGAAATTCGTTGATCAGATCGCTGCCATCGACCTGCAGATCTCACAATTGAGGGAGCAGATGACGCCCATTCGTAAGAGCGACGTCGAAGGCGATCGCATGCAACATGATCACCTCCGGCAAAAAGTGCAGCAACTGGTGGACCGGAAGGCCGAGTTGCGGGTCGCGTTCGCCAACTCCTAGGCGACAAGGCGGGCCAATCATGATGGCCGGTTGGCGCGAGCCACGGCGGCTGGGATCCCGAGCTATCGCGCTTGCGCTGCTGCTCACCGCTGCGCCGGCGCATGCTGCGCCCGGCGGCGACATCGGCGGTGGTGGAGCGCCCGGAGCCGCGCCACCGCAGGTACCCGCCACGCCTGAGCTTGCTCCGGGCACACCGCCAGCCGCGGGAACGAAGGCCGACCCGCCTCTGCCGAAAAACCTTGAGACATTTGCGCCGGATGAGGCGATCGGCCTCCTTGGGAAAAAGGTTCGCGACGCCGCTGGCGAGGATATGGGGTTGGTGGTCGACGTGCTC
>Ga0073928_10003795_pt1 | contig 23264 bp, 27 predicted proteins | sample PaiPotPPA55metaG_FD_76969 | JGI IMG/M metagenome (GOLD analysis project Ga0073928, IMG submission 76969) | Iron sulfur acid spring bacterial and archeal communities from Banff, Canada, to study Microbial Dark Matter (Phase II) - Paint Pots PPA... ...
CCGGCGCTGGCGATCACGATCGAAGCGGAGCCGCGCGGCGACGGCAGCCGGCGGACGACGCACTATGACATCGACATGACAAAATGCATCTACTGCGGGTATTGCCAGGAGACGTGCCCCGTCGATGCGATCGTCGAGGGGCCGAATTTCGAATTCGCCACGGAGACTCGCGAGGAGCTGTTCTACGACAAGGAGAAGCTGCTCGCGAATGGCGACCGCTGGGAGGGCGAGCTCGCCAAGCAGCTCGCCCTCGAGGCCCCCTACCGATGAGGTGGCTGGGGTTATGGTGTGCGTCCTTCAAGACGCCCGCTGCGCGGGCTCCTCAGGATGAGGAGCGCTTTTGGATGCCATCAAGGACCATCCTCATGCTGAGGAGCGCCCAAAGGGCGCGTCTCGAAGCACGCATTCCGGTCTTGCAGTCGCGATGATCGTTCAGATCGTCATGTTCTACATTTTCGCGGCGGTGGCGGTCGCCTCCGGCGTGATGGTGATCGCCGCCCGCAACCCGGTGCATTCGGTGCTGTTCCTGATCCTCGCCTTCTTCAACTCGGCCGGGCTCTTCATACTGTTGGGGGCGGAATTCCTGGCGATGATCCTGGTCATCGTCTATGTCGGCGCGGTCGCGGTGCTGTTCCTGTTCGTCGTGATGATGCTCGACATCGATTTCGCGCAGTTGCGCAGCGGCTTCATGCGCTACCTGCCGGTTGGGGCATTGATTGGGATTATTCTATTCGCTGAGCTGATATCCTTCGCGTTGCTTCATTGGGTCATCGCCCCGGGGGTGACCGGAGTCGAGGCGGCGCCGTTGCCGAAGGGTGGGATCGGCATCACCAACACCCGTGCGCTCGGCGACGTGCTCTACACCCGCTACATCTTTGCCTTCCAGGCATCCGGCGTGATCCTGCTGATCGCGATGATCGGCGCCATCGTGCTGACCTTGCGCCGCCGCCCGGACTCGCGCCGCCAGTCGATCTCCGAGCAATTGGCCCGCACCCGGGCCGAGACGATCGAGATCGTCAAGGTGCCGCTCGGCGGCGGTATCGCCGCCCGCGGCGGAGACTGAGCCGATGGCGCCCGGGCTGCCGCATTACCTGACCGTCGCCGCGATCCTGTTCACGCTCGGGATCTTCGGCATCTTCCTAAACCGGAAGAACGTCATCATCATCATGATGTCGATCGAGCTGATGCTGCTCGCGGTCAACATCAACTTCGTCGCGTTTTCGGTGTTGCTGAACGACATGGCCGGGCAGGTCTTCGCGATGTTCGTGCTGACCGTCGCCGCCGCCGAGGCGGCGATCGGGCTCGCCATCCTGGTCGTCTATTTCCGCAACCGCGGGACGATCCAGGTCGAGGACATCCGGATGATGCGGGGCTGAGCCGTGGCGCTTCTGATCGTTCTCCTGCCGCTGCTTGCATCGTTCATCGCCGGCTTTTTCGGCCGTGCGATCGGCGACCGCGGGGCGCAATTGGTGACCTGCGGCGGAATGTGCATCTCGGCGGTGCTGGCGATCGTCCTGTTCCCGCAGATCCTGGCGCACGAAGACCCGCAAGTGGTCACGATGTTCCAGTGGATCGTCTCCGGCGGCGTCGATGTCGAGTGGTCGCTGAGACTGGATACTTTGTCCGGCGTGATGCTGCTCGTCGTGTCGATCGTGTCGGCGATGGTTCACATCTATTCGATCGGCTACATGCACGGCGATCCCGGCATCCCGCGCTTCATGGCCTATCTGAGCCTCTTCACCTTTTTCATGCTGGCGCTGGTCACCGCGAACAATTTCGTCCAGATGTTCTTCGGTTGGGAAGGCGTCGGCCTCTGCTCGTATCTGCTGATCGGCTACTGGTATGACCGCGCCTCTGCCAATGCCGCGTCGATAAAGGCGTTCATCGTCAACCGGATCGGCGATTTCGGCTTTGCTCTCGGCATCTTCGCCACCTTCGTGATTTTTGGCTCGCTCGATTTCGACACCGTGTTCGGCAAGGCGCCGTCGGCGGTCGGGACGACAATCAGCTTTCTCGGCTGGCAGGTGCCGTCGCTGACGCTCGCCTGCATCCTGTTGTTCATCGGCGCCATGGGAAAGTCGGCGCAGCTCGGGCTGCACACCTGGCTGCCCGACGCAATGGAAGGGCCGACTCCGGTGTCGGCGCTGATCCATGCGGCGACGATGGTCACCGCCGGCGTCTTCATGGTGGCGCGGCTGTCGCCGATGTTCGAGTACGCGCCGGGTGCGCTCGCCGTGGTCGGCGTGATCGGCGGCACCACCGCGTTCTTTGCCGGCACGATCGGCATGGCGCAGAACGACATCAAGCGGGTCATCGCGTATTCGACCTGCTCCCAGCTCGGCTACATGTTTTTCGGGGCGGGCGTCTCGGCCTATGGCGCCGCCATCTTCCATCTGTTCACCCACGCCTTCTTCAAGGCGCTGCTGTTCCTGTGCGCCGGCTCGGTGATCCACGCGATGAGCGCCGAGCAGGACATGCGGCGCATGGGCGGCCTGTGGAAGAAGATCCCCTACACCTACGCGCTGATGTGGATCGGCAGTCTGTCGCTCGCCGGCATCCCGTTCTTCTCCGGTTATTTCTCCAAGGATTCGATCCTCGAATCGGCGTGGCTGGCCGGCACCCCGGTCGGCAAGTATTCCTTCACCCTCGGTGTCTTTACCGCCTTCCTGACCGCCTTTTACTCGTGGCGGTTGCTGATCATGACCTTCCACGGCGAGTCGCGCGCCGATCACGAGACGCAGCACCACATCCATGAGAGCCCGTGGGTCATGCTGGCGCCGCTCTTCGTGCTGGCGGCCGGCGCCATCTTTGCCGGCTTCCTGTTCGAGGGCTGGTTCGTCGGACCGGAGCGCAGCGAGTTCTGGAAACATTCAATCCTGGTCCTGCCGCAGCATCAGACGCTCGGCAGCGGCCGCGAATTGCCGGTCTTGATCGCGTTCCTGCCGCTGATTGCCGGCGTCGTCGGCATCGCTCTTGCTTATGTCTGCTACATGTTCCGCCCTGACATTCCCGAGCGGGTGTCGACGCAGTTCCGGGCGCTGTACCTCTTCCTGCTCAACAAATGGTACTTCGACGAGCTTTACGATCGGCTCTTCGTTCGCACCGCCTTCTCGCTCGGCGATGGGCTGTGGAAGACCGGCGACGGCGCGATCATCGACGGGCTCGGGCCGGACGGCATCGCTGCGGCGACCCGCGAATTGGCGCGCGAGGCGAGCCGGCTGCAGACCGGCTACGTGTATCATTACGCCTTTGCCATGCTGATCGGCGTCGTTGCGCTGGTCACGTGGTACCTGGTGCCGCGATGACCGAGAGGGCGAACCCGTGAGCCACTGGCCGCTGCTCTCGCTGATCACCTTCCTGCCACTGATCGGCGCTGCATTTATCATGTTGGCGAGCGGCGACGAGGCCGTGGTCGCCCGCAACGCGCGCAACATCGCGCTGTCGACCTCGGTGATCGTGTTTCTGCTGTCGGTCCTGCTGTGGATCTATTTCGATCCCACCACGCCCGCCTTCCAGTTCGTCGAGCGGCATCGGTGGGTGACGATCGGCGGCGTCACGATCAGCTACCACATGGGGATCGACGGCATTTCCCTGTTCTTCGTGCTGCTGTCGACGCTGCTGACCGTGCTGTCGATCGGCGCCAGCTGGGTATCGATTCACACCCAGGTCCGCGAATACATGATCGCGTTCCTGGCGCTCGAATCGATGATGGTCGGGATCTTCTCCTCGCTCGACTTCGTCCAGTTCTACATCTTCTTCGAGGGCGTGCTGATCCCGATGTTCCTGATCATCGGGATCTGGGGTCATAGCAACCGAGTCTACGCCGCGTTCAAGTTTTTCCTGTACACGCTGCTCGGCTCGGTCCTGTCGCTGCTGGCCATCATCACCGTTTATTACCAGACCGGCAGCACCGACATCGAGGTCGCGCTGGCGCATCAATTCCCGCCCGATCTGCAGAAGTGGCTGTGGCTCGCCTTCTTCGCCTCGTTCGCGGTCAAAGTGCCGATGTGGCCGGTCCACACCTGGCTGCCCGACGCCCATGTCGAGGCTCCGACAGCCGGCTCCGTGATCCTCGCCGGCGTGCTGTTGAAATTGGGCGGCTACGGCTTTATCCGGTTTTCGCTGCCATTGTTCCCGCTGGCCTCGCAGTACTTCACACCGCTGATGTTTTCGCTGTCAGCCATCGCGGTGATCTACACCTCGCTGGTCGCGCTGGCGCAGACCAATATGAAGAAATTGATCGCCTATTCGTCGGTCGCGCATATGGGCTTCGTGACGATGGGCATCTTCGCCATGACCAGCGAGGCGGTGCAGGGCGCGATGATCCAGATGCTGAGCCATGGTTTCGTCTCGGCCGCGCTGTTCCTCATCGTCGGCGTCGTTTACGACCGGATGCATACCTACGACATCAGTCGCTACGGCGGCCTCGTCCAGCGAATGCCGGCCTACTCCTTCGTCTTTATGGTATTCATGCTGGCCTCGGTGGGTCTGCCGGGCACCAGCGGGATTGTCGGCGAATTCCTGATCCTGCTCGGCACGTTCCGCGTCAGTACCTTGGAATGCTTCCTCGCGGCGACCGCACTGTTCCTTGGCGCCGCCTACATGCTCTACCTGTACCGCCGGGTCATCTTCGGCACGATCACCCGTGACGACCTGCGCAACATGCTCGACCTGACACCGCGCGAGAAGGCGGTGTTTGCACCGCTGATCGTGCTGGTGTTCTGGATGGGCATCTATCCAAGCTCGTTCATCGGCCCGATCGCCGCCTCCGCCGACAACATCGTCAAGCACGTCCAGGCCGCGCAGAAGGCGGCAGCAGCGGCGATGCTTGAACGCGATCGCCTGGCCGGCCTTCCGGGCTCGGGAACGCACTGATGCCGGTCGCTGCGCTCCCCGATTGGCTGCCGGCCCTGCCGGAACTGGTGCTGGTCTGTGCCGCGATGGTGCTGCTCGTGATCGGCGTGTTGCGCGGCGAGGATTCGGCCAAGCTCGTCTCCTGGCTCTCCGTCATCGTCCTGATCGTGACCCTCGGCGTTGCCGTCGCCTTCGGTGGTACACGGCAGACCGGCTTCTACGGCATGTTCGTGACCGACGCCTACGCCGTGTTCATGAAGGCGCTGGTGCTGGTCGGCGGGGCGATCGCCATCATCATGTCGATCCGCTTCAACGAGGATCACCACATCGCCCGGTTCGAATTCCCGGTGTTGATCCTGCTGTCGTCGACCGGGATGATGGTGATGATCTCGGCCAATGATCTGATCACCCTCTATCTCGGTCTCGAGATGATGAGCCTGGCTCTTTACGTCTCGGCCAGCTTCGACCGGGATTCGGTACGCTCGAGCGAGGCCGGGCTCAAATACTTCGTTCTGGGTGCCCTCGCCTCGGGAATGCTGCTCTACGGCGCCTCGCTGATCTACGGCTTTGCCGGCACCACCAGCTTCGCCGGGCTCGCTCAGGTCTTCAGCGGCTCGGCGCGACCGTCGAGCGGCCTGATCATCGGCATGGTCTTTGTCGCTGTCGGGCTCGCCTTCAAGACCTCCGCGGTGCCGTTCCATATGTGGGTGCCCGACGTATATGAGGGCGCGCCGACCCCGGTCACCGCGTTCTTCTCGGTCGCGCCCAAGACCGCGGCAATCGCGTTGTTCATCCGCTTCCTGATCGAGCCCTTCGGCGCGCTGCTCGCCGATTGGCGTCAGGTCATCGTGTTTCTTTCGGTTGCCTCGATGGCCCTTGGCGCGGTTGCCGCCATCGCCCAGACCAACATCAAACGGCTGATGGCCTACAGTTCGATCGGCCATGTCGGTTACGCGCTGATCGGCCTCGCCGCGGCGACTCCGGCCGGCATCCGCGGCGTGCTCGTCTATATGGCGATCTATCTGTTCATGAACCTCGGTACCTGGGCCGTGATTCTGTGCATGCGCCAGAATGGCCGCATGGTCGAGGGGATCGCCGATTTGAGTGGGCTCGGCCGCTCGCAGCCGGGGCTCGCCTTCGCGCTGGCGATCTTCATGTTCGCGATGGCCGGCATCCCGCCGACCGCCGGCTTCTTCTCGAAACTCTACATCTTCCTCGCTGCGATCGATGCGCATCTCGTCGGCCTCGCCGTGATCGGCGTCCTCGCCAGCGTCGTGGGCGCGTTCTATTACCTGCGGATCGTCAAGGTCATGTATTTCGACGAGCCGCTGGGAGTCTTCGACCGGCCGATCGCCGTCGAGCTGAAAGGCGTGCTGATCGTGACCGCGTTCGTGGTCTTGTTTTTCGTCCTGCTGCCCGACCCGATCGTCGGCGGAGCCGGAACGGCGGCGGCGTCCCTGTTCGCACGATGACCGGCCTTGCGCCGGTACTACCCGATTTTTATCGGCTGATCCGTCTCGCGACCGTCGGCAGCACCAACGACGAGGCGAAGCGGTTGGCCCAATCTGGAGCGCCGGAGGGCACCCTCGTCTGGGCCTTGGAGCAAACTGCCGGGCGCGGCCGCCGTGGCCGGCCGTGGCAGTCGCCGCCGGGCAATCTTTATCTGTCGCTGCTGCTGCGCCCCGCAGTATCGGCGGGACAAGCGGCACAGCTCGGCTTTGTCGCCGCGCTGGCACTCGGCGATGCGCTCGAACCGCTGATCGGTGCCGGCCATGCGTTGCGCTTCAAATGGCCGAACGATGTGCTGCTCGACGGCCGCAAACTCGCTGGCATCTTGCTCGAATCGGAAACGGCGGCGGCCGTGGCGGTCGCCTTTGTCGTGATCGGGATGGGCATCAACCTGGCCGTCGCGCCGAGCGGGACCGAGTTTCCGGCCATCTCTCTGGCGGAAGCCGGCATCCGCGGCGTTTCCCCCGGGGTTCTCCTCGACGCCTTCGCGCACCATTTTCAGGGATGGTACCGGCGCTGGCGGGCCGAAGGCTTTGCGCCGGTGCGCCTTGCGTGGCTCGCCCGCGCCGGCGGTCTCGGCGAGGCGGTGCTGGTCCGGCTTGAACGCGCGACCCTGTCGGGCCGCTTCCTCGATCTCGACGAGGAGGGCGCGTTGCTGCTGGAAAGCGACCAAGGGCGCCGGCGGATTGCCGCCGGAGAGGTGTTCCCGGCCGGTTGAAGGGATCGGAATGCTGCTCGCCATCAACGCCAACAATACCAACACGGTCTTCGCGATGTGGGACGGCGAAGCGCTGCGCGGCAGCTGGCGTACCGCGACCGAGGCCAAGCGCACTGCCGACGAGTACGTTGTCTGGCTCGATCACCTGCTCGCGCTGGAGGGTCTGGCGCGGGCCGATGTCGAAGGTGCGGTCATCGCCAGCGTCGTGCCGGAGGTCAACTTCAACCTGCTGACCCTGTGCCGGAAATACTGCAACGCCGAGCCGGTCTTCGTCGGCGAAAAGAACGTCGTCCTCGGTACCAAGGCGCTGGTAGATCGGCCAGAGGAGGTTGGCGCCGACCGCCTGGTCAATACCGTCGCCGCGCATGACCGCTACAACGGCCCGCTGATCGTCGTCGATTTCGGCACCGCCACGACGCTCGATGTCGTCGATCGTGACGGCAATTACTGCGGCGGCGTGATCGCGCCCGGGATCAACCTGTCGCTCGCCGCGTTGCAGATGGCGGCGGCAAAACTGCCGAGCATCCGCATCAGCCGCACCGAGCGGGTCATCGGCAAGGACACAGTCAGCTGCATGCAGTCGGGCATTTTTTGGGGCTATGTCGGCCTCGTCGAGGGGCTGGTCATCCGGATCAAGAAGGAATTCGGTGCGCCCATGCGCGTGATCGCGACCGGTGGGCTGGCGCCGCTCTTTGCCGGGTCGATCCCGGCGATCGAAAACCTCGATCCCGAGCTGACGTTGTGGGGGCTGCGCTTGATTTACGGACTCAACCGCAGCTGATGACCGCTCCGGCGCAAATTGCCGACACGATCGCCGACCGCGACCCCGACGCGCTGTTCTTCGTTCCGCTGGGCGGTTCCGGCGAAATCGGGATGAACCTGAACCTTTATGCCTATGGCGGCCAGTGGCTGATCCTCGATTGCGGCGTGACCTTCGGCGAGGAGGAGCATCAGCCGGGGGTCGAGGTCATCATGGCCGACCCGGCCTTCATCGCCGAACGCCGCGACCGGCTCCTCGGCATCGTCGCGACGCATGCGCACGAAGACCACATCGGCGCCATACCCTATCTGTGGCCGCAATTGCAGTGCCCGGTCTGGGCAACCCCGTTCACCGCCTCTTTGTTGCGCACCAAGCTGGTCGAGGCCGGCTTGGTCGACAAGGTGCGGATCAACATCGTGCCGATGTCCGGCCGCTTCACGATCGGCCCGTTCGATCTTGAGCTCATCACCCTGACCCATTCGATCCCGGAACCGAACGCGGTCGTGATCCGCACACCGGTCGGCACCGTATTGCATACCGGCGACTGGAAGTTCGATCCCGATCCGCTGATCGGCTCGCCGACCGACGAGGCTCGGCTGCGCGCCGTCGGCGACGAAGGCGTGCTCGCGATCGTCTGCGATTCGACCAACGCGCTGCGGCCCGGCAGCTCGCGCTCCGAAGGCGAATTGCAGGGGTCGCTAACCGACCTGATGGGCCGGTACGAGGGCCGGGTCGCCGTCGCCTGCTTCGCGTCAAATGTCGCACGGCTCAGGACGATCGCGCACGCCGCGCATGCGCATGACCGCGACGTCGCGCTGATCGGCCGTTCGTTGTGGCGCATGGACAAGGCGGCCCGCGAGAACGGCTATCTCGACGATGTGCCGCGTTTCTTGACCGAGGACGAGGCGGGCTACGTGCCGCGCGACAAGATCTGCCTGATCTGCACCGGCAGCCAGGGCGAACCGCGCGCCGCCTTGGCCCGGATCGCCCGCGACGATCACCCGAATATCGTGCTCGACGAGCACGATGTCGTGATCTTCTCGTCGAAGATCATCCCCGGCAACGAGAAGGCGATCAGCCGGCTGCACAATGCGCTGATCCGGCTCGGCGTCGAGGTGGTGACCGAGGAGGACCATTTCGTTCATGTGTCCGGCCACCCGTCGCGAGACGAGCTGACCCGGATGTACCAAATGGTCCGGCCGCGCGTCGCAATCCCGGTGCATGGCGAGGCGCGGCACCTGCTCGGCCACGCCGAACTGGCCCGGCAATGCCAGGTGCAGACGGCGCTGGTGGTGGAAAACGGTGACATGGTGCGGCTTGACGCCGCTGGCGGCACGGTCGTCGACGAGGTAGCGGCCGGCCGCATCGCCAGCGACGGCAAGAGCCTGCTGCCGTTGCGTGGCACGGTGCTGCGCGAACGGGCGCGGGTCGGCAATAACGGCGCGATCGTGGCCAGCATCGTATTGGACGGCCGCGGCCACCCGGTCGCGTCGCCGCAGATCACGCTGATCGGGCTTGCCGAGGCCAACGCAGCGCCGGCGGCGCGGATGCGCGATGCGGTCGAGGACGCGCTCGACGGCATGCAGGGTCCGGCCCGCCGCGACGATGATGCGGTGCGCGACGTCGTTCGCCGCGTTCTGCGGCGCTGCTCGAACGAGCTGTTTGGCAAGCGGCCGCTGATCGAGATCCCGCTCGTCCGGCTGTGAGATGATCGGCCGGCTGAACCATGTCGCGATCGTCGTGCCCGACCTTTCGGCGGCGGCGGTATACCGCGACATACTCGGCGCCGCGGTCTCCGAGCCGCAGCCGCTGCCGGAGCATGGCGTCACCGTGGTGTTCGTCGAATTGCCGAACACGAAGATCGAGTTGCTGGAGCCGCTCGGCGCCGAGTCGCCGGTACGCGGCTTTCTTGACCGCAACCCGTCGGGCGGCATGCATCATATCTGCTACGAGGTCCCCGACATTGTCGCGGCGCGCGACCGATTGCGCGCCGAAGGCGCCCGCGTGCTTGGCGACGGTGAACCCAAGACCGGCGCCCACGGCAAGCCGGTCCTGTTCCTGCACCCGAAGGACTTCTGCGGCACTCTGATCGAGCTGGAACAGGTGTAGTATTCGCCGGTCATGAACTGGCTGACCGGCATCGTCGTGTACATCCTGGTCTGGTGGGTGACGCTGTTCGCCGTGCTGCCGTTGTGGGTGACCCCGTCCGAGCCCGGCGAGCAGGGATTCGAGGCCGGTGCGCCGCACCAGCCGCGGCTGTGGCAGAAGGCCGCGGTGACGACCACCGTGGCCGCGGTGATCTGGCTCGGCATCTATGTCTTGGTGCGCGAGCCTTGGTTCAGCTTCCGCGGCTCGTGAGATGAGTGCCGCCTATTGCCGCGCGGCTCCCGGCCACCCGCTGCATGGCCCCTATCACGGCGAGGAGTATGGCTTCCCGTCCAGCGATGAGCCGGTGCTGTTTGAGCGGCTCGCGCTCGAGATCAACCAGGCCGGCCTGTCGTGGCAGACGATTCTGCAGAAGCGGCTGGCTTTCCGCGCTGCGTTCGCCGATTTCGAGGTTGATCGGGTCGCCTCGTTCGGCCCGAAGGATGTCGAGCGCCTGCTCGCGGATGCCGGTATCATTCGCAACCGCCTCAAGATTGCTGCGGTCATCGACAACGCCCGCAAGATCCAGGAACTGCGCGCCTCGCATGGTTCGTTCCACGGCTGGATCGCGGCGCACCATCCGCGCCCGAAGGAAGACTGGGTCAAGCTGTTCCGCAAAACCTTTCGCTTTACCGGCGGTGAGATCGTCGGCGAGTTCCTGATGAGCCTGGGCTACCTGCCGGGCGCGCATGTGCCGGAGTGCCCGGTGTACCGGCGCATTCTGGTGCTCGATCCGCCCTGGGCCAGGTGAGCCGCAGCGCTGCGAGGGTTCGTGGGGCCGCGGCAGCCGCAAGCGCTGCAGTGGCACTCGACGAGATCGTCGGTACCCTGTCCGCGCATCCGCTCTTCGCGCCGCTGGACCGAGCGGCGCTCGCCGCCGTCGCGATGCGCTGCGAACTCTCGCGGTTCGAGGCCGGTGCGACGCTGATGCGCCAGGGTGAGACCGAGACCTGCGCCTACGCAATCCTCGACGGTGAGGCGGATGTGTTCATCGAATTGCCTTCCGGTCCCATTCAGATTGCGACGGTTGGGCGTCAACGGATCATCGGCGAACTGGCGGCGCTGACCGAAATGCCGCGGACCGCGACCGTGACGGCCCGGACCGCAATCGACGCTGTGCGCATTGAGCGCGACAGCCTGCTCGCCCTCGCCGCCGAATTTCCGGCACTCGCTGTCTCGATCATCGCCGATCTCGGCCGCCGCATGCATGGCATGAACCGGTCGCTCGCCTATCTGACCTATGCGGCCGACGCGCTCGGTCGCGGCGAGTACGACGCCGCGATGGTGCTCGAGCTGGCCAGCCAGCCCGGCGAGGTGGCTAACTTCGCCCGCGCCTTCGCCGCGATGGCCGAAGAGATCCAGGCGAAGGAGGATCGCCGTCAGGAGATGCAGGCGGCCGCGGCGATCCAGCAATCGATCCTGCCGGGGCCGCTCGCGCTCGAAGGGGCGGGACGGCTCATCGATCTGCATGCAGAGATGCATCCGGCGCGGGACATCGGCGGCGACTTCTATGATTACCGCTTTGTCGGGCCGGCGACGCTCTCGGTGACCGTGGCCGATGTCTCGGGCAAGGGCATCCCGGCGGCGCTGTTCATGGCCGTGGCGCGGACGGTGTTGCGCGCAGCCGCCGGCGACGACCTCGCGGCGCGTATGACCGCTGCCAACCGCCTGCTTGCCGCCGAAAACGACGCCAGCATGTTCGTGACCCTGTTCCATGCCGTGCTGGACCTCGCGACCGGCGTTCTGCATTACTGCAACGCCGGTCACAACGCGCCCTATCTGCTGCGCGCCGGGGGCGGTATCGAGCGGCTGACGCGTACCGGGATCGCCTTCGGCCTGGTTCCCGACCGGGAGTATGCGGCCGGCAAAATACGAATGGCGGCCGGTGACCTGATGTTCCTGTTCAGCGACGGGATCACCGAGGCCTTCGACACTGCCGGCCGGGAATTCGGCGAGGCCCGCCTCGAAGCGGTGCTTCAGGCGGCAAGGGGCAGTACGGCCGGCGGTGTTGTTGGCAAGGTGCTCGCGGCAACGAGGGAATTCGCGGTCGGCGCCGAGCAGTCCGACGACATCACCTGCCTCGCCCTGTTTTTCGCTCCGGAGGCGTTTCCGCCAGCCGCTTGACGAGGGTCAGCCGGTTGAAGCCGTCGGTGCGGCAGTAGTCGATCCGGTCCATCACGCCGCGCATCAGGTGGATCCCGAGGCCGCCCGGCTCGCGTTCGCCAAGCGGCTTTGTGAGGTCCGGCTCGGGCACCGTGGACGGGTCGAATGGGCGGCCATTGTCGATCACCGCCGCGGTCAGTTCTTCCACGCCGATCTCGAGCCGAACTCGGAGCACGTGCGGTGACGGCAGGTCGGCAAACGCGTGACGGATCACATTCGTCACCGCTTCCTCGATCGCCAGCATCACCCGGAACACGATCTCGCCGGATATCCCTTCCGCCATGGCGGTCCGCTCGACCCAGTCGAGCAGCCGCGCGACTTCGGAGAGCTGCGGCTGCAACGCGATTTCGTGCTTGCCCATGCCGCCTCTTACTGTTGCAGCCGCGCCGATCCAAGCCCGGATCGGCGGCATGCGCTCCCGGGCCGCACTATTGCCGGTTGCGCCGCTCGCGTGTTAACCACGGTCGGAGTGGGGGTAGGGGCATGGAAGTCGGGCACCGGCAGCAAAACGATGTGGCGGTCGTGGCGCTCTCAGGGCGGCTGGACGCCAGCGCCGCCACGCAGGCCGAGGCAGGGCTCGACAGTGCCCTTGGCAGCCCTGGACCGCGTCTCGCCATCGACCTGACCGGACTCGACTATATCAGCAGTGCCGGTCTGCGGGTTCTGCTCGTAGTTGCCAAGAAGGTGCAGCGGGCGAACGGCAAGCTGGCGCTGTTCGGGCTGTGCGATAATGTGCGCGAGGTGTTCGCGGTCAGCGGCTTCGATACGATTTTCCCAATCGCGGCCGATGCGGCCGGCGCCGTCGCGGCGGTTCGCTGACTTGGCCCGATGCTGAGCTTCGTCGAAGAAATCGTGCTGCTGATGCTCGATGACGACACCGGGCGGCTCCCCGACTTGCCTCTGGCCTCGATGGAAACCGTGCTCGCCGGCGCCGCCCTGATGGATCTCGCGCTGCGCGACCGGATCGATACCGACCTCGAACGGCTGACCGTTATCGATCCGGCACCGTTGGGCGACGATATTCTCGACGATGCGCTGCACCGCCTCGCCGCGGCGGAGAACGTACTAACGGTGCCGGCCGCGGTCGAGGCGCTCGCGACTCATGCCGACCCGTATTGCGATCAGGCGCTCGCCCGCCTGGTCGCAGGCGGCATTCTGCGCGAGGACAATGGCCGGTTCTTGTGGATGTTCCAGCGGCGCCGCTATCCGGTCGTTGACGACCGTGAGCAGCGCGAAGTTCGAGAAAGACTGCGACGTGTCGTCCTGACCGACGAAATCCCCGACCCACGGGATGTCGTGATGATCTGCCTGGTCGACGCCTGCGGCCTGTTCGGCCACGTGCTCGATGCCGAGGAACAAGGACCGGCGCGGCCGCGCATCGAGCAACTGCGCAGGATGGACCTGATCGGACAGGCTGTCGGGACGGCCGTCGCCCAGATCGGCTTTACGATCCGCCACAACCCTTCGGCGGTGTTCTAGCGGTGGCGCGCGCACGGGGCGGACGGGCCGACGCCGGCGAGGAGGAGGGAGCACCCGACCCGATCGACATCCATGTTGGCAGGCGCATCCGCATCCGGCGGATATTGTTGGACATGAACCAGCCGGGCTTGGCGGGCAAGCTCGGGCTGACCTTCCAGCAGGTCCAGAAATATGAGAATGGCTCCAATCGTGTCAGCGCCTCGCGGCTCACGGCGATTTCTAAAGTGTTGGGGGTACCGGTCGAATACTTCTATCTGGGCCTCCGGGATTCGGGAGAACCGCTTTCGGCCGAGGAACAGCGTTGGGAAGATCGGATCGGCGACACCGACGCGCTGGAATTGGTCCGCCACTACGACGCAATCAGGGACCGACGGGTCCGTGAGCACTTTCTCGAACTTGTGAGGGCGGCGGCGTCCGCCGATCATTCCGGCTAACCCATCTGCGCCGACACATCCTGATCATCGTCAACCCTGCCGCCGCGCGGGTCCGCTCAAGCAGTCTGTTGATCCGGACCGTCGCGGCGCTCGAACGGCGTGGCTGCTCGGTTCTTGTGCGCTACGCCGGCGAACGCGGTGCCGGCATCGAGGACCTCGCGCGGGATACCGGGCCCGAATTCCAGGCGGTGATCGCCGGCGGCGGCGACGGCACCGTGGACGGGGTGCTCAACGGCCTGGTCGAATCGTCATCGGGCGCAGCATTCGGAATCTTACCGCTCGGCACCGTTAACCTGGTCGCGCGCGAGATCGGGTTAAGGCGCGATCCCGACCAAATCGCCGCGACGATAGCTGCGGGCCCGGTGCGGCCGGTCCGGCCCGGCCGCGTTGGCGAGCGGCTGTTCACGGTTGTCGCCGGTTGCGGTTTCGATGCAGACATCGTCGCGGCGGTCGATCCGTTGTCGAAAGCGCGCTTCGGCCGGATCGCCTTTGCCCCGGCGATGCTGAGAACCCTGAGCGAGAAGCGCCCGCGCAGGCTCGCGGTGAATCTCGACGGCGAGCTGTTGAGAGCGTCGTCGGTGATCGTCGCGAAGGGCCGCTACTACGCCGGACCCTTTTCCGTCGCCCCGGACGCACGGCTGACCGAACCCGCTTTCTATGCCGTGCTATTCCGGTCATTCGACCGCGGAGCGGTACTGCGCTACCTGGCGGCGATCGCCTGTGGCGCATCGGTGCGGTTGCCAGATGTCGCGATTCGCCGCTGCACGACGGTCTCGATCTCCAGCGATGACGCCGCTTCGGTCCAGGCCGATGGGGAACTCATCGCCCGATTACCGGTGACGATCACGCTGTCCGATCGCCCGGTCAATTTGATCTGGCCCGCGTAGCGTCTCGTCGATACGCTCGGCAAATGCAGCGTTTTTGCAACACAACCATTCCGCACCCCGCGACCAGGCGTCTCGACGCTTTGGTTCAACGCGTGTAGCACTATACTTTCAGCCGATCGGGATGTTCGAGGTACGTATGGGCCGAGCGGGTTGGGGCAGGGCCAAATTGGCCGCGCTAGGGGCGACGGTGCTGTTGATGCCGTGGTTGCCAAATACCGCGCGCGCCCAGAACGTGACCTATAGCGAGTTCCGGTTCGGCGTGCTCGATCACGATGCCCATTTCATCGGCGGCAAGGAAAAGGGCATCGACATCAATCCCGAGGTCAACTGGCAGTCGCCGGTCAGCGACGCGTGGGCGGCGACCGTGCCCCCCTGGATCCGCTGGGCGGTGCAGCCGAGGCCGACGATCGGCGGCGAGATCAACACCTCCCACTACACCAATCAGGCCTATGTCGGCGCCAATTGGGCATGGCGGGTGGCCAGCAACGTGTTCCAGCCCGCCGACGGCATCATCATCGGCTACTTCTTCGGCCCCGGCTTCAACGATGGCGAAATTCAGACCAGTCGGCCCGACCGCAAGGCGCTCGGCTCGCATATTTTGTTCCGCGAGGCCCTGGATGTCGGCTACGAGTTCATGCCCGGTTGGCAAATCTCGGCCTTCATCGACCATGTCTCGAACGGCGGCCTCGCCAAGCAGAACCAAAGCATAAACGACGTCGGCGCCCGGCTTGGGGTACGCTTCTAGCCCGGAGCCATGCTCCGGGAACCTGCTCACAATCGCTTCTGTTTGTCAGAAGCAACGCCCCGATCGCCGTTTTTTTAGCGGCATGCTGGGCAGATAACGGAGCAGGTTATGCTGTATTGGGCACTGGTCTTTCTGGTGATCGCGGTAATTGCCGGCCTGCTTGGCTTCGGCGGCGTGGCGTCGACTGCAGCCGGCATCGCTCAGGTACTGTTCTTCGTCTTCTTGGTCGTCTTCGTGATCGCGCTGGTCATGGGGCTGATCAGCCGTCGCAGCCCACCGCCGATTTGATCGGCCGGGCCGGCCTTTACGGGCGCCGCGGGCCAGCCCCGCGGCGCTCGTCGCTTATTCGGCCGCCAGCACCCGCGCCAGTTGGCTTAATGCCTCCTGATGGCGCTCGTTCGGAATCTGGGCGAAGTTGCGCGCCAGCTCGAGGCACATCCGCTCGCGCGGGCTGACCGGACGCGTATCCTCGGTCTGGATGCCGTCGAAGAAATAGCTGACCGGCACGCTCAGCACCTGCGCCATCTCGTACAGCCGGCCGGCCGACACGCGGTTGATGCCACGCTCGTATTTGTGTGCCTGCTGGTAGGTGACGCCGATCAAATCGGCGAGTTGCTGCTGCGTCAGCCCAAGCATGATGCGGCGTTCGCGCACGCGGGCGCCGACATGGCGGTCGACGTCCTGCGTTCGGGTCGTCGAGCGCCGCGCCACGGCGGTTCGGTAGGGAAGGTCCGTCACGGCCGCGCTGTCGCCGCGCTGGCGGTTCGTCGGATACGGCTGTCTCATAGGTCCCACTCGAAAACGTTGTCGCAGTCGAGGCCCGCCGATGCAGGCGATTTCCGTACCGTTCAACCAAACGGTTCCGCGAGTGAACCCCGCGGCTGTGTCAAATTTGAGGCAGCCCGGAGCCGATGTTATGATCGTATTAGGCGAATTGGGGCCGCTAAGGAAGCCGCAATTCAGCGCTGCGGCGTTGCCGTTTGACAGGCTGGCGGCCGGGTGAGATACCCTTGAAGCGCCCCCTTTCTACCCGGTTGACGGACCGATGCCGCGAATTGCTGTAGGCGAAGGCTCCCTCTATTACGAGCGCCAGGGTATCGGGTTTCCGGTCTTGTTCATCTCCGGCCTGACCGGTTTTGCCTCGTTCTGGCAGGACCAGGTAGCCGCCTTCGCCAAACAATTCGACGTGATCACGCACGATCACCGCGGCATCGGCCAGAGCGACCCTAGCAGGGTCGGTTTTACCGTCGATCGCATGGCCGCCGATGTGATCGCGCTGATGGACGCGCTCGAGATCGAGCAGGCGCATGTCGTCGGCCATTCGACCGGCGGCGCGATGGCGCAGATCCTGGCGATCGAGCACCGGAAGCGGATTGCCAGCATCGTGTTGTCGGCGACCTGGACCAAGCCCGACGCCTATTTCCGGCGCCTCTTCGGCCTGCGCAAGGACATCCTGCTGCGGCTTGGCCCCAGCGCTTATGTCGCGGCCAACACGTTGTTCCTCTATCCAAGTTCCTGGGTGGCGCACAACAACGAGCGCTTGCGTCACCAGGAGGCGCAGCAGCTGGCGGTGTTCCCGCCGACCGACATTGCCGCCAGCCGGATCGACGCGATCCTCGCCTTCGACCGCACCGAGCAGCTCGGCAAGATTATGGCGCCGACATTGGTCGTCGGCGCCGAGGACGACATCGTCACCCCGGCCTATTTCTCGGAAGAGCTGGCGCGGCGGATCCCGGGCGCCGAGATCAAGATCTTTCCGCGCGGCGGCCATGCCTTCAACCAGGTGCGCGCGCGCGAATTCAACCAGGCTGTGCTGCCGTTCCTCGCCTCGCATACGCCCGGCTGACGACGCGCTACTCCTGTTTCGGGCCCAACGCCTCAAGCTGCTTGCGCAGCGCCTCGAGTTGTTCTTCGAGCCGCTCCAGCCGAGGATCATCCTTTTCCTGCGGCGCTGAGGCGGCGGGCGCGGCCGGCTCGGCGGCAGTCGGCTTCCCGTCGCGCCCATAGGGCGACAGCATTTTGAGCGCCCGTTCGAACAGCGCGATGTTCTGCTTGCCCATTTCCTCGAACTGGCCGAACGGGAAAATCCCGAATGTCGCCCGCAAATTTTCGCGCATCCGTTCCTGGTTGCGGGTGAAGGCAACCATCGCCTGTTCGAGATAGCCCGGCACCAGGAACTGCACGCTGTCGCCGTAGAAGCTGATCAGCTGGCGCAGAAAGCTGATCGGCAATAGGTTTTGCCCCTTCTGTTCCTGCTCGACGATGATCTGGGTCAGGACCGAGCGGGTCAGGTCTTCGCCGGTTTTGGCGTCGTAGACGACGAAATCGCCGCCCTGCTTGATCATCTGGGCGAGATCGTCGAGCGTCACGTAGCTGCTTGTCGCCGTGTTGTAGAGGCGTCGGTTGGCGTATTTCTTGACGACGACGGGCTTGCTGCCGCCCGCTTCGTCGCTGGTTGAAGTGGCCATGCGCCCGAAATCCCGCTGCAGGGAAGATGCTGCGGTGCGACAATACCGCGTTTTGTTGATCCTGGCGCGCCAAACTCTGGAAATCGCCTATGGTTGTAGGCATGGACGACGCCGAAGATGTGGCCCGGCGGTTCCTAACGCTATGGCAGGAATACCTGACGGTCGCCGCCGGCGAGCCGGCGACCCTCGATATGCTGCGCCGCTGGCTTGCGCCCGGTGAGTTCCCAGCCCGACCGCCGCCTGGCCCCGCGGCCGCTTCCGGCGCATCTGGCGAGCGCAATGATGCTATGGCAGAGCTCGCGAGGCGGGTTGGCGAGCTTGAGCGGCGGCTGGCCGCTCTCGAGCCGGCCAAACCGCGCCGCCGACCGGCTGCAAGCCCTCGCCGGCGAACTGGCGCGGCTCCCACCCGCAAGCCTTAGTGCGGCGCTAAACAGCGAAATCTCGTGCCGGGCGGACGGTTTCCTGCGCGGCGTTGAAGCCTATCGCAACCATCCCTATCGCCGCCCGCCGACCGAAGCCCATGTGCTCTGGCAGGCGGGCGGCACGCGCCTCTTGGATTTTGCCGGAGCCGGCGCGCCCGCGCTGGTGATCCCGTCGCTGATCAACCGCTACCACGTGCTCGACCTGCTGCCGGAACACAGCTTTGTGCGCTATCTCGGCGCCCGCGGGTTGCGGCCGCTGCTGGTCGATTGGGGCGAACCTGGGCCGACCGAACGGGATTTCGAACTGACCGACTACGTCACCGGCCGGCTCGAAGCGGCAATGGACGCCGTCGTTGCGGCGGCCGGATCGCCGGTCGCGGTCCTCGGCTATTGCATGGGCGGCCTGCTGGCGATGGCGCTGGCGCTGCGGTGCCCGAGCGAAACCGCCGCGCTCGCCCTGTTGGCAACGCCGTGGGATTTCCATGCCGAGCGACCCGAGCAGGGCGCGTTGTTGGCCGCGATCGTCACGGCGTTGCCGCGCTTCTGCGGTCCGTTGGAGGTGTTGCCAGTCGAAATCATCCAGGCGCTGTTCTGGACGCTCGACCCGTACCTCGCCGAACGCAAATTCGTCCGCTTCGCGGGCATCGATCCGGGCAGTGCCGAGGCGCGCACCTTCGTCGCTCTCGAAGACTGGATCAACGACGGGGTCCCGCTCGCCTGGGGCGTCGCGCAGGAGTGCGCGCGCGCCTGGTACGGCGACAACGACCCGCCCGCCCGCCGCTGGCAGATCGCGGCAACCCCGGTCAGACCCGAGGATTTCGACGCGCCGGCGCTCGTCGTCGTGCCGCGCCGCGACCGGATCGTGCCGCCGGCGTCGGCCGAGGCGCTGGCGCAAGCGTTGCCGCGGTCCACCGTGCTTCAACCTGCATTCGGCCATATCGGCATGATGGCGGCAGCGGACGCGCCGGAGACAGTATGGCGCCCGATCGCTGATTGGTTATGTGCCCGGCTCGGCGCATGACTGGACTTCGCATCGCAGCGGTTTTTAGATGCGCCGCCGCTCCCCACATTTATCGGACCTTGCTCTGAGGAGACCTTACCTATGACCGACATCGTGATCGCCGGCGCCGCCCGCACTCCGATTGGCGCGTTCAATGGCGGCCTGGCGACCCTGCCGGCGTATAAACTGGGCGAGGTCGCGATCGCCGAGGCACTGCGTCGGGCCGACGTCGCCCCGAGGGACGTATCGGAGGTCATCCTCGGCCAGATCCTGACCGCGGGAGAGGGTATGAACCCGGCCCGCCAGGCTTCGATCGGAGCGGGTATCCCGGTCGAGACCACGGCATATTGCATCAACCAGGTCTGCGGCTCGGGGCTCCGCAGCGTCGCGCTCGGCTACCAGGCGATCCGCAACGGCGATAGCGAGATCGTCGTCGCCGGCGGCCAGGAGAGCATGAGCCTCGCGCCGCACTGCATGCATCTGCGCAACGGTGTCCGCATGGGCGACGCGCAGATGGTCGACACGATGATCAAGGATGGGCTCTGGGACGCCTTTAACGGCTATCACATGGGCAACACCGCCGAGAATGTGGCGCAGCGCTGGCAGATCACCCGCGAGCAGCAGGACGAGTTCGCCGCCCGCTCGCAGGCTAAGGCCGAGGCAGCGCAGAAATCCGGCCGCTTCGCCGATGAGATCGTGCCGGTCAAGATCACGACCCGCCGCGGCGAGACCGTGGTCGACACCGACGAGCACCCGAAGCACGGCACGACCTTCGAGGTGCTGGCGAAATTGCGGCCGGCCTTCGACAAGAACGGCACCGTGACCGCCGGCAACGCCTCGGGCATTAATGACGGCGCCGCCGCGGTGGTGCTGATGAGCGCCGAGGCGGCGCAGCGGCGCGGCGTCAAACCGCTTGCCCGCATCGTCTCCTGGGCGACCGCCGGGGTCGATCCGGCAATCATGGGCTCGGGGCCGATCCCAGCCAGCCGCATGGCGCTGAAGAGGGCCGGCTGGTCGCCCGACGATCTCGACCTCGTCGAGGCCAACGAGGCCTTCGCCGCCCAAGCCTGCGCCGTCAACAAGGACCTGGGCTGGAACACCGACCGGGTCAACGTCAATGGCGGCGCGATCGCGCTCGGCCACCCGATCGGCGCCTCCGGCGCGCGCGTATTGGTGACGCTGCTCTACGAAATGCAGAAGCGCGACGCGAAGAAGGGCCTGGCGACGTTGTGCATCGGCGGCGGCATGGGGATTGCGATGTGCCTCGCGCGGGATTAGCGCGCGCGGATTAGCGAATGCGGCCGCCCGCGTTTAAGCGGGCGGAATATACGGGAGGAACAGATGGCCAGAGTGGCGGTGGTGACCGGCGGCACGCGCGGGATCGGCCACGCGATTTCGATCGCGTTGCGCGACAGCGGCTGTCGGGTCGCGGCCAATTACGGCCATGACGACGCGATGGCGCGCCAGTTCGAGGCCGAAACCGACATCCCGATCTACAAATTCGATGTCTCGGACTTCAATGCCTGCGCCCAGGGGGTGAAGGCGATCGAGGCCGCGCTCGGTCCGATCGACGTTCTCGTCAACAACGCCGGCATTACCCGCGACTCGACGATGCACCGCATGGGTTTCGAGCAGTGGAACGCGGTGATCCAGACCAACCTGACCTCGTGCTTCAACATGTCGAGGGCGGTCATCGAGGGCATGCGCTCGCGCGGCTTCGGCCGCATCGTCAACATCGGCTCGATCAACGGCCAGGCCGGGCAGTACGGCCAGGTCAATTACGCCGCCGCGAAATCCGGCATCCACGGCTTCACCAAGGCGCTGGCGCAGGAAGGCGCCGGCCGCGGCATCACGGTCAACGCCGTGGCCCCGGGCTATGTCGATACCGAGATGGTGCGCGCCGTGCCGAAGGACGTGCTCGAAAAGATCGTGGCGCGCATCCCGGTCGGCCGCCTCGGCAAGGCCGAGGACATCGCCCGCACTGTGCTGTTCCTCGTCGCGGACGACGCCGATTTCATCACCGGCTCGACGCTGTCGGTCAACGGCGGGCAGCACATGTATTGATCTACACAATCGGCCATTCGACGAGGACGACCGACGAGTTGATCGCGCTGCTGCGCGAGAACGGGGTCGATCTGCTGGCCGATGTGCGCACGGTGCCGCGCTCGCGCTTCAATCCGCAATTCAACGCCGACGCACTGCCGATGCCGCTGGCCGAAGCCGGCATCGGCTACCGCCACATCGCCGCGCTCGGCGGCTTGCGGCACCGGCCGAAGAACGCGCCGCCGACCCGCAACACGCTATGGCGCAACGAGGCGTTCCGCAATTACTCCGACTACGCGGCCGGCGAGCAATTCCGCGCCGGCCTCGCCGAGTTGCGCGGCCTCGCGGGCGCACATTGCTGCGCGATCATGTGCGCCGAGGCGGTGTGGTGGCGCTGTCACCGCCGCATCGTCGCCGACTATCTGCTCGCACAAGGCGAGGCCGTGACGCACATCATGGCGCCGGACAAGACCGAGCCGGCAACGCTGACCCCCGGCGCCGAGCCGCAGCCCGACGGCACGATCCTCTACCCGGCGGCCCAGGCCCAGCTGCTGTAAAACGTAGTGCCCTCTCCCGCATCGCGGGAACGCTGCAAAACCACGCCAGCTGGATTGATGCCGTGCGTCCTTCGAGACGGCCGCTTCGCGGCCTCCTCAGGATGACGAGATTTGGATCATGCCATCAAAGGCTATCGTCATCCTGAGGAGCGGGCGGAGCCCGCGTCTCGAAGGACGCACAAGGTCAATGCACCCCTGCCGCCCTCAACTTCAAGAGTTCTGCCGGTTCCGCGGTCCGGAAAGACGGATTTTCTGCTGAGGCCGCCGACGGCTTCGTCGGACCCGCGCACCCGTATCGCGGGAGCGTCATTCGCCGCGCGCCGACAGTTGGGCTAGATTGGCGCCCGGACAGCTTGGGGGACGCGTTGGTGATCGTGCAGGCAAGGCGAGTGCTGGTCGCTCCGCTGAGCTTTTTGGCGACCCGGCCCGGCGTATTCGTCGTCCTCGCCTTCCTGATCGCGGTGCAGAACACCTACGCCTCGACCCTCGTGGCCTCGCTGTTCCTGGCGAGGATCGGCGTGCAGGGCGTCCCGTTCTACTATGTCCTGTTCGCTGCCGTTTCGGTGCCCTTCGCGGCGCTGTTCTCAAGCGTCGTCGATCGCTTCCCGCGCCGGATGCTGTTCACCGGCATGCTCGGCCTGTTCACGATCTTGACGATCGTCCTGGCCTTCGTGCTCGTGCTCGGGGACGCCTGGGCCTACGTCGCTTTTCTCGCCGTGCGGGTCTGCGAGCACATGATCGTCAGCATCTTTTACATTTTGTTCGCGGATTATTTCACGGTCACCAGCGCCAAGCGTTACACCGGCCGGCTCGCGCTGGGGATGGCGGTGGGCGGATTGGCCGGCGGCGCGCTGTTGACTGCCGTGACCGGGATCGGCGGGCCGGGTATCGCCGCTGCCGCAACGCCGCTGCTGGTGGCCGCGGCCCTGGTGTTCGGCGGCTGGATGACGAGGCGGCATCGCCCGCTCGACGCCGGCGAGCCCGCGTCCCGCGAAAGCGTTGTCGAGAGCCTGCGCATCCTGCCGCAGCTGATCCGGCGCTATCCGCTGATCGCCTTCATGTCGGCGGCGATGTTCCTGA
>Ga0073928_10003796_pt1 | contig 23262 bp, 21 predicted proteins | sample PaiPotPPA55metaG_FD_76969 | JGI IMG/M metagenome (GOLD analysis project Ga0073928, IMG submission 76969) | Iron sulfur acid spring bacterial and archeal communities from Banff, Canada, to study Microbial Dark Matter (Phase II) - Paint Pots PPA... ...
AGCCCTAGCCGAGCCCACGTCATCGCCAGCCCCGAACCCGTTCGACTTGGCAGTTCGGGCCGAAAGCAACTACGAAAGCCAAAGGCTTTCCTTGGCTATTTTTGCGCCGGAAAGTAACTAGCGTGTTGGGTGACGCCATGCGCCGTTCGCCGCAGGCGACGGGTGTGCCGTCGGCAAGGAAGCAAGGGTTCCCGGAAAGCGGCTGGCGCTCGATGACCGGAGTGTCCAGCCCCCAACCATACCCGGCCTCGCGATCGTGAGAGAAGGAGTTGTAAGTCAGCGTGAGCCCCGGCTGGGGTCTCCCACGCGCTGCAGGGAGGTTGAACGGGTACGTCCAACCCATTGCGCCCGTCTTGCTGTCGGGTTGGCCACTCCCCGCGGTGCTCTCGCCAAACACGCCTTCGACCGCGTCGCCAGGCGCGCTCGTCGGATCCGCGCGCGCGAAGGGCGCTGTAAACATAGTAAGCGCAATCAGCGCCGATGAGACGATCCCGCCACTTAACAGAGACCGCTCTAGTTCCCGAACCGGTCCATTGCCCGCTCTACCATCCATAGGGCGCTCTCCACGCAATTTCGTTAAACGGGGAATTCAATTCCATGATGGTTCCTTTCGCCCGAAGCGTTTCGGGAACGAGGCACACCATTACGGCGACTAAGTTGAATTGAAAGCCCGGTCGCCCTGCGACAGCGGCTCGATCGCAAGAAGCGTGCGCTCATTATCAACGTGCGCTCATTATCAATAGGAATCTGTATAAAACTGATCACTCAATACTGATTTTGGGCACCCCCGCGCTTTGGCCATCGGCACCGGCGTACCGAGCTAGCCGCATCTCCACGGCGAGTTGATCATCGCCCCCAGTTGAGACCGAATCCGAACGAAAGCCATCGGGGCCACAGACGGCGACGGAAAATCAAAGAGTTGGACCTGATGGGCCTGCACGCTGTCTTGTTCTTTAGCACTCTCCCCCGGAGAGGTTTGTGGTAAAAGTGTTAGCAGGCCAAGTTGAATGCGTTCTTTAGTGCCATGGTGACATGGTTTGTTGATTGCGCAGGGCCGATATATCCCACGATCACCGAGGGTCCATTGCTCCGACCCGTGACAAAGCGGGGCAGGGTCGGGAACTCGCGACTGACCAATAGGAGCGTTGCTGGCATCATCATGCAGTGCAGCAAAACAGCATCCTTATTCGATCACCTCGTCGGCGAGCGCGAGCAGCTTCGGGGAAAGATCGATGCCGAGCGCCTTGGCGGTCTTTGAGATTGATCACCAGCTCATACCTCGTCGCCGCCTGCACCGGAAGGTCGGCCGGCTTGTCGCCCTTGAGGATGCGATCAACGTAGCCGGCAGCGCCAAAAGCGACCTTCTGGCCAATGGGCTTGATGTCTTCGCACAATGCGATCGGCATAACCGATTCACTCTGAAGATCCCCTTGGAATGCGGGAGGGGCGATATGGAGCCCCGGCAGCAACAAGCGTCTGGCGGGGCTGCCAAGTGAGAGAGCGGCCTGCTCTTTCTTGTCGTTGTCCTCCGGAGTCGGCATCGCTTTGGCTCAGGGGGATGCTAAGGGGTCCCGGCACCTTGCATCGAAACGGAGGCGCTTATGCCGGTGCCAGCGGCGTTCTTCGCCCTTGCGGTCAAGCTATGTGCACCGGGACCAAGTACCACGGACACTATCCACGCGCCGTCGTTTGTGACGTTTTCGGTTATAACCGTAGCGATGTGCCTCGCCCCGTCGAAGATCTCGACAGGTCGGGAGATGTCGATAACATCGATCGTGCCGCTCAGGAGGAAAACACCCGGAGCGGTTGTTCGCGCAGCGCCGGTTATGGCCAGCGTCGGCCGGGCAGTGTTCAGCACAGTGACAACTGTCGGGCTCTCTCCACGATTGCCTGCTACGTCAGTCGCCGCGGCGGAGAGAGAGTGGGCACCGTCTCCTGACAGCGTAATGCTCGCGCTCCACCTCCCGTTGGATGCGGCGGAAACCTGTTTCAGCGATATGCCGTTGTCGAAGATCGAAATCGGAAGCCGGAGGGCGACCACATTGATCGTTCCGGAAACAGAGATCGTCGGATTATTGGTCTCCGCGGCCACCGGAGAAAAAGTCAGAACCGGCGGGATCCGCACCAGTGTGTAGAGAACCGGCGCGCTACGGCCCAGGATATTGCCGCTGGGGTCGATGGCCGCCGCAACGATGCTGTGCACACCTTCGACGCCAGGTACAAATCCCTCCCCGGGCTTAGGCGCGAGCGTCATACCTCCCAACGTTACATTGACGCTCCAATGGCCGGACTTATCTGGATTGAGATCGCCCAGGGAATAAACTGCGCCGCCAGCCGTATCGAGGATGCGAACGAACGAATACTTACCGGCAAAAATCTGCGGAAGGTATGTTCCGCTGATGGTTTGCTGCGGCGAATTTGTTACGCTGTCGGCACTGTTGATCGAAGGGATATTGGTTTGGGCATAAACGTTCGAGGCTACCACACCCGGCATCAGAATCATTGCCGCAGTGAGCGCAGCTCTTAACTTACGCATCGCTTTTCTCCTCGCTTTTCGCCGTTCTTCTCCTATGTGGTTGTGGATTTTCGATCGGAATGACCCCAAATCCAACGACCTTGCGGAGTATAACAAAGTCACGGCCCTGCATCGCAGCAAAAAGCGGCCCGCTCATGTCCGCTATACAGCCGGATCACCCGTGGCCCGAGAGAGACTTCAGTTCCGCGGGCGGTGCGCCCTTGCCCGCGAGGTTCCCCAGCGCCACCAGCGCCTCGGCGCGCGCGCTCGGGTCATTGTCGTTGAGCAGCTCGCGCAGCTCCGGCACTGCGGCCTCGATTCCGGGGTGTCGCGGACCGAGGCGCCCCAGGTGCCACGCGGCCAGACTGCGGACGAAGTAGGTCCCATCGCGCGTCCCCGCGACCAGAGCGAGGATAGCGTCGGGGTTCTCAGGTTCGATTCGCGCCAGCGCAGCGGCCGCCCACACACGGACGAAGCTCACCGAGTCGCGCAACGCCTCGGTCAGCGCGGGGACCGCCTGCCGTGCCGCACGGCCAATCTCCGCCAGCGCGTGCGCGGCCAGACGCCGCTCCAGCGGATCGCTACTCTTCAGTGTTGCGACCCAGTCGGCTGTCGCAACTCCCAGATACGATGGCTGCCCGAGCATGCGCTCCCTCCGTGGCCCTTCAGGCCGCGCCCTCCAGCCGACGGTCCAGGTTAAATGCGGCGCTGATCAATCCCATATGCGTGAACGCCTGCGGGAAGTTGCCCAGCGCCTCGCCCGATGGTCCCGTCTCCTCAGCGTACAGCCCCAAGTGGTTGGCGTAGGTCAGCATCTTCTCGAAGATGAACCGCGCCTCTTCCAGCCGGCCGGCACGCGTCAGCGCCTCGACCAGCCAGAACGTACACATGTTGAACGTCCCCTCGCTGCCGGTCAGCCCGTCGCCGGCGCCCTTGCCCATCTCGTAGCGATACACCAAGCTGTCGGAAACCAGCTCCGCCATCGTGCGGTTGATCGTCCCGATCATGCGCGGGTCGGTCGGCGAGATGAAGAACACCAGCGGCATAATGAGGTTGGCCGCGTCCAGCGCGTCGGTGCCGAAATACTGCACGAACGTCCGCCGCTCCGCGTCCCAGCCGTGCGTCATCACCGCTTGGTAGATGCGGTCGCGCTCCGCGAGCAAGCGGGCACGATCCAGCGGTAGGCTGCGCTTCGTCGCCAGCCTGATAGCGCGGTCGAGTGCCACCCAGCACTGCACCTTTGAGTAGATGAACTGCTGCTGGCCGCCGCGCACCTCCCAGATGCCGTCGTCGGGCTTCGTCCAGTTGTCTGCAACCCAGTCGATCAGCCGGCGGACGTGGCACCACAAGTCATACGCCATCGGCGAACCGTACTTGTCGTACAGGTAGACTGAATCCATCAGTTCGCCATAGATGTCGAGCTGCAGCTGCTCGCAAGCGCCGTTGCCGACGCGCACCGGGCGCGAACCGCGGTAGCCCTTCCAGGTGGTCGAGGGTCTCCTCAGGCATTTCGTGCCGGCCGTCGATGCCGTACATGATCTGCAAGGGGCCGAGACGGGCTCCTTCGATGGCGCGCTGCTCCAGCCAGCCCATGAAGTGCTCGGCCTCGCTCGTCATCCCCAGGCGCAAGAAGGCGTACAGAGTAAACGCCGCGTCGCGGACCCAGGTGTAGCGGTAGTCCCAGTTGCGCACCCCGCCGATCTCTTCGGGGAGGCTGCACGTCGGTGCCGCGACGATCGCCCCAGTCGGTGCGAAGGTCAGCAGCTTCAGCGTCAGGGCCGAGCGGTTGACCATCTCGCGCCAGCGGCCATCGTAGCGGCACTTGCTCACCCAGCGCCGCCAGAACTCGAGGGTCTGCGTCAGCAGCTCGGTGCCGACGAGCCGCGCCTCCATCAGCCCGGAGTCGCCATCACCCTCGACTTGGCGCAGGATGAACGTCGATGGCTCGCCCGGGTGCAGCAGGAACTCGGTGGCGACCCCCGTGCCCTGGCGCGCCAGGGGAAAGCGGCTGATCAGCGAGAAGCGCATGTCGGGGGCCTCAAACACCGCGCCGCGGCCTTCCAGAGTGACCTGATGCGGCCGCCGCGCGTACTCGAAAGCGGGTTGGCATTCGAGCCGGAAGCGCACGGCCCCGCGCACGGCCCGTACGACGCGAACGATCTGGCGCGTCTTCTTACCGCGGCTCGGGTCCTGGACCGGCATGAAGTCGACCACTTCGCCGACCCCCTCGGGGCTGAGGAAGCGCGTCACCAGCACGTTGCTGTCGGGCAGGTACATCTGCTTGTGCTGAGCTTCGTAGAGGCTGGCGATCTTGAAGAAGCCTCCTTTGTGCTCGTCGAGAATCGCGGCGAAGATGCTTGGCGAGTCGAAGTGCGGCAGGCAGCACCAGTCGATCGAACCGTCCATGCCCACCAGTGCGACCGTGTGCAGGTCGCCGATGACGCCGTAGGACTCGATCGGCTTATAGGCCATTTCTTCACCGGGAGTGGCATTGCGACGCGGTCGGGATCATTCTCGGCATTCGGACCGAAAATCTCAATTCCAATCTAATCATCACGCTTGCGGCCCGACACAAGCTGCCCGCGATCTACGCCGATCGTTTCAAAAGCGATCACGAGCCTCGCGAGAAATCAGGCACGTAGGAAATCAGGCCGCCGCCGATGACGTTGGCGGGCAAGCTCCTGATGCTCGACCGTGCGCTGGAACCGATGCTGCCTCCACTGTTCGCTCTGCTGGACTGCCCAGGGCCGTCAGCGGACGCTCGATGCCGTCAAGCGGTTGCAGTGCATGAGGGGGCACCGTCGCGCAAGAGCGGCCGAGATGGCATAATCGAGCCCTGTCAGAGCGGAGGATTTGCAATGCCGCTGCAACGAGGAGTGATACTAGGCTACGACTTCAATCGGTGAACCACGCACCCGACCCTTCCAACCGAATCTAGCCTCAGGTCTTTCTCGCGAAAGGATTGAAGGACGGCTTGCCCTGGCCTTGCGCTGCCTTGTAAGCCGACACATGGGTCTTAGGCTGGTTCCTGTCCGCTTTCGGTTTCTTTTTTTCCTTATTTCCTTTTTGAGCCTTCGACATGACGATCCTCCTGTTTGTTCACTTGACCCGCCATTCTAGCACGGCCAGTGAGCAATTGAGTTGTATTTCTCCGGTGCCAGCACCGGATCGCGATCGGCTCGCGATGCAATTTGAGCGCTTCAAAGCCGTGGCGTAGAGGTTGCCGGAATGAGAGCGAAGTGCCGCCTTTGCCGCGTCAATGCGCACGTTTTCAGGCTTCGATGGGTCTTTGTAGACCGACATTAAATACGCGTGGGCATCGCCCTCGAACACGCCACCCACGGCTTGCTCGATAGGACAACATGAGCAGATTAGCCGCGCGTGCGATCGACGCCGACACCGAAGCGACGCTCGATCCGAACGTTGCGGCCTTCGGTCCAACCCAGTAAGCGCATGCTCATCCGTATCGAGCAGGGCAAAGGTCGCAGGACCGTAACGCGATGCTCTCGCCGGCGCAGTTCGAGCGCTGGGTAAGGGCGAAGGAGATAGAGAATGTCAACCGCGGGCACTGAGGGAACACTGTCCGCTCGATTGCGGATAGTGGAAGAGCACATCCATCTGGAGAATGCGCACGACCTCGACGGAATCATGGGGACTTTTGGAGAGACCGCACGCTACGACGACGAGGCATGGGACGCCCATTACATCGGTCGCGGGGAGGTTCGCGAATTTTACGCTCAGATGCTGCGGGCCCTCCCCGATCTGAGCATCGCCGTGCAGCGGCGGCACGCCTGCGAGGGTGCCGTCGTGCTCGAAGTGATCATCCGCGGCAGGCATTTGGGCACCTGGCGCGGGCTTCCGGCTACAGGTCGCGACGTTACTCTTGCGCTCTGTGGTGTTTTCACGTTCGACCACGGCGATCGGCTCGCCGGCGAGCGCATCTATTACGATCGGGCCACGCTGCTCAGCCAACTCGGGGTTTTTCATGCGCCCGAGAGCCTGCGCGGCCGCATTGCGACGGCCCTTGCCCATCCGGTCACAATGGCGCGGATCGTTGCACGAAAAACGATAGCGCTACGATCCTGAGGCAGCGCTCAACCCACTTCCGCAGTACTCGAATAGCGATCATACTTGAAGGGCTCTGACCTGCGTCCCAACGTGCCAATCAAGGATGCACCAACCTGTCGTCCGGTTGAGCGGATCGGGGGCATCATCTCGCATCCCCTGGTCGTTGGGTCGCATCACCAATATCCTCGCATCTGAGTCTTTGGTTCACACAGGCCGGCTTGTTCGCTCGCCGGTCTCCGACAACACGGGCTTCAGAAAATGATCGCTCATATGTCGATCGGTGTCAGCGACATCGACAGAAGCAAGCGCTTCTATGACGCCGCTCTAGGACCGCTCGGATACAGGTGCATAAGAGCAGCCAGGAGCGCCCCCGGATACGGGTATGGAGCCGAGATCATCGCATTCTGGGTGATGGTCGCCGAGCGTCCCATTTCGCCTGACGAAAAGTCGGGCTTGCACGTCTGCTTTGCGGCACCGAGCGCAGCGGCCGTCGAAGCATTTCACGCCGCAGCCCTGCGCTCCGGCGGCCGAGACAACGGTAGGCCGGGTCTGCGTTCAATGTACGCTCCGGATTACTACGCCGCCTTCGTCATCGATCCGGATGGGTACCGGATCGAAGCTTATTTCGGTCCAGGCGAAACGTAAGCGCGTTTCTATCGGCAGAACAGACTAGTCGCCTAGGTAGAGTGCGCCGCACTGCTGAGATTAATGTCAACTTCTTCAAGGAGCGGCTGCTAGACCGAATCGATTCGATCCCCGCCGCCCGTTGCACCGCGATCACCTTTTCATTGCGCCACCGGGATGGCAATCCGCTGGATCGTAGCCATCTTTGTCATGATGATTTCACCGACCGTCGCGAGGGCGCAATTGGATGTCTTGATGTCGGGCGGGTTCAGTGGCGCATATGAAAGGCTGCTTCCGGAATTCGAGAAAACAAGCGGGGTCAAGGTCACAACTCGATCGGGCGCGTCGCAGGGGAGCGGTCCGCAGACAATCGCCGCTCAGCTCGCGCGTGGCGTGCCCGCCGACGTGGTCATCCTGTCCAGGGAGGGGCTCACCGAACTGATCGCCGCCAACAAGATCGCCACCGGAACGGACGTGAACCTTGCGCAGGTCCCCCTCGGCATAGCGGTGCGGGCGAAGGCACCAAGGCCCGACGTGAGCACGGTAGAAGCCTTCAAACAGGCCATGATGAAGGCCAAGAAGATCGCGCTCCCCGGCAGCACCAGCGGCATATGGCTCAAGAACGATCTTTTCCCGGGGCTCGGCATCGCGGATAAGATCAGCATTGAGATGAAGCCTCGTGGCACCGACGTAACCAGCATGGTCGCCGCCGGAGAGGCGGATATCGCAGTGCTGCCGGTGAGTGAAATCCTAACGGCGGCGGGCGTCGATTATGCTGAGGCCATCCCGTCCGAGATTCAGTTCGTCCAAATATTTGCGGCCGCGGTCCTGGCGGGCTCGAAGGGGAGCGCGGCTGCGAAACGATTGATCGAATTTCTTGGCTCGCCGCGCGCCGTCGAGGCGATCAAAAGCAGCGGAATGGAGCCTCTCGCAACCTCAAGGTAGGACAATGCGGCGCCGTATCCCGTAGCGGCGCATATGTGGCAAAGGCGACAGCGAAGAGAAACTATCAATTCTGATCGCGTCGGAAGGTCATCGTGTGAGGTCGCTCACGAAGTGAAGATGGCGCGGGCGTTGTGAAGAAACAGCGCCCGTACCTTGTCCCAGAAATCTCCGCCCAACACAAACAAGCTGGCGAGGGTAATGAGGTCCAGCCCAACATTGACCCAAACCCGCAGGACGTAGTCCTCCGGCATCCAGGAGGGGGCATAGCTCGCAATCCAGGCATACAGTGTGGGACACACAAGCATATAGAGGCCAACCTGGTAGCGCGCCTTGCCGACATTGCCTGATGGCTTGAGCTTCTTGAGGAATCGCATGGCGACAGCCCGGATGCGCTCAAAATTATCCTTGCCCATCAGCGCGACCGCCGGAACCAGCATGATTTCAAAACCGAACAGGAACACGCTGCCGACGATCGTCTTCAGGGCGAGCGGCCAATCCGCGGCTGCAACCAGAACCGTGCCTGCCGGCATGATCAAGCCCACGATGAGGAGGGCCACCCCCAATTTTAGGCGGGTGTCGGCGCTCATTTCGACTCTCCTTTGCCTTTTAGGGCAGCGTGACCATGCGTCAGGACAACGTGCTTTCACGGACAAGAGGGTGGTGCCAACATCGGAATGCGCCCCCCTTGCCAATAAACTCCGCTAAATGGAGTCGTCACGACTGTTTGGCCCGCTTTCGTGAGCTCATTCGCCAGTTCGGGCAGCTCAGCAGCGATCAGGATCGTATTTTCATCAAGCACCAAGCCGTTGCACGCGAGCTTCCGCTCGGCATCTTCGTGCGAAACCTTGATCAGTTCCCAGCTCTCGAGGAATGGCGGAAGCCCGTCAAGAAAGGCGTCCTCGCACACCATCGCCAGACCGGGACGTGGCGTGCAAAGCACACAGTCTAGGTGCAGGAAATTCCGGGTGAGCCTGACCTCATGGACCCTGTAGTCCTCGCCGAGGCACTCTCGCAGCCAACGAATCCCCGCATTGTTGCTGGCAATTCCACTGTTGCCGACATAGATGTCGCGACCAAGAACAAACACGTCGCCTCCTTCGAGGAACGGGCCTGGGCCGTAGCCGGTCTGCTCGCTCTCATTTTGGGGGAGGGGTTCAGGTGCCGAAACCATGCGGGCATTGCTCTGGAAAATTCGCTCTCCGATCGTCCGACGAATTGCAAATCGTTCCTTCCGCCGAAACGGAGCGTAGAGTGGCGTCTCAATGACGATGTTGCCGACGACCAGAATGGGATCGCGAGGATAAAACTGAATAGAATCAGACTCTAAATTTTCGAGATATCTTTCCTCATCAGGCTGCATTGGCTTAACCTGATGAACAATGACACCTCGATCTTTGAGAATCTTGATCGCTGCGTCGACTTGCTTGACCTGCTCCTGATAAAGCTCGATGTCGAATTCAGCTATGGTCTTTCCTCTGAAATTCCTGATCCAATTCTCCTGCAACTCGACCGCCTCCGGCGTGAAGTAGTTCCTGAACCAGAACGGCACGCGATGGCCCACTCTGAAATGAGGGTAACCGACAACGACTTCCGTGAGCGTGCCCCATTCATGATTCACCATGATTGGACTGAGGGAATTTTCCATGCAGTGAAGTCTCTCGCGTGATGTGTGCTCTGCTCGATCTCAAGACTAGCGGGATCCCATGATGTCCGCGGCTGGTCCGGTTACCCTCCAATAGTCCGCGTGAATGCGGACATCCCGGCACAGCACCCCTGTGCCAACTGCGGACTCATGTACCGCAGCAAAACAGTTTCTTACTCGATTACCTCGTCAGCGCGCTGTTGTAGTTGCAAAGGTACGGCGAGGCCAAGCGCCTTGGCGGTCTTGAGATTGAGCACCAATACGTACTTGGTCGGTGCCTGCACAGGAAGCTCCGCCGGCTCGGCGCCACGGAGAATGCGATCGACATAGGCCGCTGAGCGCCGAATGATGTCCGCCCTATTGGGTCCGTAGGAAAGCAAACCGCCGTCTCTGGCCCAGACAGAGTCCGGATAGACCGTCGGTACATTGTTTCGCGCTGCCAACAAAATGGTATGCGCGCGACGGCTCTCCACAAAAGTGTCCGGCATAACGACGAGGCCGCCTCCCGGTTCGCTCCCAAGCGAGGTTATGACCGTTTCGATTTCGGCTTCGCTATGAACAGGCGCCATGATCGGCGCCACCTTGAACGATCGGGCCGCTGCCTCGAATGAGGGCAGGTAATACGATCTGGCGTAGGGAGCCGAGTCGGGATTGAACATAATTGTCGCCCGCTTGACGCCGGGTGCGATCTCTGTGAGCAGTTCCGGCCACTTGCCCCCCAACGACGCTTCCATATGGATGAAGCCGGTGAGGTTCCCTCCCGGGCGTGGCAGGCTTGCAACGAAGCCCAACGCCGACCGGGTCGGAAACGACCGCAAATACAATCGGGATCGTCCGCGTCTCCCGCTGAAATGCGGCGGTCTCTGGAGTTCCGTGCGCGAGGATTATGTCGGGTTGCAGGTCGAGCAACTCTTTCGCGAACATCCGCATCCGCTCTACGTCGCCGGCGGCCCAACGAACGTCCATGCGCAGGTTGCAGCCTAGCAAATTTGACTCGTTGATGCCCGGTTAGGGTCAATTGGGCATTACCGCGCCGCAGCATTGCTGTCCGCTTCACCCCAGTTAGCGGAAGCGGTTCGCGCAGCCAAGCGTTTCCGAGTCGTGCCTTGGCGGTCGTGAGCAGATGCAGCAAATTACTTGCGCAAACGCGCGCCTACTCGATCACGTCATCGGCGCGAGCGAGCAGCGTAGCAGGCACATCAAGGCCGAGCGCCTTGGCGGTTTTCAGGTTAATCACCAGCTCATATTTAGTCGGCGCTTGTACAGGAAGGTCGCCCGGTTTCTCGCCCTTGAGAATGCGATCGACGTAAGCAGCCGCGCGCCGATACTGGTCGATTGTATCAGGCCCATAAGGGATCAGTCCTCCGATGCCCGTGAAGAAGGGATAGGGATAGACCGCGGGCAGTCGGTGCCGGGCCGCCAAGGCGATGATCAGGTCGCGATGAACCGCCGACGGCGCGCTCGCCGTTACGATCAAGCCGCCATTCCATCCGCTCGCAAATGCCGCGATCTACGGCAGGGTCATACTTCTCGTGTCCGTGCATCATCGGCTTCGGCTCCTCACCTTCCCGATGCGGACCGTCCCGCTCACGCAACCTCTGACGGCCGGACGCGAGACCTCCCAGCTTCCGATGCGATCCCCTTGCACGTGATGTGGCCTTGGACCTCGGCAGGGCGACAGCACCTCGCATAACGGTGCCGCACGTGCACCGTCCCAACGTCAGCGTCTACCGGCTGCGGACATACCCCCGTTCTATTGGCAAGACGAGTAGTTAAATGAGCACTCTAAAGCCGGATTCGAAATAAGCTGCACGCGGTTGGCCGCAACGACCGTGGGGTTTACGGATGTTTGTTCCGGTTCTTCCGGATCATCCTGGCGATTGCGATCAATTAGGGTCTTGTCGTGCTGGCCAAAGTAGATGCGCAAGCCGCCGAGAACAGCATTATCGCCGCCTTCACCGATCAGACCCTGTGCAAACAGCGCCGCCATGCGGCCGCCACCGAGCGCAAAACCATACTCGCTGCCCAACTTCAGTCCGTGACGGCCGATGGTGTATAGATGCCCGATCGAGAGCTTGAAATTATCGGTGACGTAATAAGAAGCAGAGACCGAATCGAAGAAGCGATTGGGGACGGATAACAACCCCGGCAGGTTCGCCACGTTGGGAACATTGAGGTGCGCCGTTTCGTACCCCGCGAGGCCGCGCACCGTCCATCTGCTCCAGTAATACTCACCCTCCGCCGCGAAGCGGCTGACGTTCACGCCGATGCGCGGGGTGGTCAGAGCACCGATCCCGTTCCAGTGGAAATAGGACCCATAAGCGCCCACGAGCCCGATGGAGGGGTCGCGCCAGAACACGTGGCCTGCGCCGCGAGACCAACCGGAGCTGTCCAAGCTTCCAACTCCGCCGTCGATCTGCGCGCCCCATTGCTGCGCAATGGGAACCGCAAGGGAGCCGCTCGCGCCATAGAAATCGCCGGTGTGACTTGTTCCTCCACCAAAGCCAGCAATCTTGCCGTTAATGCCATCAACCGCTGGGAGCGGCTGTGGAAGCCGCTGCAGGGCCGCCGCATCCGAACGCTTTGACTTTGCGTAACCGAGCGCCGCGAAATCCTGCCACTCGCTTTGTTTCCAGACGGCCGTTTGATCGCCAAGGGCCTCGTCCCAACTACGCAGGGGGGTGCTATCAGATGCGTGCTGGGCGTTCGCCACTGAGAGCGACAGCACCGCAGCGACAAGAGCCGCCGCGGCGGACGCGATACTTTGGCGCAATACGCGCAGCATGATGGCCCCCAGCCAATCGTGTGCCCTTCATGCTACTCGTTCGCGGAGACACACACGATTTACCTGTGGTGCAATCACTGCAATTCTTCCAAGCATGTTGCGTTTCGAACACACTGAAGCGGTGTTGTGCATCACAGCATTTTGGCCCACTCAACTTCCGCTGTGGGTCAATTGCACGCATTATCGCGCCGCAGCATTGCTGTCCGCTTCGCCCCAGTTAGCGGAAGCGGTTCGCGCAGCCAAGCGCTTCCGGGTCGTGCCAGTTGCGGACTCATGCATCGCAGCAAAAAAATCCTATTCGATCACTCGTCGGCGCGCGCGAGCAAAGTGGGAGGCCGCCAAACGAGGCGGCCTCCCGCTCCATAATCAGAACTTATAGTGGACGTGGAGGGGGCCGCCAAACGTTACACCACCTGCCCCGCTGTCTTACTGTGATCTGGCGGTCGTGGTGGCGTGGACAATTGGGGGCGCCTATTGGTCGCCGGACCGGGGCGCAACAATCGGCTCATGGGGTGCTCCTGTCTTGAGTCAGGATCGTCGAAACTCCTCGATCTCAAGACAGGACGCACAGAATTGAACGAGGATGTGATGTGTGACCACATCCAGGTCCTTAGAAAAACCGGGGTATGATCGGGCTGATGGGGAACGAAATGGCGATCATCACCGAGCGGTTCCGCACGCTGGAGTCACGTTGGGGCTGCAATGGTCATGCCGAAAATGGTCGGATTGCTTGCCCCCGAGATGCCACATCCAGCCTCCGGCGATTAGAGCGAGTTCAACCTCGGTCAGATCGCGAGGGGACACGTTTGGTTCAGTATTCGTGTTCATGATTTTTGCTCCTTGCTCACGGCGCAGGACCATCCCGCACCGTGCGGGCAGTGTCGCTCACCAGCGCTCATCCTGCCGTGACGCAGAACACAGTTTGCTTCATCAGCGGATCAGGCGCTTCGGCAATCGAACCTTTTGTGATGGCCCTCACAGGATGGGCAGGCAACGTGAAAGCCACGGCGGTATCCTGAAAGGATGAGAACTCTTGGCCGCGCTATGGCGCTCACAGGCCGCTACCTGGCGGGGGGCTTTGCGTCACCCCTTTTGAGCGGTGGTGTTCTTCGCCCTACCAGGTTGAAGGTAGTCTTAGGTCACGGTGCGCGACGACGCTGTTCCCTCAGTTACATGCTTCGAGCGAACTCAGCGGCCCCTGTCTTCAAATCTTGATCCGCTCAAAGAAAATATTTTATGGCATCACCGTGACGGCGGGGGCCGCGCTCGAAGCTTCATGCCCGCCAAAAACCGATGTCCCCCCGGAGGCGACGCCCGCGAGCAGCGGTTTGACGGCTGGGCGGAACTGTGGCGCGGGGGACAGATTAGAACGCTCCCAGCCAACTGTTGAGGCGGGACCGGTGCCATCACTTAGTCGCCTTGGATGTGTATTGGCCCAAGACGAGCTACGTCCGTCTTAACCTCATCAGGCTGCAAGCCGGCTTGGCAGCGATCTTGTAGGGGCGGGTTTCAAACCCGCCCCTACATAACCCGGGCAAGGCGTCTGTGCCCCACCTACCCCACGCTGAGCGGGCCGGCGATGCTCTCCAACGAGCGCATCTCCGCGTCGATGCCGAATTTCGCCTCGACCGCCGCCGCAATCAGCATCAGGCAGGCGGCAAAGGCGTAGCCCGCCGCGAGCGCCCAGGGTGAGCCGGACTGCACCAGATAGCCGAAAAGAAGCGGCGCCGCGGTGCCGCCCACCGCGGTGCCGAAAGCATAGAACGTCGCGATCGCCAGCGCGCGCGTCTCCAGCGGAAAGATCTCGCTGGCGGTGAGATAGGCGGAGCTCGCCGCGGCGGAAGCAAAGAAGAAGATCAGCATCCAGGCGAAGGTCTGCCCCCAGGCGGAGAAGACATCGAGGCCGAAGGCGACCGCGGTGGCGATCAGCAGCACGCCGGCGATCGCGTAGGTCGCGGTGATCATGGCGCGCCGGCCGAGGGTGTCGAAGAAATGCCCGAGGACGAGCGGCCCGAGGAAATTGCTCGCCGCGAGCGCGACCAGATACGTCCCGGTGCGGTCGCCGGCGACGCCATGGTAGCGCACCAGCACCAGCGCATAGGAGAAGAACACGGCGTTGAACAGAAACGCCTGCGCGATCATCAGCGCCAGCGCCAGCACGCTGCGGCTGCGATACTTGCCCAGCATCGCATGCAGGATCAGGTCGAAGCCGAAGCTGCGGCGCGGATGCACCTCGAGCCGGCCGTGCGCGGCCTCGAGCTCGCGCCCGCTATCGGCGCGCACGCGCGCTTCGATGTCGGCGATGGTCGCGTCGGCCTGCCGGGCAAATCCATGGGTGATGAGCCAGCGCGGGCTCTCCGGCACATAGTGGCGCAGCAGCAGGATGCCCAGGCACAGCACGCCGCCGACGGCAAACGCCAGCCGCCAGCCGACATTGGGCGCAAACACGTTGGGGTCGAGGAAGATGAGCGAGGCGCCCGAGCCCGCGACCGCCCCGATCCAGAAGCTGCCGTTGATGATGATGTCGATGCGGCCGCGATAGCGCGCCGGGATGAGCTCGTCGATGGCGGAATTGATCGCGGCATATTCGCCGCCGATGCCGAACCCGGTGATGGCGCGGAAAACGGCAAAACTCCAGAAGCTCCACGACGTCGCCGTGAGCAGCACGCCGACGAGATAGACCATCAGCGTGACATAGAAGATGAGGCGGCGGCCGAAGCGGTCGGTGAGCCAGCCGAAGATGAGCGCGCCGATCACGGCGCCGGTCACGTAGGCGGAGGCGGCAGCGCCGATATCGGTGGCGGTCAGCCCCAGCGTGCGCGAGCTCTGCAGCACCGGGCCGATGGCGCCGACGATGGTGACCTCGAGGCCGTCGAGGACCCAGGTGACCCCGAGCGCAACGATGACGAGGAGATGAAACCGGCTCAACGGCAGCCGGTCGAGCCGCGCCGGGATGTCGGTGCTGACGGCCTGCTGCGCGGTCCCGTCGCCCCCCGTGCCGCCACCCTGAGTGCCGTCATGCCGAGGCGCTCGGCGCTTGGCGCCGAGCCTCGAAGCATCCCGCGCCGCGCGAAACATGTCTTGAGCAGCAGAGGCCATCCGCACCCGACCTGCGCACCCGACATCCGCCCCCTAACCTGGGCGGATCCGACCTCGCGTCAACCCTCAGCCCCCGCCCCGGTTCCTGAAAGGGTCCGGACCCCCGCCCGACAGCATTTGCCCCGGATCAAGCCCGGGGCAGGCTCTCCCCCTTTCAGGGAGCCCATTTGTGGGTGAGTATTGAACGATGCCGCCTGAGCGCCCCCGCCTGCGAACGCCTGCCAAGCCCGCGCTCGACCTGCCGCCGCCGTTCCGGCTCGTCAGCCTGCGCGAACTAGGGGACTCTTTTGCCCATGCCATGCGCGTGGCGCCGCGCGAGGGTGCCGGAACCCTGGTCCATGTCGGGCGCTTCGATCTCGCCGAGCTCGCGGTGGTGCTGGAGCCGGAAGAGCCGCTGCGTACCGCGCGCCGCGCCATCTATGCCGGACTTGCTGCGCTCGCCGATGCGCTGGCGGTGCATGCTCCGCCCGAGACCGCGCTCACGCTGGAATGGCCCGACGCGGTGCGCATCGAGGGCGGCCTGGTCGGCGGTGCGCGCCTGGGCTGGCCGCCGCGCGCGAATGAAGCCGGGCCGCCGGATTGGCTCGTCTTCGCCGCCATGATCCGCACCGTCGCCATCGGCGATGCGGAGCCGGGGCTGCGGCCGCTGTCGTCGGCGCTCAATGAGGAGGGTTTCGACACGCTGGTCTCCGACCGCCTGGTCGAGAGCTTCGCGCGGCATTTCATGACCGCGATCGACACCTGGCAGGCGCACGGGTTCGCAGAGATTGCAACGAGCTACCTCGCGCGGCTTGCGCGGGCGCCCGGAGTGCGGCGCGACATCGCCGACAACGGCGATCTCCTGGTGCGCCGCCCGGGCAAGCGCCAGCCTGAGCGGCTCTCGCTGGTTGATGCACTGCGCCGGCCCTCCTGGCTCGACCCTGCAACCGGGATGATCAAGTAGGCCTTGAAGGCTCAAACGACGCAGCGGATCGGTATTGGTTAATGGTACTACGTCACAAACTACGCTGTCATTCCGGGGCGTCGGCAAGTCGGTTTCACCGACTTGCCGACGAGCCCGGAATCCATAACCCCAAGCAATAATGTGTGCCTCGCAGCGTAACCACCTTCATCACTGCACGGCCTGTGGTTATGGATTCCGGGCTCCGCTCGCGCTCGGACGGCGCGAAGCGCCGATCCGAGCGCGAGCGGCCCCGGAATGACGGGCTAGAGTAGTTTCTGACGCAGCGGCTAACCCCACCCTACGCATCTTCTCGGCGCAATGGCAGCGGGAGGGGTGAGCAGTATATGATGCCTGCACCTGACCGGCAGCGTGCCGCGGCGACTATGAACGCGGCGCCGCCCCCCGGCCCGGCAAACCCGCGAGGAAGACCATGGCGGAACGCTCATTCAAGCAGGAGGTGAAAAAGCTTCGGCTCGGAGCCGGGCAGGAGTTTCGGGGGGAAGGAATCCTCGCGGTCACCAAGGCGCTCCTTCAGTCGGGGGTCTCGTATGTGTCCGGTTATCAGGGCGCGCCGATCTCGCACCTTCTCGACGTGCTCGCCGACGCCGACGACGTGCTCGCCGAGCTCGGAATCCGCTTCGAAGCCAGCGCCAACGAGGCGGCCGCAGCCGCCGCGCTTGCCGCGTCGGTCAATTATCCCTTGCGCGGCGCTGCAACCTTCAAGGCTCCGGTCGGCATCAACGTCGCCTCCGACGCGCTCGCCAATCTGTCCTCGAGCGGCGTCAACGGCGGCGCGCTGGTCATTGTCGGGGAGGACTACGGCGAGGGCTCCTCCATCATGCAGGAGCGCAGCCACGCCTTCGCGATGAAATCGCAGATATGGCTCCTCGATCCGCGGCCGAACCTGCCTTCGATCGTGCGGGCGGTGGAGCAGGGGTTCGCGCTGTCGGAGGCATCAAACACGCCGGTCATGCTGGAGCTGCGCATCCGCGCCTGCCACGTCTACGGCAGCTTCGCCGCGCGCGACAACGTGCGCCCGGCGTTCGGTCTAGCCGATGCGCTCGCCAATCCCGTGCGCGATTCCGACCGCATCGTGCTTCCCCCCGCGAGCTATCGGCAGGAGAAGGAGAAGATCGAGAAGCGCTGGCCGGCTGCGGTGCGCTTCATCCAGGAGCAGGCGCTCAACGAGCTCTTCGACGGCGAGGCCGACGATATCGGCATCGTGATGCAGGGCGGCATGTACAACAGCGCATTGCGCGCTTTGGCAGTGCTGGGGCTTGCCGACGTGTTCGGCGCAAGCCGCATCCCGCTTTACGTTCTCAATGTCACCTATCCCCTGATCGATGCCGAGCTCGTGCGCTTCTGCGCCGGCAAGAAGGCGATCCTGATGATCGAGGAGGGCCAGCCGGACTTCATCGAGCAGGCGGTCAACACCATCCTGCGCCGCGCCGACCTGCAGACGCGGATTGAGGGAAAGAGCGTGTTGCCCATGGCCGGCGAATATACCGGCGGGGTGATGAAGGACGGCATCCGCAAATTCGTCGCGCGCTATCGCCCCGATCTGCTTGCGCTGCCGGATGCTCCGGCCGCTGCAACGTCCGACGGGCTTGCGGTTGCACGCCAGGCCATAGCAGGCAAGGTGCATGGGCGGCCGCCGTCCTTCTGCACGGGTTGCCCGGAGCGTCCGATCTTCGCCGCCATGAAGCTCGTCGAGCGCGAGCTTGGACCGCATCACGTGAGCGGGGACATCGGCTGCCATCTGTTCTCCGTGCTGCCGCCCTTCAACATCGGTAATTCGACCATGGGCTACGGCCTCGGCGGCGCCGGGGCGGCCGCGTTCAGTGCGGTGCCGGGCAGGCGCGCCATTGCAATGGTGGGCGACGGCGGGTTCTGGCACAACGGGCTTGCCTCGAGCTTCGGCAATGCCGTCTTCAACAAGAGCGACAACGTCATGATCGTGGTGGACAACGGCTATGCCGCCGCCACCGGCGGACAGGACGTTCCGTCCTCCGCCTCGGACAACGCCCAGCGTTCGACCAGGAACCCGATCGAGAAGGCGCTACGCGGGATCGGGGTGAAATGGGTGCACACGGTCACGCGCACCTACGATGTCGCACGCATGCGCGACCTTCTGAAAGAAGCGCTCACGACCGCGGTCAAGGGGCCGAAAGTCATCATTGCCCAGTCCGAGTGCATGCTGAACAAGCAACGCCGCGAGCGGCCGCTGATGCAAAAGCGCATGCAGGGCGGCGAGCGGGTGGTGCGCGAGCGCTTTGGCGTCGATCCCGATACCTGCACCGGGGATCACTCCTGCATTCGCTTGTCCGGCTGCCCCTCGCTTACGCTTGCTCCCAATCCCGATCCGCTGCGGCGCGAGCCGGTCACCAAGGTGATCAACTCCTGCGTCGGCTGCGGCCTGTGCGGAGAGGTCGCGCACGCGGCCGTTCTCTGCCCGTCCTTCTACCGCGCCTCGATCATCGCCAACCCGACGCGCTGGGACAGGCTGAAGGAGAAGATCCGCAGCGCCGTAATCGGCGCGCTGCAACGCCGCCTGGAACCCGCCCCCGCAGGCGCTTGAGCGGCGTGATGGCCAACGCGCAAGCAGCGAGCTCGGTCATACCTCCCCCTGCAAGGGGGAGGTCGACAGGATTTGCCCCGGCCTTGCGCCGGGGCAAATCCTGTCGAGTGGGGGTTCGACACCCGCCGCCGGCATTTGCTGATCATCGTGACCGCGAGTTGACCCCCACCCGGCTCGCCCCGACCAAGTCGGGGCTCGCCGACCTCCCCCTTTCAGGGGGAGGTATCGCGCGGCTGGTCTGACCGATGGATGCGCAGGTCACCAGCGTGCGGCCGATCACCATTGCGATCGTCGCGCTGGGCGGGGAAGGGGGCGGCGTGCTTGCGGACTGGATCGTCGATGTTGCGCAGCATGCCGGCTATCTCGCGCAGGCGACCTCGGTTCCCGGCGTGGCGCAACGCACCGGCGCAACGGTCTACTACCTCGAGCTGTTCCCCAAGGCGGCGGCGCAAGCGGCGGGCCGCGAGCCCGTGCTCGGGCTTCTCCCCATGCCGGGAGACGTCGACCTGGTGCTGGCCTCGGAGCTGATGGAGGCCGGCCGCGCGGTGGAACGCGGTTTCGTCACGCCTGAGCGCACCCTGCTCATCGCCTCTACCCACCGCGTCTTTGCCATGACCGAAAAGATCGCGCTGGCCGACGGGCGCGCCGATTCGGCGGCGCTGCTGTCCGCCTGCCGCACCGCTGCCCGGCAGCTCGTCGCGTTCGACATGGCGGCACTGGCTGATGCGACCGGCAGCGTCGTGAGTGCCGTCCTGTTCGGGGCGCTCGCGGGGAGCGGTGCTCTGCCGATACAGCGCACCGCCTTCGAGGCCGCGATCCGGCGCGGCGGGGTCGGCGTCAACAGCAGCCTCGCTGCATTCGCCGCCGCCTTCGAGGCGGCCCAGAGCGGCGAGGCAGCGGAGCCAGCAGCGCCGCCCGAGACTATTGCCGTTGCTGGCAAGTCCTCTCCTGCCCGCGAGTTGGCTCTGCGCGAGTACGGCGCAGATGCACGTGAGATTGTTGCCGCCGCGCTCGAACGCGTTACCGACTATCAGGACGCGGATTATGGCAGCGATTTCCTCGCACGGTTGTCGCGATTCAAGGAGATCGAGCAGCAGCACGGCGACGGCTCGGACCGACTCGTTACCGAGGTGGCGCGCCAGCTGGCGCTGGCCATGAGCTACGAGGACATCGTCCGCGTGGCCGAGCTCAAGATCCGCCCGAGCCGCTTTGTCCGCGTGCGCAAGGAAGTGCAGCCCGCTCCCGATCAGATCCTGGAGATCGCGGAATTCTTTCATCCGCGGGTGCAGGAGATCGCGGACACCCTGCCCGCCGGCGCCGGGGATTGGCTCCTGCGCACGCCTTGGGCGCGGGCGCTGATCGAGCCCTTGCTGCGCAAGGGCAAGATCGTGAAGACAACATCGCTGCGCGGGTTCCTGCTGCTCTATGGCTTGGCCAAGCTCAAACCGCTGCGCCGCGGCTCGCTGCGCTTTTCGCGCGAGCAGGAGAGCATTGCGCACTGGCTCGACCGTATTGCCGAAACTGCGCTCGCCGATTATCCGCTCGCGCTCGCGCTTGCGCGCATGCGCGCCCTGGTGAAGGGCTACGGCGACACGCTTGAACGCGGCCGTGCCAAATTTGATAAGCTCATGGTCCTCGTTCCGCGCCTGCGCGCCCGCGGCGATGCTGCAGCGGCGCTCGCAGGGCTCATCAAGGCAGCGCTTGCCGATGAGGAAGGCCGCGCGCTGGAGAAGGCGATTGCCGAGCTCAACATGGAGAGAAACGCAATGTCGTATGACCTCGATCAGTTCATTTCCGATTGCCGCTCCATTCTCAAGCGCGACCCCGGACCGGCAGGGCGCGAGGAGGTGCGCACGCGCCTCGAGCACCTGCTGTCAAACAAGGAGTTCGTTGAGGAGTATTGCGGAGACAATGTGCCGCGCGGGCTCAAGCTCCTCTACGAGGACCCCGAGCTGGGGTTTCAGGTGCTCGCCCATATCAACGACAACGCGCGCGTCTCCCCGCCGCACGACCACGGCGCATCGTGGGCCATCTACGGCCAGGCCACGCATTACACCGAGATGACGGAATGGGAACGCAAGGACGACGGCAACGATCCCGGCAAGGCCAAGCTCAATCCGGTCAAGAAATACCGATTGCTGCCGGGGCACGCCGGCATTTATCAGGATGGCAAGATCCACTCGATCGACTATCCCGACCACGCACGCTTCGTGCGCGTCACCGGCACCAACCTGGACAGGATCGCGCGCGTGAGCTTCGATCTTGCAACCGGCAAGGTCAACCAGATGGCGCCGCAACAGGCAACGTAGGAAACATGGTCCGTTGGTGTTGACGCCATGATGACCTGACTCGGGTATACCCGAGCTAGGTTGCGCCAAGGGCGGGGAGAGGGAGCCGTCCCGTGTCTGTTGCACTGTTTTGTGGATCGATCTGACCGGAACGTGCTGTCAACGTCACTGCGACGCGGGCCTTGTAGCGAGCGGAAAAATGATCGAGCCCAAGACGTTCTGGCGCGCGCTCGGCCAGCGCCCCATCGGCAGCACGATCGTCACCGCGAGATCGAGCGAGGGACCCGCCGGGTTTCTCGGCCTCTCGGCATCGCACATCACCGCCGACCCGCCGCTGCTGCTGGTGTCGATCGACAAGCGCACCGCCGCTCTTACGGCGGTGCTCGCGGCGCGGCATTTCGCGGTCAATTTTCTCCCCCGCGACGCGAGAGCGCTGGCGGAATCATTTGGCGGCAAGGGCGAGCTCAAGGGCGCAGCGCGCTTTGCGGCAGGCGCCTGGACCGAGCTCACCACCGGCGCGCCGGTTTTCAAGAATGCGTTGGGCGCCATGGACTGCACGCTGGAAGAGGCGATCGAGCGCCATGGCATCTGCATCGCCATCGGCCGCGTGGTCGACGTGATGATCGCGGAGGGCGGTTCGCCGTTGATCCACTTCCGCGGCGGCTATCTCGACGCGGGTTGATGGCGCAGGCGTTATTTCCGCGTCGCGTTCGTAGGGCGGATTAGCGAAGCGGTACTGGCTGCAGCCAGTACCGCGAGCGTAATCCGCCGTAGCGAGGCGGCACGTCACAAAATACGTATTCTGTCATTCCGGGGCCGGGAGCACTCGGATCGGCGCTATGCGCCGTCCGAGCACAGGCTCCGCGAGCGGAGCCCGGAATCCATAACCACAGACCGTCCGGTTGCGACGGGCGACCGAGCAACTGCCGGCTGGGGTTATGGTTTCCGGGCTCGTCGGCAAGTCGGTGAAATCGACTTGCCGACGCCCCGGAATGACAGCGCAGTTTGTGACGCAGTACCGCTAACGAAGGCCTGGGCAACCGTGGTTGCGTCGGCATAGCTCGGCGCGCCGACCTTGGTGTCGAATAGGCGCCGGAGAGCTTCACCCAGCTCCGGCCCTTGTCGATCAGAGCGCGGATCAAGGCGAAAGCGGGGTGATCGACCCCCGCAGGCTGCGGCAATCGGCCCAGATGATCGAACATCAATTCCGCTCGGGCCCCGGCGCACCGGATCTCTTCGCATCATCGCTGCCGGTTGAACCCGCTGCGCGGCTCCATATCTCATTATCCGGGTCGGGCTTGGTTGTGGAGGACATTCATGCGCACCTTCGCCACGGCATTCATCTTGCTGGCCGCCCTCGTGCTGGGCACCGATGCAGCCTCGGCTGCCCCCTGGTGCACGGAATACGGAGGTGGCGGCAGAGGCGGCGGATCGAACTGCGGCTTCTATTCCTTCGAGCAGTGCATGGCCAACGCCTGGGGCAACGGCGGGTTCTGCAGGCGCAACGCGTTTGAGGATCCCTACTGGACCGGTCGCGCGCGGCGCCATCGCCGCGGCGGTTAGGGCAGCAAGATTCGGGTGAGGCAATGCGGGGCACCCCAAAAAATGCTTTGCATTTTTTGGGACCCGCCCCTGCGAAGAATAACCTCAAGTTCGTAGATCCTATGGGTTTGGGTGGCGGGTGGTCAGGAGGTAGGTTTTCCACCATTCGCAACCCTAACCTCGAGGATCGAGATGACGAAGCTCAATCACACTGACACACCCGCCGCCCCCGA
>Ga0073928_10003798_pt1 | contig 23246 bp, 11 predicted proteins | sample PaiPotPPA55metaG_FD_76969 | JGI IMG/M metagenome (GOLD analysis project Ga0073928, IMG submission 76969) | Iron sulfur acid spring bacterial and archeal communities from Banff, Canada, to study Microbial Dark Matter (Phase II) - Paint Pots PPA... ...
GTGTAATAAACGTTCTTGCCGACTTCGAGGTGGCCCTCGCCGCCGCGCGCAAACTGGTTGTAGAAAGGATTGGCCAACTCTGCCAGATCCGTTTGCGGCACCAAGTGATGCGTAATGCCACCCATGTTCTTAATTGTGCGGTGATAGAAGAATTGCCACGCCTTCTCGCCGAAGCCAATGCCCCAAAGCTTCTTGTGCAGGCCGAGATAGTTGGCCAAATTTTTCTTCAGCTCATACCATTCCGTGTTGCGATAGAGACGATTGACCGGCCACTTTGCAATGGCGTGCGCCTTGGCTTGATACATCAGATAAGCCACCCAGGTCGCGATCGGTTCGACGACGACCTGAGCACCTTCGCGCTCCAGGAAATCGAACATGTGGAAGTTGCCGTCGCCCTCAGTGATCTGCGCCCAGAATTCACCGGTGATTTTCACCACTGGCTTGACTTTGGTGCGGTCGACCTCGATGCGATCCATCCGATCACGCGCGCTGTGCAGAGCCTCGAGATAGTCTTTGCCCCACATGTGCTCGTGCATCTTGCCCAGCACGTTGGCTGTGTTTCTCAAAATTTTATTGCTCTTAAATTTCGGCTTGAGCCAATTGGGCGACCGCTGCTCGATCTCAAACGAGTCGCGATTCCTAAGATCGTCGCAAAGACCGTCGACCATCTCGCGGAACACTCGGTCGGTTTCCCCCTTCGTCACCTCGAACGGACGAATCTGATAAATCAAATCGTTGATTACGTCGCCAAGATGCATGGCGTTGAGCATTCCGAGTCCGAAGTCGATGGTGAATTTCAGTCCCGGCTCGCCGGACGCCGCCTTGATTCCATCGCTGTCTTTAAACAGCAGGACGCGGAAACCATCGAAGCCCGCGTTCTTAAGAGCGAAGCGATACTCAGCCTCATACATTCCGAACCGGCAGGGGCCGCACGATCCCGCAGTGAAGAAGACGTAGTTGTCTAAAATCTGTTGTCGCGGCAGACCTTCCTTCTCGAGGAACTGGAGATATTGCACCAGATTGCCGACGGTGAAATATGTCGGATTACATTGCCCGTTGTTTCCAAACTCTTTTCCGGTTTGGAAAGCGGCTACATTCGGCACCGGCAGCTTTTCGCAGCGATAGCCACATCCCTGGAAGACCGCGCGAATCAAGTCCTCATGCTTCCAGGTGAAGCCGCCGAATAGAATGGTTACTCGATCGCGCTCGTCCGCGGTGAACGCCCTCTCTACAGGACGATGAAAATGTGTGGGCCGGTCCAACCCGGCGATTTTGCGCAGCCTGGTCCGTTCTGATGCGAGACGGTCTTTAATTTCCTGGTCATCTTCAATTTGAACGAGATTAGTCGCCATTATCTTCCTCCGGCGTATGGGGCCGTTTGATTTTGTTTGTAAGAACTTCTGAAGGGAAGGATTACTTGCAAAGGAACGGAAGGAGACCGAGAACCTAAGCACATCGCCGCACTTGGGTGGACGCTCCGAAGGGATCGGTCTAACGACACAGGAAACTCCTACAACGTGACTAAGGAGGTTCAGTGTTTACGCCGGCGAGAAGTATTCCGCAAAACACCACCATCTCGGGGGCGCCGAAAAAGCGGGAAATTTCGAGCGAGCAGCCGAATTCACCCCTTTTGTAACGGTGGCAGCTTGCCGAATACCACTTACTAGCAGAAACCCTCTGTGGGATTCAAGTAGGGGAAAACTGTATATTTCCTCACGCTGTCGCAAATTGAAACAAGCCAAGATCTGAGGACCACAGTTGCCAGCACCCTTGGGCCGCCCTTCAACATAGCCATCTGCCCTTGCTCACTGCGGGGCCGCGCTTACGTCTAAGTGTGCTGGGCTCTTCTACAGCCCGTTTCAACGAACAATAATAGAAATTTCAACCATGAGAGGACTTTCCATGCTTAGAGCGACTTTGCGAGTATCTCTATTGTGCCTACTTATCGCGGCTGTGTCGTCTGTGAGCTCGGCCCAATCCTTTGTGCTCGATTTGCCTCTTCAGAGCCAGATGGCAACGGTCTCACAAAGAATCGGGATCACCGATATATCGATCAAGTATCACCGGCCGCTGGCGAAAGATCGCAAGATTTGGGATGGGCTGGTTCCGTATGGGAAGGTCTGGCGCGCGGGTGCCAATGAAAACACAACGATCACTTTCAGCGATCCCGTCATGATTGAAGGTAAACCTCTCGACCAGGGGACCTACGGATTGCACATGATCCCGAACGCCGATGAATGGACGATTATTTTCTCGAAGAACTCCACCTCCTGGGGATCTTTCACCTACGACCGGACGGAAGACGCGCTCCGCGTAAGCGTGAAGCCCGTGGTTGCGGATATGCACAACGCGCTCACCTACGACTTCGACCAGTTGCAACCGGATTCGGTAGTTGTTGAGCTGGAGTGGGGGAAGATCGCGGTCCCGTTCAAGGTCGCGGTCGATGTTCACGATGTGGTGCAGGCCAGCCTGAAAAAGCAACTCCGCAATCTTTCGCAGTACACCTGGATGAGCTGGGACGACGCGGCAAATTATCTGCTGGCGGAAAAGATCGCTCTGCCAGATGCGCTAACGTATGCAAACAAATCCATCGAGAATGAAGACCGCTACGACAATGAAATGACAAAGTCGTCGGTGCTAACGGCACTCAATCGCAAGGACGAAGCAGCCACAGCTCAGAAGAAGGCGCTGGATCTAGCCAGCCCCATTCAGATCCATGCATATGGCCGCCAACTAATGGGCGAGAAGCGCAACGAAGAAGCGTTTATGATTTTCCGCGAAAACGCGGAAAATCATCCCGACCTGTGGTTCGTCCATTCGGGGATGGCTCGCATGTATTGCGCGCAGGGTAAATTCGACGACGCGGCAAAGGAAATGAAGCTGGCGCTGGCAGGAGCTCCGGACAATCAGAAGAGCTATGTGGAGGGACTAGTTAGACAGCTGGAGCAAAAGCAGAACATAAACTAATGGCAATCACGTACTTATAACGGTCGCCGTAGATGAGGGTTACCAGGTAATCGTACCTGCGCGGTTGGAATTCGGACACGTCCCAATGCAACCTAGTGCGTCCTTCGAACGGATGGCATAGTCGGGCATGTCACGGCTGCCTAGAGCGGCGATATGAATTCACCGTGGGAGGTATTTAATGAAGGACCCTCATTTTCAAGAAGCAAGCCGATGGAAGCAAATTGCTGCCCGTCTAGTGTTCGTCAGCCTGATTAGCTGTGTTCTGTCCGCCTCGGCCGCGGCGCAGGGGACGTCTGCGGGCTTCGCTGTCCTCAGTTCAAGCGATGTCACCCTTAAAAATCGTGTCAATATTAGCACTGCGGCAGCTTCGCCGTCATCCTGTCCGGGATCGCCTGGATGCGCTGGCAACATAGGCGGCACCACCATCTTGATGGGAAGAGGCAACGGCTCGGCTCCTGACACCGTCGCCGGGGATGTCATCGCGTCCGCCAGCTCTTCGCAAGGTCTTAATTGCAGTAACAACCCACCGGGAACAACTTCGATCTGTCTTGGCAATGATAGTGAGATTGCCGGCGCTTGCGTGACTGGTGGAGGCGCGGTTAGTTCGCCGAGCGAATGTGCCGCCGGGACGGACACGACCGGTTCTAACGCAGAAGTTGTCAGTTTGCTGCCCCACGCCCTTTCCGACGCGGTATCTTTCTCATCGACGCTTGCGGGATTAACCGCAACGCAAAACATCCCCGCCGTCGTGCTGGGGACGCAGGGCAGTCAGACCTTTTCGTCCAGTGGCGGATTGAACGTTGTGAACGTCCCATCCATCACTACCGGCACCAAAGCTACCATTACCGTCAAAGGCTCAGCCAGCGACATTTTCGTATTCAATATTGGCACCTCAGCCGATCCGGGTAGCCTCCAGTTGGGCAACGGGGCGTCCGTGTTATTGTCGGGAGGAATCACGCCGGATCGAGTTATCTTTAACCTAATCGGGAGCGGGACCACTGCCCAACTCGGAAATCATATTGTCCTCAATGGTACGATTCTCGCGCCACAGGGACAGTTCAGCTCAGGAGATGGCGATACTCCAAACCCGGTTCTGATCAACGGAGCGCTCTGGTTTGGAGGGAGTATCGCAATTGGCAACAATACCAACCTGAACTTTTACCCGTTCGCAGGCGTAGGAAGCAGCGGCGGAACGACCAGCTCCTCGTAAGACGTTAGTTTTATTGGGCAGGCCGAGACGAACGGCCTGTCCTTTTTTTGTTTCCCGCGAAAGCGCCTCAGCTAAGACTTCGCGCTCCCATATTCCTTACGTGATTTCGGCAGCTAGTTTGTCCAGCAGCGGTGCTGCCTTACTCAATTTGTCAACACCGAAAACTAGCAGCACCAGCTGCGACCCAGGATCCAGTCCGCAGTAGCTATAGTCAATATTGATCTTCTGGTCGCCCAACTTCATGGCTGCGCGGGCCAGCTCACCGGGACGGTGCGGCAGTCTGACAACCGCGACCTCCGTCTCCTCGAAGATCATGCGCAGGCCGCCCAGCACCGCCTTGGCGCTTGCCGTGTCATCGGCAACGAATCGGGCCAAGCTCTCGCCCTCCTCTACGTACGATTGAAACGCGAGGATGTTCACTCCGCGCTCCGCGAGAGCGAGGAAGCACTTTCCTAGCGCGCCTGGTTTGTCTGCGATGGTTACTGTAATCTCCTTCGCCTTCGGCATGGGGCTTGACTTCCTTCCTTTCCGGTACCGGCCATTCGTTAACCGGATCAACAAATTAGGATGAGACTAGGCGCACCCGATTCGCAAGTCCAATCGAATCTTCTTGTCTGACGAAACAGGGTTTAGTAAATAGATTTCCAGTTCTTCACTCAGCAAGAGCAATTAACAGAAACACGACTGCCTGCACATCCCGCTTCAATTCGTTGACTAGCCGATGCCATGTCCGTAAGATGAAGCGACTCGGCCCAGCACTCCACGAATGATCGGCGAAACCATATCGCATTATCGCGTCGTTGAGAAGTTGGGCGGCGGCGGTATGGGGGTAGTCTACAAGGCCGAGGACACCTCGCTCGGACGATTTGTCGCGCTCAAATTCCTTCCCGAAGATGTCGCGCAAGACCCGCAGGCGCTCGAACGATTCCGCCGCGAGGCTCGGGCAGCGTCCGCTCTGAACCATCCCAACATCTGCACCATCTACGAAATCGGCGAGCACGACGGCAAGCGTTTCATCGCCATGGAGTTTCTGGACGGTCTGACGCTGAAACACCGTATCGGCGGACGACCACTGGAGATTGAAACTGGCCTATCCTTAGCCATTGAAATTGCGGACGCCCTCGATGCGGCGCACAGTGAAGGCATCGTTCATCGCGACATTAAGCCAGCCAACATATTCGTGACCAAGCGAGGGCATGCCAAGATCCTCGACTTCGGTCTGGCGAAGCAGACGCCCGCGGCCGGAAGGGCCGACGCGGCAGCGATCGACGCAACCGCGGGAGTCAGCCTTGAGTACCTCACAAGTCCGGGGACAGCTATTGGCACCGTGGCATACATGTCGCCAGAGCAGGCGAAGGGCAAAGAACTCGATGTGCGAACCGATCTGTTTTCCTTCGGCGCCGTGTTGTACGAAATGGTCACCGGTGCAGTGCCATTCCGCGGAGACACCTCGGCCATCATCTTTGATGCGATTCTCAACCGCGCACCGATACAGCCACTGCGCCTCAATCCTGATGTGCCCCCACGACTGGAAGAAATCATCAATAAAGCTCTCGAGAAGGACAGAGACCTGCGCTACCAGCATGCGTCGGAAGTCCGCAGTGACTTAAAGCGGTTGCAGCGGGACAGCGGTTCTGGTCACCGGATGACCGTTCAGCCGTCGGACTCGACAGAGAATCCGTCACAGCAGAGCGCGTCATCCCGGCCTGCGGTGTCGTCCGCAGGTGGTTCGGTCGCGGTTCAGGCCTCGTCTTCCCAACTGGCGGCCTCAAGTTCGAGCGTCCGCGTGGCAGCTCGAGAACACAAGTTTGGACTGATCGCCCTCGTTGTGGTGGCCTTAGTTCTGGTCGCCGCCGGAGGTTTCGGTATCTACTCGCTCCTTAACCGCAGCGGGCCGACTCCCTTTCAGAATTTCACGATCACGCAGGTCACGAACACGGGGAAAGCGGAAGACGCAGCCGTTTCGCCCGACGGCAAGTACGTTTTGAACGTGCAAAACGACAATGGCATGAAAAGCCTCTGGTTGCGCAACGTGCCGACCGGCAGTGACACACAGATTCTTCTTCCGGCCGCTGCTATCTACAAGTCCTTATCCTTCTCGCCGGATGGCAACTACGTTTACTTTCGAAAAGCCGGTATCAATACTCAAACCGAATGGGATCTCTATCGCGCTCCCGTGCTCGGCGGCACGCCTCAAGTTATCGTCCGGGACGTCGACACCGGAATCACGTTTTCACCCGACGGCCATCACATGGCTTACGCCCGTGGCAATGATCCCGAAGTCGGCAAGTATCGTTTGCTGATGGCTAATCTGGATGGAAGTGAAGAGACCATTCTGCGCATCGCGCCTTTCAATTTGGGCGATTTCCCTCAAGCTGTTGCCTGGTCACCGGACGGGAAGCAGATCGCCTACAGCGTTTTTACCCTGGGTGAAGCCCTGGGTGCGATCAAGGTTTTCGATCTTTCCAGCAGGAAGGTTGATCCCCTCGCGTCGTTAAAGAACGAAGTCATTTCCGACGTCGTGTGGTTGCCAAGCGGACAGTGGCTGGTTGCGATGTACAGCGAAAAAGGCCCGAGCTTCTTCCGCCAGCAAATCGGGTTGATTTCCCGCGCTGGAGGACCAATCCATCCCGTCACACGGGATACCAATGGCTATTCAGCATTGACTTTTTCCGCAGATGGCAAGACGGCTGCCACGGTCCAGGTAAGAATCACGCGCAGTCTGATTTTGCTCCCCGGAGATGGGGCCGCGAGGAATGCTCCCGAGCCAGTGGCGCAGGCCCAGGATGTCCAGGCCATAGCTTGGTCCGCCGACGGAAAGCTGCTCTTCTCCGACGGACAAGGTGTGCGAAAGATGAACGTCGCTGGTGGACAGCAAACTACAATGCTCAACGATCCAAACTCATGGATCGTGGACATGGCGCGTTGCGGAGATCGCTATCTGGTTCTCTCGTGGGCTTTCCACGACGGCACGAACCGGGTTGGTGTCTGGAGAGCCAATGCCGACGGTTCTAATCCGACGCAACTATCCAAAGGAAAATTCGATATTGCTCCTGCTTGCTCTCCGGATGGGAAATGGGTTTATTACTACGACTCGCAAGGGACGCACGCGTCGATGAGAGTACCACTCGAAGGTGGAGGATCGGAGCCTGTCCCTTCCAGCGATGTTCGCAATATGTATGGGCTTGGTGCGGGAGAGGCGATTTCGCCGGATGGAAAACTGCTGGTTTTCGACGCGGAATCAACGGCTCCCAACGACCCGCAATCAGTCCTGAACCAGTTGGCTTTGGTGGACCTGAATGCCAAAGCCCAATCGAGTCCCCGCCTGATTCAACCCGACTCGCGTATTACCGGGGGAATTGGCGGCAACAACTTTACGAACGACCTAACCTTTACGCCTGATGGAAAATCGCTGGCCTACATTATTCGCGATCAGGGTGTAGATAACATTTTTGTGCAGCCCCTCGACGGCTCGCCAGGGCGCCAGATCACGAACTTCACCACCGACAATGTCGCGGAGTTTCAGTGGTCGCCGGATGGGAAAACTCTTGCCGTCGCTCGTACTCACAATACCTCTGATGTCGTTCTGATCCAGGAAAAGTAGGCGGTTCTTCTCAAGCGCAGCGTGGATCATGGCGATCCGAACAATCATCGAGCCATTCCGAATCAAAAGCGTCGAGCGGATTCGCAGCACCACTCGCGAAGAGCGCCAGAAATTGATTGAGGCCGCAGGTTACAACCTATTTCTGGTGGAATCCGATGCAATCCTGATTGACTTGCTGACCGATTCGGGGACGTCGGCGATGTCCACCGAGCAGTGGGCGGCAATGATGAGGGGGGATGAGTCATACGCTGGGTCGCCAAGTTTCACTCGATTTCGGGATTCAGTACAAAGCATCTTCGGTTTCCAGCACGTGATTCCTACCCACCAGGGACGGGCCGCCGAACGAATCCTTTTCGGTGTGATGTGCAAGAAGGGCAACATCGTGCCGAACAATACCCACTTCGACACCACACGCGCGAACTGTGAGTCTGTCGGCGCGGTTGCGATGGATTTGCCCATCCCCGAGGCGAAAGAGCCCTCTCTCATCCACCCATTCAAAGGAAATATGGACACGGCGCGGCTTGCCGAAGTAGTCGAGCGCGAAGGGGCAACAAACATTCCGCTCGTAATGCTGACGGTGACGAATAACTCAGGGGGCGGGCAGCCTGTCTCAATGGGAAATATTCGAGAGGTGAAAAAAATCTGCAAATCGTCTGGAATCCCGCTGTACATCGATGCTTGTCGGTTTGCAGAGAATGCATACTTCATCAAACTCCGCGAACCCGGATACGAGAAAAAGACACCGCGCGAGATTGCCCAAGAGATGTTTTCATATGCGGACGGTTGTACCATGTCGGCGAAGAAAGATGGGCTGGCCAATATCGGGGGTTTTCTGTGCACCAACGACGACAAGCTTGCGCAACAAGAGAAGGATGTGCTGATTTTGACCGAAGGGTTTCCAACGTATGGCGGATTGGCAGGGCGCGATCTGGAAGCAATCGCCGTTGGTTTGAATGAAGCTCTAGAAGAAGACTATTTGAACTACCGTATCGCTTCGACAGCATTTCTCGGCAATCGCATCGCAAAAGAAGGTGTGCCCATTGTTCAGCCGCCGGGTGGGCATGCCATCTATCTGGACGCCCGGGCGTTTCTATCGCACATTCCACCTGCCCAATTTCCCGGAGTCGCTTTGGCGGTGGAGTTGTATCTGGAAGGCGGGATTCGCTCTGTGGAGATCGGCACTCTCATGTTCGGCGAACACGCCAAAATGGATTTAGTGCGGCTTGCGATCCCGCGTCGCGTGTACACCCAAAGCCATATCGAATACGTGGTGGAAGTGATCTTGGACGTGTGGCGAAGACGACATCATATTAAGGGTTATCACTTAGTCAGTCAGGCTCCGTTCCTCCGCCACTTCACGGCTCAGCTCAGACCGAGAGCAGGGTGACGCGGAGTGAAATCACTCCACCGCGCCCGAAGCTCTCAAAAATAGCGATTCAAAGCTTAATTTCATTGACAGGTGGGCCATTTGAGAGCATTATTCCCTCGCTGCGGCTGCCGGGTCTTGGATGACAAGGCGTTCAGACCACTCGCCGCACTGTGATCGTGATTTTCGGCTTGCGCCAAGACTTTTTTCCAGGATTCCCCTTCCTGATGTCAAATTTTGTTTCGAGTCCAGGCAGAACTTCCGGGGGAGACGCGCCACGACTGCAAATCTCCGCACCCCGTCGAGAGAAAAGAGAGAGGGTCCTATGACAAGATCCCTGATGCCAGCTACTACTCTGACGACCTTGAAGAAGATAGCCTTTACCCTCTTCTGCTGCACTGTACTCATGATCATCGTCGCCCCCGCCCAGACACTTCAGCAAATCAAAAATGATCCGGGAACCAACAATCCTCCGCCATCGGGTGCAATTCTGGACCTGGGCGGTACACCGATACCTGGCGGCGGCAATGACACCTATCAGCAGTACACGGTGAATTTCACCGCGAACATCGCTAACACAGCCATCACTTTCGCCTTTCGTGAAGACCCGGCCTTCATCTCGTTCGCCAACGCGTCGGTGGTTGACTTGACGGCGGACAACGGCACCAACCTGTTGGTCAATGGCGACTTTTCTTTGGGCACGGTTGGTTCCACGCCGGTCGACTGGACCTACTCCAATCAGTACGGCGCCTCTTCCGGCGGGATTGTGGAATCGGGTTCCGGCTCTTGCTACACGTATAGCTCCTGCTGGTATGACGGAGCTGTGCAAGCTTACGACGCCATTAGCCAGACGATTCCCACCATCGTGGGGCACAATTACCAGATCAGCTTTTTTGTGGCCGACAACAGCCTCTGCAGTACCGACGGCGGCGGCCCCACTTGCAACTTTTCCGACCTCAGCACCAACGGCGACAATAGTGACCCGGGAGGAAACGGAATCAACGTTACCGTCTATGCTCAGGCGGGCTTGCCGCCCCCCGGAGACACGCTAACTTTGACAGAACTGGGATTGGGCAGCGGCAATGTAACGGACAATACGGAAGGGGGAATCAACTGCACGCTAACAGACGGAAGCCAATCTGGAACGTGTTCGGCAAGCTACCCGCTTGGAACACCGGTGACATTGACGGAGACCACGACCGAGACATCCACATTCGGGGGATGGGGCGGCGCGTGCGCGAGCTTCGGAACAGGACCGACGTGTACCTTGACGATGAACTCGGCGCAAGACGTTAACGCGAGTTTTAATGCGCCCGGGCCAACCCAGGCGGGGACGGTTATGACGGGAACCCCAACCGTCTTCAATTTCCAAGGCGGCTTCGCAAACGGCGGCTTCGATTACAATGCAGAGCTGACGAGCGGATCGCCTGTAATGGCGCAGGTCAAGGCGATACCGGTAGTAGATCAACCTACCTGCAACGCCATCGTTAACCCGAACTTTCCTGGGGCTCAGTGCTTTGTGTACCAGAACGGCAACGGCCCGAATACGCCCTCGCCGGTGATGTTTGAGCTCACGTGTCCCGGGTCTCCGGGTGGGACATGCGGCACGGACCTCAACCCAACTTTCTTTGCAACTCTAGGTACCGCTTACACCTTCGACAAGGCGTTCAATCTGGGTTTCACCAAAATCAATCCGTATCCTGGTTGGCTAAAGGGCCATGGCCCGGACCCGGCCCACCCGTGCACACCGGATACCAATCCTGCAAATCACCTGTTCCAGAGCAATCAGATCGACTTTTTTCAGGTAACGGGAGATCCTGGCGGTACCACCAAGGGCGGAAGCGGCGGCACTGGTTCTTGCTGGGTTGCAACGTATAACACCCCGAACGAGGCTCCGACCGTTAACATCGTTGCGCCCGCGAATGGTGGCACGTATCAGCAGAACCAAGTGACTCACGCGAACTACACCTGTGCGACAGTAAACAACACTCCAAATGCAACCGGACCGTATTTGACGGTGGCTTCCTGCAGCGCGACCGACACTCCCGGCGGATCCGTCGCTCAAGGGACGCAGTTCGACACGGCCACGCTAGGTCCACATACCTTCACTGCAACTGTAGTGGATTCCGCAACGGACACGGCGTCGCAAACGGTCACGTACAACGTGGTTGGGGCGGCCGATGTGGCGATCTTGAAGCTTGCCGCTCCACGGGTACGCACTGGCAGCAAGCTAACGTACGCCATCGGGGTGGGAGATCTTGGGAACGCAAACGCTGTTAACGTAAATGTTAACGATACTCTTCCGCCCGGCACGAGCTTCTTGACCGCATCGGGCACCAATGTAGCTTGTTCGGTCGTTAACAAGAGACTGGCTTGCACGACGACCCCGGTCCCTTGCACGTTCGCAAGCGGTGCAGTGAGTTGTAAAGTAGGAACAATTATGCCGTTGTCGCTCTTCGCGCTAAACGGGGCGGTCATACAGATTACGGTGCAAGTGACTGCGACGCCGGGCACGAAACTAAACAACACTGCGACGGTTTCGGCAGCAAATGCTGATCCGAAGCCGGGCAATAATTCCTCAACCGCCAGCACGCTGGTGACGGCGTACTGAGGCGGCAGCGGTTCGGAGTAAGACCCAAAAAGGAAAGGGATGCCGGCGAATGGCGGCATCCTTTTTCATTTCTAGTGGCTAGTGTCAGTTTTTGGCTGCCTGTGACCCGCGGCTGGACGCTTCGTAGATGACCTTGAAGTCTTCGCGCTGCAGCAACTTCTCCGCTCCCGGATCCTTCTTCATCGCATCCAGCAGGCGGAGAGCCTCGCGATAGTTATCCCGGGCTTCATTTGCATCACCAGAATCCAGCGCAATTTTAGCCAACAGGTAACGCGCCTTGGCGCTCAACGGTTGCATTCCGAGCTTATCCGAGCGGAGCAGAGTGCGCTCAAGCTCCTGCCGCGCATGAGTATTGTCGTGGGCTTGAATCAGGGCTTCCGCCATGACGATGGAAGATTCCACTGAGACGTACTTCAGCCCGAGGTCGTCCGCCTGCTGGACGAGCGGCCGGACGCTGGCAATGGCTTCCTGTGTCCGCTTTTCCTGAACATCGACCTTGGCCAGGTGAGCTTTCGCAATCAGGATTGTATCCGGCTCTTTGCTGCGTGTGGCGGCCTGCAGAGCTTGTGCATACCTGGAATGTGCAGATTTTAAATCTCCCCGATAGAAAAACTCATCGCCCTGGAATCCTAATATTTCAGCCACCATGCCGTCATTTTTCAACTCTTGCGAAAGGTTGAGCGCCTCCTCCAGCGAACTCTTCGCCTCGCCCCCGCGCCCGGCAAGGACAAGTGCCTCTGCGTAACCACCCAGCATCTTGGCCATCCAATAGGTTTTATCTTTGATATCGTTGAAGGTGTTGAGGGCTTCCTGGTTGGATTTGATGGCTGCTCCGAACCGTCCCTGGCCAGCAAACAGCTTGCCCAAGCTGTAAGACTCAATGGCCGCGCCACGCTTGTCGTCCATGCTGCGGCGCAAGTCCAAGGCTCGCAGGTAGTACGAAATGGCATTATCATACTGGCCCATTTGGGCCGAAGTCTCGCCCAGGTTGTGGACAGCCTCGACGATGTCCTGCGGCACCTTCGACTTTTCGCGTAGTTGCAGCGCCTGTTGGAAGTAGGTAAGAGCGTCTTCGTATTGCCCCTTCGCTGAGTACGCACTCCCAATGTTGTTCAGGCAGATCGCCTGCAAGCTTTCATTGCCGAGATCGCGCTGCAATTGCAGCGCTTCCTTGTACATTTTTAGCCCCTGGTCATGATCTCCTTGATCATCATAAAAGTTACCCATATCGAGCAGGGTGTCGCCCAGGCCGCGCTTGTCCCCGATGTCACGCCGAATCTGCAACGCCTCTTGAAAGTTGGCCAAGGCGTCTTTGGTCTTACCGAGCAGGGCGTTGTCTCTCGCCATTTCGTTCATGCTAAAGGCGAGTCCACGCTTCTGACCGATGCGCCGCCAGATTGGAAGAGCTTGCTCTTCGTTGCGCAGGCTTTCTTCGGGCTTGCTCAACATCCTGTACGCGACCGCCATAACGTGCAGGCTTGCAGCCTTTTGCTCCTGGTTGTCCAGCTGGACGGCCAAGCTATACGCGCGGTTCAGGGGGTCGAGACTACCTTGGGGATCACCGCCCTTAATGGCGACCCGCCCGAGCTGCAGAGTCGCAGTGATGTCCTTCGGATTGGCCGCCAGGAGTTTCTCGTAATACTCGCGAGCCTTCGCGAGATTTCCAGAGTCCTGATAGAGACCGGCCAGTTCCGATTGCACATCGGAGTTATCCGGCGAAGCCTTAGCCAGATCCTCGTAGGCTTTGATCGCCTCAGGATAGTTCCTGGTCACCTCGGAACGAATGGCAGCGATCAAATACTTCTCTGCATCGGGCAGATTTTGACTCAGGCTCACCGCCTTCTGGGCGGACCGCTCTGCTTCGCTGTCATAGCCCAAACTGTTGTAAGCCTGTGCCAGTTTGGAAAAGGCGAGGGCGAAGGCAGGGTCTTCCTTGGTGGCCGCCTCGAACTGCTTCTCAGCTTCGAGGTTCTTCCCGTCCCGCTGAAAACCGATGCCTTGGTTATAGTCCCGCAGGGCAGCCACCGATTGTGAAGTGGGTTGGAAGGAGCTGGCCTTCAACTCCTTGAGTACATGCTCAGGGAGTGCCAGTTTCCGGCGAATGGACTCGGCCAGGCGGTCCACCGCGCCTGGAATCTCCTTCTCGCTAGCGACGTCGAGCTTCAGCGATTCGACGCGGTCATTCTTGATGTCTTGCAATGTGGCGTCGATGCGAATTTGGTCGCCGAATCTAGCGTATTGGCCCCAAACCACGCGGTCGGCGCTACTGAAATCGGCGACGCGACGAATCGCGGGCGGATCCAGGACGGTGGTCGAGGAAATGCGTAAGTCGGTAAATATCTGGTGCAGACGGTTGGGACTGACGGTGCGCAACTGCGCTGACTGGCCCACGTCGGTGCTTAGCATGTCGGCCAGGCTGGGACCGAGCCAATCCAGACTGGGATCGCCGGAGGCGTTGCGAAAAGGCAAAATTGCCAACGAAACCACCGGGCCGGATGGGGCTCGGGCGGTGCTTGGTCCGAGCAGCTTGTCTCGAAACAGGAAGCCGACAATCGCCAGCACGAGCACCGCTGCGACTCCGCCGATCCAGTGCCAGGAGATGGTCTGTCCCCAGGGCCGGCTGCTGCTGGGGAAGTTGAGTGTGGCTGCGGCGCGGCCGCCCTGCCAGCTCTCCAAGTCAGACAGAAGCTCCGTGGCAGTCTTGTAGCGCTGATCCAGATCACGCTCTAAACACTTGGCGACGATGCTACTAACCGACCCCGGAATGGTATTGTCGAGGTCGGAAACCGGCGACACGCGCTCCTGGGTGCGCCGAATCAGGCTGGCAATGGCGCTATCCGACTTGAACGGCATCAGCCCCGTGAGCATTTCGTAAAAGATGAGTCCCAAGGCAAAGATGTCAGAACGCTCATCCAGATGTTTACCTAGCGCCTGCTCGGGAGACATATACTCCATCGTCCCCATCCAAGCGCCGGTCTGAGTCATACCATCGCCTTCCAGCGTGCGAGCCAGGCCAAAATCCATCACCAAGACCCGCCCTGTGTTCTCGCGCATAATATTCTGCGGCTTCAAATCGCGGTGGATCACGCCAACAGCGTGCGCGGCCTGTAAAGCCAGGCATACCTGGCGCATAATTTCCACCGCTTCTTCAGGCGAAAACTTCTTCTTCTCGTGAATGAGGGCGGACAGGTTTTCGCCCTCAACGTACTCCATGGTGATGAACTTCATCCCATCCGAGTCGTTGAGGTCGTAAATTCGAATCACGTTGCGGTGTGTCACCTGATGGGACAGCAACAGTTCCTGCTTGAAGCGATCGACGATGGCTTTCTCGCGAGCCAGTTCTGGCCTGATTACCTTCAAAGCCACGGTGCGATTCAATTCGAGGTCGGCCGCTTTATAAACCGCACCCATGCCCCCTTGCCCGAGAATCTGGACGATCTCGTACCTGTCCGCCAGTACCATACCCGGCTCCAGGCTAGGTTGATCGGAAGCTAAAGCTGACCGCAATCGCTTTATGACACTGTCTTTGGCCGGTGAAGTCGGTGGTTTCCTTGGGACATCAATCAGCGTTGGGGAATCTGATGAATATTCCACAAGCGTCGGAGAATCGCCCGGCAGAATCGTATTAGACGGAGGTATGGTTCCTTCAGGCGGTGTACGTACGCCAGCAGCTTCGTTTCCAGGCGCTTCTCGCCGCTGGCCCGGTCTGGTGTCACGTTCCATCGAATTGCCTGAGCAATGGTAGCTGAAACTGGCTCGGGCTGAACGGGAATTATTAAGAGTATGTTCTGCCGTCCTACAGGGATGCTCCGGCGCGAATCTTAGGATTCAGCGCTGCATTTGCCCCTGACAGAGCCGACCATCCCCGCCGTGAGAGATCCCAGAAGATGAGGTAGCCCGCTATTCCAGCAAGCACCAACAGCGCTATTCCGGTGAGCCACTGTTGGAAGACAAGTTTTCCAATTCCAAATAGGCATCCGTAGACCAGAATCACACCCATTAGCCAATCAAAGCAATTGCCGCTAAGATCACGAACTTCAGACAGTTCCGGAACAAGCCTGGCAATTTGTTTCCACCCGTAGACCGTAGGATGGACCCGCTTATAAAACGCAACCAGCGTCTCCTGGTTTTCGGGTGGAGTTATGAAAGTCGCAATCAACCAAACAATCGTGGTAATTCCTCCGGTGATAAGCGGGACTTTGCATAAACCGTCGCGCTATTTCCGCTGAATGCAACTCCGCGCAGGCCGATTGTCACCGCTGCGGCCGCAACCATCGCGGAAATTTCACTCCAAGCATTGATGCGCCACCAATACCATCGCAGGATGTAGACCGCACCTGTGCCGAAACCTACATTCAGCACTAAATCCCAGCCTTGTTTGATGGACGTCAATTGCAGAGCTGTATATCCGCTGACGAGAACCAACAGTACCGTAAACAGCTTGCTGACGAAAACGTAGTGGCGCTCCGTTGAATTTCGCACGATGAAGCGCTTGTAAAGATCATTAACCAAATAGGAACAGCCCCAGTTCAGTTGAGTACCTACAGTTGACATGAATGCGGCGAGGAAGGCAGCCACCATTAGTCCCCGAAGCGCGGGAGGCAGGTAATCGCGCAAGACCATTACATATCCCTGTTCGGGATTGGCCGCAAACGCGGCGCTGGGATTAATTCCACCGTTCGGTGAATAAACGACAATTGCCACCAACGCCGTAATGATCCAGGGCCACGGACGTAACGCATAGTGCGCAATGTTGAACCACAAAGTTGCGCCCAGAGAATTTTTTTCATCTCGAGCGCTGAACATGCGCTGGGCAACGTATCCTCCACCACCGGGCTCTGCTCCCGGATACCATGCCAGCCACCACTGCATGCATAAGTACACGAAGAAAGTCAGCAGCGGCAGTGTCCAAAGCGCGTCGGTAGTCAGTCCCATATGAAAGTCCGGTAAGAACGCGACAGGATTCCCAGTTTTCACGCCGGTCTGCTGCACATTGCTCTCGATGACTTGTAAGTGAGCTTGAAGAGCTTGCATTCCGCCGATCTTGGCTACGGCGACCCAGGCCAACACGATGATCATTGTCATTTTCAAAACGAACTGGAATAAATCGGTAACCAGCACTCCCCACAATCCGCCGATGAATGTATAGATTCCGGTAAAAGGAATGATCACAAAGATGCAGAGCAGCAGAGAGGTAGTGTGGGGACTGCCGAGCGTGTATTGAAAAGTATGTCCGCCCAGCGTCACCTGTAAGACGCGGCCCTCAGCAATCGCCGGACCCAACAATACGGTGATGATGTTGATCATTGCCTGGGTTACCCAACCCAGGATGAAGCAGTTCATGAACAAGCCCAGATATACGGCTTTGAACCCTCGAAGAAATGCTGCCGCCTTGCCTCCATAGCGGATTTCAACGAACTGAACGTCGGTGAGTATTTCGGCGCGCCGCCAATAACGCGCGAAGAAAAACACAGTCATCATTCCGCCGACGCAGAATCCCCACCATATCCAATTACCGGCAATTCCGGACTTGGCCACGAGGCCGCACACTAGCAGAGGTGTATCGGCGGCGAACGTGGTCGCTACCATCGATGTCCCAGCCAGCCACCAGGAAACATCGCGCCCGGAGATAAAAAATTCTTCAGTATTTCCGCTGGCGCGCCGGCGATAGTAAATGCTGATTAGTAGATTAATTAGAAGGTAGCCGACGATGACGATCCAATCGGTCGAAGTGAGAGGCATCAATCCCCCAATTTATAGCCAGAGTGTCAACGCTAGCGAAATCTGCGAATCAAGAGCGTGTGCCGATCCGAACGGTATAGTCCCAAAACGTACATGGTAGCCCTGGCCTTCGTCGAATAGATCAGCTGACGAATTCGCAGAAGTGGCAAGCCTCGTTGAATCTCCAAGAGTTGCGATGTCTTGGAATCCGACGCCGTAGCATCGACTTCCTCGTCAGCATATGAGAGTTGAACGCCGTAATCATACTGCAGAATCGAGAACAATGAACCACTGGCCAACGCGCTGCGACTAAGCCCGGGAACATCGGCCGCGGACAAATAACAGGTCTCCAACGCAAATGGATCATCCGCTCCCATGCGAATGCGTTCTATCTTGATAAGGCGCGCCCCGGCTGCCAATGCCAATCGCGCGTTGACATCTGGTTCGTCGTTCACTGTTGCGAAGGAAAGCACTTTGGAAAAGGACGTCAGACTTCGCCCGGTCATCAATTCAGTGAAGCTTGTCAGTTTATTGAAATGAATCATGGGGGGAGCAACAAAGGTGCCGGCTCCCCGGCGGCGCTGCACGCGTCCTTCCCTCTCCAACGCAACCAGAGCGTGACGGGCCGTCATAAGACTAACGGTGTGAATCTTGGCTAGTTCTCGCTCGGACTCTACAGGATCGCCCGGCTTTAACTCGCCGGTCTCAATGCGGTTTAGAATTGCACTCTGGATCCTCTTGTAGGCCGGCGTCGCGCCCACGCCGTTTTCCACGGTGCCGTTTCCCGCCATGAGGACTCCGCCGTCTCAATGAAAAGAATCAGAATGCTATATAGCAGAAGGCTCGATTCTCTGCAAGCCCTCTCACGAAGCGCCAGTGCGATGGAATGCTAGAAAGCTATGCCAACCTTTCGTTTTCTCTGATATTTCTTGTACACCCGATAGAGACGCAATCTTTCTACTTGACGTTCCTCTTCGCTCTACTATATAGCATTGGATTGCTTGTTTTTCTTTCATTGTCGGGTCATTGAACCAGAGGACTTACCCGTGGAGGGAAGTCGGCTGTAATGGACGACCAGAAGGCTTTGGGAATTTCCCCGTATCGTCGAGATGATTATTAAAATATTCGAAGATAATGTGTCGTTAGGAAAGGCTGCGGCTGAGCAGGCTGCGAATGCCATTCTTCGGGCGATCGATGCCAGGGGCAAGGCTCGAATAGTGGTTGCAACCGGCTCTTCTCAATTCGACTTTCTAGACGCACTTACCGTGTGGCCCGGTATTGACTGGAACCGGGTCGAAATGTTTCATCTCGACGAATACATCGGTTTACCAGAGTCGCATCCGGCGAGCTTTCGAAAGTATCTGCGTGAACGTCTGATCAATAAGGTAGGGCTCAAGCACTATCATTTACTGGACGGAGAACAAAATCCCGCGGAAGTGATACGCCAGACCAGCGATGCGTTGCGTTCCGGACCTGTTGATATTGCATTTGTGGGCCTCGGTGAAAACGGCCATCTTGCATTTAACGATCCTCCAGCGGATTTCGATACCGAACAACCATATATAGTCGTCAAACTGGATGAAGCAAACCGCCAACAGCAGTTCCGCGAAGGGTGGTTTCCAGCTCTTGAGGATGTCCCTCGCGAAGCCATCTCGATGAGCATGCGGCAAATTATGAAAGCGAAGGAAATCATTTGCATCGCGCCAGACCTGCGAAAGGCAAAAGCGGTGAAAGAGTGTTTTGAAGGCGGAGTCAGCCCTCTCGCCCCCGCTTCGATCTTGAAGACGCATCCCAACGTTACTGTTTACCTCAACACGCAGTCCGCATCTCTCTTAAGTTCTCAACCTGCGTTAATGATGTCCTCGCCCGAATAGCTAGCCTCAGAACGTATTGCAGCGATCAGAAAATTGCGCCCCACCAGAGCCTTGGTTAAGGTAGCTTTACAGCAGTGGGTTTCCGACATGGCTTGGTTCATCGACCGGCTTGCAGGACGAGTAAAAAACAAGCCGGAAGCCGGACATGTTGGCCTGACGAGGGTGGATGGGCACAAAGGTCGCATTGAATCACAGGACGCAATACCGCTACGACAAGGCGGTGTCACTTGGTCCACAGGTTATTCAGTTGCGTCCTGCGCCGCATTGTCGAACGCCTATTCTCAGTTACTCTCTTGAAGTCATTCCCGCCGAGCATCTTCTTAGCTGGCAACTCGATCCCTTCAATAATTATCTCGCGCGGGTTCTTTTTTCCAACAAGACTACGGAGTTTGTGGTTGAGGTGGAGTTGGTCGGCGATCTTTCACCCTTCAATCCATTCGGCTTCGTTCTGGAGCCGTCGGTTAAAGATTATCCCGTCAAGTACGAGCCACAGCTGGCGAAAGATCTCGTGCCCTATCTCTCTGTCGATCCGGCTGGTCCTTTACTACAGACTCTTCTGGGGAGCGTTTCGAATGAGAAGCACGGAACGATAAGCTTTTTAGTCGAATTAAACCGGCGGGTGCGAGACGAAATTAACTATGTGACGCGGCTGGACCCAGGCGTTCAGACTTGTGAGCAGACTCTCGAGAAGCGGTCTGGGTCGTGCCGTGATTCTGCCTGGCTGCTGGTACAAATCCTTCGGCACCTAGGAATCGCGACACGTTTCGTCTCTGGATATCTGATTCAGATGGCGGAGGAGGCCTCAGAGGCTGGGAGGCGTCCGCAATCCGACTCGGCCGATTTTCATGCATGGGCGGAAGCCTTTCTGCCGGGTGCAGGCTGGATTGGGATGGATCCGACTTCGGGTCTATTCGCGGGCGAAGGCCATATACCGCTTGTTTGTACTCCGAACGCTTCGAGGGCTGCGGCCATTGCAGGAACAGTTGAACCGGCCAATGTAGATTTCGCCTACTCAATCTCTGTTCGCCGTTTGGATTGTGCGCCAGCGCCCGGGAAGCCTTTGAGCAACGAGGATTGGGTTCAGGTCCAACATGTTGCTCATAAGATTGACGCAGACCTCGATTCGCAGAATGTACGTCTCACCATGGGCGGAGAACCAACTTTTGTTGGTATAGACGAGACCGAGAGCGCGCAATGGAACATCGATGCTTTGGGACCAATGAAGCGAACCCGCGGCTTGGCCCTCATCCGATGCCTGCGAGAAAAGTTAGCTCCAGGTGGAGTGCTTCATTATGGACAGGGCAAATGGTATCCCGGCGAGCCCTTGCCGCGATGGGCGTTCACTTGTGCTTGGCGGTTAGATGGTGTTCCCGTATGGGAGAATATCGATCTCATCGCTCGCGAAGAGGAGAAGCACAACTTCGGATTAGCAGATGCACTAAATTTTATGAAAGCGTTCACCCGTCGTCTTCAGGTAAGCGCCGAGAATGTGCTGCCCGCCTACGACGCCGACTCCGCGGAGGCCACCGGATATGTTCTGCCAATTCGCCGGCGGCAAGCTGAGGGGTTGTTGTATTGGTCAAGCCAGTTATGGTTCCCGTGTCCGGAACGTCTGTTCCTTTCGCCGGGAGATTCTCCGATCGGCTATCGCATCCCGACTGAGTCGATGCCATGGGTGGCGCCCGACGAATTGGAATATGAGTTCGAGGCTGCGCCCTTCGCTGATCGGATAAAGCTCCCATCAGGCCCAGCCCGGCGCATGGATCTCTTTCAGAAAATCCCTCTGGCTGACCCTCTGCCATCTCTTTCGTGTACGGCCGAAACAGCGAAGGAATTGATCCGGCCCGCGCTTTGCGTACAAGCTCGCGAGGGCCGCCTGCACGTGTTTTTGCCTTACAGCTCCAAGCTCGCCGACTATCTCGATCTTCTCGCGGCCGTCGAGGACACGTGCCAACATCTGCATAAACCCGTGTGGCTGGAGGGTTATCCTCCACCTTCAGATCCCCGGCTTCGATCGTTCAGTGTCACTCCCGATCCCGGTGTCCTGGAAGTCAATCTACCGCCCGCAAGTAATTGGGACGACCTCGAAAACATCAACACGCTGCTTTTCGAGGAGGCGGGTAAGAATAGGTTGACCGCTGAGAAATTTGCTTACGATGGAACTCACCTCGCCACCGGCGGTGGAAACCATATTGTAATCGGCGGGGCGACCGTGTTGGATAGTCCCATCCTGCGCCGCCCGGATCTCTTGCGGAGCATGGTGGCGTTCTGGCAGAACCATCCATCGCTGTCATATCTTTTTTCCGGCATGTACGTCGGGCCGACGAGTCAGTCTCCACGCGTTGACGAGGCCCGCATGGATGCTTTGTATGAACTGGAGGTCGCGTTTTGTAATTTACCTTCGAGCGACTGCCCGCCGGATATTGTGGATGGATTATTCCGCAACCTGCTCGTCGATGTCAGTGGAAATTCCCATCGAGCCGAATTCTGCATCGACAAACTTTATCCGCCAGAAGGTTTAGGTTTAAGCCTAGGTTTGTTGGAATTACGTGCCTTCGAAATGGTTCCCCAAGTCAGAATGGCTTTGTTGGAGATGCTACTGGTTAGGGCTTTGGTTTGCATGTTTTGGAGGCGGCCATTTGCAGGGGGCCTGATCCGATGGGGGACAGCTCTTCACGATCGATTCCTGCTGCCCGATTTTGTGAGGCGCGATTTCCTTGAGGTGCTGACCGAGTTGCGGCAGTCCGGCCACGCATTCGAAGAGAAGTGGTTTGCTTCGCACTTCGAATTTCGCTTTCCGAAGATTGGATCGCTTGCGGTCGAGGGCGTCGAACTCGAACTACGCCACGCCCTGGAGCCTTGGAACGTCCTTGCCGAAGAAACTAATTCTGGCCGAACGGTTCGCACCGTAGACTCGTCGCTCGAGCGGATACAAGTGAAGTTGTCCGGGATCACAGAGGAATCTCGTTACGTGGTTACATGCAATGGCCGCAGAGTGCCGCTCCAATCAAGAGGCGAGCCTGCAGAGGCAGTCGCAGGCGTGCGATATCGTGCGCGGCGCTTGTCAGCGGCGTTACACCCTACGATTCCCGTGCACTCACCACTCGTCTTCGACATAATCGATCATTGGAAACAGCGTTCGATCCGCCGATGCACTTACCATACTGGCTCACCTGACGGTCGCGTGTACACAACCCGGCCACTGAACGCAATGGAGGCGGAACAACGGCGTCTGGAGCGCTTTCAGGAGTCTGATCCTTTGCCTGGGCCGATGGCTATCCCTGAGGAATTCATCAATCCGATGTTCCCTACGACTCTGGATCTGCGGCTCCCCCTCCGCGGACAAGAAGCTCACACAGAAACGCGTGGGATGGCGCCATGAGCCTCGATCTATATCAGCCCCCACTTCGTTATGGACGTGCGTATGATGAGGTGTCTGCCGATGGAGTGACTCCCCGTCCGCACTGGGCTCACTTGATGGAATCGCTTCGGGCGATCAGCCCCGAAGAACTGGGGCGTCGCTGGGACCGTGCAGAGCGTCTGATTCGCGAGAATGGCATCACCTACAACATCTATAGCGATGCACAAGGTGCAGATCGGGCTTGGAAAATTGACATCGTTCCGCTCCTGATTTCAGCGGATGAGTGGCGTTACATTGAGGCAGGAATTATTCAGCGCGCGCAGTTGTTAAGTCTCCTGCTCGAAGATCTCTACGGTGCGCAGGAGTTAGTGGCGCACGGCCATTTTCCCGCAGCGCTTCTGTATGGTAATCCCGCATTTCTTCGGCCGCTCGTGGGGGTGCCTGTACCGGCGCACAGTTACCTTCACATGCTCGCCGTCGATTTGGCACGTTCGCCTGATGGCCAGTGGTGGGTACTGGCTGACCGAGCTCA
>Ga0073928_10003799_pt1 | contig 23242 bp, 19 predicted proteins | sample PaiPotPPA55metaG_FD_76969 | JGI IMG/M metagenome (GOLD analysis project Ga0073928, IMG submission 76969) | Iron sulfur acid spring bacterial and archeal communities from Banff, Canada, to study Microbial Dark Matter (Phase II) - Paint Pots PPA... ...
AAGCCCTGGCGGTGCGCTCGATGATGTATCTGGCGCTGTCTTACGACCATCGCGTGATCGACGGGGTGCTCGGCAATCGCTTCCTCTACCGCACCTCGCGAATCCTCGAGGAGGCACAGTTCGCACTCTAATTCGCTATTTAGCGGGATTCACCAGTCCCGAGTCGAACCAGCCTGAAATGGGGATGCAGCCATCTGCGCGGCTGGTCGAGGCCGGCGGACAAGTCTACCGTGGGTACCAGCCTTCACTACGGCAGTTCGGGCGGCAATGGCTGATGCGGTGGGTAAGCGAAATCGCTGATAGAAACAGAACAGGAGATGACGTTTCGGGAACGCCGGGGCTTAAGCTGCTGGAGGAGGGAAGCCTGAAACATCGGCGCGAATACGCCGGGCGAACCGCCGACGAGGCAGTCAGGCAGGCGGGTTTGGGCTGAAAAAGAGGTCGTGGAAGTAATCGTCGATTATCAACGCTTGGCTGTCAGGCTGACCGATGAACGGCGGGCACATATTCTCGACCATCCCGAAATGGTCGGTCTCGAAGCAGCGATTTCAGAAAGTCTCAAGCATCCGGCTCTGGTGGTTCAGTCGATCGGGCTGGAGTTTGTTCTCGCCAAACCACTTCGGCATGTCTAAGGTCGAGCGCTCTTCGTCTGAAGTTGGCTCCCCGTGTAGTGTCCAACCGCAAAAGAATTCACGACCTTCTTCCAATTCAGCAGAGGTGGAAAGAGTAGCCACGCCGCTCAAGTCAAAGCTCGTCCTGAATTTCCGGTCGGAGAGCAAGCACGGAGTTCGTGTCAGATGGCGCTAAAAACATCAATAGGCCAAGCGCTTACTTCGGTGGCGCGATCACTGTGAGGGTGCCGCGAGTCGCGTCGCCATCAGCGATCGCGATCTGCTTGCCATCGGGCGACCAACTAATCGCGACTGGACCCCGCACCGCTCCGTGCGCGAGGACAAAGGCCGCACGCGCGGGATATGAATACTCGATAACCTCGCGCACGAGCCCAGTTGTGCCCGGTATTGCTGTGTCGATGATTGCATCGTTGGAAATCTGCGAGAAGATCATCGTGCTTTGTGCCAACAAGGCAGGTTGTGTGACAAGGCCAAGCGAATTGATCGTTGTCAAACTTCGATGCGGATCAAACAGGGCGATTTGAGCTTTTACTTGAGACATCGGCTGCGCCGCGGCGCGCCGCCATGACAGGTCCTGGGATCCGAGAGCGATAATCGTGCCGTCACTGGCATAGGCGGCAGCGCCCGATGAGATCGCAATGGTCGCGCGGCGCCCGTTCAACAGATCGTAGCTAAAAACGCCGCCTTGATCGGCTGCCCGGTAAAGAAATGCCCCTGAAGTCGGTGCCCAGCCAAGTACTTGAAGCGGACCGGCAGAAAAGGATCCCATGCATGTCTCGCTGTGAATACCGACAATTGCCGGCGGAGTGCTGCCTGTACCCTCTGCAACGGCAACCGCATCATTGGGACTGAAAGACAAGGGCGAGAGTGGGCACTTGATTCCGTCGAGACGCCGCATTGACGGGGTTGGTCCAGCCGTAATGAGGTACAGCCCGCTAATCGGGACCGCGGCCGTTTCGGTGGTTAACTCATCTGCTGCCGGACTGGCCGCTTGCGCCGTCAGCGCGATATTCCCGCTACTCAACCAGGTTAATTGGGCGGAGTCGAATTCACCTTCGAGGCTCGCAATCCGGAGTGTGTCGCCAGGACTGGACGCGTCAACCAAATTCACATCGAGGCGATTTCCCGAAGCCGCCGCGACCGCAGTTGCGAGCGTACGGCCGTCGGGCCTGGTCGCGACATCGAGCAACCGCCCTTCGGGCGCACCCGCCCCGTAGTCTTCGATCACGGCCCGCTGCGTGGCTAGCTTAACGCCGCTGAAACCGAGCATCACACCCTTGCCCGCGCGAGTGCCGATTAGACCAACTTCCCGCCCGCCGCGCAGCCATAGAGGGGCGCGGCTCATATCGGGTGCGAAATCTCCTGGCAGGGGCGCGACGCCAGCGACCTGAAGTCCAAACGTTACGTCCAGGGTAGCGGTATGAGCGGCATAGCGCGGCTGGTATACCGCCGAATTGCTCCGGCGCTTGGATGACGGCCATACTGCGCTCCACGCTGCCGTCCACGACTTGTGAATGGAAGTGCCAACCCGCGCCGCGTGCGTACAAGCACTCAACCCGGCAGTTACGGCCAGCAGCGGTAGCAGGGGCAGAGATGCACGCATCGAAAAACGCTGGGTTCGCGCTGCGAGTTACCGGCGGCGCTGACCGTTTGCGCGATGCCGCTTGAGAAGCCGCTCATTCCCAAACGGGCGAACAGAAAACTCTGACCGCCGCACTACAGGTGCCGCGCATAAGCGAGCCCGGTGATATAGAATCATAGGCTGATTGGAGTACTCGATGAAGCTCTCCGGTTTCACAATCTCGAAGCTCACGCGTGAAACGCGTGTCGCTATCCTGGTCGCTTTTTTGATCGCTGTCGGCACTATTTGCCTCAACGAGGGTTGGCGAGCAGCCGGTCTCACGTCAATCATCGCAGCCACCGCGATTGCCGCGACGTTTTATTTGCTCGTCATCCGGCCCTCGCGTATCCCGCACGATGCCGTCCTGGTTCTCCGGCTGACTGGTGGGATTCGCGAAGATGCACCCCGCTCGCCGCTTGAACAATTGCGCAGCCACGGTGCGGCGACCCTGTTTGACATTCGCAATGCACTCGAAGCGGCGGCGACTGATAGCCGGCTCAAGGCGGTGCTGATAGAAATCAGCACTTCCGGATTCGGGCTCGCCACTGCCCATGAGCTTCATGAGCTGCTGCGAGCGCTGGTGTCGACCGGCAGACGGGTGGTCGCCGTGCTCGGCGGCGATCAGATAACGCCGCGCGATTATCTGATCGCATGCGGCGCGGGCGAAATCGTGGCTAATCCTGACAGCGCCCTGATGATGCTTGGTCTCTCGGCCGGTGGTCTTTTCCTGACCAACGCGCTGAACAAGCTTGGGATTCAGGCGCAAACACTGCAGTGGAAGGAATACAAGGGCGCCGCCGAAATGTTCACGCGCGAGACCATGTCACCGGAATTGCGCGAAAGCCTCGAAGCAGTGATCGGTGACTGTCAGTCATTGATGACTGAAAGCGTTGCCAGCGCGCGGCGAATGCCTCCCGCGCGCGCGCGCGAACTGCTGGGTGGTGGCTTCATGAGCGTGCGCACGGCCTGCACCAACGGGTTAATCGATCGTGCAGGTTATACCGAGGATGTCCGCGCCGAGCTGGAGCCGGAGGACAAACCAAAAAGCCGTTTCGTCGGCTTGGGACGCTATTTGCGGCACCTTTCGTATACGCGCGATGGACGAGGGCGGCCGCGCCTGGCGCTGATTCATGGACTTGGCCCGGTGGTCGTGGGCGAGGGTCCGATGGCGGGTGAATTTTTTAGCGGGGAGCGCATCTCGGAGGAAATCCGCCGCGCCGCCCACGATGACAAAATCAAGGCTATCGTCTTTCGCGTGAATTCCCCTGGCGGCTCGGCGGCCGGCTCGGACCTCGTGTGGCGAGCCGTGCGCGAAGCTCAGCGGCGCGGTAAGCCGGTAGTCGTCTCGATGGGCGACGTCGCCGGTTCAGGCGGCTATTACGTGGCCATGGGCGCCGACGCCATCGTCGCCGGTCCAGCAACCGTTACCGGTTCAATCGGGGTCGTTTACGCCAAGTTTAGCGTACTCGAATTAATGCAGCGGGTCGGTGTTCGGCTCGACGTGGTTAAATCCGACCCTGTAAGCGACGCACTTTCCCCTGCTCGCCCGATGACCACCGCGGAACTAGCGCAACTTAACGAAGTGGTCGGTGAACTGTACTCAACCTTCACTACCAAAGTCGCCGAAGGACGCAAGCTTGATCCTGAGGCAACCGAGGAGGTTGCCCGCGGACGCATCTGGAGCGGAGTCGCAGCGAAGGCTCGCGGCCTGGTCGATGAACTCGGCGGTTTGGGCCGCGCGGTAGCGCTGGCGCGCGAGAAGGCAGGGCTGAAGCAGGGCGAGGAACACGATTTAGTCCTTTATCCACCGCCCACTCTGCTGTCGTCGTTGCATCTGTCGGCGGCTTATTCAGAGATCCCATGGGGGTTGTCGCTCGCCGCGCGCACGTTAGAACTGCCCGAGCGCTGGACACCGGCGTTGTTGAGTCTACTAAGCCGCACCGGCGCGCTGTTGCTCTGTCCGTGGCTGTAGCGGACGCGAGAGAAGGTTGCGTCGAGGCTCTCTATTTCGATTCGGGAAATGGCTTCTGAGGCATAGTTCAATTAGTTTTCTGCGTTGATTCCAGAGTCGCATTCGAAGAAACTCGGGCCGGTCGAATAATGCTGACGCCTTGGTAGGATCTAAAACACAATAGGTCTCGGGTCGCCTGTTACGATTGCGATTACCCGCGCCTCAAGAGCACATTCGAAAAATGTGGTTGTCATGCGGGGCATGCGCTGCTGTGACTACGATTTCAGTGGTGATTGACCGCGCGATACCCAGAGGGGAATTGCAAGCGCGGGCAACTTGTTCCCGACTGCATCGGAATTCCTAATCGGAATGCCCTCGGTCTCATCTTGTATTGCCTGCGATATTGCAATTAAGTTTGCGGTTCCAAAACGAAAATTCTGTCTTAGTGCCACATGGAGAACATCGACGCCCTACGCCGTGAAACTGCGCAGCAGCCCGACGATTCAGGGATATTCACCGGCGTACGGCGGCGTCTGAGTACCGGCCTCGTCCTGACCATCGTCATAGTCGCGTTCGAGGGGCTCGCCGTCTCGACCATCATGCCGGTGGCTGTGCTGGAACTCCGCGGCCTTTCGCTCTACGCTTGGCCCTTTAGCGGCTTTATGCTGGGCAGCCTCGTCGGCACGGTCGCGGCGGGCGACTATGCAGACCGGCGAGGGCCGGCGTATCCGTTCATCGGTGCACTCATCGTTTTCAGTTGCGGGCTGCTGGCCTGCGGCACGGCCACTACCATGCTGTGGTTCATTGCGGGCCGGATTATCGAGGGACTCGGCACCGGCGCCGTGCGGTCGCTAGTCTGGCTCAGCCTCAATCGCGCGTATCCCGCCAGAACGCAGGCGCGGATGGGAGCGGTGCTTTCGAGCGCCTGGATCCTGCCCTCGCTTCTCGGTCCCACCATGGCGGGCCTGATCGCACGAATGTGGGGATGGCGAGTTGTATTCCTGTCGCTCCTGCCGTTGGTGCCGCTGGCGTTGGCGATGGTTCTGCGGCCGCTCGCGCGTATCGATAGCGAGGCGCTTCCGGCGGCGGTGTCTTCCAAGTTCGGCGCGACCGTGCTGCTGGCGATCGGAGTTGCGCTCTTTATCTCGGGGCTTCAGGAAACTTCGTTACCAATGATTCTCGCTCCTCTGATTATCGGCGCGACACTCGCTTGGCCCGGGCTGCACGCGATACTTCCGGCGGGGACACTCAAGTTCCGCAACGGATTGCCCGCGATCCTTGGCCTGCGCGGTCTGCTGACCTTTTCGTTCTTCGAGGCGCTCGCCTTCTTTCCGTTGGCGCTTGAACTCGTGCGTGGGCTGTCGGCGACGCTCGCCGGCGTCGCTTTGTCCGTCGGCTCGGTTGGATGGACCTCGGGCTCGTGGCTGCAGGCCGGATGCGACTATCGCTTCGGTCCTCAGGCGCGACCGCGAATCCTGCTCTGCGGACTCACGTTGCTCGCGTTCGGGATCGCCGGCGCAGCCAGCGCGGTCGCGGGACGCTACCCGGTCGGTATCGCCATCGCCTCATGGGGCCTCGCTGGTCTCGGGATGGGAATCTCCTACAACACCAACACTGTGCTCACGATTCAGGCCGAAACCGAACATTCCGCTGGTGCGGTATCCTCATCGATGCAATTGACTGATTCGCTTGGCCAAGCGCTCGGCACTGGCTTCGGCGGTGCAGCGATGACGTTGGCAACGTCGGCGGCGTGGGGCACGTCGGCCGGTGTCGCTATCGCGTTTGCGCTTTCCGTAGTGATCTGCGCGGCCGCGATGGCGCTGATTCCGCGCCTTTCCCCGCTTCGCACGGCCGCAACCCTCGCCGCGACAGAGTGACCGTTCCCGTTGCGGGCAAAGCCGCGGATGAGCAGCTGCCTCGCTCCAAGCCGGAAAGGCCTTCAGCTTCGCTCTTCAGCCAATCAGAGCTGTGACCATACAAACACTTACTGTTGCAGTTCCTCGCGGATTGAATACATCTTCTGGCGGGCTTCGCTGATATAGCCGTCCAGATTGCGGCGATGGTTCGCGAACAGCCCGTCGGGCGAGCCGTTGAGCACGATCAGCGGCTTCATCATTGCCGCCTTGCCTAGCGGGTCAATCGTTTCATCGAAGAGCGTCGCCACTACCGGCTTGGTTTTCTGAGTCTGCGAATACTCGCGCTTCACTGCCATCATCATGTAGTACATGACGTGCGCATAGCCCTGCGCATGATAGAAGTAGTCATCATCGTCCCATGGATAAATCGGACTACCGTCCGTTTTGCGCGACTGATACAACATCGCATGCGCATCGCCGAGCAAATCAGTCCAGGCCTGGAACAGGCGGAGCAGCTCTATATTGCGCTGGTTCAAGAGGCGCGACCGGGGCGGAATCTGATGTAATCCCTCAACGTACAACCTGAGATGCTGGATACCGTCGGAATACTTATGCTCGGCAGAGGGCAGCATCCATTTGGTCGCGTCGTTGCGAAAATCGGTGTCGGCAATCACCAGGTTGTCATCATACTCATTCGACGAAATCTTGGTGAGGTGGTCCTTGAATACGCGCATGGTCTCGCGCACCGCCATGATGATGCCCAATTGGCGGTCCGCATTATTGTCCGCCATCACATGCGGACCCCATAGATAAAAATCGTTGGGACGCCATCCGAAGCCACCGTGCAGTTCGTTGTCCATGATGGCGGCGAGGGTCGAGGCGTAGATCTCGCCGGGCACGAACGGCTTGGCGACCGGATATGCCTGGTTGATGTTGTAGTGGAGGTGATCGTGGGCCTTTTGGCCGAAATGTAATGCCAGATTGATTGCCACGACGAGCACGACGATTGCGCCCATGCCGATTAGGATCCGCTTGTAAGTCATCGGATGATTTTGTCGCGCCGGCAGGCATCAGCAAATAGTCTGGGTGTGCCAAGAGCCAATCCAACCGCCTCTCGCCTCTGCTTCGGCGGTATGTTGCGCTGCCCCCCCGATTACGGACCGCTGTCAGGGACCGCGCATGCGACCGAAATTGACCCGCTGTGACGCTGCTATCGGACGATTGTTCTCGAAACGCGGTTTTTAGTCTAATGTCGCTTACGAGGCTGTTGGCCGGTGGCTGCATGGCGGGCGCCACAATCCTCTGTTTCGCGAGGTCTGAGATGAAAGTTAACTGGTTCCACCTGATGCCGTATCGCTTCTTGCCGGCAAATTTCGAGAACGATCACCACAGCGTCTGGGTGGATATTCCGACCGGCCTGTTCGACCCGTTGCGCGGCCATAACCTGTACAATGAATTTCTCGACGAAATCGAATTCGCCGACAAAATGGGATTCGATGGCGTCTGCGTCAACGAGCATCACGCCAACGCCTACGGCATGATGCCGTCGCCCAACCTGATGGCGGCGGCGATTGCGCGGCGAACCAGCAATGCCAACCTGATCGTACTGGGCAATAGCATCGCGATGTATAATCCCCCGCTGCGCGTGGCGGAAGAGTTCGCGATGCTCGATCTGATCTCAGGCGGCCGGCTGGTGGCTGGATTTCCGGTCGGCAGCAGTCCTGACGACAATTTTGCCTATGGCTTCGTTCCGGCAACTCTCAGCGAACGATACTACGAGGCACATGATTTCATAAAAAGGGCTTGGACCGAGCAAGAGCCGTTTGTCTTCAACGGGCGTTACAACAAGGTTCGCTATACCAACATGTTCATCCGGCCGCTGCAAAAACCTCATCCGCCGATTTGGATTCCCGGCGGTGGCTCAGTCGAGACCTGGGACTGGACGCTCGATCATGACTATGTATATTGCGCATTGTCGTATCTCGGTTACGAGTATGGCAAACGAGTCGGCTCGGGATATTGGGACCGTTGCACGGCGAAGGGAATGCAGTTGAACCCTTATCGGTTTGGTTATCTGCAATTGATCTGCGTGTCGGAGACTGATGCTCAAGCCGAAAAGGATTATGCCGAACATCTGGAATACTTCTACAACAAATGCGTACACATTGCCGAAGAATTTGCCGACGCTCCTGGCTATCGGACTGAGGCAACGATTAGGGCCGGCTTGAGAGGGCAAGGCGGCAACGCGGCGGCGATGTTCCGCAAGGGTCTCAAATGGAAGGATTTCGTCGATCGGGCCTATGTGATCGCCGGTTCGCCGGCGACCGTTCGCGATAAATTGAGCTGGGTGCTCAAGGATCTCAAGGTCGGCCAATTGATGGCCCTGCAGCAGATCGGCAGCATGCCCAAGCATCTGGCACTGAAGAACACTGAACTGTTTGCCACAGAAGTGATGCCCTCAATCAAAAAGATCTGGGCCGAAGAGTGGGAAGATCGGTGGTCACCCCGCCCGCTTACTGGCCAGCAGCGCGCAGTCGCAGGCCTGGCCGAGGCGCGCTAGCAGGCTGTTGAAAGGTCTTCACAGCCTGCCCCCCTTTGTGGTCTTCCACCGCAAAGCGGGAGAGAACTAAAGGAAGGAAGCCAGCTTTTATACAGGGTGTTGAGTCCGAACTCCCAGGAGATGGCGGTCGGTGCCGGTTTCTCAACACCCTGCTAGAAAGACGGGTACTGTTCTGATGAGTCAGCTAAGAACGATTTCTCTGCGCAGCGGCGATTTTGACGTCAAGTACTATCGAGAAGGGACCGGTGAGCATCTGCTGTTTTTGCACAGCGCTGGGGGCCTGCCGGCATTCACACCTGAACTGGAGGCGCTGAGTAAACGGTTCACCGTTACGGCGCCGTTGCTGCCCGGTTTCGGCTCTGGCGGCGAAGAACATCTGCATGAAGAGGTGCAAAAACTGGTGTTCTGGGGATGGGACTTGCTCGACGCGCTCGAAATCGAGCGTTCGCTCCTTGTCGGCCATTCGTTCGGTCGAATGCTGGCGGCAGAGATGGCCGCGACTGAGCCGCGGCGGGTAAAAAAATTAGTACTAGCGGCCCCCGCCGGCCTTTTTCTCGCAGAGCATCCGACCCTGGACTTTCTCGCGATGACACCGGACGCACTGGTCAAAGCTGCGTTTTATGATCCGCAATGCGAGGCCGCAAAGGCCCTGACCACACCGCCGGCCGATGCAGCAGCGGCCACCGAAGCTATCGTCGCGCGGGTTAGAGGGTTGGCCGCCGCTGGCCGTTTTTTGTGGCCCAACGGCGATCGTGGACTCAATGAACGTCTCTACCGGATCAAGGCCCCTACCTTGTTGCTATGGGGCGAATCCGACCGAATCATACCGCCGGTCTACGCTGATGCTTTCCGGCGACTTCTGGTTGGCGCTTGTTCGGTAAGGGTTCAGACGATCGCCACCGCCGGGCATGCACTATTCGCTGAACAGCGGCAAGCCGCAGTCGATGCAATCGTTGACTTCTGCACTGATTAACTGAAACGAGGGAAGCGCGTATTTCGCAGCCAAATCCGCAAGCGCGCGTTTATGGTTCACACGCTCCCAACATCTCACTTAGACATCGGCGTGAATCAAAATAGGTTTCGGCGAGTTCCCGCGCCGCGCGGCTATGGCGCTGATAATTTGCATCCACCTCCGCCACTGAGGCCGCGGCCTCGTCGAGGCCGCGGAAAGCCAGCAAGCCATTGCCAACAGCCAGCTTGGTGCTAAAGCCTGTATCCTCGGCGACAACCGGACGTCCGCTCGCAAGATAGGCGACGCTGCGGTCACTCAGCCATCCCGTGTTTAGTTGCAAAAAGATGGGTTTGGGACAAATGAACTCGGCCCGCGAATTTTGGATGAACTCGCAATAAGCGGCCGGCGTCGGCGCAACGTCGTGCGGGTCGACGACGTTCCAGCCATTACGGAGAAGCAACTCGCGGTCGCCGGTTGGATCAGCGTAGCCAATGTTCGCAGCGAGTTCGAATCGCCGCCTGGTTATCCGCGGCAGTGTCAAATAACGGAGATAAGCTTCGCGTTTGGACAGGCCGAGCACTCGATTCTGATAGTGCAGCTCTTGCCAATTCCATTGCGTGACCGAAGTGAATGGCGCCTGGGGTCCAGGGTCGGCAGCGACCTGCCAGGATGGCAGGTGAACGAACGGGCGGAAGGGACACCATTTTAGGCCCAGTGTCGGAATTTCGCAGCGCTCCTCGGCGACGTTGAGTCCAATGGTTAAATACGCATCATGATCGCCCAGGACGCACGCCCCAATTGCTACGCACACTTGGAGATGGCCGGGATCGACATCGATAAAGGCGCGGCGCCGAAACCGATGCAGGAACGGCTCCTCCAATGCGTACCAGAAGTTCCACAGGAGATCGGCGTCACGCGCGATAGCGGCCAACTCGGTTGCGCTGCGCCCGTGAAAGTTAGCCTCATCCATATGCCGCATTGGCGGATTCGGCGTTACCGCCACTGCCGCGTCGCGCTCGAGGCCGAATTCGGCCAGCCGCCCAAAGAACTTCCGCACCGCCTGCCCATCGGCTTCGGCGTTTTGGGTCGAAGGCATGACCTCCAGCCAGAATACTCGATGGCCGAGCTGCTTGAGTCCTAGCGGATACTGGAGAAACCAGGTCCAGAGCCCGCCACCTTGGAAGTAATTCGCCAGAGTAGCATTGGCAAGTACGACAAACATAATCGAGTATTAAGCGACGCTTGACAAAAAGTAGATCATGACGGGATGGTTTGAGAACGGTGCAAGCGGGCTTTTCAGACCATCGCTCGTTTACAACCCTTAATTGTATCACCTGATAGCAGAAGGAGCAATTAGATTTTGCCTATGGCGAAGGAGACGGCGTAGTCGCTTTGAGAATAAATAGCGGTCGGCGGCCGAAGCCCAAAGGACCGCAACCTGAGAACCCGCGCCAAATCACGGTGTTGCGCATTGCTGAAGTTGCGATGACGTAGGGCAAAGTACTTGGGCTTGTTATCAACGGGATTGGCGGCTCGTCGCGGGCGGCATCGATACCTTGGGCAGGGTAAACGTAAAGGTCACGGCCGTTGAGGGAATAGCCAGCATCTATTTGCTTGCGCGGGATTCCTTGCTGCATCAGCGCGCCGGTTTCCATCATTATTTTCTGCATAGTGCGATGATATGATACGAGACCGCCGATAGAGACCAACGCCAGTGCCGTGATCATCAGGCCCGCAATCGGGACGGCAACAGTCCGCCGTGGTAGCGGAGCAAGCGCCAGCGGCAGACACCCGGCAGGCACGAGCACGAGGTCATAGCGATCGGCAAAAAACCACAACAACGGCATCGCTAACCAGTAAATCGCACCTGCGAACAGCACCGCCAATACCACTCGATTGCCATTCTGCATCGCGTGGCACCAGGCGTTGCAGAGCCCGGCGCAACCGAGTGCACCAATCAGAAGCAGCATCCATGCTAACTTCGCTGAAACGTCGTGCTGCGGCGCTCCACTCAAAACCAAGGCGCCATAAGATCCACCGAAACAGCTGATCCGGGTCAGATTCCATACCGGTTCATGACCGAGCCGCAGTAAGGTGATCGAGCTCGCCAGAATAACCGCGGTGACGATCAAGCTCCGGCGCCACTGCCGGATCGCATGCAAGATAGCCAAAGGACTCAACACAAGCCCAAGGTAGATTGCAGGTTCGAGCAGCCCACCAGCTAAATATGATCGAATTGGTACCAGCGTAAAGTAAGTTCGCAGGCGATGGTCCTCATAATCGAACATCCACGGCTTCGGATTGAGTATGATGAACCAGGTCCAGAAAGCCGCGCACGCAATCAGCGCCGCCATCAGAGGAACCATAGTAACTATCTTCGACGACCGCTTTGCTCCGCGTTGATCATCGCCAGCAACGAGTAAAGCCGCCGTTTCACCTGCAATCGTAGCCGCGGCAAACGGACGTACCGCAAATCCGGCTGCCGCGCTGGCGCCGGCGAGCCAAAGCCATCCTCCCCGTAAGCCATCAATCGCATGAGCGAACGCGAGATACGAAGCGAGCAGCGCGACCAAAAATGGAACCTCCGTCATGAAGGAAAAACTCAAGAACAGATAGCATGGATTACCTATGAGAACCGCGGTCGCCGCCGCTGAGATCAAGGCGCCGGCTCCGCATTTGCGCGCCAGTGCATAAAACAGCACGCCCCCCACGATTCCGAGCAGCGCTGTCGAAATATCCAGTGATCGGGAGGTGTCTCCGAACACGCGGCTCCATCCAACACCATAGAAGACTTGAGCCACCGGCATTGCCCGAGTGAACCCCGGAAACTGGACCGTTCCGGTTCGGTTGAAGTGCCTAACGGCGTGTTCATAGATCCATGAATCACCCACCGGCGCTATGGTCAGCGGATGAATTGCGAAATATACGGCGCAGTACCAGATGGTTATTATGGCCGCCACGAAAAGGAATACATGGCTGCTGCGGATATGGCTGAATTCTGTCCTCATCTCTGCTAAATAGAGCTGCCGTACGGTTTGAAGATTTGGCCGGTTTCGGCCGGCCTGATCGGGTTAGGTCGCTTGAAAACCTTGAGTATATTTGCGCCGCCGTCTAATTTCGAATTGTAACAGCGGCTATCACGCGGGGACATCAAATTTATGGGTGGGAAGCGTACCGGGAAAATCGTGGTGATGCACTTGGCGGTGCGTTATCCGTTCGCGGGCGTAATGTGGCAAATGCTTCATCACTTGATTGGGTTCCGGCAGCTCGGGCTAGACGCGTATTATATTGAAGACAACGCTGGTATATGGGTCTATGACGCAGATGCCAATAGCGTGACCGGCGACCCGAGCCACAATGTACAATTGCTCGCCAGTGCGCTCGACGCCTACGGTTTCAAGGAGCACTGGGCCTTTTTCTTTGACCAGCCGCGCCAACAGCACTACGGGATGGAGCCACGGCAGGCGCTAGAATTGCTCAGTGACGCTGATGCAGTAATCAATCTCTGTGCGGCAATGACGCCGCGCGACGAGGTTCTGCGTAATCGTTGCCTAATCTATCTCGAAACTGATCCGAGTGACAATGCAGTCCGCGCAGCCGATTTTATGGCCGCTCATAAGCTGCATTTTACCTATGGCTATAATATAGGCGGGTCTGACTGTATATTACCAACCGGCAGCATTCACTGGCACCGTACGCGTCCGCCGGTCCTGCTCGACCAGTGGCATCCAGGGACGGGGCCTGCCGATCCAACCACTTTTACTACGGTGGGAACGTGGCAAAACAAAGGCCATGATATCCAGCTTGGCGGCGAGACGTATCAGTGGTCGAAACACCTCAATTTTCGCAAGCTGTTCGAAGTACCGCGCCGCACAGGGCAGCCGATGGAGCTAGCGACTGACCTGAATTCCGGACCTGATTACGAACGGGCAGTGGCCGGCGGATTTAAAGTCGTGCCGGCCCTTCCGATGTCGCTGAATCCCGAGAGCTATCGGCAATATATATCTTCTTCTCGTGGAGAATTCACCGCGGCAAAGGATTTGTATGTGCGTACCCGTTCGGGATGGTTCAGTGACCGCTCAGCCTGCTATCTGGCGGCTGGACGGCCGGTTATCACTCAGCGAACAGGTTTCGAAAAATTTATTCCGACCGGAGTTGGATTGCTGGGCTTCGACGACGCGGACGAAGCAGTGAAAGCGGTTCATGCGGTGAATGCCGATTATGCCAACCACGCGAGAGCCGCGCGCGAGCTTGCTTGTGAGTATTTCGACGCGCTGAAGCTGCTCGACGAAATCGCGCAAACCGCCGGCCTGTAATCGCCTGACTTAAGCATCGCCGTCTTAGACGATTCTGAACCTGCCCCCGGCCGCTCTCCCTTCAGGAGACTGTCGATTTTCTCTTCTGAAAAGTGCTTCCCCCGTGTCATCCCGAGGAGTTCGCATTTTTTCGCGGGCGGAGTCGAGGGATCAACACAGTGGGCCGAAGCCCTGAGCGAAGCCGAAGGGGATTTCTTTTTTCTCGCACGTTCTCAGGTATATCGCTTCGCGTTGATCCCTCCGCACGTTCACTTCGGCTTGGCCTCGCTTGGTCGAATGACAAACAAGCACCTGTGAGAAAGTCGACGCTCCCTTCAGGAGGAGATGGGAGCAGATGAGATTCGCCTATGATGTGACTTTTTGGCACTTGAAACGAAGGACTCTCCTTCTTTTTTCCGTTTGACTCAAATACGAAAAAATAGCGAAAATAGACCGTATGGCGGTCATGGGAAAAATCGTCTGGGGCGATTCAGATTATTGGCCTGCCTCTCCGAAGGCATTCGCAACCTCTTCGCCGGCCGTTCGCACTGCCGATAAAGTTGCCGAACTGCTTGAATTTACAAGTGTTTTCCGTGGACGCGAATTGACGCGCAAGAATCATCGAATCCCTTGCGGCCTCCATTCCGTCGATAACCTGATTGAAGGCGGTATTGCCAGGGGCAGAATAAGTGAAATAATTGCAGAACTTGGCACAGGTAAAACCTCCCTTGCCGCCGCCTTTGCTTCCAATGTAACCCGGCGTGAGGCCGCCGCATGGATCGATGCTTCTGACGATTTCGATCCCGTCAGCATCGCCGCGGCAGGCGTCGAGTTGACACGATTACTATGGGTTTCGAGCCACCGAGCAGCTAAAGGAGCGCAGGCAGGGACGCCTGCGCTACGGACGGGGACGCCTGCGCCACATACCGCACGAGTTCCCGTGGTAGCCGCCAGTCTTAAGGCCGCCGAATGGATTCTCGCGGCCGGTGGTTTCGGTTTAGTGATACTCGACTTTGGCACCCATGCGTCTCAATTGCCCCAGAGCGCTGCACTTAGGCTGGCGCGTGCCGCAGAACGGAGCGGGGCGGGTGTTCTGGTGCTTGCGCCGCGCCGGATATGCGGGACCTTCGCCGCGCTAAGTCTCACACTTCGGCGTGAGCGGGCATGCTTCAGTCGCTTATGGCCAGGGGCGCCATTTTTGTTCGATGGCCTGCGGCTGGAGGCATGCGTGTCGCGCAACAAACTGGGTGGATCGGGTCAAACCGCCAAATGGGAAACCATAATTGAAGGGCTAGGCGGAGCGCAGCGCAGCCGAGCTAAGGAGTCCGCGACGTGCGTATTTCATGAGGACCCTCTCTCGGCATCGAAGGATGGCGCCGGTCCCCCGCAGGGGGAGACGCAGGATATGCACTATCACGAACTAGCGCCAAACTCAGGGAATGCAGCTCCCGGACAGCGAGCACATCATAGCTAGCTCTACGGTGCTTAAGTGATGTATCGCGGGAGACTCATTCCCGGGGACGATATTGGCGTTTCCATTTCATATAATTCTGGTCATTCGTCGCTGGTGACCGATAAGCCGGCAAGCCTATCCCATTGCACCAAAAGAATCGCGTGCGTGCTGGTGGCTGATTTTGCCGTTGCGGCAATTACACGGGCTAACCCCGAGTTGCGTGATCGCCCCTTCGCACTCATCAGAATGCCAACCACTCGCTATACGCACCTCCAAACTGCGCTGTGTGCCGATCGGGCCGACTCGTTTCCCTGCGACTCTGCTCAGGGCTTCGGCCAGCTTCGCCCCGCCTCGGCCCACCGGCTCCGCTCCGCTCCGGCTGGCACGCCCATGAGCAATGCCAGCGGCCTCGTCCGTAAATCTGCCACATATCAGCCGCATAGCGAACTTAGCCTTGTCTCGCCCAGTGCTCGCGTCGCTGGCTTGCGGCCCGCGATGACAGTTGCGCAAGCGCGAGCGCTGATTCCCGATTTGATCGTAACGCGTCCGTCTCCCGCCGCTGAACGTTCAGCCGCCGATGCGCTGCTCGATGTGGCCGAGTCGATGTCGCCGGTGGCCGAAGAAGGCCCGCCCGGATGTGTCTGGCTCGACCTTACCGGGGTGGAGCGCCTGTATCGTTATTCGGTGGGCGCCGAGGGATCTGCCGATGACGTAGAAAACTCGATCGCCGAGGAACTAATCCGGCGCGCGCGCCGGATTGGACTCGAAGCGGCTGCCGGAATTGGCTCGAACAAGGAAATTGCTCATCTGGCGGCGCGATGTGGCGGGGCCAGGGTAATCGCCACGGGAATGGAACGGGAGTTTCTCGATTGGCTGCCCCTGGACCTGCTCCAACTTGATCCGAACGGAAATGGAGATGAGGTCGAGCTGATGCTGAAGCGGCTTGGTATCCGCCGCCTCGGCGATATCGCACGGCTGGATAGTCGCGCGCTCGGCAGCCGCCTCGGACGTCACGGTGTTCAATTGGCACGGTTGGCGCGCGGCGAAGGTTCCGCCACGATCATCGCACGGCCCCGTGCCGAGACTTTCGCTGAGGCGGCTGAATTCGAGTATGGCATCGAAAATCTTGAGCCGCTGGGATTTGTGTTGCACGCGATGCTCAAGCAGTTGACCGCGCGGCTGCAAATGCGCGGTTTGGCCGCCGGCGATCTAATGCTATCGCTGGGACTCGCCGACCGCAGACACGACAGTCGCCATGTTCCGGTTGCCGCGGCCACTACCGAAGCGCGTTCATTGCTGACACTGCTTAAATTGCACCTGGAAAAATCACCGCCGCCCGCCGCGGTCGAGGCAGTTCGCTTAACGGTGGAAGCCCGCGCGCGACGTCCGGCGCAGAATGATCTGTTTCTGCCTGCTGCTCCGGCGCCGGATCGGCTCGAAGCGGCAATTGCGCGAATTGCCGCATTATGCGGGCCCGAGCGGGTCGGCACACTCGTGCCGGCCGATTCCTACCGGCCCGAAGCGGTACGCCTCACTAAGTTCGCGCCGCCACCTCCGGAATCCGCGCAACGGCGTTTGTCTCAGCATGCACGAACGCCGGAACCAATATCCTCTGATAGTACTCCAATAGTGCTGCGGGTGATTCGTCCGGCGGAGGAAGTTGAAGTGATGTGGACACGCAATTCGCCGGACTTTGTGCGGGGGAACAATATCTGCGCCCGTGTGGTTTCCTCGGCGGGACCCTGGCGCCGGCAAGGCGAATGGTGGGCGGCGACGCAATCTTCAGAGGATTCGGCCTACTACACTTTGCCGAATAATTCGCCCTCCGCTTACAACCGCGATTATTACGAACTCGCACTCGCCGATGGTGCGGTCTATCGAATCTACTGCGATTTATCCACCGGCAAATGGTTCGCTGACGGGATCTACGACTGAACGATCGCTCTGACCGAGCTAAACAGGGGATAATCGCGTTAAACCTTATCAGCCGGATCGTTGACCCGCATTTGAAGAGCGCATCGAACACTAGTCGCGCTGTGATTTCGCACCCATGGTCCTTCGTTATCTGAGCCACGAGCGCACGAAGGCCGGTGCGTAAATCGCCCTGAACAACTCGCGATGGATCGAAGCGGGCGACTTCAAGCGCGCGAAGGAACTCCATCGATTTACTTTATGGGGCTAGGATGGCCTAAGACTGCCATCCTAAAGAGGCAGGGGAGCACTTGGTTTCCATCGCACCGCGGTCTGATCATTAATAAAAAGAAACGGGGGAACCCTGAGCGGAGGGCTCCAACATGACAACCCAATATCTGCAACACGTCCTGCAAGACCTCGTAAGCAAAATTGCTCTCTCTCCATGGGTTGTCGGCCCAGCCATCGCTTTGCTGTGGCTCGCCATTCTCCTACCAGCGAAGAAGATGCTACTCGCCAGAAGTCATCGTTATCTTGCCGGACGAACCCACTGGGCCTGGGCAGAGTCGCTGATCGACGCGCTTGGGCCGACTGTGACCATAATTGTAATCGGAGGCGCGTTCGCGCTGCTGGCCTGGATTCTGCCACTTAACTCGCATACTGAGCACGCTTTATACGTGATGCTGGTCGGTGCGGTGGTGTTGGCGATGATGGTCTTTGCCGACCGCATTTGCCGCGGTCTGCTAGTGCGGATGGCCTCGCGCACGGCGGCACTGCAGGGAGAACTGGGCCTGATTCGGGGAGCAACACGTGGGGTCGTGATAGGGCTGGCGATAATGGTGTTCCTCGACAGCGTCGGCATCTCGATAACACCGCTCATTGCTTCTCTCGGCATCGGCACCGCCGCCGTTGCTCTGGCACTACAAGATACCCTGGCCAATCTCTTTGCCGGCATCTACATGCTTGCCGAAAAGCCGATCGAGGCGGGCCATTTTATCCAACTCGAGAGCAGCGAGCAGGGCCACGTTGAGCATGTCGGTTGGCGTAGTACGCAGATCCGCATGCTCGGCGACACGGTTGTGGTGGTGCCCAACTCGAAGCTGGCCGGCAGTGTAATTACAAATTTTAGTCTGCCCAGGAACGAACTCGGCATCACGGTCGAGGTCGGCGTAGATTACGGCAGCGACCTTGAGAAGGTCGAGGCGATCACGCTCGAGGTGGCACGCGAGGTGATGAATCGGGTACCCGGGGCAGCTCCCGAGTTTGAAGCGCACGTGCGCTTTCACACCTTCGCCGATTCGAGCGTCAATTTCAAAATATGGCTGGGAGCGAGAAACTATGTGGCTGGCCTAAAGCTGAAGCACGAATTTATGAAGTGCCTTCACTCCCGCTACAACCAGGAAGGGATTGTGATCCCGTCGCCGATTAGGACGATCGATATGCCGGATAAACTCCTTCTCAAATTGCGCGAACATTTCCGCGAAGAGGTTGCTGTTTCGAACAACAGCTCTGATGGATGGCGACCGGCCGAGCGCCTTAAAGACCGAGGGAAGTGACTTTCAGGTTATCCCACTGAAGCACTGAGTCAGCCCTCCGCACGTGGCTTAGAATTGGCCGATAGTCGCAGATGCGCGACTTCATTGATTATTTGAGAATTTCTTCGGTCGCGAGATTCTCAACCTTCCGCTCTCTAAAGTAAGGTTCTCCGGAATTGATCCGATAAAGCAGATTATGTCCCGTAAACCCCAGTCAGCGGCAGGGCGCGAAGTTTACAACCGCCTCCGGAAACCGGCTCACATGCAAGATGCGTAACACATATACGAAGCTGTTCGCTGCCATCGCAGGCCTGATTGTTCTTAACCGTCCGGTGGCCGCTTTCGACACCTTCTGGCATGCCGAAGCCACTCAGAAAGTCGGGGAAGAATACGGTTTCACCAGGGATGCTACCGGCATTATGAAGCTCGGCAACTTCTCGCCCGACTTATTTGGTCCAGTTCAAGACTACGCGGCCGAGCATCTCGATCCCGGCGAGCGCCAGTCATTGCAGACGTTCGGAATCAAAAATGCCGAAGCTCGCGCCGCTGCCGTTTTTCTTCACTTCGACAATCTCAAAGGCAAGCTCGACCGCAATTCGAAATTTGATTACATCTTCAATCAGCTACTGGCGAACACGCGAAAGACGCTTGCCGACTACAACGACAGACGCGATCTGGACCAATCAACCCCCAAAACCCTGATATTGGTAATACTTGGAGCATCGCTTCACACGGTTCAAGACTTCTACAGCCATTCTGATTGGATCCATAACGACTTCGACAGTACACCTGTGAAGATGATTCGATCCGGTCCGGCGCCGCCGCGCGCACCGACCTGGTTCGAGGTTCGCGACCGTCTGGGGAATCCTGACAGTTGGCCTTTTGTTGTGAAGTCCGGCCTCTATCCGTCGGTCGCCGGGCGGCAGGACACGCATACTCACATGAATCACGATAACTCTCGCCTGATCTACCGAGAGGTTGAAACTCCTGGGCAACCCCTGCTCTCTCAGGCGCAGTATCATGATGCCGGGCCGGTGCCGGCACGGCCAGGCGACGAATCGTCGATTTTCCGCCACCAGCAGCTTGCAGTGAACACCGCCATTGCCGCGAGCATCGAATGGGTCGGGCTTGTCGAGCAAAATGCCGCCGCAAAAACCGCGGTCGAATCTGCAAAAACATGGAAGCTGCAGGATCCGGAGCTCGAACAAGAACTGCAGGTGGGATTGGCCCTTGAGTTATCGCTGTCCTGTGCCGCCGGCCGATGGGACGGCGAAGATCCACCGGCCGAGCGGGGCGTGCTCTGCAAGGTCATGAATGAAAAGATCAACTCCTTTCTTGCAGGCACGAACCCATTAGCCAGTGGGCCCACGTCAGGATGGCAATCGCAGCTCGAAGGTCTGGCAGGAGGAATTGGCGCCACGCTCGTATTTCCGTCGGCACTGCAGTACGGTGGGAAATTCTGGGACATTCACAGCCGCTATCAACTCTTAGACCGGCTGACGAATGGATTCGGCTCGGCGACTGGAGACTATAGCTTCGCACAAGACAGATAACGGCCTAAGTGTGAGGTGGGCCAACCTAAGATGTGCGCCGCTTGGAAGCCGCGGATCCGCGCAATCTTTTCTGATACTCTTTCTGATACTCTTTCTGATACTCTTCCAGATGCTCTTGCCCGACCATCCCTAGACTCGCATCTCCACCGCTTCCTCCGCCAGAGCAGCTTCCCCGACGTTCACGCGGCTGAAGAGGGAATTCGTCGCCCTATTCGATACGCCCGTGTTCTCTCCTGGTCAGACCGCACAGAAATTTCCAGCGCGGCCAAGCGGCTTTTGCATCAAAACATGTGTCATTGGTATCGAGTGGAATTTACAAACTGATTCTGTTTCGCGCAATACGTTGAGGTCGTCAGTTACGTTACATATGAAGAGATAAAGACGGCGCGGAGCGCATTCGTGCTTATATTTCAAGTAGTGGTTAAGAAGGCGCTCATAACAAGCTCAATGACCAGTGGGGCAGCGCCGCAACCGAGCGAAGAAATATTCTGGCGTGGGCCGGAAGGAGATCTCATATGGAACTCAGGTTTGAAAACGGATGGACCGGCGGAGGCTGGGTGTTGGACCCCCGCACGCCAGGTTGGTTCAGGAATTTCGATACTACGGCCAGACACATGGTGCCGCCAGTCGACGTGATTGAGGACAACGACGCATACCATTTCTACTTCGAGATGCCTGGACTCACGAGCCAGTCGATCGACGCGCGCTTTGAGGACGGTCAGCTACTGGTCGATGCAGAACGCACGCGACCGGAATGGCCACGGGAGACAAGGGTTCGTGTCGCGGAACGCGGCTACGGAAAGATTCATCGGGCGTTCGAACTGCCCAACGACGCTAGCCACGACAGGATCGAGGCCAGCTACAAGGACGGCGTGCTTGAAGTGACGGTCGAGAAGAAGCCGGAGTCCAAATCGGCGAAAATCCTAATCAACTGAGCTAAGCCGGGAGACGCGTCCAGGCGAGGAGCGCAACGCGCGGCCCGGCCAACGGGATTGAGCATATGACTTTGAATGACGAGTTGCAGACGCGCAAGCAAGTAGAAGAAATCCAAAAGTCAAGTCGGACTGATTTGACTTTCGCCTATGCTCACCATCAAGTCGCTGACGCTAAAGACGCCGTCACCTTCGGCGCGTCTCGAGTTCAGGATCGTTTGACAAAATGGGCTGCTCTAATCCCGGTCAAACGAGAGGACATGCCCAACGACAAACTATGGGCTGATCTCGTAGCCATCAAGAACCGAATGGTATTTTACAATCCCGCAGGAACAAAGCCTAATAAGATGAAGGCGTCGCTATCTTTGATGCGCACTGATCATGCGGGCGCTTTGAAAGAGATGATTTGTCGGCTTGACGCCGAGGTCCGCGCGACGGCCTGAAAGGCCGCGTCGACGTGTGGCCTAGGGCCGTTCTCAATCCAGAAATTTTGAAAACCGGGGCACGGAGGTTACTGTTGTCATGAAAATCAGACCGTTGGGAGATCGCATACTAGTGATGCGCATCAAGGAAGAGGACAAGACCAAAGGCGGCATTATCATCCCTGATACCGCCAAAGAAAAACCGCAAGAGGGCAAGATTGTGGCGGTTGGCAAGGGGAAGATGACCGAGAGTGGCAAACTGGTGGCTCCCGACGTGAATCCTGGCGACAGGATTCTCTTCGGTAAGTATTCAGGCAGCGAGGTCACGCTCGAGGGTGAAGAGCATCTAATCCTGCGCGAAGACGACATCTTAGGCGTGTTCGAAGGGTAACGGGCGCAGCTCCCGATAGTTACGAAACATCTTCAGTGAACTCAGAGAGGCAAATATCGTTATGTCCGCCAAGATGGTCCGTTTTTCCCAGGAAGCGCGCGAGAGAATTCTACGGGGGGTCAATGTCCTGGCCGACGCGGTCACGGTGACCTTGGGGCCTAAGGGCCGCAACGTCGTTCTGGAGAAGAGCTTCGGCGCTCCCACAGTAACCAAGGACGGTGTCACTGTCGCCAAGGAGATCGAACTAGAAGACAAGTTCGAGAACATGGGCGCGCAGATGGTCAAGGAGGTCGCCTCGAAGACCTCCGACGTCGCCGGTGATGGCACCACCACCGCGACCGTACTTGCCCGTTCGGTCTTTACCGAGGGTATTAAGATGGTCGCCGCCGGCCATGATCCGATGTCGCTCAAGCGCGGAATAGATCGCGCGGTTGCGGCGGTTACGGGTGAGCTGAAGAACCTCTCCAAGCCGACCAAAGATCGCCGTGAGATCGCACAGGTGGGCACGATTTCGGCCAATAACGACTCGACTATCGGCGACATCATCGCCGAAGCGATGGAGAAGGTCGGCAAGGAGGGCGTGATCACGGTCGAGGAAGCCAAGGGGCTGGAGACCACGCTTGAGGTGGTTGAAGGCATGCAGTTTGACCGCGGCTACCTTTCGCCATATTTCGTAACCGACCCAGAGCGGATGGAGACGAAGCTCGAAGACGCCTATGTGCTGATCCACGAGAAGAAAATCTCTTCGATGAAGGACCTGCTGCCCATCCTCGAATCGATTGCGAAAACCGGCAAACCATTCCTGCTCGTGTCCGAGGATGTGGACGGCGAGGCGTTGGCCACACTGGTGGTCAACAAGCTCCGCGGCACGCTCTCATGTGTCGCGGTGAAGGCCCCTGGCTTCGGCGACCGCCGCAAGGCAATGCTCGAAGATATCGCGATTCTGACCGGCGGCAAAGTCATCGTGGAGGAACTCGGCATCAAACTTGAGAACGTGACTTTGCAGGATCTCGGCCGGGCCAAGCGGATCGTGGTCGACAAGGACAATACCACGCTTATCGACGGTGCCGGCAAGAAGCCGGACATCGAAGCCCGCATCAAGCAAATTCGCGCGCAGATCGAGGAAACCACCTCCGACTATGATCGCGAGAAGCTGCAGGAACGCCTCGCGAAACTGG
>Ga0073928_10003800_pt1 | contig 23241 bp, 20 predicted proteins | sample PaiPotPPA55metaG_FD_76969 | JGI IMG/M metagenome (GOLD analysis project Ga0073928, IMG submission 76969) | Iron sulfur acid spring bacterial and archeal communities from Banff, Canada, to study Microbial Dark Matter (Phase II) - Paint Pots PPA... ...
GATCGAAGAGGCCTGCGTGGCTTGCCTCCCGGCCAGTCACAGGCTCGCAAGCGCCGAATCCGTCAGCATTTATGATTTGCTGGACGATCCTATTGTTGCTGCGCCTGGCAGCGGCGTATGGCGAAATTATTGGACGGGAGATGAGTATCGCGGGGGACGCGCTGCCCCTGTTGTCCATGAAGCAGCGACCGTGGAAAGCGAGTTGCAGACCGTCGCTTCGGGCCGGGGCATTAGCATCACGGCTTATTCCACTGCTCAATTCTATGCTCGACCAGGCGTAGCTTTCCCGGTTATCAGAGACATGCCGCCATGTACGGTTGCGGTAGCGGTGTCACGTGAACCTACGGTGGCTGCGGCCAACTTTGTGCGAATCGCGATCGAGGTTGCGGCGAAATTGCGTAGCCGGAGTAGTCGGGCGACGTGAGTGTCTGGAAAACTTGCCAGCGGACCTCAGCGACTAGAGGACGTTGAGGTGGCCCGCTTGGATTCCCCGAAAATTTCGCTCAAGGCTTCGCATTGCGTGCTGTTACGTTCCGGGACTTTCCGCGGTTCGGCGATGTTTAGGTGATCGCTTTTATCAGTCCGCTTCGTTTACGGGTTCGTAGAGATTGATGAAAATATGATTGTTCATGGGGAACGGGATTTCGTCGTCGTTTGTCACGATCCAGTCACCCAGCACCACTGTCCGCCATCCTTCCGGCGTCGAAACACGCCACTGTCCGTCGTGCATTTCGACCGCGGGATGGTCACCTGGCTTGAACCACTGGATTGCATCGACGAGACTATTTCGTTTTCTAAATTTCATTTTTTGATCCATCCTGGGATCTTATCGCGGTAAGGCAGTTGAGTCGTACAAAGTCAAAGAGCAACAGAACAACGGTAGGTATGACGGAGTGGTACCTAGCTATCCATGCGGTGGCACCACCGGCAAATCGATGCTCACGCATAGACCGCCGCCTGGATGATTGTGAAGATGGCAACGCCCCCCTCGCTCGTGGACGAGGCGCGCTACGATTGCCAGCCCCAGACGGCGGTGCCTATTGCTGGCATCTGCATCACCGCGCCGCACGAAAGGCTTGCTGACGGCAGCCATCTGGTCCTCCGGGATGCCTGCACCGTGATCGCGAACGCTGATGATCCAGTACTTTTCGTCGCGTGAGGTCGCTATCACAACAGGGGGCGCGCCGTGTTCGAGTGCGTTGCCGACCAAATTCGCTAACAGCCGGTCGAGCACTGTGCGCTGAAGTGTGAACAGCGGACCGGCCTTTGGATCAAGACTGATCAAGGGTGCCTCGGTGCTGTCGGTGATCGAAAGCTGTTCACGCAGAAACGTGTCTACGCTGACTGAGGATCCGGCATTCGCGAATGGCATGATTGAGTTTCTAAGCTTCCAACTTCATGGCTATGGAGATCGCTGACGGACTTCGGTCAGCGCTGCAGTTTTCCTTGGTTCCAACGCAAGCAAGAGCAGTCAATTGTCTTCGGTCCCGGCGAATAGCCCCCATCTTATTCATGCAGTCATCATATTTAATTCGCAATACGAATTTTTCTGGAAAACTGTGTCCATATGAGAGTATTTTCTTTTCTAGATCTTCTGCCGGGTCGCGCCGGCCGCGCTCGCCAGCTCTTCTTGCTGCAACTGGTCACGTACAATTTCAGGTTTATTTTATAAAAAATCGTTTACCGAATCGACGATCGAGCTGGCGAAACTCCTGCCGAGCCACGCATTATTCAGGACGATTTTGAGCGCGGTCGCTTGCTCCTTCGACAGTCTCGCGGCACCGTCGTGAATGTCGACGACGCTGTTGGCGTTGGCGTCATCCTCGTTGGCAGGCACCTCGGTTCTAGCGATCACGATCACATCCATCAACTGTGGATGCTGGCGGTCGAACCCGACTTTGAACGCATCAGGCGCTATCAGTTCTAGTGCGTACAGCAACTCTGATCCGGTTAAGCGCAGTTGCACAGGAAATGGACTTTGCGGCTTGCTCATAGCTTGGGCTCTGAAGATCACGGACTGACTCGCAGCGAACGAATTTCTTTCGCCGCCGAACGCTCTCGACACGCCAGGCCGCTCATGGACTTCGAGTGCCTTAAATGGTTTGTTGATTCAAGCGTGCGACCGCCGTTCCTCAATGCCGCGACGATAAAACGCCACGGTCTGGTCGGCCATCTGGTCGATAGTGAAGCGAAAGTCCGTCAGATGACGCCCGGCGCGGCCAAGTCGCGCGCGCAACCCGGCATCGTCGGTCAGACGCCTTATGGCGTTTCGCAACGAGCAGGGATCGTGAGCCGGAACCAATAGCCCGTTCACCCCGTCCGTTATCAGTTCCGGCACGCCATCAACGTCAGTTCCGATGACCTGCAGCCCGCAAGCCATCGCCTCGATAAACGATTGCCCCAGGGCCTCCTGGTGAGTAGGCAGCACGAAAAAATCGCAACCGCGCAGCACGTTCGTGATATCGGTCCGAAAGCCCAACAAGTGGATTCGATCGGCAAGCTCATAACTCGCGACCAGGTCATGGATTTTCTGAAACCACGGTCCGTCGCCAGCCATGACTACATGCAGGTTGGAACGCGCTGCCAGCATCGGCCTGACAGCTTCGATCAGATCTTCGTGGCCCTTCTTGTCGCGCATGATAGCGACCATCGCGACGACGATCGCCCGCGAGTCGATTCCCAATTCGGCGCGCAGGTCAGACGGGTGGTGACACTCGGGCCTGGGCACGCCATCGTAGATGGTCTCGATTCGTTCTTCAGCTACGCCCATCGAAATCAGATACCGCCGCACGTACTGGCTTACCGCTATCACCCGGTGAGGGATCATTGTGTAGGTGGCGAGCGAGCTGACCGGTAACGCCAGGTGGCGTGTACGAACAACCAGGGGCACACGGGCGAGGCGCGCCGCAGTGCCGGCCAAGATGCTGTCATGACCGCTGTGCGTATTCAGGACATCGAATTTTCGTTGCTGCAACAGCGCTTTGATCTTGATCATCGAACGGACGTCGACGCCGCCTCGCATGCGCGCGTGATGCACAGCGAACCCCTCATCAGTGGCCCGTGCGCCCAGGCGGGCGTTGCCGGGGCAGACGAGTTCAACAATATGACCGCGAGAGCGCAACTCGACCATCTCTTTGAGAGTGCGATGTTCCTGCCCTCCCCAGCCGGTAGACGACTCACTATGCAGGATTCTTAGAGGTTTCATCTGGGTTGGGAGTGGTGAGCGCCACGCCATTCAAGGGCGGCATGCCACAAGCATTTCTGTGACGTTGAGGTGACCAAATGCTACTGATTGACCCGCTACCGCGGTGTACAGATAAGTTGCGAAATGTCGAGTATTGTCGTGAAGACCGAGTCACGCGGTACACGGCGACACGAACGGAATCCTGCGGCCCCGCAACGGATGCGGCAATGCTGACTCGCCAGCCCGATCACCTGAAATCACGCCGTCACAAAACTCGACACTTCTCAGCGCAAAGGGCACAGTTCGGCGCGATTGCCGCCGGCTACTCCCACTCGAATGCGGTTCTTGCGCGTGATTTCGCGGTCAGGTGGTCGAGCCCGAATCGGGATCGAGCAGGAACCGTCACCAGTCACTTCGGAGTATTGCCCTCAAATCCTATGACCCGGCGTTGCATCGAGGCGCCAAGGCGACCGCGCGCATGCCGCGCTCCGAAGCGGCTTGAATTGTCTTTGATACTAATGCTTCAGAGGCGGTCGATAGAAGCTTCGATTTTTTTCTGCGCTCAAGTGAATGACTCAAGCTTTGGCGGCTAATTTAAATGCGGCCACGGCTTCGCCAAAGCAATTCAAAATTTTGAAATGCCAATTCCGCCTCCTATGCTTTACCGTCGCGACATCGCTGATATCGGTTCTCCCCGGTGTCGCCCACACGGCCGATGGTCTGCCAAGGGCATTCAATCGCCAATAAGGCAGCTCCAGAACCTTTGACGAACGTGAGTCGCGTTGGATGGCTCATTTGTGGCGACTTGTACAGCTTCGATATGCGGGCGCGTCGCAATTCACCAGAAGGGTGAATTCGAGCAGAGAGGTGGATTCGAGGTAGCTCAGCGCAAAAAGGTGTCCGTGCCGGGCTTGCGCGCCGGTCGAAAGGGCACTTGACCGGCTGCAAATACACTAACGCCTTTGCGCTTCGACGATACAGGCCTTACTGTAGGCCTTACTGCACCACGAGGCATTGGTCCACTACCTGCCGAATGCAGGTAATGGCTCGATCCACGTCCTGCTCCGTGGTAAAGCGCCCGAGGCTTACGCGTATTGTCCGGGCCGCGGCATGCTCATCAAGTCCAATCGCACTCAATACATGCGACACCGCGCTGGAGGCCGAACTGCAAGCCGACGTGGAAGAGATGGCGAGATCCGCAGCAAGCATGAAGGGGAAAAAACCCGCGCGGTCAATCCGCAAGCTAAGCGTGTGCGGAATGTGTAAACCGTCGCGCACATTTTTCTCGACACCGTCGATCGACAGGACACCATCGAGCAGCCGTTTGCTGAGCGCGGTGACTCTCGCTGTGTCAGCCTCCATTTCAGCCATGGCGATTGCACAGGCCGTGCCCATGCCCACGATTTGATGGGTAGCAAGGGTCCCTGAGCGCAAACCGCCCTCATGCCCTCCCCCGTGCATCTGCGGTGCAAGCCGGTTAGCCGCTTTACGAGCGACGTACAGTGCTCCGATTCCCTTCGGCCCGTAGACCTTGTGGGCAGACATCGACATGAAATCGATACCCAACGCCTTGACGTCGATTGGCGTCTTGCCGAGCGCTTGAGCCGCGTCCACATGCAACAGCGCACCCGCGGCATGAACGATGGGCGCGATCGCCGCGATGTCGGTGACCGTTCCGATTTCGTTGTTGACCAGCATGAGCGAGACCATGCCCGTGTCTGGCGTTAAAGCCGCGCTGACCGCAGCGGCAGTGATGGCGCCGTTTTGATCGGGCTCTACATAAGTCACCGACAATCCACGCCGTTCGAGGCTGGCGGCCGTGTCCAGGATGGCCTTGTGTTCGATCCCGCTAGTGACAATATGCGGCAACGCTCCGCTTGCTTCGGCGAATCCCTTCAGCGCGAGGTTGTTCGACTCCGTTGCCCCGGAAGTCCATATGATCTCGTCCGCGCGCGCGCCGATCAGCGTTGCAACTTGCTCACGCGCTTTTTCGACCAGACCCCGTGCCCGGATACCTGCCGCGTGCGAGTTGGATGCCGGATTGCCGAACACCCCGTCTATTCCCAGGCAGTTGACCATTGAAGTGATGACACGCGGATCCGCAGGAGTGGTGGCCGCGTAATCGAAGTAATGTAGGTCAGCGCTCATCGTTATTTAAGTATTGGTGGAGCGCTAATTTTAAGGTGACGACATGGAAATAATTTCCCAAATATTTCAATGATTTCGCGGACCGGTAGAACCAGATCAAAGAAATAGCCGATACCCTAGATTTTTATTCTATGCCGTGTGCGAGTCGCGCACGGCCTTCAGCCTAGAGGTCCAGCACCAGTTCCCGGCTTGACGCTCGCGATACACAAGCAGTCAGGTACTCCTGCTTCTCGTCGTCGCCGAGAATGCAGTCGTTGTGTTCGACTTCACCCGATAAATACCGCACCTTGCAAGTGCCGCACAATCCGGCGCGGCACGACGTTTCAATCTCCACGCCGGCCTCCTCCAACGCGTCGGCGATGCTCTGGTCGCCTGACACCGGTATCTGCTGCCCGGTGCTGGCAATCTTCACGATGAACTCGCCCACAGCCGCCGCGACTGTTTCGCTCACTGCCCGTTCCGGCGCCTTGAAATGTTCAAAGTGAACCGTGCCGGCCGTCCAGTGCTCAGTCGCCGCAGCGCACGCTTTCATGAACCCGCCGGGACCGCAATAATAGACATGCACACCGGGCGCGGCCTCGCTTAACAAGCGCTTTAAATCCAGCCCCTTCGAAGGATCGCCGTTGTCAAAGTGAAATTGCAGCTTGCCGCTGGCATGCATTGGCGCAAGCTCCGCCGCGAAGGCCGTGCAGCTTTCATCCTTGGCGCAGTAGTGCATCTCATACTCGACGCCTATTTCTTCAAGCCGGTGGGCCATCGATTTCAGCGGCGTCACGCCGATACCGCCGGCCAATAGAATCACTTTGCCGGCATTGGCTACGAGTTCGAAGTTATTGCGTGGACGACTGATGCGCACCTTGTCCTGCACTCGCAATCTGTCGTGCAGCGCTTTCGAGCCGCCCCTGCCCGTTTCGTCACGCAGTACCGCGATCACAAAGCGATGCCGTTCATTCGGCGAATTGCTGAGCGAGTACTGACGGATGAAACCGTCGTTCAAATGGACATCGATGTGTGCGCCTGCGGTGAACGCAGGCAACAAATCACCCGATGGGTCGACGAACTCGTAGGAGTGGATGCCCCTGCCTTCGAAGCGGATCTGGCGCACCATCAACTCGAGTGTGCGGTCGTCCGCCGCATTGTCTGAACTTGCCATTACATTTCCTTGCATATACGAGCCGGGTAACGCGCGACTCGCGCGTTACCTTCCCTTCGAAAGTCCGTTCAACCCTTGACCGAAGCCTCGAGCGCATCGAACTTTTCACGCACGAATGCGGCTCGCTCCTCGCCCTTCAGCGTCTCGCTTTCCGTCAGGATCGCGACGATCCGCTTCGTCACGTTGCGGCGATTCGCCACCTCCTGTTCGACCGTCTCGCCTTCCGGGATATCGAACACATTGCCCGAGCAATAACTATTCGGTGCGCCCGCGTTAGCCCGGAGCCACTCCGCGAAGTTATCCGCCGACGCCGCCGGGTTCGTCCCCCGCACCGCATCGCGCAGCATCTTGCGGAACATGAACAGACCCGCGTCGAACTTTGTCGGATTCTCGAGCGCATGCACGGCGATCGGCCGCTGGCTGATGATGGCTTCGTAATCACCGGGGGCGTATTGAGCGTCCTTGTAGTTCTCCCGCTCACGGTGGTTCGCCGGGATGGGCGGCAAATCCTCCAGCTTGTATTTGCCGAAGCGTTCGGGACGGCGCATGGCCACCTGCCCTTCAAGGAAGTCGATCGTCTCGTAGCCGACCAGCGATTTATCGCAGATGCCGCGCGTATCAATACCCGGCCCCATCACGCGCCAGCCGATCATCTTGCTGTTTTCATCGTCGACAGGAACCGTCCAGCGGATGATGTGGAAACGGCTGAACAACTTCTTCTGCGACCCGTCTTCGGATGTGTACGCGTGCAAGCTGAGGTTGGGCAGGACCTGATGCTGGACGCGCACGAACAGCCTGTCTTTATCGACTCGTCGTGCTCCCGCGCAAGCCAGACTGCGGCCCTGCTGCACCGGCACGAAATGCATGTCGGGCGCGACCTCCATGGACTTGGCGCCCACTTCGTCGAACGTCGTGCTCTGGTACTTGCCGTTCACTACGTTCTTGCCCGCATGAAGCGCGGTTGGATGGTAGTTATCCGCGGCGTTGTCCTGCACTTGCAGCCAGTTGCAATGCTGGAAGTTGCTATAGGCCACGAGTTCATCGCCGGGCGCGACGGTAAAGTCGCCCTCCCATTCCGGGAACGGCGGCTCCTTGTCGGGCGGCCCCATGTACGCAAACACCAGGCCGTTGCGTTCGACGGCCTTGTACGCGCCCTGCTGGATCGAGCACGCGTATTTCTCGGCTTCCTTTTCTTCGCCTTTTGGAAACGGCACGTGAAGGCAGGTGCCGTCCACGTCGAAGACCATGCCGTGATAGCAGCACTTGATACCGTGCTCCTGGATCGCACCATATTCCAGCGATGCCCCCCGATGCACGCAATGCGCATGCAGCACCCCCACGCGACCGCTGCCGTCACGAAACGCGACCAGTTCTTCGCACAGGATCTTCAGGAAACGCGGGGTATCGGTAAGCTCAATCGACATGCACACGGGATGCCAGAACGCCCGCATGTATTCACCCATTGGCGTGCCGGGGCCGGTCTCGGTCAATTCCGGATCGTGGCCCGGAACCTTGTTGGTGTAGTAACCGCCAAACGGCACCAACTTCTTCTGCACCACGCCGCCACCGGCGCTCTTCTGACCTTCCGCTTTATCTGACTTTATGTTCATGGGGATCCTCTGCTGGGTTTATCCATCGTGCCGAGCCGGGTTATCGTCCGGCTCGCTCGTCTTCAATCTCTAGATTCTGAACTCCGAACTCTGTATACAAAGATACGATTCGGAATACCGCACTGTCTCTACAGGTAAACGCTTGGTACCCTCCGTTTCACGCTATCCGGTCAATCCGTTTGACGCTGTCCGGCGCCAGCCTGTAACCTGTTGAACTCAGTATCCAAACTTATCGAGAGCCATCATGGTCGCCAAACTTCTGAAGCTTCAGGCACGTACCGACTATGTCGATGAAGTCTATAAAGTGCTGCTCGACGCCATCAGCGAAGGATCGCTTGCACCGGGAACCCGCATCACGCAGGAAGAAATTGCCGACCAGCTCGCGGTCTCCCGGTCACCCGTCCTGCAGGCGCTGCGCCTGCTCAAGAAGGACGGACTCGTGCAGGACGCGCCGGGGCGCGGACTTCTTGTCACCCCGCTCGACCCCACCTGGATCGCGCATCTCTACGAAATCCGCGGCGCGCTTGATTCCCTCGCCGCGAGTCTTGCGGCGCAACGCGGCGCGAAGCTCGACAAAGCGCTGATCACGCAAGGCCGCCGCGCTTCCAAAGGTGATGACGTCAAGGCCATGATCGACGCGGACTGGGCTTTTCATTCCGCCATCTATCTTGCATCGGGCAATCCGCTGATTGCGGAAACAGCGCATCTCCACTGGGTTCATCTGCGCCGCGTGATGGGCGCCGTGCTGCAATCCTCGGCTCAACGCAAATCCATCTGGGACGAACACGCGGCCATTGCCGAGGCTATCGCCGCAGGCGACGCGCAACGCGCCGCGGAACTCACCGACCTCCACACCAGCCGCGCCCGCGAGAACCTGGTGCGACGGCTGGGTGAAGTGCTGGCCGAGGAACTCGAAGACGCGGCGCACACTCCTTAAGCAAACCCGTCTCAAGCACGCGTCTGCGCGCCGCTTTCGATCACGTCGCGCTCCATGTCCTTCATCGCTTCGCGCTTGCGGCTGTTCACGAGTTTTGCTGGCACCGTGAACACGAGCACGCTGCCAATGATCAAGCTCACTGCAAGCCCGAGCACGCCGTTTCCTGTCGATCCCGTCGCGGTCTGGATCAACCCGATCACGTAGGGGCTGACCACGCCCGAGATGCTGCCTACCGAGTTGGCGACGGCCAGCCCGGCCGCCGCAGCCGCCCCGCCCAGAATGGCCGGTGGCAGGACCCAGAACTGTGAGATCGTTGTCATCACGCCCATCGTGCCAAGGGTCAACGCGATCATTGCAATGGGCGTGGAATGCGCATACGAAACACTGAAGTACAGACCCACCGCGCCGGCAATGCCCGGCAACGCGAGGTGCCAGCGCCGCTCTCCGCTGGCATCCGAACTGTGGCTGACGAGCACCATGGTCACGGCCGCCGCGGCATAGGGAATCGCGCTTAGCAAACCAATGTCCAGCGGATCGGCCACGCCGCTCGCCTTGATCAGCGTCGGCAGCCAGAAGCTCACGCCGTACAGGCCCATCGTGAAGAAGAAATAGATCACGCTTAGCAGCAGGACCTTCGGGTGCAGCAGGCCGTCCTTCACGGAATGCAGCACGTGCGCCGACCGTTCCTCGACCAGTGCGCTTTCAAGGAAGGCTCGCTGCGGCGCGGAGAGCCATTTGGCGTCGCTGACCTTGTCGTCAAGATAGACCAGCGCGATCAGCCCGAGGATTGCCGTCGGAATGCCTTCGAGCACGAACAGCCATTGCCATCCCGCGAGCCCATGCGCGCCGCCCATGTGGTTCATGATCCAGCCCGACAACGGGCCGCCGACAACACCTGACATGGGAATGCCGGTCATGAACAGCGCGGTCACCTTGCTGCGCCGCGACGACGGGAACCAGTACGTGAGATAGAACAGGATTGCCGGGATGAAACCCGCTTCCGCCACGCCGAGCAGAAAGCGCATGATGTAGAAACTGGTTGGCGTGGTGACGAACATCATGCCGGCCGAAATAATGCCCCACGTGATCATGATCCGTGCGATCCAGCGCCTGGCGCCCACCTTCAACAACAGTAGATTGCTGGGCACTTCGAATAGCAGATAGCCGACGAAGAACACGCCCGCGCCGGCGCCATAAACGGCATCGCTGAAATTGAGGTCCTTGAGCATTTGCAGCTTCGCAAACGCCACGTTGATGCGATCCAGATAGGCGCACAAATAACAAAGGAACAGGAATGGCAATAGTCGCCACGTAATCCTGGAAAACGTGGACGCTTCGTCGCGTTTGCTGAATGCGGCCGGACTAGCGGGATTCATGTCTTGTCTCCTGGGGACGAATGGAAGCGGGACGCCAGCCTTCTCTCGATGGTGGCTGTGTCGTCCGCTTGCTGACTTGCCTGAACTGCGTTCAACGCATCGAGTGCTCAGTCGAACATGTCGGGCTGCGTGGCAACCAGGTCATTCCAGATCGTCTGGAAATGCAACCAGCCAATGTATTCGCTACCCACATGCTCGCGGCTATAACGAGCGCGTTCCGGGGTGACGAGCTTCGGCGTGATGCCGGTCGCATCAATCAGCAATTGCTGCCGGCAGCAGCGTTCCAGCGCGATAAACCAGAACGCGGCGGACTCTATGCTGTGACGGCTTGCGGTGAGCAAACCGTGATTCTGGTGAATGGCCGCTTTCACACCCGCGAACGCACTCGCGACCTTATGGCCCGCTTTTACTTCAACCGCGACCTGTCCGGCTTCATCGCCGATCACGACATGGTCTTCGAAAAATGCAGCGGCATCCTGCGTGACCGGTTCGAGCTTTTTACCCAGCGCCGCGAACGCGGTGCCATATACCGTGTGCGCATGGCACATCGCCACAATGTCCTGATGCATCTCATGAACGGCTGCATGCAGCACAAAACCTGCTCGATTGATCGCATGATTGCCTTCGACCACACGGCCTTCGTGATCCGCGCAAATCAGGTTCGATACCTTCACTTGCGAGAAGTGAATGGCCATCGGATTCGTCCAGTACAAGCCGGGATTTTCCGGATCGCGCACAGTCAGGTGACCGGCGAAGCCATAATCGAATCCCTGTTGCGCGAACGCCCTGCACGCTCCGACCAGGCGTTCCTTCAAGTGCTGCCGATGTGCCGCGGGGTTCGCGAACGTGGGCAACTCCGGGAAGATCAGCCCGTCCTGTTCCGGCTGATAAATCGATATCCTGCCGTCCTTCACCAGCTTTTCCGGTGCGTCGGGACGCGCTTCCATGACAGCCGCCATTTGGTTTTCTCCTGTAGAACAAGTGGGATTGTTTTCAGGGCTTCATGGTCGTCCGCGTGACCCTCATTGACAAACGATGACTGTTCATAGAAAGATGAACAGGATTCATGCATTGGTGAAAAACATTCCAACGGAGACAGCACGCGCATGCGACGCATACCGAATTTCGTGCTGCTGCGCGCGTTCGAAGCGGCGGCACGACTTGAAAGCTTCACGCTGGCGGCAGAGGAATTGCATCTGTCGCAATCCGCGATCAGTCATCAGGTCAAGGAACTGGAGACGTATTTCGGCCTGCCCTTGTTTCATCGACGCAACCGGCGCGTTGAAACCACGGCTGAAGGCAGAAGGCTTTTCGACAGCCTCGGGCGCGTATTCGATGTGATCGAGGCCGCGTGCAGCGAAGTCGCGTTATCGCCCCAGGCGCAGGTGCTCGCGGTTCATTGCGCGCCTAGCCTTGCGGTGAAATGGCTCGGCCCGCGCCTGCCTAAATTCATGCAGGCGCATCCCGACATCACGATCCGGTTGTCGTCGGGCGCGGAACCGATTGACCTGACACGCGTGCATGAGGTCGATATCGCCATCTCTTATGGCATGGCAGTGGAGCGTCCCGGGCTGCATGTGGTTCCGCTCGGCGCGGAACGGATTGTGCCAATGTGCTCGCCCGGCATGTTGCGGGAAGAAGTGCCGCTCGAGCAGCAGATCGTCGACTTCACACTGATCGATTCGCAACTCAGCCGGGTGACATGGCGGGACTGGTTCACGCTGAATGGCCTGGAATTTCCGAACAAGCCTCGCTCTTCGTTCGATCGTGGTGCACTGGCAATATCGGCCGCGGTCGACGGCATGGGTATCGCGCTGGAAACCACGCGTCTGGCCGAACGCGAATTCGCGCGCGGCGAACTGATCGAGTTTGGTGAGGGGCACTTCAAACCCTTCCTCCGCGAGACCCACTTCCTGTCGTACCGGACGAACGAACGCAACCTCGACAAGGTCAAGTTGTTCAGGCTCTGGCTTGCCGACATAGCGGGAATGACTGCTCAGTGGCAAGCCGACGCCACGTTGTAAACGGCACTCGCCGTCAATCGCGCCGCATGAATCAGGCACCCCGAACATTGCATTTATAAATAGTGAAACGCAAAATAGGATGCATGGAAAACACTCGCGGTTTCAATTCCGGATTTTGTCGACCTGCCGCGTTTCCTGCATCGGCAACATTCTCAAACCCCAGGTCAGGCTTACGCCAACCTTCTATTGCTCAGACTCCATGACGACCGACTCATCAGTGCTGTCCGCTTTCGCGCCCACCGGCAAGCTGCACGCGTCCATCAACCTGGGCAATCCGATTCTCGCTAACAAGGACGCTGTTACTGGCGAGCCGGTCGGTGTTTCCATCGACCTGGCGAGGGAACTCGGCAAGCGCTTGGGGCTGCCGGTCGATCTCGTAGTCTTCGATACCGCCGGAAAGTCCGTTGAAGCGGTCGGCGACGAACGCGCGGATATCGGCTTCTTCGCAATCGATCCGGCGCGAGGAGCAAGCATTGCGTTTACCGCGCCGTATGTGCTGATCGAAGGCTTCTACATGGTCCGCAACGACTCTCCGATACAGCACAACAACGAGGTCGATAGCACCAACACGCGCGTCGCGGTCGGTAGGGGCAGCGCTTATGATCTGTTTCTATCGCGGGAATTGAAGCACGCGGAAATCGTTCGCGCGCCTTCGTCGCCTGCCGTGGTGCAGACGTTTCTCGAACAGGAACTCGAGGTCGCGGCGGGAGTAAAACAACAACTCGAAAGCGACGCCGCGAAAACACCGGGCCTTCGGTTGCTCGGCGAGCGCTTCATGGTGATCCAGCAAGCAATGGGATTGCCGAAGAGCCGTGGTAATGCCGCGGCTGATTATCTCCGGCGTTTTGTAGAGGAGATGAAAGCGTCGGGCTTCGTTGCGGACGCGTTGCAGCGGCACAAGATTGGCGGTGCCTCAGTGGCACCCGCGTCCTGATCAAGCGGGCGACTGTTTGCGCATAGACAGGACCGAGCACGCGAAGATACAGCGACTCAATCACGTGCATGCACTCGACTGACGGATGAATCAGCGAATCATCAAGCAACGGACGGAGTCCTGAATACTTGTAGCCGCTGACATCACCGAAAGCGGGTTGCGATCGACATGACACAGCGCCTGATCGATCGCAAGTTGCACATCATCAATCGCCTTTACCTTACCCCGCCGTTCCGTTAGCCACCGAACGCGCCATGTGAGCAGCAGCACCCAGGTAATTCGCCGGGTCGGTCAGCGCTCGCAACTCGGCTTCGCCGAAGCTTTCCCGTATCTGCGTGTTTTCAATCAGAACATCATGCAACGTACGACCCCTCTCAATGGCAATGCGACACGCGTCGTACACCACATCGTGCGCGTGCTGCCTGCCAATGGCCGGTGCCAGCCCCATCATCACGGCCTCCGCCACAATCAGTCCGCCCGTCAAGTCCAGGTTCTTGCGCATCTTTTCACTATCGACCTGAAGGCCCCGCAACATGAAGTTCGCCTGGAAAAGCGCACTCGCAGCAAGCAGGAAACTCTCCGGTACCGCACTCCACTCAAGATGCCACGGACCCGTCGCACGCTCGAAGTCATGCATCATGGCATCCAGCATAAGCGCCGCCCGCTCACGCAACATCTTCGCAGCCGCAAACATCAGTTCACTCGAAATCGGATTGCGCTTCTGCGGCATGGTAGAACTGGCGCCCCGCCCCGGGACAAACGGTTCAGCCACTTCGCCAAACTCCGAGGCCGCCATCATCATCACGTCAAGCCCAATCTTGCCAAGCGACCCACCAATGCTCGCCAGAAGCGATACCAGCTCATTCAACCCATCGCGGGCAACATGCCATGTGATCTCAGGATTGCGCAAACCCAGTTCTTCCGCAAGCAGCCTGCGCGTTTCCAACGCCCTTTCCGGGTCGCCCAGGGAAGCCAGCGTGCCCGCCGCTCCGCCGAACTCAACCATCAATGCCCGCGCCTTTGCCTGCTGAAGACGTTCAGCGTGGCGGTTCAGTGCCGACAACCACACAGCCGCCCGAAATCCAAACGTCACCGGCAGCGCATGTTGCAAATGCGTGCGCCCGGCCGTCACCGTATCGGCATGCTTGAGCGCCAGTTCGCGCAGCGCCCCGCGCACTTCGTCCAGTTGCTTCTCGATGATCGCCACGCCACGCGCACACTGCAGCATCGTGGCCGTATCCATGATGTCCTGCGTCGTCGCACCCCAGTGAAGATACCGGCCAGCCTCGCCGCACATCTCGCTCACCTGCCTGACCAACGGCAAGATAGGATAACCAACTATCTCCGTCTCATGGCGCAGCGCGTCCAGGTCAAGCTTCCCGAAGTCAGCCCGCGCGGTGATATCGCGCGCGGCTTCCACGGGAATCAGACCCGACTTGGCTTGCGCCCGCGCCAGCGCGGTCTCGGTGTCAATACATCGCTGGAGATACGCCTCGTCCGAGAACACCTCCCGCATCTCGGGCGTGCCAAACATGTCGCGGAAAAGTACCGAGTCGAAAACTGTCGTTGCCATTGCCTGTTCCTCAATCAGTTTGCAAGCTGCGCAAGCCATGGGCGCAGCGCATCTTTTTCTTCAAGTCCGAAGCCCGCTGCATCGGTCGGGCGTACACGTCCGCCGCCCACCCCGCAGCCCGGCGGATATCCGCCAAATGGCTGGAACACACCCGGGTAAGCCTCGCACCCGCCAAGCTCCAGGCCAACCGCAATATGAAGGTTGATGAGATGGCCGCCATGCGGATACGCCTGCGCGCGGTCGAAACCGCAGCTCTCGATCAGATCGATCATCCGCGCGTATTCAGTCAGCCCGTAGGCAAGCCCCGCGTCCATCTGGAAGATGTCCCTGCCCGGCCGCATGCCGCCAAAAAGCGCGAGGTTTTTTACATCAGGCACCGAGAACAGGTTCTCGCCCGTGGCGATCCGCCCCGCGTAAGCCTGCGCAACCTGACGGTTCAAATCGAAATCAAGCGGGTCGCCAATCTCTTCGAACCAGCGCAGGTCATACGGCGTGATGGCTTCCGCATAGGCAAGCGCAGTCTTCAAATCGAAACGGCCGTTTGCGTCGACTGCAAGGCGCTGCCCTTCTCCCGCAACCGTCATCGCAGCTTCAATACGTGCGATGTCGTTCTCAAGGCTTGCTCCGCCAATCTTCATCTTGAACGCGTCAAAGCCCAGCTCGCGATAAGCATTGAATTCATCGACCAGACGCTGCGTGCTTTCCTCAGGATAGTAATAACCGCCCGCCGCATAGACGTTCACGCCATCGGCTTTCCCCTGCCTGCCGTAGTGCCGCGCGATGGTGACGTGCGCGGGTTCATCCAGCAGCTTTGCATTCAAGTCCCACACGGCCAGCTCGATTGCGCCAGCCGCTGCGGCGCGGTCACCGTGACCACCCGGCTTCTCGTTGCGCAGGACGGTCTGCAGCACCTTCTCAGCGTCAAGGAAATGCCCTGACGCATCGAGCAAATCCTCAGGCTTTGCAGCCATGAGACGGGGAATCATCCGGTCGCGCAGAATGCCGCCCTGAGCGTATCGGCCGATGGAGTCGAACGCATAACCCGTGACCGGTTTGCCGTTACGCATCACGTCGGTTTCCAGCACGACAAGCGATACATCGTGCTCAGCGAAACTCACGAGAGCGTTCGCAACGTTTCCTTCCAGCGGGACGGATATTTCCCTGACCGCGGTAATACGCATGACTAATCCCTCTTTGAAATCAGATGACCTTGCCGGGAGCCGCGCCGAATACGCGCTGATACTCGCTGCGCGCGGCGCTCTCATCAAACTCGCCGGTCGACCTGGCGATCACCAGCGTCGCCACGCTGTTACCCATCGCGTTGCAGATCGAGACCGCCTGCGATGTGAATCGATTGATACCGAAAAGAATGGGCAGGCCTTCAATGGGCAACATGCCCGACGCCGTGACGGTGGCCGCAAAGACAATGAACGTTCCGCCCGACACAGTGGCGGCGCCCTTCGACGTAATCAGCATGATGACAAGCAGGCCAAGCTGCTGATGCAAGTCGAGCGGCACGCCGTATGCATTGGCGATGAACATCACGCAGAGCGACATGTAGACCGCCGTGCCGTCGAGATTGAACGCATAGCCGGTAGGGAGGACGAGTCCCGTGGACTGTCGCGAACACCCGAGTCGTTCGAGCTTTTCGAACAGCCGGGGCAACGCGCTCTCTGACGAGGCCGTGGCGAACAACAGGAAGATTTCTTCCTTGAAGTAACGCAAGAAGCGAAATACGTTGAAGCCGTATAAGCGCAGCACGATGCCGAGCACCACGACAACAAAGAACGCAAGCGACAGGTACATCACGATGAGCAGGTAGCCGAGGGAAATCACCGCGTTCATGCCGCTGCTTCCAATCGCAAAGGCAATCGAGCCGAACGCACCCAGCGGCGCAAACTTCATGATGACGTCGACGAACTTGAAGAAGCAGTCGGACATCCGCGACAGCGCATGCTCGACGCTCACGCGCTGGTCCTGGTTCAACATCAGGACCGCCGCGCCAAAGCCGATCGAAATCACGAGAACCTGCAGCAGGGAGCCATTTGCGAAAGCCCCAACGAAATTGTCGGGGAACAGGGTCAGCAGGAAATGTTCAACCGACACCGGGCCGGCCTTGCCGTATTGAGCGTGTGCGGCAGCCGCTGCCTCGGGACTCTGCGTGAGATGCATGCCCATCCCCACGCCGGACAGATTGGCGATCACCATGCTAAGCATGAGCGCGATGGTCGAGACGACCTCGAAGTAGATCAGCGCACGCAGCCCGATACGGCCGACGTTCTTAAGGTCGCCCGCAGCAACAATACCGAGGACCACATTCAGGAAAACAAGCGGCGCGACAATCATCTTGATGAGCCGCAGGAAGATGTCGCCCAGTACCTTCATGTCCACCGCGAGCTTCGGCGCGACGAAACCAAGCGTGATGCCCAGCACGATCCCCACCACAATCTGCACGCCGAGCCGGGCGTAGAACGGCGTCTTCTTGCGCGCCGTTGCCGGCTCCGCGTCAGGGCCGTGGTGAGGTGCGGTCTCCGTATGAACAGCCATGCTCTTCTCCTGGTTCAGCGGCTGCCCAGGCATGGACCGGCTCGCTTAATATGTCCGTACTTGTTTTATATGTCCGGACTATATTAGTTATAGGCGCAGCCGGTCAATCTCGGGTTTACCTTGATGAACATCCAGGTTTTTGCCGGCGCGGCCCGTGCGCTTGGCAATGCGCCTGCTGCGAGCTAGCATTAGCGCGCCGCGGCACTGCAGCGGCTTTGAAACCAGAAAAGGATTGATATAGATGAAACCCCGTTACGCCGAATTGGCAGAGCAGCTCATCCAGGCTATCGGCGACGGAACGTTCGAAGTCGGCTCCGCGTTGCCCAGCGAGCTGGACCTGTCCGCGCAGTATGGCGTCAGCCGTGCGACGGTGCGTTCAGCGTTGGAGCGGGTGCAGGACCTTGGCCTGATATCGCGGCGCAAGCGGGCCGGCATACGCGTCGAAGCGACAAAACCGCGTGTAGCGTTCGACCAGTCACTCTCAAGCGTCGAAGACCTGATTCAGTTCGCGGTCGTCACCGAGCGTCATGTGCAATCGGTCACTGAAGTGTCGGCAAGCCCGTCGCTGGCCGCGCAGTTGGGAGTGGTCACCGGTTCACGCTGGCTCAGGATCGAAATGCTGCGTGTGGATCCTGCCAAGCCGGATACGCCCATCTGCTGGACAGACGTGTACCTCGAGCCCACGCTGGGTGCGGGTATCAAGCGGGAACTGCGCAAAAGCACGGGCCTGATCTGCGAAATGGTCGAGCAGCGTTTCGGCCGCGTGGTCAAGGAAGTGCGGCAGGAAATCCGGGCGATAGGCGTGCCCGCTCGCATTGCCAGGCAGCTGATGACGGAACCGGACGGGCACGCGCTCGAGATTACGCGGCACTATGTCGATGAAAACGGCATTGTCTTCGAAGCAACGGTCAGCGTTTTTCCCGCCGACCGCTTCACTTACTCGCTGCAGCTTCGACGGCACGATTGACTGCACTGGTGATGCTCTGAATCAGATGCGGAAGCGGACAGCAGCCTCGCGAAGTATCTGCGCCTGCTCAGCCAGCGACACGGCCGCTGCCGTCGTCTCTTCAACCAGTGCGGCGTTTTGCTGCGTGACCTCGTCCATTTGCGCCACCGCACGATTGACCTGTGCAATGCCGTCGCTCTGTTCCTTCGATGCGGCAGCCACTTCGCTCATGATGTCGTTCACTCTCTGGATCGCGCGAACGATTTCGTCCATGGTCGTGCCTGCGGAGCCGACCAGACCGGTACCTTCGGCGACGCTCACCGCAGCACTGTCGATCAGCGCCTTGATCTCCTTCGCCGCGCTGGCCGAGCGCTGCGCAAGCGTTCGAACCTCGGTTGCGACCACCGCGAAACCCCGGCCTTGTTCCCCGGCACGCGCAGCTTCAACGGCCGCGTTCAACGCAAGGATGTTGGTCTGGAAAGCAATGCCTTCGATGGTGCCAATAATGGTCGCGATTTTCGCCGACTGATTGCTGATCCCCGACATGGTGTCGACCACGCGGCCCATCATCGCGCCACCGGTTTCCGCGATCCTGGCGGCCTCGCTTGCCAGGTTGCTCGCGGTGCTGGCGCTCTCGTTGTTCTGCCGGACAGTCGCGGTCAGCTCTTCCATGCTGGCAGCCGTTTGCTCCAATGCTGCAGCCTGCGATTCCGTTCGACGCGACAGATCCGCGTTACCCGATGCAATCTGATGGGTTGCCGTCGCCATGGACTCGCTGCTTGTGCGAACGGTCGACACGGTCTCACCGAGACCGCTTTGCATCGTCGACAAGCCGCGCATCAGCGCGCTCATCTCGTCGCGGCCATGCGCTTCAATTCGCTGTGACAGGTCGCCTCGCGCCATCGACGAGCATGCGTCGAGCGCCTCAGCCAGAGGCCGCGAGATCGCCCGATGCAGGCCAACGGCGCTCGCCAGCGCAACCGCTACGGCGAGGAAAAACAGGATGCCGGAAGCGAGGCTGACGGCGCGCAGCGTCGACTGGAACTCTTCGTAGTTGCTGGCCCCGTGTTGCATCAGGTAGTCGTTGAGCGAGTTCGTGCTTTTGGTCAGGGCAAGCGAAAGGACCGGCATGTCGGTCATCGTAATGCGGTCCGCGGTGGCTGCATCGCCGGATTGCAACGCCTGCAATGTCGGCTCTATCGCGCCGGTGACCAGGCTATCGAAGGTCTTCGACACGTCGTCCGCCAGAACCTGTTCGCCGGCGCTCTTGGGTAGCGCGAGATAACGCGCGTAAGCCTTCCTCGCCGGGTCAATGTAACTGCGCGCCTTCGTCACCAACGCCGGGACATCCGGGGCTTGCGGATGAAGCAGCGCGCGGTCCATTGAAACCCGTGCAATCGCCAGGTTGTATTTCATGTCTCCGATCGCAATCGCCGACGACAGCTGGACAGCATAAGTGTCGTGCAGCGCGTCCTTGCCCGCTTTGGTTCCGTATTGGCCGAAGGCCGCTACCACCAGCAAAAGCGCAACGAGCAAGCCGAACGCAAGGGCAATGCGCGCTTTGATCGAAAAATTCGAGAACATGGACATTGACCTATTCAACATGGAAGTGCGCAAGATGGGCAGGAGACGCGGCCGACCGCTTGACGACGCCCAGCTCACGACGCCGATATCAATATGTGATTACATATAGATATCGGTCGCGGTCGCGCTTAAAGGATAGGTATAAACCCTTATTCGATTGAATCCGATAAGCCTTTTTCGGTTTGGCGAACCCCGCAGCGCTAACAGCGCTCGGGCCTGTCGCCCGGTCCGTCCCGAATAATGGCCCTGCTACTATTTCCGTCCCTTTCGATCTTTCTGTTTCCCTCACCTACATGGCAAGTCCTCTTTACTCCCGGGTCGCACAGGATCTCGCCGAGGCTATCGGGTCGGGACGGTATCCGGTTGGAGCGTTGTTGCCGACCGAGATGGAACTCTGTGAGCACTACGGAACAAGTCGTCCTACCGTGCGGCTCGCGCTGCAGGAATTGCAGGGAATGGGCTTGGTATCGCGACGAAAGCATGTAGGCACGCGGGTGGAATCAAGTTCTCCATCGGGTGCTTACACTCAGTCAATCGCCTCGCTCGACGGCCTTGTTCAACTTGCTGAAGACCAGGAGCGTGTGGTCAAGGCGGTCGACGAGATAGTTGCAGACCGGGCGCTCGCACGCGAGCTGGGATGCGCGCCGGGCAGCAGCTGGGTACGCATGCAGATACTGCGGCTGGACCGCAAGGGCGACTCATTGCCAATTGGATGGACAGACGCGTACCTGGACCCCGCCTACGCGGATATTCCGAAGCTGTTGAAGGAATCGCCGACCGAGCTTGTCAGCTCGCTCATTGAATCGAAGTTCGGCAAGCGGGTGGCAGAAGTCGAGCAAACCATTTGCGCGATCTCACTCGCAGCCGGGATGGCAGAGAGCCTGAATGCGGGAGAAGGCACGCCGGGATTGAAAATTATTCGTCGATACCTCGACAAGGCGAACGAAGCCTTCGAGATCACGGTGACGGTTCACCCGGCCGACAGGATGCAGGTTTCAATGCGGCTTCGGCGCGACCGGCCGTAAAGAGCTTGCCCCGGCGAGATGCATCGGCGCTTGCCAAAGGACCTGACAGAACGTGGGCCGCAGCTACCAGAGCGTGTGCGCAAACCAGCCGCCAAGCATGATGTTCAGCAAACGATGCGGCGTCACCACGGCTGCAATGCCGGCCACCGCAAGCCCGATGAACGATCCACTCATGGCGGCTGCGTGGCCGCTGACGTTACCTTGCCGGATAGCCCAGATCGCACGTGCGAGGCTAAGCGCGGTCAGCACCGACAGGCTGTGAACCCAGGAAAAATGACCGTGGTTCAACTCCCGGATGTCGAACGAACTCAGCACGGTGACGAACATGGCCGCCACCCATACGCGGCCCATCAATCTGTGGCGCGTGGTGCCTTTCTGGAGCAGGAGCATTGACGCCCCGACCACGAGGGACAGAACGGCCGCGGTGATATGGACAGCAATGACGGTACGCATGCTGGACTCCCGGCAAGACGCGCGAACGCAATGCATGGAGTCTGTGCAGCAGCCGGATTTTTTTCGAGCAGCTTGCGACGAAGCCTGCGAATCCTGTCGCCAGGGGTTGATAAATCAGCGCGAGGCGTGCAGGTTGCCGGTCGGATCACTGCTTGCTCCCGCCTCATCGCTGGCTCGTCAATCAACCGGGCTTGCCTTTCGCCAGCGCACCCTCGCTGTTCACGCCGCCGAACAGTTGCGTCAGGTACTGCGAATTCTTGTTCATCGTCGCCATGACCGTATTGAGCGCGGTGAACTGCGCCTGGTACTGGTGAGTGAGCTGGGCTGTATAGCTCGCGAGGGTGTCCTGCTGCGTGCTGATGCCCTTGAGGTCCGCGTTGAGCGGGTCCTGGTTATTCGCAATCAGGCCGCCCTCGCCCAGGAATCCGTTCAGGCTCTTGGTCATCTTCGCGGCCACGCCGGTCGTCGAATTGAACAGGGCCGCGACTCCCTGCGGATTGCTCGTCAGCTCGTTCGTCATCTTCGTGCTGTCGGCTGTAAGCGTCCCGTCCTTGTTCAGCGTAATACCGATAGCGCCAAGCGAGATGTTGGCGCTGCCGTTCTTGACGCCGCCGCTGACAATACTCGCAAGCGTGTTCTTGACCGTGTTGAACATCGCATTGCCGAGCAGCGGACCGCCTTGCGCACCCTTGGCTTTCGAACTGTCGAAACCGGCAACCTGGCTGTAAGTGGTCACCAGGGTGTTATAGAGGTTGACGAAGTTATTGATGGCAGCCGATGCCGACGTGGTGTCCTGCGCCACGGTCAGCGTCTGCGGCGTGCCGGCAGGCACGCCAATGGCCGCCGCGGTCAGGTGCAGCGTGACGCCCTGGATCGCAGTGGTGACCGTGTTGCTTGAACTGGTGCCGGCCGTGCCGTCGATGGTGAACATGGCGTCTTTGGCGGATTCGGTCTGCGTCCACGGGCTCGTGGCGGACACCGATGCAATGGTCGATGGGTCCGCACCGCTGGCGCCGGCCGTGGACGTTACGCCGAGACTGGACAGGCCGGCATCGTCGGTCACGGCGCCCACTGAAACATTGATCGTGTTCGATGCGCCCGTAGCCGACGAACGCAAGATCAGGTGCGCGCCGTCCGTGCCGGTCACGACAGTTGCCGTGATGCCTGGATTACTCGACGACGAATTTATCTCACTCGCAATCCCGCTCACGGTGTTGTTCGCCGACGTGATGTCGACGCTCATCGACTTGTCTCCGACCGAGACGTTCATCGAGCCGGTGCCCAGTGCGGTTGAAGCGCCGAACGCTGCCGACGAGAGCGTCTGCGCGCTGGCGATTTGCGTCACCGCGACGGAATAGCTGCCGGTCGCCGCGCCGCTGCTGCCGCTTGCCGTCAGCCCCGTGCCGTCCGCGGTCGCGGTGAACTGGCCGAGAGCGGTCCCGTTCGAGAGCGGCGCAATGCCCGCCTGCAACGCCGATAACCCGGCCTGCAGGGCACCGATCGCCGAGAGCTTGGTGTTGTCGTTGCGCTGCTGCGCGATCAGCGAGCCGGTGTGGCCCGCCACCTTCGCGTTGACGAGGCTCGTGACCAGCGACGACACATCCAGCGATGAGTTGCCCGTCGAGCCGCTGATGACGGACTGCGCGGCGGACGCCCTGGCCGAGTTGGCGGCAGCCGTCGTGTCGGCTGCGCTCGGAATGGGGGCGACCGGGGCGGGCACGCTTGAAGGGCTGGGTACGCTGGGCGC
>Ga0073928_10003801_pt1 | contig 23236 bp, 26 predicted proteins | sample PaiPotPPA55metaG_FD_76969 | JGI IMG/M metagenome (GOLD analysis project Ga0073928, IMG submission 76969) | Iron sulfur acid spring bacterial and archeal communities from Banff, Canada, to study Microbial Dark Matter (Phase II) - Paint Pots PPA... ...
ACCGCCGGGACCGGCTGGCCGAGCTGCTCACGGCCCTCCCGGCAGATGACGAGGTCACCCTGACCCTGGCCATGCACGTCGCATTGCCCATCATCCGGCGACTCATCGATGACGCTCAGCTGTTCCGCACGCAGGCAGACAGTGACACTCCGATCAGTCAGTCGCGAACATGGCCACGAACTGCCGATAGGAGACCGCCGGTCCAGCTCACCACACGTCACACGTAACACGAGATGCAGTAGCGACATACGGGCGTCGGCGGAGGTGGTCGGCTAATCGCGTCCCGCTTCAATGAACTTGTCGGCAAGGCCGATTGGAGTCTGCCGGCGTCCACGCGGCACTGCGACTGCAGGTTTCAGGCTGAAAAGCTGTGGCCGCAAGGGCATTTACTTATCAGTCCCACACCGACGCGTCATTGGGCGGGTAGTTGGCGCAGTTGTCGGTTTCCTTGGCGGCGACGCCCTTGTTGTTGAAGAAGATCTTCGCCCAGTTGGGCCACGACGCCGTCATCGGATCGGCGAAATTGGTGGCCATCTGTTCGGAGTACGCCCTGCGGTCAGCGGGACTCAAGGAGAAGAAGTAGTGCGCATTGTCGATGGCGGCCTGCTGAACCCCTGGCGACTTATTGTGCTTGTCAATGATGTAGCGCTGGTAATAGACCGGAGTGAAATCCCTAGCCGCAGCAAGGAGCTGTTCGGCGGTGCAGGCCGTGACGATCACCCGGTGCGGGATGGGGTAGTCGTCGGTCGCATCGGCGGACGCCGTCGCGGGAACCACCACTGCGGCAACTGTGCCTGTGAGGACGGCGACGCCGGCTCGAAGAGCCGGCCATTTACGGGCTTGTCGCGCACGCCTTCGGTGCATGTGTGCCTCCGCTAGTCCGATCGCTTTGGTCCTGCGACCGCAGCCAGGACAGGCTGCTGCTCTGGGCAATAGGTGTCGATGGCGGCGGCCAGGAACTGCCACGTCTGCGAAGTGCTGGTGCCCTGCTGCAGGTTGTGCGACACGAACACAGCGGACTTCTCGGCATTGGTGTCTACGCCGTTGCCGAGTCGCTCACAGGTGATCTTGGCCAGCCATGCGTTGTAGTCGCGCGGTCCGTAGATGCCGTAAACGTGAACTTGATTGGCGAAATCGGTGTCGACGTCAGCGTGCGCCGGGGCCGCTAATGTCACTGCTGCAGTCATGACGGACGCGAGTGCAGATAGCTTGCCGAATCTCATTGTTGTCCTTCGGGACTCACCGCGTTCAGCCCGAGGGGCTGGGTGGCGGTCGTGTCCTCCGACGCTGGGCCGGCAGCCGGCGTGGGGGCGGCGTGGGTGTGGACTCGTCGCGGCCACCAGAACCAACGTCCCAGCAGTGCGGCGATCGACGGCGTCATGAACGATCGGACCACCAACGTGTCGAAGAGCAGCCCGAGCATGATGGTGGAGCCGATTTGGCCGGCGATCCGTAGGTCGCTGGCCATCATCGACCCCATGGTGAACGCGAACACCAGTCCGGCGGCGGTGACCACTCGGCCGGTGCCGCCCATGGCGCGGATGATGCCGGTTTTCAGCCCGGCGTGGATCTCTTCCTGGAATCGTGACACCAGCAGCAGGTTGTAGTCGGATCCCACGGCCAACATGATCACGATCGCCATCGGCAGCACCAGCCAGTTCAGTGGCATGTGCAAGATGTGTTGCCAGAGCAGCACCGATAGTCCGAAGGAGGAGGCCAGCGAGACAGTGACCGTGCCGACGATGACCGCGGCGGCGACCAGGCTTCGGGTGAGGCCCAGCATGACCAAGAAGATCAGGGCGATCGATGCGGTGACGGCGATCATCAGGTCGTACATGGAGCCATCGCGCATGTCCTTGTAGGTCGCGGCGGTGCCGGCCAGGTACAGATTGGCGCTCTCCAACGGTGTTCCCTTCACCGCCTCGGCGGCGGCCTGCATGATCCGGTCGATGTGGGAGATGCCTTCGGGGGTAGCGGGATCGCCCTTGTGGGTGATGATGTACTGCGCGGATTTGCCGTCCGGGGACAAGAACAACTTCAGGCCCCGGATGAAGTCTGGGTTCTGGAACGCCTCGGGCGGAAGGTAGAAGGAGTCGTCGTTCTTGGACGCGTCGAACGCTTGCCCCATGACGGTGGCGTTCTGGGAGAACGCGTCCATTTGATTGGTGAGGCCGGAGAAGGTGCTTGCCGTTGTCATCGTGAGTCCGCGCACCGTCGTGAGGGTGGTGATCAACTGCGGCAACAGGGCATCTAATTGGGGCAGGAGCACGTCGATTTGGTCGACGTCCTTGGTGACGTTGCCGATGTCGTCGGTCAGGCTGTCGATGCCGTCGAGGGTGTCGAACACCGATCGCAGCGACCAGCAGATCGGAATGTCGAAGCAGTGCGGTTCCCAGTAGAAGTAGTTGCGGATCGGTCTGAAGAAGTCGTCGAAGTCCGAGATGTGGTCGCGCAGTTCGTTGGTGTCGGCTTTGATCTGGTGGGTTTGGCTATCCAAGTCGTGAGTGACGCCGGTGAGTTGATGGGTGAGGTCTGAGAGGTGCTGACTGATGTTGATCGTGACGAGCAGCTGATCGCTGATCTTGTTCAGATTGTCCATGGCGTCGTGCATGTATTTCAGATTCAGGATGGTTTGGCTGCTTTGCATGCTGATCTGAAACGGGATCGAGCTGTGGTCGATCGGGGTGCCCAGCGGCCGGGTGATGTTCTGCACCCGGGCGATACCGGGAATGTGAAACACGCCGCGGGCGATGCGGTCGAGCACCAGCATGTCGGCCGGGTTGCGCAGATCGTGATCGGCCTCGACCATCAGCAGTTCGGGCTCCATGCGGGCTTGCGGGAAGTGCCGATCCGAGGCGTGGTATCCGATGTTGGCCGGGGTGTAGCCCGGGATGTAGTAGCGGTCGTTGTAGTTGGTCGTGTACGCCGGTAGCGCCAGCAACCCGATCAGCGCGACCGCGGTGGCGGCGGCTAGAACTGGGCCGGGCCAGCGCACGACAGCGGTGCCGATCCGGCGCCACCCCCGCTCACTGTGGGCTCGTTTGGGGTCGAGCACCCCGAACCGGCTGGCCACGACAACCATCGCCGGCCCCAACGTCAGTGAGGCCGCCAGCACCACCAGCAGACCCAACGAGCACGGCGCGCCGAGGCTGTGGAAGTAGGGCAGCCGGGTGAAGCTCATGCAATACATCGCTCCGGCGACCGTCAGGCCCGATCCCACGATCACATGGGCGGTGCCGGAAAACATGTTGTAATAGGCGGCGTTACGATCCAGTCCCCGGGATCGGGCCTCCTGATAGCGGCCAACCCAAAAAATCGCGTAGTCGGTCGATGCCGCGATCGCCAGCACGATCAGCAGATTGACCGCAAAGGTGGACAGGCCGATGAGGTTGTTATTGCCCAGAACCGCGATCGCACCGCGCGCGGCCAGCAATTCGATCCCGACCGTGAAAAGCATGACGACAGCGGTGAAAAACGACCGGTAGACCAGCAGCAGCATGACCGCGATCACCACCAGGGTGACGCCGGTGATCTTCTTTGCACCTTCGTCGCCGTACACGCGCCGATCGGTGGCCAGCGGCCCAGGACCTGTCACATAAGCCTTGACTCCCGGCGGCGGCGGCACGGAATCGACGATGCGCTGCACCGCGGCCACCGAGTCGTTGGCTTCGGTGCCGCCCTGGTCACCGCGCAGATTCAACTGGACATAGGCGGCCTTGGCGTCAGCACTCTGTGAGCCTGCCGCGGTCAGCGGATCACCCCAGAAGTTGTTGATGTGCTCGATATGCGTCGTGTCCTGCGACAGCTTCCGGGTCAGCGTGTCGTAGAACCGGTGCGCGTCATCACCGAGCTTGTCCTGACCCTCCAACAACACCATCGCGGTGGTGTCGGAATCGAACTGCTGAAAGTTCTTGCCAATACGCATCGACGCGATCGTCGACGGAGCATCCTTAGCGGTCATCGCCACCGAGTGCGCCGCACCGACCTCTTCGAGCTGTGGGGCAACAACATTGACCACCACCGTCAGTGCCAGCCAGCCCAGGATGATGGGCACTGACAACAACCGGATCGTGCGGGCAATGAACGGCCGCTTCTCCGCGTCGGCGGGCAAGCTGTGTCGAGTGGTCATGCGGACTTCACCAGGCAGGAGGTCTGCGCATTGTGTCCATCCACCGAGTGCTCTTCGCGCACATCACCATTGACTGTGATGCGGCAACCAATGGTGTCACTGTCGCCCTGTGCCACCACGTTTGCGGCCACCGCGGTCAGCGTCGTGACGAGTTCGAATGACCACGGCAGCGTCGCCCCATCGACACGCTGCGGCTGCGCATCCGCATCCAGAAAGTTGATGTCGGCGACTGTGCCGGCGGGGCCGAAAATCTGATACAGAACCCGTTTGGGGTTGAACTGAACGATCGCGTCGGCGTTGCCGGCATCCGGTGCGTACATGTGTGATCCGAAGATCCCATGCAGCCGCGAGACGGTGAACGCCGCAACGGCCACCACGATCACCATGACCAGAGGTACCCATCCGCGCTTGACGAGGCGAGTCATTGCACTCCTTCGCTCAGGCCGTGTGAACGCCCTACCATCGATGACTGACAAATAACGCGAAGTGTCAGTAGTCAGTGTCTAACGTCGGGCCGGTACGTGTCAAGTTTTGGCGGCAATCGGATAACACGCGCGCAACGATCACCGGACGTATGACGTCGGATGTAGCATCAGATGCATGCCTCGAGGCGCCCGCACCCAGCCGGCCGAATCCGCGGCCACAGACGATGCACGCGAGCGCATCGTGGCCGCCGCTGAACGCTGCATCGAGCGACACGGAATCCGCAAGACGACGATGGACGACGTCGCTTCCGAAGTTGGACTGTCACGGCCGAGCGTCTACCGCTACTTCGCTGATCGCGACGACCTGCTGGTCGAGCTGATCATGCGCCACGCGCGAGCGATAAACGCGCGGGCACAAAAGTCCATCTCCCGGCAGGGCAGCCTTCAGGATCAGGTCATTGAAGGTGTGCTCAACATCGCCGACAACGCCCGCCGCGACCCGCTGACGCGGTACGCGATCGACACCGATGGTTCCAGCCTGAGTCAACGAATGAGAACTTCGGGGATGTCGGCGATGTTCAGGGCCGAGATCTGGGATCCCTACCTCGACGCCGCCATCGCTAAGAATGAACTGCCCCCCGGGCTGCCCCGATCGGACATCTACTTGTGGTTGGGCGACCTCACGAAGATGGTGATGCGCGGAATGGAGGATGGTGAGGGCGACGTCAAGCGCTACCGGTCGATCCTGCGTCGATTCGTCGCCCCCGCCTTCGCCAAGTGAACCGCGCAGGTGGGCGCCTGATCAACGACAAGCCGCCACTTCGTGCTTCGCGCACCGCGGGCCCGAAATCAACTTTGCAGCGCGGCGTCGACGAGCGCCTCGGCTACAGCTCGGGTTGTGTTGACGGTTGACGGCTTCGCGTCCAGCCACGCCGAAATCCCTGCGCCGTCGAACAGCACGACGAGCTGCTCGGCGAGTTCCTCGGGATGCGTTACCTCGGCTGCGAAGGCCAGGTCGAAAAACAAGTTGTGTATCCAGTCGCGGTATTCGGTGACGACTTCCTCGACCACCTCGCCCGGTAGCGCTTCGGCGCTCGCGGTCACCAGAGCACACCCGCGAAAACCAGGTTCGACAAACGACTGCCCCTGAATCTCGAACACGCCGACGAGGCGCTCACGGGGTGTGCGGTAACCGGGTAGTTCGCGCGCGAGCGCGTCCTGCAACCGGGTGTGACGAGCCCGCAGGTACGCCCGGACAAGCTCGTCGGTACTGCCGAACGCCTCGTGCAAAGTCTCCGCCGGGACGCCGGCCTTCGCGATGACCCGGTCGATGGACACCCTGTGCATCCCCTGGAGGTAGAAAAGCTCGTCCGCCGCGTCAAGAAGCCGTTGACGCGCTAGCGCGAGATCGATCCCGGGCTCGTCCATGTCCGTGTCCCAACTGTGAACCGGCCGCCGCCATTGTGCGCCGACAACGCCTTGGCTGGCAACGATGGCTGCGGTCGATGGTATTCCCGGCCAGGGCTGGTGACCAGCATCAGCCAGCGGCCGCAGTCGGTGTAGAACGCGTTCCCGTGCACGCTGCGACCGCCCCGCCGTGCAGCGGAAGCACCGGACCGTCACGTTTTCGGGATTCGTCCTGTGAGACGGCGGGGTCGGGGACACACAGGTTGACTCTCGGCTGTCCAGCGACGTAGCCTTTATATACAGATCGGTCTAAAGCGGGTTCGCGGACAGCCGCCCGCGTTGCCCGTGAGCAATCAGGAGGAACCGATGACTACAGAGTCGCCCACCGCCGATCGGGACTACCCTCAGCTGCTCGGCGAACGAGGCCTGATCGAGCCCGCTCCCCGCCGGGTGCGCGGCTATTTCGACAAGGCACTCGTATTCGACAGCACCCGGGCCCATTACGTCTGGGAGATCGCGTACTACCCCCAGTACTACATTCCCACGTCCGACGTGCGGATGGACTACTTGCGGGACGAAAACCACGTCCAGAAACTGCAATTCGGCTCATCGCGGCTGTACTCGCTGACATCGGGCGAACGCACGTGGCCCTCTGCCGCCCGTGTCTACGATTCCGGTCCGGTCGCGGGCAGCGTTCGGTTCGAATGGGACGCACTTGACTGGTTCGAAGAGGACGAACCGCTCATCCTCCATCCGCGCAACCCGTACGTGCGTGTGGACTCTTTGCGCTCCCACCGTCACATCAGGGTTGAGCTCGACGGCGTGGTACTGGCCGAGACACACAGCCCAGTTCTGCTCTTCGAAACGGGTCTGCCGACGCGCTTCTACATCGACCGCACCGATGTCGAGTTCTCGCACTTGGAGCCGAGCAAGACCGAATCCGTATGCCCCTACAAGGGAATTACCTCGGCGTACTGGACATTCAGGAACGGCGACGCCGTTTATCCGGATATCGCCTGGGCCTACGATTACCCGCTGCGCGAAGTCGCACCCATCGCCGGGATGGTTGCTTTCTACAACGAGAAGCTCGACATCTTCGTTGATGGCGCCTTGTTGCCCCGGCCTCACACGATCTTCACGTAGTGCGGTGTACGAAGGGATCTGCTCAGGCCACCTCTGTGGTGAGCACCACGCGGAAGCGGGCCTGGTTAGCCAGCATGCGCTGGTAGCCGTCGGCCGCCTTCTCCAGCGGCAGGACCTCGACCATCGGCTTAATGCCTTGCAGTGCGGCGAAATTGAGGGTGTCCTCGAGGTCCTGGGACGCGCCGGCCGGATGGCCGTGCACAGTGCCCGAGATATTGATCAGCTGCATCGGACTGACCTGTACTGGGTCGACCAGGGCGGCCAGGGCGAGCAGTTCGCCGTGTAGCCCGAGTCCGCCGACGGAGGCGGTGATGGCCTCCGCGTTGGTGGCAGTGGCCGCGATCACGCGCGCCCCGCCCAGGTTCTGCAATTCGGTGGCCACGTCGCTGGCAGTGGAGTCGATGTAGTGATGAGCGCCCAGGTGGCGGGCGAGGTTTCCTTTCTCGCCGCCACGCGCGATCGCGACGGTGCGAAAACCCATCTTCACCGCGAACTGCACCCCTAGATGACCCAGGCCACCAATCCCGAGGATCGCGACCAGATCGCCGGGCCCGGCGCCGGTGTGACGCAGCGAGTTGAACATGGTGAGCCCCGCGCACGCCATCGGCGCGGCGTCAACCGCCGACATTTCGGCGGGAATATGGGCCAGAGCGCTCGCAGGCGCCACCACGTATTCGGCGTATCCGCCGGGAAACGTCGCGCCGGTGACCCTGCCAACCTCGCAGTGCACGAACTCACCGCGCCGACAGCTGCGGCACTGCCCGCAATGGCCGCCCGACCAGCCAATCGCCACCCGGTCACCCTCGCGCCAGCCCTCCACACCCTCGCCGACCGCGTCGATGTGCCCGGCGATCTCGTGACCGGGCGTGACCGGGAACTGCAGACCCGGCCACTGATCATCGACGAATATCGAATCGGAGTGGCAGATGCCGCACGCCTCCACGGCGACCCGCACAGTGCCGGGTCCGGGATCGGCAAGTTCTCGGTCGACGAGAGTCAATTCCCCTCCCGGAGAGTGGACTTGGGCCGAACGAAACGTTGTCATGATGTGGGCCTCCCGTGTTCGCGTTGAAGTGCCATTGATCCGACGCTTGAATTGACCCCACCCAACGCCTCTCCACCGCAGGCTGTCCGGAGGCGGAGGGGCCGGGTGCGGCCGCTAGACCGTGGGGAGCGCTGTCGCAGCCCGGGTGGGGAAGGTGTCGCCGAACATCGGCAGCCCGCTTTGGGACTCCTCGGCAGTGGCCTCGTCTTGGATGACATCCCAGTGTTCTGCGAGCAGACCGTTTTCGATCCGTACGATGTCTGCCACGATCCAGTTGGCGGGTTGCCCGACATTCCAGAATCGACCGTGCAGCATCACGTAATCGCCGTTGGCGGTGATCAGCGCGTTCTCATAGTGCATGTCGGGCGGTGCGGCCTTGACGAGTCCGAAAAGGCCGTCGCGTCCCGGCGCGATGTGCGCGCTGTGCTGAAGGTAGTCGGGTGACCAGAAGCGTTCCGCGGCAGCGTAATCCCGCTTGTTGAATAACGTGTCGAACGCCTCCAGCACCAACGCCTTATTGCGCTGCTCGGTCTCCGTCATGGTTTTCCTCTTGTGGTTGGTCGGGTGGGTTGGTGAATCGGTGGTCTGCGCCGGGCGGCTGAAGGTCATCCGCTTACGGCGAGGTCGAACTCGTTGCCTTCGGGGTCGACAAAGCTGATCCACCGGTCGTTGTTTTCGGCCAGTGAGCGGATCTGCTTGGCGCCCAGGCTCGTCAGCCGGCCGGATTCTGCTGCAACGTCCGCGGCCTGCAGGTCGAGATGCACGCGATTCTTGACGGTCTTACCCTCGGGCACCTTGTGAAACATCAAGACGGCTCCGAGTCGGGTGTCGGTGTCGGCGGCGATCGACGCGAAGTCCTCGGTAGCGCCGTCGTTGACGGTGCGGTGCAGGGCCTTGGCCCAGAAGTGCGCGAGTTCGCCCGCGTTGTGGGCGTCGAAGGTAAGTCCCAAAACCGAGATGCTCATGAAGCTCTGTCCAGACTGCGCTGCTGTCGGGCCCCGGCGCGGCCGCCATCGACGGCGACATTGGTGCCGGTGATGTACGCGGCGCGGGGGGAAGCCAGGAAGCCGATGAGGTCGGCGATCTCCTGCGGCTCGGCAGCCCGTCCGAGCAGTGTCGTCTCGGCGCTGGCATCGAACAGTTCGCGACCGGCTGCGTTGGTGTAGACGGGGCCCGGTGAGATCGCGTTGACGCGGATGCCGGCGGGCCCGTATTCGGCGGCCCAGGAGCGGGCGAGGGAGGCCAGCGCGGCCTTGGTGGCGCCGTAAGCTGCGGAGTCGGGCTGACCGACGGTGCCGGCCCTGCTGGCAACGTTGATGATCACGCCGTCACCGCGGGCGACCATTTTCGGGGCCAGCACCGACACCAGCAGGTAGGCGGCTTGCACGTTGGCGGCGAACAACTGAGCCAGCGTGTTGACCGGCAATTGTGCCGACGGGCCGAACCAAGCGAATCCGGCGTTGTTGATCAGGATGTCGGCGTCGCCGGCCTCTTTGGCCAACCGCAGCGCTTCCGCGGGTTGGCCCAGGTCGGCGCCCACGAACCGGGCTGACCCTCCGGCGTTTTCGATCTCTCTAACCACTGCGACGCCGCGGGTCACGCCACGGCCGTGCACGATCACCGTGGCCCCCTGTGCAGCCAGTTGCTTCGCAGTGGCCCGACCGATTCCCGACGTCGCGCCGGTCACCAGCGCCACCTTGCCTTCTAGATCCCGAACTTCGGTTGGGCCGATCACGAGGACTCCTCAGGTTTAGACTGATCAGTCTGATTATGTCAAATTTAGACTGATCGGCCTAAAGATGCAAGCGCGCCGTCGATTGTTCGCCGTGACCTGCGCCACTACGTGGATGGTTGACGGTTACGGTTGCCCGCCCGCACGCAGCCTCGAGACCAGAGAATGCTTCGCCGGGAGTTCGAGTGGTCTGATCGCGCACGGAGTAGGAAGTGATGCCTACGATTCGCGCTCAGATCCTGGATTGTCTTGTCCCGCGGCCTTTACCGCGGTGTAGAAGGCCTCGAGCTCACCGGCGATGTCGGGCCCAGTGGGCTGGTAGATGATTTCGGTGATGCCTTCGGCGGCGAGTTGGCTGACGCGGCGGCGGATCTCGTCGGCCGTGCCGGTCAGGGTGGTCTGGCCGATGGCATTCCAGCTGCCCGCAGCCCAGGCGGCGGCGTCGGCGTGGTTGAGGGCGACGAGGTGCTGGTCGTGCACCGCGAGGTGGCGGTCCTGCGGTGGGCTTTGGTTGATGGTGTCGAGCCACACGTCGCCGGCCGGCAGTGCGGTGACGTCGCCGCCGAATTCGTAGGCGGCGTGATAGGCCAGTGCGTTTCCGGGTCCGGCGGCCGCCTTCACCCGTGGCGAATCCAGTGCCTCATCGTCGGTCAGCACGGTGCCGTGCACTGCGAGCGCGGCCCAGGAGAACTGTGCGGCATGGCCAGTCTGGCCGTTGACGGTGAACAGCCCATCGGCTAACTCGGTTGCGACCTCGATGCCCTTAGGCCCCAGAGCGGAGATGACGACGGGTATATCGATCGGCCGCTGGGGTGCGTAGCCGTCGGGGTGCATCATCTGTATCCGGGTGCCCTGCCACGACACTCGCGCGCCGCTCAGCAGACCGCGGAACGCGTTGAGGTAATCGCGCAGATACGACCAGCTGGCTGGTGCGGCGCCCAGCGCGCGGGCGCCGGCGAAACCTGTGCCAAACGCAACCGCGACCCGGCCGGGCGCCAGGTCGGCCAGCGCCGCTGCGGCCGAGGCGTTGACCATCGGGTGGCGCAGGGTGGGTACGAGTACGCCGGGACCCAATCCGATAGTGGCGGTGCGTTCGGCCGCCAATGCGAGCATCATCCACACGTCGGGGCTTTCATGCGGAGTGTCGAATAGCCAGGCCCGGTCATAGCCGAGTTGTTCGGCAACACGGATATGAGCGGGGGACCGCAATGAGGTGGCGAACTGGGCGGAGATCTTCATTGGGGAGCCGGGATGGGCTCGAGCACCATGATCGGAATGTCTCGGCCGGCGGCCTTCCGTCGGTATTCGGGGAAGTGCGGCCAAAATTGCTCAGCGATCGCCCAGTACCGCAGCTTCTCCTCGCCGCTGACCTCGCGGGCGTGAAAGTCCCCGACAGTGGCGCCGTCCTGAAGACGTACCGCAGGGTGGGCGACCAGATTCGCGTACCAGGACGGGTTTTTGGGCGCCCCGCCGTATGAGGCCACCGCCACGTAGCGGTCACCGTCGACGATGCGCATCACCGGATTTTTGCGGACCTTGCCCGATTTCGCGGCCACCGACGTCAAGATCACCACCGGCCGGCCCTCCAGCGTCGCCCCCTCAACACCGCCGCTGGCTTCATAGGCCGCGACCTGGTCGCGGACGCGCTGCTCCGGGCTCGGCTGGTACTCGCCGTCAAGCCCGCTGGCGGTGTTGAGGGTCATCTGGTGTCCTTTCGCTGCTCCGCGCGGGCCGACCGCAATCGGAAAGGGGGTTTAGACCTGGGCCATGCCGCCGTCGACGCTCAGTTCGGCGCCGGCGACGAAGCTGCTGTCATCGGATGCTAAAAACAAAGCAGCGGAAGCGATTTCCTCCGGGCGACCCATCCGGTTGAGAGGTATCGCCGCCGCGAACGCCGCCCTGATCGCGTCCGCCTCCTCCGGCGAATCAGCCTGACCATCCATGATCGGGGTGTCGACCGGGCCGGGGCTCAGCGTGTTGAACCGGATCCCGCGGTCGGCGAACTCACGTGTCCACGTACGGGTGTAGGAGCGCAGCGCAGCCTTGGTGGCGCTGTAGGTGGTGTAACCGGGGACACCGACGTAGCCCGCGATAGAGCCGATGAGGATGACTGAGCCACCGTCTCGCATCAACGGCAACGCCTTCTGCACGGTGAACAGCGTTGCCTTGGCATTGAGGTCGAAGGTGAGGTCGAAGTTCTCTTCGGTGATCTTGCCGAGTTCTTCGGGTTCTACCCGGCCCGAGTTCGCGACCAGGATGTCTAGTGCGCCCTTTTCCTCCAGCACTGTCGCGAATAGCTTGTCCAGGTCGGCGCCGTTGGTGGCATCTGCGGCAATGGTCGTCACGCCGCCGCCGATCAACGCCTTGGCCTTGTCCAACTCGCTTTGGCGGCGTCCGGCGATGAAGACGTAGGCGCCTTCTTCGACGAATCTCGCCGCGGTTGCCAGCCCGATACCGCTACTGCCGCCGGTGATCACGGCGACCTTTCCATCCAGTCGTGACATCAGTTGACCTTCCAATCTTTCGTCGCAGTTGCCGCGCTGGCTCGGGGTCTGCTGCCTATCCCATAGCCCGTGTCAGTGCCTTTGTACAGACGGGTCTAAACAGTAGATTATTCCCGGCGGGTGGGTCAAGCGCGGCTATTGCATCGCGCACGCTTACCGGGGATCGGTGTGGGTGCGCTATCCCGATAGTGATCGGCATGATTCGCCACCGTCGCTAGCGCTAGATTCGCCGCCAGGTAAAATGGGTCACAGGCCCTTCCGTTTACGCTCTTCAGACAAGTCTGTCTGATAAGCTCGGGTGGTGGCGACGAAGACGGCGAAACGGCCCTCAGCGCGGGAAAGGCTGCTCGCTGCCTCTGATGAGCTGTTCTACCGCAACGAGGTGCATGCGACCGGGATCGACGCCGTCATCGAAAAGGCCGGCGTGGCAAAGGGTTCGCTGTACTACATATTCGGCGGGAAGGACGAGCTCGTTGCCGCGTACCTTCGAGGCCGCCTTGACAAGTGGCGTGCGCGCGTGGACGCGGCACAGGCCGGCATCGATGATCCAGAGGAGAAGATTCTCGCGGTGTTCGACGCGATCGCTGACGACGTGTCGCGTCCTGACTTCCGGGGCTGCCCGTTCGTCAACGCCGCCGCCGAGGCGCCGACGGGCGAGGCCCAGGAGCTGGCCATCAATGAGTACCGCCGGTGGGTGCGCGAATCCTTCGTCGCACTCGCCGCAGGCACCGGGGTGGCCGACACGGAGTCCCTGGCCGATGCGCTCATCGTCTTGTATGACGGGGCAACTGCCAGCACCGCGCCCGCCGCAGCGATGACGGCCAAACGCATCGCGAGACTGACCGTCGCCGCCGCAAAAGCCTCCAGCCCGACCTGATTGGCGCTTCGGCCGCGGTGTTGGGCTCTCTAGGTCGGGCGGAGCCTCAACCGGCGGAGAAGGCGACCCTGTCGAGCAGTGCGGCGGTGGTCTCCCACAAGTCGGCCTGAATTCTCTTACTACGTCCGGGTTCTGGGCAGGGGAGGGGCGCGGCATCCTTGACGGAGAAATAGCCGCCGGTGATTTCGGCGAAGACGGGATCGGTGGCGAGTCGCACGATGATCCCGGCGCCGCGGCGCGGATCGCCGATCCGCAGTGCGTGCAGAAGTCTCTCGAGCAATCCAGCGAACGGCAGATCCCTGCCCAGACCCGTGGTGTTGAAACCGGGATCACAGCAGTTCGCGGTGACGCCCGTGCCCGCCAAACGTCTGCCGAGCTCTTGGCTGAACATGATGTCCATCAGTTTTGACCGGAAGTAAAGGGTCATGGCCCGCCGCCTGCCGTAGGCGGTGGTCAACGTCAGATCGTCGTCGGGGTCGATATCTCCGGCCCACCGGGCGCCCTCGGAGGCGACGGTAACGACCCGTGCCGGTGCTGAGGCTACGAGCTTGTCGCGCAGGGTGTTGGTCAACACCCACGGGGCGAGGTAGTTCACCGCAGTCATCTCGGAGAATCCGTCTGGGGTGAGGCGCTGGGAGAACGCGTGCACGCCGGCGTTGTTGATCAATACGTCGATCCGCTCGTAGCAGGAGTTGATCTGTTCTCCTGCCCGTCGGACGTCGCGCAAGGACGCCAGATCGACGATGAACGAGTCGACTGGCGTGCCCGGGGCCACCTGCTCGACCTCGCGGCGCAGTCCGTCCACCTTTGTCTGATTGCGCGCGACGATTCCGAGGTGGGCGCCCGTTCGGGCGAGGTCGAGCGCCGCGCGCGCGCCCAGGCCGTTGGTGGCCCCGGTGATGACAACGACGGGTCGGCTGTCCATTGGTTCTCCGTTCACGCCTATTTATGAGGTACCTCAGCAGTATAGTATCGCTGAGGTACCTCACGAAATAGTAGGCGCCGGAGCCCACATGAGGAGCGGCAAATGGAATACCGGAATCTCGGCGGAAGTGGTTGTGCTGTATCTGCGTTCGCGCTGGGCACGATGACGTTCGGTGACAGCACCGATGAGGCGGGCGCATTTGCTCAGCTCGACGCGTTCGCCGAGGACGGTGGAACGCTCGTGGACACCGCAGACGTCTACGTCGATGGTGCCTCGGAGACGATCATCGGACGATGGCTCGCCGACCGGCCTGCTGACATCACCGAACGAATGGTGGTGGCGACCAAGGGCCGGTTCCCGACCAGCGGGGAGCCCAACGGGGCGGGGTTGTCCCGCCGTCACCTGGACCAGGCTTTGAACGCCTCACTACGCCGCCTCGCCGTGGACACCGTCGACCTGTACCAAGTTCACTCCTGGGACTCTCTCACTCTCGTCGAGGAGACCCTGTCCTTCCTCAACGACGCGATACGCTCCGGCAAGATCCGGTACTTCGGGCTCTCCAACTACCTCGGCTGGCAGATCCAGAAGACCGTGGACACAGCGCAATTCGACGGGCTCGCCCGCCCGGTGACACTGCAAACGGGATACAGCCTGCTGTCCCGCGAGATCGAATGGGAGATCGTTCCTGCCTGCGAGTCCACCGGGCTCGGCATTCTGACCTACTCGCCGCTGGCCGCCGGCATCCTCACCGGTAAATACCAGCAGGGCGTCACGCCGCCGGCAAACACTCGCATGGCCGACCACCCCATTGGGCCATATCTCCGCGGGAGAAGTCAGGACAAGCGCACCGTGGCCGTCCTCGACGCTGCGAAGACGATTGCCGGTAACAGGCGGGTTCCGATGTCCCAGGTAGCACTGTCGTGGCTGGCCGCCCGCCCGGCCGTCAGCTCGGTGATCCTCGGCGCCCGCACGCTCGATCAGCTCACCGCCAATCTCCCGACCGGTCTGCGGCTCAGCAGCGAAGAAACCGCGCTGCTCGACGAGGTCAGCGCGCCCCGAGTCGACTTTCCCTACGGTGGCGCGATCGCTCGTCAGATGACCCGCCGAATCGAGGGCGGCTGGCCGACATGATCACCGGACGGGCGGGAGTCCTTTGCTCAGTTTCCGCCCGCGGCGTCGTCGATGATCTTGAGTAGTTCGTCCAGACTTGCCCGCTGCTTGCGGTCGAGGGTGCCGAAGATCCGCTGGAGGACCTGCGCGCCCGCCTTGCTGCCCGCCGCAAGGGCGGCGGCTCCCTCATCGGTGAGCGTCACGAGTTTGGCCCGGCCGTCGGCCGGATCCGCCGTTCGTTCCACAAGCCCGTCGCTCGCCAGACTTTCGACCGCTTGGGTGACCGACCGCTCGGCGAAACCCAACTCCTGGGCCAGCGCCTTCTGACGGATCGAACCCTTCCCCTCGAGTGTTTCCAGTACCTTCCACCGAGCCAGCGATAGGCCGCTGCTGGTCATGTGTTTGTCGACGACTTTCCGTACCCGATAGGCCAGGGTCAGATACTGCAATCCCAGCCGCTCGGGCTCGGCGTCGTCGACCACAGTCACCACTCCATTAGCTGGGACGCCCGCGGAAGGTACACAGCGACACTATATTCATGAGGTACCTCACCTACCCGGCCGTCATCTCATGGAGAGGTCGCTGCGTTCCCGTCGGGCTCGAAGGGGCGGCCCTCGAGGGCGGCGAAGACGCGCAGTGGATCCAGGTAGTCGCGCCACTCGGTGACTTTGCGGTCCTTGATGACGACCACGGAGATGTATCTGTTGCCGTAAGGGTGACCGGTGGCGACGATGCTGCCCTCGGAGGAGTATTCGAGCACGACCGTAGACGTTGATGGTGAATGGTGTGTCCGCAGGTCGTAGCAGCGGTCGAGGAAGAACGTGGAGCCGTAGCCGCGGTAGAGCTCGATGAGGTTCGCGCGGCCGACGATGTGGCGCGGGTAGTTCGGAACCGTGATGATGAAGTCGAAGACCACATCCTCGGCCAGCATGTCGAAGAAGTGCTCACCGTCCGCCTCTCCCGCAAGGCCTTCCTCGATAATCCGAAAGAACGGCTCCAGCGCACGGAAGTCGTCCATGTTCTCGATCACTCGATACCTCCCGGGAACTGTTGGTAGAAGACAATTTTGGACTCTGCTTAGGTTCTCACGCCCGTCTTCAAATCCTAACGCGCCGAGCTGCCTCAGCGGACAGGTGCGTCAGAGCGTTGCGGGAGCTCAAAGAGCCGCATCTGCCGCACCAGGCCGTTGGGATCGAGCGACATCACCCAGGCTGCGGCTGACGGGCCACAGATGGGGTTGTTGGACGAAGCGATCAACTCGGTTTCCCAGATCACGACATCGCCGCCGACGACGACGTTGACGGGCCGGCGGCAAGTGCCCTTTTCATGTTCAGCTCGCAGATTCGTCAGCAGCAGGTCGGCACCGCCCCGGTCTCCGTGCGGTTGAATGACCTCGATGTGCGGCGAAAACCGGGCGGTAAATTCCGAGAAGGCCCCCCGGTTGGCCGCGCCCAGCGTGTCGACGGCGTCCTGTCGGCAGATCTCATGCTTGGCAGAGGCGTTCTCGTGGACTTGCTCGGCCGTGGCTGACAGCCCCTCGGTCAATTTGACCCTGACCTGGCTGAGCCGGCTGCGGACCGTGCCGATCGGCAGCTCGCACATGACGGCGATCTGCTCATAGGAGGACACATCGCTGAAATAGCGCAGCATCGCGACCACCCGTAGCGACGGCGAGAGCTCCTCGATGGCGTGCCACACCCAGTCCTGCAGCAGCTGCCGGTCGACCAGTTCCTCGGGCATAGGATCCTCTGACGGCAGAGCCGAGAGTATCTCCCCACCCCGATCGCCAGCGTGCCTGGACCGCAACCACATCCGACATTCATTTCGTACGACCGTCCGCAACCACGCGCCAACAGCCGCCGGGTTGCGCACGTCGCTGATTCGGCGCACGGCGACCAGCGCCGCATCCTGGACCACGTCGTCGGTGTCAGGCCCGTAGCCGATCATGCCGAGCGCCACCGCGCGCATGCCCGCCTCGTGCCGGGCAAGCAGCGCTCCCAGCGACCCGGCATCGCCCGCCTGCGCGGCGCGGGTGAGCTCGGCATCCGACAGCGGACTCGCCGCCACACGTCTGCTCACGGCCGCTCCTCACCGACACCCAGACGAGTCAGCCGGTTGAAAATTTCGAACTTCTTGGGCACCGAGTGCATCCAGACTGGAGGAGACGAGTAAACGCCAGCCCGAGGAGTACGCGATGAAGTTCCTTTTTGAGGATGACACGTTCTCGTTCGACACGCTACGGACCACCGGCTTCGCCAACTATTTCGGCGCCGATCTCGGCGAGGTGTTGGCCGCCGCAGACCGGATCCACGACGGTGACCAGGGCGGTCGGCATCGGGAATGGAAGGCGACCGCGGGGCGGGGTGGCCGCGGGTGGAACGGCGTTTACATCACGACGGATACATCACGACCGACAACACGTTCGACGCAACCACTCGGTTCGGGGTCGATCTGTGTTAACCGCAATACGACAGATCCCACAGTCACGACGCGAGAAGGAAAATCATGAAGCTTCTTGTCACCGGCGCCACGGGCTACCTCGGCGCGGTCGCTGCCGAGGCGCTGGCGACGCGAGGCCATCAAGTCTTGGGACTGGCCCGATCCGAGCGGTCCGCTGATGCACTGCGCAAGCGCGGCATCGAGCCCATTGTGGGCGATTTCGGCGACCCGGTGAGCCTGGCCAACGCCGTTCACGAGGCCAGACCCGACGTGGTGGTGAGTACCGCCAGCGTCGGCGGGGCGAGCGGGGACCAAGCCGCCTTCGGCCGGGACGGCGAGGCGGTGCGCGCCATGCGCGGGGCACTTGCTGATCACGGCGGCGCCCTGGTCTTCACCAGTGGGTCCGCGGTCTTCGGGGTCTTCAACGGCGGCGATGCCACCGACACCGTCTACGACGAAGACGCCCGCTTGCCGCTTCCGGCATCGGTTTTCGCGCCCCCATCCGCCGGGGTGCACCCGTTGCTGGCCGCCGGTTTCGGGGCGGCGATGGCCGCTCGCGTCGAGACCGAACGGGCCGTCCTGGCCGACGGTGACGTGCGCGGCGTTGTGGTGCGACCCGGGCTGGTGTACGGACGCGGCGGCAATTCCGACCTCGGATCTTTGATCGACCGGGCACGCAAGGAGGGCCACGCCGGTCACTGGGGAAGCGGTGGCACAACTCAGAGCTACGTGCACGTCGAGGATCTGGCCGAGTTATTCTGCCTGGCAGCAGAACTCGCGCCGCACGGGGCGATCCTGCACGGCGTCGCCGACGACGTCACCCAGCGCGACTTGGCCCGCGCCATCAACCGAATGATCGGAACAGACGAGCACACTGACAGCCTCTCGCTGTTGCAGATGCTTGGCATCGACGCCGACACCGTCGGGAACATCGCCGGCTCCTTCACACCGCCGCCTAGCGCAGCATCGGGTATCAGCCTGTCGCTGAACAAACGACTGTCCTCGGACAAGACGCGCAAGCTCCTCGGCTGGTCGCCCAAACGCACCGACGTCGGCGACGACATCGCTTTCGGCTCATACGCGAACGCATAGCCAGCAGCTTGTGGACTTCTACGACGTGGTGCGTCACGTTCGCGGCGCGCGAGTTCACCGGCGAACCGACACGCTGAGGAACAAGGAGTATCGATGACCGACATCAATCGCACCACCGTCCGCATCCCGACCCCATCTGGGTTCGATATCGAGGCCTGGTTCTACCTACCCGAGGGGCAGGGCCCGTTTCCCGCCGTGGTGATGGGTCATGGACTCGGAGCCGTCAAGGTCGGCGGACTGGCATCATTCGCCGACCGGTTCTGCAGGGAAGGGTGCGCGGCGGTGGTCATCGACTACCGCCAGTGGGGCGGCTCCGAGGGGCAGTCACCCCGCGACGAACTCAACGTGCCACGCCAACGCGCGGACTACGGCGCCGCGATCGGGTGGGCCGCAGCCCAGCCGAGCATCGATGAAAACCGAATCTTCGTGTGGGGAACATCATTTGCCGGCATGCACGCCACCGCGCTGGCCGCCACCGACCACCGCCTCGCGGGAGCGATCGCCCAATGCCCCCTGGTTGACGGCCTCGCGGGTTCGCGCCTGGTGCGCCCCAGCCGCTCCCTTGCGCTGTTTGCGACGGCGATCATCGATCGCCTCGGATCACTCCTTGGCCGCGCGCCGATCTATCTGCCCGTCAACGTGGCGCCGGGAGAATGGGGCATCGCTGACACTGCAGACGCGCTGTTCGGCAAGCAAGTCATGAAGCCGCGGGAGCCGGTGGACTGGCACAACCGGATGGCGGCACGATCTCTGCTGAGCATCCCCGCCCACCGCCCCGTTCGCCACGCCCGCGACATCAACATCCCGATCCTGCTCATCGTCGCCGAACACGACACCCAGGCACCGGTCGAGTCCGCGCTCGCCGTGGCCGATCGCGCACCCCAAGCAGAACTTCACCGCAGCAAGGGCGGCCACTACGACGTCTACGACGGCGGAATCGCCTTTGACGACGTTATCGAGTGGGAAGTCGAGTTCCTCCGCCGCCACGCCCGCAGCCAGCCATCTGGGCCGTCAACCCGTAGCGGCGAATGATCGCAACGGATTAGGAATGGAGGCCCACATGGGCACCGGACTGCAAGACCGGCTCGACGAATGCGGCACAAGAACGCTAGTTGTCGGAGCGTTGGGCGTAATCGGTCGGAACGTAGTCGAGCATGTCGCGGAGAGTAGGCGATCAGTTGTCGGACTCAGCTAGCCACAGTGACCCGGCGCAGTGCCCGTCGCGTCATCGGCCTTCTGCTTTTCGCCGCGCAGCGCCTACATCATTCCACTCCTGCGCCAGGCCGGACGAGGGCTTAGCGCCGCCATCGAGGGCCTTCGTGACCGAATTTCGTTCCGCAGCCAGCGGATTGGCCCTGTGCGAGACTCCGTGCGATTTAATCCCGGTTGATTTCGGGCAACGATAGGCCATTCAGCAGCATGTCAGCGACGTTCTCGGCGTAGAGGCGCACCTGGTTTTCATCCGGCGAGGCGAGCTTGGGAGCCATCAGCGAAACTAGTCCGATCTGACCGAAGGGGGCTGTCCCACCCGAGGTGAGCAGGAAGTAGAAAATCTCGGTCGGAATGTTTTTGATCCTGCCCTGCTCACGCAATCGTTCAAATACCGGGCCGAAGCGACGTTGGACCGGCCGAATGTAATTGTGGTACAGGTAATCCGAACGGTCCGTGGGCGCGGCGCCTTCCACGGTGATGAGGCGGGTGAGGTAGGGCCTCGTGGCCGAATACTCGATGAAGTTCCGAATGAGCATGCGTAGCCTGATCATTGGATCGGCCGCCTCGTCGTCGGCGTCCTCGAGATATTCGACAAGGGGCCGGAAGGCCCAGTCGACGGCGGCACGCCACAGATCGGCTTTGGAGCCGAAGCGCTGATATAGCAGGTTACGGCTGACCCCCAATTGGTCATTGACGGTCCTCAGCGAGACCCCGTGGTAGCCGTGCACCGAAAAAGCCTCTATCGCCGCGGCCATGACCTTGTCCGTTGGCGCGAAATCGGCGTCCTTTCGAGGACGCCCACGCGGTCGGGCAACTGGGCGCGGTGTACCGGGCATCAATGCCATCGTATCGGCGCACATCTCAACTCAGTCCCAGTTGCGCGTTCGCCACAATCTGCCACCGCATTACCGTGTCAGCTTGTCCACGGGCTTGAACTTCGCCTCGCCGCCGTCAAGGTTCTTGCGGAGGAATTCGTGACGAGCGCGGCGATGAGCTTGGTCGATCCATCCGGCTACTCCGGGGACGTTACGACGAAGTGTCTCACGTGTCAGGTTTGGAATTACCCGGGCGAGAGGAGCGTAGCGCCACCGCCCGGGGTCAGGCAGGCCTGTTGCGCGGAAGCTCTGTCGCCCTAGGTAGAACCGGGCGTGGCCGAGTTGTGCTTTGTACCGCAATTTGCTGGAAAGCCTGCGCAGGCCCCGTGCGTCCCCCGCGGGGAGGTAGGTGTCCATGAAGGAGCGGCACAGGTTCTGGGAGTCATTGCCGACACTCGGCGCCTCCGAGAGCGCGATCAGTAGTTGGGCCCTGAAGGCATCGGTCATTGTTTCGGGATACCAAGGGGGCTCGACGCCCATGAGATACCCGACATAGCGCCAGTGGTGCATCATCGCCGCGATGTCGTCGTCGGTCGGGAGGTATCCGAGGAGTTTCAGCTGTTGGCCGGGAACGAACGAACTGGCCATGAGGGTCTGGAACATTCCGAGCTGGCTGATCGGTACGCCGAGTTTGTCCCTGTCCCATTCGGGATGTGGCAGCAAGGTGCGGCGGATGATCGAATGCAGGACACGCACAAACACCGCAGAGCGCCGGCCCGGACCGCCGGGGCGCATTGCGCCTGGCTCGCTGGCGTCGGTCCACAAGCGGCAGGTTTCCATGAACCGCCCGTACGCAGATCCTCCCGTGTACGCACCGGTCAATGCGAGCGGCTTGGCGACGCTTTCCAAGGCGTACCCGCTGAATGTGATCATGCCGAAGTACGGGTACAGCTCCTTTCCGTAGCGCCGGAACACCTCCGCGCCGTGCTCGACGGTGTTCCAGTCCAGCCATTCGGGGTCGGTATTGATCTGGTCGAACAGGGCCACCAACTCTGAGGACGGGTGTTGCACACTCTCAATGCCGTGACCGAGTGCTTGCTCGACATCCTGGCGGGCGCGGGACCTGCCGCTCGGTGAGGCGAAGGCCGCGATGATGTGGGCGTCGCCGAGCCGGTCACCGGTGTTCATCGCGCGACCCCATGCCGTCGCAAGCTCGTCCGAGATGTCGAGGTCGCGCTTGGCGCGACGTTCCAACCGCGATTTGATCGCACGGCCGACAGGACTGTCCGCCGCCCGGAAGTAGTTGTAGCACTTCGGTATTGAGAGGTCGGTGGACTGCGTCATCTGGTGTCGCCCTTCCGTCTGGCGGTCTACCCAATTAAAGTGTCGAACAACAATTTAGCAGAACCGGGGGTTGCACCGCAAGACCTGACATCAGGTTCCACCCTTGTTTCGGGTACCGCCCCTTTGGTTAGTGCTGTCTGTCAGGCGATTAACCGGAGGACAACCGGGCAAAAGGTGCTTTGGCAGTGCGCGTTCCTGCTGACGCAGCGCGAAACGCTGCCCGGCACTCGATAGATAGTTAATTGACTGACAACACTTTATTCGCTACGGTCGAGTTGTGAGCGATAGTCGCGGTAGCGGGAACCAGGACTGACTTCATGCCTGGGCACTGCATCGATATCCATACCCACGCGATGTCAGCCGACGTTGCGGCTGCATTGGCAGCGCGGGGCTTCAAACCGACCGGCGGCTACAAGATCTCGGTGCAGTGGACGCCGGAAGCGGCACTGGCTTACATGGAGCGGCACGAGATCGCGGCCCAGGTGGTCTCGTTGCCGATGGCGTTCGCGGGATCCGACGACGACCCGGAGTTCGGGACACGACTGTGCCGGATGATCAACGAGGGCAACGCCGAGCTGATCGCGAGCCACCGCGGCCGATTCGGAGCCTTCGCCAGCTTGCCGGCGGAAGGCCCTGACCAGGCTTTGGCAGAACTCGCATATGCATTGGATGAACTGCACCTCGACGGTGTGGTGCTGACGTCGAACGTGGCTGGGCACTATTTCGGGGATCCGTTCCTTGAGCCGGTGCTCGCCGAACTGGAGCGGCGGCAGGTGCCCGTGTTCGTGCACCCGGTGGACTCCCCATGTATCGAGGTGCTCGGATTCGACCGTCCCAGCTCGATCGTCGAGTTCCCATTTGACACCGCCCGCAACATCACCAACGGGCTCTACACCGGCTTCTTCCAGCGCCATCCGGGGCTACGGCTGATTCTGGCCCATTGTGGCGGAGCGTTGCCGACACTGGGATGGCGCATCGGCGAACACACCGTGATGGGGCGCGGGCCCGACGACGCCGACATCGATCCCACCCACGTC
>Ga0073928_10003803_pt1 | contig 23221 bp, 18 predicted proteins | sample PaiPotPPA55metaG_FD_76969 | JGI IMG/M metagenome (GOLD analysis project Ga0073928, IMG submission 76969) | Iron sulfur acid spring bacterial and archeal communities from Banff, Canada, to study Microbial Dark Matter (Phase II) - Paint Pots PPA... ...
CGCTCCGCGATGCCATCCAGTGCTTTCTCGACGCCTGGAATGACGAATGCCATCCCTTCAAATGGGTCAAGACCGCAGACGACATCATGGCCAAGGCCAAACGGAAAGATTTCAATGGGTCAGGACACTAGTGCATGCACCGGCGGGTTAGAGCCCCGAGACCAGCCTCCCCACGGCCGTCAGGATCTCTGCCCGGCCGCGGATCTTGATCGCCGCCGTCAGCTCCGTGAACTGAGCCACCATGACCTCACCCGCATCCAGCCGCTCCGAGTGGTGGGAGCGCGTGTCCTTGCCCCTGGTCAGGCCCATGATGACGACCCCGTCCTCGAGAGCCTTGACGACCACATAACGGCCGGCTGACGCTTCCTCTTCTTCGCTCATCTCCTGCTCCGTCCATATCCATTGCCGTTGGCCTGCACCTTCGGCCGCACTGTTTCCAACCTGGTCGCCGCGCCGCCGACCAGCTCATTGATCTCGGCGCTGAGGGCCGGACCGGCGAGCACATGATAACGATCGGCGTGGACCACAACCTCGCGGCTGCCCACGAACACGTGGAGCACCACTTCGTCGCTTCCGGGGTGCTTCGCGAGCACCTCCTCCAGGCGCTCGACCAGCTCGGTGCCGCCGCCCGCCAGCCGCACGTGCACCAGCTGCCGCCGAGACACGGGCAGGCACTCGGGGTCGTCCCAGAGCCACGCCGCGTCGGCGACGATCGACGCCACCTCGATCTCGGCCTCCATCTCCGGGTCGACCGGCGAGGCGGCCGCACCGGTGGCCCGCGTGCTGCCCGCCCGCGCGTCCACCTTGCCCTGCACCACGACCACCTTGTCCGGCTCGAACAGCAGCCGCACCTGCTCGAACGTCCTCGGGAACAGGACGATGTCGACCGTCCCGGTCAGGTCCTCCAAGGACGCGTAGGCCATGATCTGGCCCTTCCGCGTGACTACGCGGCGCACCTCGCGGACCAGGCCCGCCACCCGCACCTCGGTGTCCTGCAGCGCGCTCGTCACCTCGACCGCCTGCGTGTCCGAGCGCTCGGCCAGCTCCTTCGTGATGCGCCGCAGCGGATGGTCGCTCAGGTACAGGCCCAGCAGCTCTTTCTCGAGCCGCAGCTTCTCCTCTCCCGGCATGGGGGCGACGTCAAGGGCGAGGCCGAAGTTGGACGTGTCCTCTTCTTCCGAGCCGATCAGGTCGTACAGGCTGGTCTGGCCCGCCTCGCGGTCCTTGCGCGCGCGCTCCGCTCGGGCGATGAAGTGCTCGAGGACGTTGAGCAGCCACGCCCGCTCGCCCAGGCTGTCGCAAGCGCCCGACTGCACCAGCGCCTCCAGCACGCGCCGGTTGACGTCCTGGATTGCCGCCGTGCGCTCGCACAGGTCCTCGAGCGATTTGAATAGTCCGTCGGCTTCGCGCATAGCAACGATGTTCTCCACCGCGTGCTGGCCGACGTTCTTGATCGCGGCGAGACCAAAGGAGATGCGCCCCTCGCTCATTGAGAAGTCGGCGCGAGAGCGGTTGATGTCCGGCGCCAGCACCTCGATTCCGCGGAGGCGGCAGTCGACGATCGCGGTCGCCACCTTGTCCGCCGAGCCCTCCATGTGGATGAGCAGTGACGTCATGTACTCGAGCGTGTAGTTGGCTTTCAGGTAGGCCGTCTGGTAGGCGATCAACCCGTACGCGGCCGAGTGGGCTCGGTTGAAACCGTACTCGGCGAACTTCGCGATGGCGTCGAACAATGTCTCGGCGGTAGCCGGAGGGATCTCCCGCTCGACCGCGCCGGCGACGAACTTGGTCCGCTGCTTGGCCATCTTGACCTTGTCCTTCTTCCCCATAGCGGATCGAAGGATGTCGGCCTCGCTCATCGTGAAGCCGGCCAGCTCGCGGGCGGCCATCATCACCTGCTCCTGGTAGATCATCACGCCGTATGTCTCGCGCAGGATCGGCTCGAGCCTGTCGTGCATGTACTCGATCGGCTCGCGACCCTGCTTGCGGGCGATGAACGCGGGAATGTTAACCATCGGTCCGGGGCGGAATAGAGCGACCGCGGCCGACACGTCCGCAAAGCTCTGCGGGCGCATGTCCATGACCATCCGGCGCATGCCCGCCCCTTCAAGCTGGAACACACCGTGCGTGTCGCCGGACGACAGCAGGTCGTAGGTCTTGGCATCGTCCAACGGCAACTTCTCGAGGTCGAGCTCGATGCCGCGGGTCTCCTTCACCAGCCGCAGGCAGGTGGTGATGATGTCGAGGTTCTGCAGGCCGAGGAAGTCGATTTTCAACAGGCCGATGTCGCCGACCGCCTTCATGTCGTACTGGGTGATCACCGCGTCGCTCTTGGGCCCGAACTGCAGCGGCGTGTAGTTCACGAGCGCATCGGGCGCGATCACGACTCCCGCGGCATGGGTGCTCACATTGCGCGAGACACCCTCGAGGGTCCGGGCGACGTCGACCAGGCGCTTCTGCTCTTCGCTGGACTCATACGCCTCACGGAACTCGGGCACTTCTTTGATGGCGTCCTCCAGCGACTTGGAGCGCCCTTGCCAGACCGGCACCAGCTTCGCGAGCTTGTCGGTATCTCGAAGGGGCACCTCCAGGACGCGCCCGACGTCGCGGATCGCGGCCTTCGAGGCCATGGTCGTGAACGTGATGATCTGCGCCACTCGGTCCGGTCCGTACTTTCCTGAGACGTAGCGGATCACCTTCTCGCGACCCTCCACGGAGAAGTCGCAGTCGATGTCGGGCATCGACACGCGGTCGATGTTGAGGAACCGTTCGAAGATCAGGCCATGCTCGAGCGGATCCAGGTTGGTGATGCCCAGGCAGTACGACACCAGGCTGCCGGCGGCGCTGCCGCGCCCCGGCCCCACCGCGATCCCGTTCTTGCGAGCGAAGTTGTAGAAGTCCCACACGATCAGGAAGTAGGACGCGTAGCCGGTCTGCCCGATGACCGAGAGCTCATTCTCGGCGCGCTCTTTGACCGCCGTGCTCGCCACCTCGTAGCGCCACCTGATCCCGTCCTCGACGAGCTTGCGCAGGTACTGGTCCGGCGTCAGCCCGTCGGGCACGTCGAACGGCGGCAGCAGTGTCTCCCCGAGCTTGATCTTCAGGTCCACCATGTCCGCCACGTCGAGCGTGCTCGCCAGCGAGTCGGGCAGGTCGGCAAATGACGCCGCCATCTCCTCGGCCGTCTTCAGGTAGTTCTCCTGCGTGGAGAAGCGCCAGCGGTTGGGATCGTTGAAGCGCGCGCCGGTCTGAAGGCACAGCAGGACGTCGTGCGCCTCCGAGTCGTGGCGGTGGACGTAGTGGAGGTCGTTGGTGGCGCACAGCCGCAGGCCGAACTCGGCGCCAAGCGTGATCAGCGCAGCGTTGACCTGCTCCTGCTTGTCGATGCCGTGTCTCTGAACCTCGAGCAGGAAGCGATCCTTGCCGAAGATGTCGCGATACGTTGCCATCGCCTCCCTGGCGCCTTCGAGATCGTTTTCGGTGATCCGGCCGGCGATCTCGCCCTGGAGGCAGCCCGATAGCGCGATAAGCCCTTTCGAGTGCTGGGCCAGGATCTCCTTGTCGATGCGGGGCTTGTAGTACATCCCCTCCATCTGGCCGACGCTACACAGGCGCATGAGGTTGACGTAGCCCTCGTGGTCGGCCGCCAGCAGCGTGAGGTGGCTCGGGTCGCGGTCGACGCGGCCCTCGCGCAGGAGGCGCGAGCGGGGTGCGACGTACACCTCGCAGCCGACGATCGGCTTGATGCCGGCTTCCTTGCACGCCTTGTAGAAGTGGATCGCGCCGTACATGACCCCGTGGTCGGTGAGCGCGATCGCGGGCATCTCGAGCTCGGCCGCACGGGCCACCATGGCGTGGATGCGACTGGCCCCATCGAGCAGCGAGTACTCGGTGTGGTTGTGGAGATGAACAAAGGTCTTGGGGGCGTGCGGCATCGTTTGGTTTTGGGTGTGGCGGACCCCGCTAGAGTTTATCCGGTCCCATCGCCCGGACCACCGGCCAAAATGCTCGCGTGAAGTACACGGGCGCGCTGCTCGCGATCCTGATCGTCCCCCTGGTGGTGATCGGCGGCGCGATCGTGATTGGGCTCCCAGCGCCGTCTGCCGCGAAGCTCTTCCTGTATGCCGCGGTTGGGTACGCTGCCGGGACGGCAAGCGCGACAGCGGCTGCCTCGTCTCGCAAGCCGGACCTCTCTAAAGGCATCGACGAGCATGCGATCACGGTGTACGGGGTGCAGGTCGGAGCGTCCGTTGCTTTCGGTCTCGGGGTGCTCAGCTTCGCCGTGGCGCAGGGCTGGCCGGTGGTCGGGCTTTTCGTGGCCACCGTCGGCGCTGCATGGTTCTGCGTCTGGCTGCCTCCCAGGTTCCGGACGGTAACCGCCGAATGCAGCATCGTCATCAACAGAGATGCGTCCGCCGTATTCGGGCTCATGAGCGACTTTCGGACGATGGTCAGGTGGTGCCCGGGATACGAGTCTGTGGAGATGGTCACGCCCGAGCCGATCGGCCCGGGCACGCAGTTCAAAGAGAGCGGCCACCTCCCAACTGGGAACCCTGCCTCAGGCCAGGATCAGATCGTCGATTTCGAGCCCAACCAGCGCTTTTCGTCAACGACCTTCGGCGCGATGAAGAACCTCGACGTCGTGACCTTCGAGTCCGTCGGGACAGGCACCCGCGTCTCGCTACGAAGCCAGGCCGAGCTCCAGCTCTGGATGGCCCTGATTGGAACCGCCCTCTTCAAGGGGTCTTTAGCGCGCGACATCCTGAACATGCGGGAGGCCGCGTGGGCTCGGGCCAAGGAGCTTCTCGAGGGCCAAGAATTCCCCGCATAACCTGCCGGGGCCCTCTTCCGTTTAAGGCTATGTGCTGCTCCTCAAAGGCCTCCTGAGGCTGACCGCGAAGGCGCTGGGCCCAGGCCGCCTGCGCCTCGAGATCGTGAAGCTCGAGCTCCAGCTGCAGCACGCGCTGCCTCCCCGCTAGGGGCTCAGGACCTTTCCAGCAGGGCCACCGACTCGATGTGGAACGTGTGCGGGAACATGTCCACGATCGCGGCCCTTCTCACCCGGTAGCCCCCCCGCACCAGCGCGCTCAGGTCCCGCGCGTGCGTCGACGGCTCGCACGAGATGTAGACGAGGCGATCCGGGCCGAGTCGGATGATCTCGGCCAGGGCGGCGGGCTCGCAGCCGGCCCGCGGCGGATCCAGCACCGCCGCGCTGTGCCGGCCGATCCGCACCTGTTTGAGCGCTGTCTCGACCTTGCCGGGGATGTACTCCACCCGCGCTGAGTTGATACGGGCGTTAAGCCGCCCCAGCTGCACGGCCCGCGGGTTCTCCTCGATCGCCGTCACGGGGCCCGCCACGCGGGCGATCGCCACCGAGATGGTCCCGATACCGGCATACAGGTCGAGTACGCGGTCCTCCGACGCCGCCCCCAGCATGGTCAGGGCCGTGCGGTAGAGCACCAGCATCTGCTGGTAGTTCGTCTGCACGAACACGTCGCTGCGCACGCGGAAGGTCATGTCCCACACCTGGAGCGACATGGCGTCGTCGAGCAGCGTGGTGTCGGGCAGGAGCTCGGCGACCCGGTTGGCGAAGGCCTCCCTCGGCCAGGACGGCTCGGGGCCGCGGAACCGCAACCGCCACAAGAGCCCCGTGCCGCCGGGCTCGGCGGTTAGAAGCAGGTTCTGGACGCTCGACAATCCGAATTCGTGGGCGGCCTGGCCGAACGCCGGCAGGGCTCGCTCGATGCGCTCGTCGTGGATCGGGCAGGTCGCGATCGGCTGGACCGTGTGCGAGCGCTGCCGGTGGAAACCGAAGCCGACGCCCTCCGACGTCGCGATGGCCTCGAACTCGCCTCGAATTCGGTACCGCCACGGGTTGTCCATGCCCATCACGGGCGTGTCGGGAGGTAGCCTCAGGCCTGCCCGCGACCAGGCCTCGTCCACGACCTGGCGCTTCAGCTCGAGCTGGTAGGCGTAGTCGGCGTGCTGCCACTGGCAGCCTCCGCACTGGGTCAGGAAGCCGGGCTGTGAGGCGGCGGGTCCGAAATGGGGACATTCCGGCCGCACCCTGTGGGGGGAGGCCTCGATCACTTGTGAAGCGATGGCAACGTCCACCCCACCCTGGCGGCCCCGTTGCTCGGCCTCGACCGTTTCGCACGGCAGAGCGTAGCCAACCAACCAGACCTTGCCTTGCTCTCGGGCAATGCAGAAGCCGCCGTGGCCGACCGTAGACGGCTTGAGGATCAACGGCGCCAGAGGGCGGTTGGCTCGGCGGAGGGCTTGAAGCCCGCCGACTCGACCATCTGCATCGCCACCGCGAAGTTCGCGGCAACCTTCTCCGGCTGGTGGGCGTCGCTGCCGAACGAGATCGCCTGGCCCCCCGCCTCCCGCCACCAGCGCACCACCTCCAGGTCTGGACACAGGATGCTGCCCCTGGTGGTGTTGACCTCGAGCACCCGGCCGGTCCGGGCGGCGGCGGACAGGATGGCCCGGATCTGCTCCTCGTAGTCCTTCTCGCGATACGGCGGCAGGCCGTCGCGCCAGTACCGCTTGGGGTAGTCGATGTGGGCCAGGGTCTCGAACGGCTGGCCGCTCTCAACCATCGCCAGGGTTTCGCGAAAGTACTCGCGGACGGCGGCGGGGAAGTCGAGGTCCGCCCGGTCGCGGAACTGGCTGGCGTCGAGCAGCTCGCCGCCCATCCGGATGCAGTGGATCGAGCCGAGCACCTGGTCGAGCGGGCCGGCGCTCAGGACCTCGGCGGTCTCTTGCGGGAACCAGTGGGGCTCGCCCAGCTCCACGCCGGACAGGATGCGCAGGTTCTTGAACTTCCCGCGACAGCGCTCGACCGCGTCGAGGTAGCCGGCGATGTCCACCGAGTGCTGGCCCTCGTGCACGACGTTCCATTCGGCATGCTCGGTGAAGGCGATCCCGGGCAGGCCGACCTCCAGGGCCAGCTCGCAGCTGCGCTCCATGTCGCCTCGAGTCGCATCCCACGACCACTCTGTATGGACGTGGTAGTCGGGAACCAGCACGCGGTTCAGGCGCCGGCTCGGGCGCGCGCCGGCGATCCGAAGAACCGACCGATTTGCGCCAATAGGAGGATGGGCAGGATGACGTCCGGAATGAGGCTCTGCCTCAAAAGCGCGCTGTCGTAGCGGCCGAAGGTCAGCGTGTAGCCAACATCCGCGAGCAGCGCGAGCCAACAGGCCCACCAAGCCCACCGTGCTCCGGCTCGGAAGGGGATCGCGACGATGGCCAGGAAGAACAGCCCGAACACGAACTCATGAATCGCGTACCCAGTCTCGAGGAGCGAGACATAACTTGCCATTCCTGGTGACTTCGCCTGGCCAACGGACCAGGAAAGGCCGGCGAGTGTTGCGAATGCCGCACCGTGGTCAGCCGGCAAGCCGGAGCGCCAGATCCCGACGAGATCGAAGATCGGCGCGACCACCGGGAAGAGGCCAAGAAGGATGAGCAGCGCCCACGCGACATTCAGGTAGGTGTCCGTTCGGGTGCGATCGTGCACCCGAAAAGGCTAGCGGCTCAGAACCCTGGCCCTAGAATGCCGCCATGGCCCCGCTCATCCTCACCTTTCTATATGCGATCGGCGGCGCCCTGGTCGCGGGCGGGATCTACGTGATCGCGCACAGGGCTTTTCCGGCCTGGGTGCAAGGCGCGCTGCTGTGGCCCCTGATCACGGTCACGCCTGCCATCGCGACCCTTCAGGGCTGGGCGTCGGTGTCGTTCGGGGTCGCGGTGTTGGCGTTCAGCTTCGCGCCGTTTGCGCCCGCGCCCGCCATCGGCGGCCTGGCGGTGCTGGCGGGCGTATGCGTGGCCGCGGGTTCGCTGCTGTTCGTCTACAGCACGTGGACCTCACGCCGCCCAAGCGCGGGCTCGATCCCTCCCCGCCCCTAGCCCGTCGACCAATTGCCAAGCTAATCGCCGAACCGCTGCCTAATTAGCTCACTAACCCGCCGCGGGTCGGCCTTGCCTCCGCATGCATCCTGAACGGCTTTGACGAGGACTCCGAGGACCTGGCGGTTGCCAGCCCGGTAGTCAAATACCGCTTGGGGATGCGTTTGCTCCACTTCAAGAATCGCATTGAGGATTACGCCATCGTCGACCTGACCAATCCAGCCCTTCTCTTTGGCGACGTTTTCGGGTGAGAGAGACGTGCCCCAAATCGCGTCCAGCGTCTTTCGAGCGTTGTCTCGGTTTATGTATCGACTTGACAGCAGGCCAAGCAACTCGGCCAGCTGCGCGGGCGAGATTTGGCCGGCAAATCGACCATCTGCCTTTGGCGCTACCTCGCCGATGATCCAGTTCGCGGTCGGCTTGGCCTCGGCCCCCGCCCGGACCGCACTTTCGAACAGGTCGGCCAGCTCGCGCTCGCCGGCGAGCTGCGCCGCGTCCGACGCCGGCAGCCCATAGGCCTCAACCAGCCGCGCCCGCCGCACGCGCGGCAGCTCCGGCAGCTCGCTCCGCAGCTTGTCGATCCATTCCCGATCCAGCTCTAGCGGCGGCAGGTCCGGCTCCGGAAAGTAGCGATAGTCCTCGGCGAACTCCTTGCTGCGCTGCGAGAACGTGCGCTGCTCGGCCTCCGACCACCCTCGCGTCTCCTGGACCACGGTCCCGCCCGACTCCAGCAGCTCCGCCTGGCGCTTGACCTCAAAGGCGATCGCGCGATGTAGGGCGCGGAACGAGTTGATGTTCTTCAGCTCGGTCTTCACACCCAGCTCCTCGGTGCCCGCGCGGCGGATCGAGATGTTGGGCTCGGCCCGCAGCTGGCCTTTCTCCATGTCCGCCTCGGACGCGCCGATCGTGCGGAGCAGGGTCCGCAGCGCCATCGCGTACTCCCGCGCCTCGTCGGCCGAGCGCAGGTCGGGCTCGCTGACGATCTCCATCAGAGGCACGCCCGCGCGGTTCAAGTCCACGAACGACTGCGTCGCCTTGTGCAGCTTGTCGCCCTCGTGGACGAGCTTGCCGGTGTCCTCCTCGAGATGCACGCGGCGGATGCGCACGCGTCTCCCTTCGAGGTCGAGATGGCCGTTGCGGCTCATCGGCAGGTCGTACTGGCTGATCTGGTAGCCCTTGGGCAGGTCGGGATACATGTAGTTCTTGCGGTCGAACTTGGTGTGCTGCGGGATCTCGCACTCGAGCGCGAGGGCTGTCTTGAGGCAGGCTTCGACGGCGGCCTTGTTGATCACGGGCAGGACGCCGGGCATGCCCTCGCAGATCTCGCACACGTGCGTGTTCGGCGGCTCGTTGAGTGGCGCCACCGCGCAGCCGCAGAACATCTTCGAGCGCGTGCGCGGCTGGACGTGGACCTCCATGCCGATCACGACCTCCCAGTCAGCCAACCAGGGCCACCTCCACTCGCATGTCGCTCGCTATCTCGTAGGCGCGCGCGACGCGGAGCGCGATGTCCTCTCGCCACTGCGGCGCCAGGACCTGCAGGCCCACGGGCAGGCCTTGGCTCATGCCGCACGGGATGCTCACCCCCGGGAGGCCGGCGAGGTTGCCTCCCAGCGTGAGCACGTCGCACAGGTACATCGACAGCGGGTCCTGCGTCTTGGAGCCGATCGGGAACGCGACGGTCGGCGAAGTGGCGCTGACGATCGCATCGCACTTGGTGAACGCCTCGTCGAAGTCGCGCTTGATCAGCGTGCGCACCTTCTGGGCCTTCACGTAGTAGGCGTCGTAGTAACCGCTCGAAAGCGCGTATGTGCCCAGCATCACCCGGCGGCGCACCTCGGTCCCAAAGCCCCTGCGGCGCGTGCGCGAGTAGGCGTCGGTGATGTTCTGCGCCTCCTGGTCGGACATGCCGTACTTGACGCCGTCGAACCGCGCGAGGTTGGAGGAGCACTCGGCCGGGGCGATGATGTAGTAAGCGGCGAGGCCGTAGTCCGTGTGCGGCAGGCTGACGTCGACCAGCTTCGCGCCCGCCGACTCCAGCATCCGCAGCGCCTGGTTGACGGCGACCTTCACGCCGTCCTCCATGCCCGCGACCTCGAAATACTCCTTCGGCACACCCAGCCGCATGCCGTTGACCCCCGCTTTCAGGTCATGCCGCACGTCGTTGGGGCGGTCGGCGCTCGTGGCGTCCAGCGGATCGTGTCCGGCCATCGCCTCCAGGACAAGCGCGCAGTCGTCCACCGACCTGGTGAAGGGCCCGATCTGGTCGAGGCTGGACGCGAACGCGATCAACCCGTAGCGGCTGACGCGGCCATAGGTCGGCTTCATGCCCACCACCCCGCACAGGGCGGCTGGCTGGCGGATCGAGCCGCCCGTGTCGGTGCCGAGGCCGAAGACCGCCTCGCCGGCGGCCACCGCGGCGGCGCTTCCGCCGGAGCTGCCCCCGGGAACGCGGTCGAGGTTCCAGGGGTTGTGCGTCGGGAAGTAGCCCGAGTTCTCGGTGGAGCTGCCCATGGCGAACTCGTCGCAGTTCGTGACGCCGATCATCACCGCGCCGGCGTCGAACAGGCGCTGCACGGCAGTGCCCGTGTAGGGCGGCCTGAAACCGCGCAGGATCTGCGAGCCCGCGGTCGTCTCCACGCCGCGCACGCACAGGACGTCCTTCACCGCCATGGGGATGCCGGTCAGTGGCCCGGCCTCGCCGGCCTTCAGCGTCGCGTCAGCGGCGCGCGCCTGCTCGCCGGCCAGCGACTCGGTCAGGCGGAGATATGCCTTCACGTCGCCGTCGGCGTCCTCGATGCGGTCCAGGTGCAGGACCAGCAGCTCCTGAGCGGACAGCTCGCGGTCGCGAAGCAGTTGGCCGAGCTCGCTGATGGTGAGCTTAGTCGGGTCCATCAGGACTCCTCCTGGATGGAGGGCACCCGCAGGAATCCGTCGACGGACGCGGGCGCGTTGGCGATGGCGTCCTCCTGCGTGAGGCTGGGCCGCGGAACGTCTTCGCGCAGGGCGTTGGTGACCTCGACCACCTGCGCCGTGGGCGCGATGTGGTCGGTGTTGAGCTGCTGCAGGCGGTCGATGTGGCGGAGGATGCCGCTCAGCTGCTCGGCGTAGAACTCCTCGTCGCCGGGCTCGAGGCCCAGGCGCGCGAGCATCGCGACATGGCGCACCTGTTCGCGGGAGAGAGGCACCAAAGTAGCTTAGCGGCGCACTGCGCCAAACCCTCCCCGCTACGAGGGGAGGTCGTCATATCGAAACGCCGCGCTCAGCGGCCTGGATCGGCCAGCTCCTCCAGCACGTCGGCGGCGCCGGCGGCGCCGGGAGCGCGGCGGATGGCGAGGGCTAGCCGAGCCGCGGCCTCGTGAAATGACGGGCGTTCGAGGAGATCGCGCACCGCGCTCCTGATCAGGGCCGGGCTCGATTCGCCGTCGAGCGCCACTCCCGCCCCTGACGCCTGAATGCGGGCGGCAAGGAACGGCTGGTCGGCCGCGGGGTAGGGAAGTCCCGCGATCGGCACTCCGCAGGCGAGCGATGCAGTCACCGTGCCGTGACCGCAGTGCGTAACCGTCGCCGAGACCGAGGGCATGACCTCCGCGTGGGGCACGAACGGCCGCGCTGTTGCGTTGTCGGGCAGCTCCGCCGGCAGCGACTTCGCGCCGGCGATGACGAGGACCCGAACCGGCTCGACGGCCAGCGCGTCAAGGGTGTTGCGAATCCGGCTGGACGGGTCCCATAACCGCGTAGTGCTGAAGCTCACCAGCACCAGGGGTCGCGGATCGTCCGGCGCCCAGGGCGCATCCCAGCCTGACTGGTCCGTGCGTCCGGTGATCGGGCCCACGTAATGCACCGTGTCCGGTGCGCCGTCCGCCGCGGTGTCGAGCTCGGCGATGGTGGTGACGATCGTCGGGAGACCATCCCAGCCCTCGTTGAGCCGCTCCATCCCCGCCAGCCCGATGGATGCCCGAATCTCGTTGGCGGCGGTCAGGCGGGCGGCGCCCATCGGCGAGTTCGGCGGTGGCACGAGGCCGGCCACACACGAGTGCGCCAGGACGGCCACCGGGATGTCGGTCCGGCGCGCCTGCGCGAGCGCACCGTTCAGCGAGAAGTCGATGACCAGGACGTCGGCCGGGTTGGCTGCCAGCGCATCAGGAATGTCCTCCAGGTGCTCGGGGCACGACCAGACGTTGCGGATGATGGCCGGAAGCCTCTGCTCCGGCGCGCGCTCGGAGTAGAGATCGAAGCTTCCGCTACGCGGCAGGGCCGAGAACGCCAGGCCGCGAGCTTCAATCGCGTCTTGTTGTGGAAGGTAGCCGAGAAACCGGACCTCGTTCCCCCGGGCCGCCAGCTCCTGGGCTATGCCGAACGCCGGTGGCACGTTGCCGCCGCCGTCCCAGGTGACGAAAGTGAACCTGGTCATTTCTCACCACGCGCGACGATGTCGCCGATGAGCTCGCGGAGCGACGTTTCGACCTCGGCGCGACTCAGGCCGACATCGCGGCGCAGAACCTTCCAGCAATAGATGTCGGTCACCGCGACCAGCTCACCGATTCGACGGCGGCGTACCGCCGGCGGCAAGTCGCGAAGCAGCGGACAGAACGCACGTTCGACCCATGCCGAGTGGTATCGGCGAGCCGCCTCAACCGTGTTGTTCACGCCGGCCAGGCCCCGCTCCTGCGCTAGGAGGTGCAGCACCTCATCCCCCCAGTCCTCGTAGGTACCGACGAGCAGCCTCACCGCCTCCGGGATGTCGCCCGCCGGAACTTCGTCGCGGGCGCGGCGAATGCTCGCGGCGCGCTCTGCGCCGACGGCTCCGAAAAGCTGTTCCTTAGAGCCGAAGCGACGGACCACAGTGCGTTCTGTCACGCCGGCCTGGCCGGCCACGTCATCAAGCGACACCTGGTCGTAGCGGATCTCTCCGAACAGTTTGCGAGCGGCGGCCAGGATGCTCTCGCCATTGGCGCTGGCTGAGACTGCGCGCCGCCCCAGCCGATACCGCCGCGAGCTGGGGGCTTGGCTCTTCGTCATTTTCATGTCAGTATAGCAGACATGAAACTCCGACAACACACCGCCCAGACCTATGACCTCAGGCTTCGCATCCCGGACGACAACGCCTTGGTCGGGGGTGTCGAGATCGAGTACTCGGTGAGAGGTGCAGGCGAGCCGGTCGTATTCCTCCACGGCGGTGTCCTGACCGATTGGTTCGGTCCCCTTGCCGATGAGCTGTCCAGGGCGGGCATGTACAGGCTGGTCAGCTACCACCGGCCTGGCTATGGAAGCAGCACCCTGCCCTCCCAACCGATTTCGATGGCCGGGCAGGCCGAGTGCTGTCTCGCTTTGATGCGACACCTTGGAATCACCGAGGCGCACCTGGTCGGACACTCGATCGGTGCCTGCATAGCGCTCCAGGCTGCCCTGCAGCAGCCGGAAGCGGTTGCATCCGTGGGTCTGTTGGAACCTCCCGTGATGACGGCGACCGCTGACCCGTCGCCCGCACTCAACGTTCTTCGCGCGAGCGCGGCGCTGTGGAAAAAGGGCGATGTGGCGGGGGCGATGGACGCCTTTATGCGCGGGATAGTCGATCTCGATTACGAGCGGGTGCTCGACACGGTCTTGGGGATTTGGCGCGAAGATGCGCTCAAGGGAACGAATGCTTTCTTTCAGGCCGATCAGCCGGCACTACAGGGGTGGCGGTTCGGGAAGGCTGAGGCGGAGCGTGTCCGGCAGTCCGCAATTCTTTTCCTTGGCGAAAGCAGCACGCGAGTCAACCCGATCCGCGAGCCTGTTCACAACACGCTGCTCTCGTGGCTGCCCAGCAGTGAGGGACACATCCTGGAGGGGGCGTCGCACCTTCTGCCTCTGCAAGCGCCAGCCCGCATGGCGGCGCTTCTGACTGCGTTCTACAAAGCTCGGATAACGGCCCAGAACCATTCGGACGGCTAGCACGTCCTCCCGGGTGGCGAGGGATTACTGGACGAGCTTCAGGAACTCCTGCTCATCGAGGATGGCGACCTTCAGGCGCCGCGCTTTTTCCAGCTTCGAGCCCGCGCCCGGGCCCGCCACCACGTAGTCCGTCTTGGAGCTCACGCTGCCGGCGGCCTTCCCGCCCAGGCGCCGGACCAGCGCCTCGGCGTCGGGCCGGTCGATCGTGTCGAGCGTGCCGGTGAAGACGAAGGTCTTGCCCTTGAACGGCCCGTCGCCGGCGGACTCCGCGGCCCGCGGCTGAACGCCCGCCTCCAGCAGCCGGCTCACCAGCTCTCCCCCATGCCCCTCGAAGTACATGTGCACCTCGCGGGCCATGTTCGGCCCGACGCCCTCGACGCGCACGAGGGCCTCCTCGGTCGCGGCGCGCAGGCGCTCGATCGAGCCGAACTCGGCCGCCAGCATCTCGGCGGTCGCCTCGCCCACCTGCGGAATGCCCAGCGCGTACAGGAAGCGGCCCAGCGGCGGCGTGCGGGCGTAGGCCAGGCGGTCGATCAAATTCTGGGCGGACTTGTCAGCGAAGCCCTCGAGCTCGACGATCTGCTCCTTCGTCAGCCGGAAGAGGTCGCTTGGATCCTTCACCCAGCCCTTCTCGATGACCTGGTTCAGAGTCGCGTAGCCCAGGCCCTCGATGTTCAGCGCGCCGCGGCTGGCGAAATGGCGAAGTAGCTCGAGGCGCTGAGCCCCGCAGAAGGGATTGATGCAGCGGTGTGCGATGTACGGCTCCTCGCGCACCACCTCTCCCCCGCACACCGGGCACTTCGCCGGCATGCGCCACCCGGTCTGCGGCTCCAGCACGCTGACGATCTCCGGGATGACGTCGCCCGCCCGGTGGATGATGACCTTCGCGCCGACGTACACGCCTTTCTCGTTGACCTGCTGCTCGTTGTGCATCGTGATGTTGCGAACGGTCACCCCGCCTACGACGACCGGATGCACGTGCGCGACCGGGGTCAGAACGCCCGTGCGGCCGACGTAGCACTCGATCGCCTCGACCACCGTCTCCGCCTGCTCCGGCGCGTACTTGAGCGCGATCGCCCAGCGCGGCGAGCGCGCGACGAAGCCCAGCTCGAGCTGCTGGTCGAAGCGATCGACCTTGACCACGATGCCGTCGATCTCGTGCTCGAGCTCGCGGCGGCGGCGCTGCCATCCGGCGTGGTACTCGATGACCTCGTCGATCGACTTGAGGCGCCGGCGGTGCTTGTTGACGCGGAAGCCCATCTTGTCCAGCGCGCCCAACACATCCCACTGCGAACGCGCCGAGCCCGCGGGATCGAGCGTGTACATGAAGGTTTGGAGGTCGCGGCCGGCGGTCACGCCGGCGTCGATCTGGCGGACGCTCCCGGCTGCGGTGTTGCGCGGGTTCACGAAGCGCGGCTTGCCCGCTGCCTCGATCTCGCGGTTCAGCTTCTCGAAGCCGGCGATCGGGAAGTACACCTCGCCGCGCACCTCGAACACGTCGGGCAGTCCGGCCGCCGGTGTCACCGTGAGCGGCACGCTGCGGATCGTCTTGACGTTGGCCGTCACGTCTTCGCCCACGGTGCCGTCGCCTCGCGTGGCGGCGCGCGTCAGCCGGCCCTTGGTGTACGTAAGGCTGATCGCCAGCCCATCGATCTTCAGCTCGGCGCAGTAAACGACGTCGTCGCCGACCGCGGCGCGGACGCGCTTGTCGAACGCGCGGATCTCGGTCTCGTCGAAGGCGTTCTGCAGGCTGAGCATCGGCGAGCGGTGCCGCACCTTCGCGAACTGGTCGGACGCCTCTCCCCCCACGCGCTGTGTGGGCGAGTCGGGGGTGACCAGGTCTGGATGCTCCTCCTCCACGCGCCGGAGCTCGAGGAACAGCGCGTCGAACTCGGCGTCCGAGACCTCCGGCATGTCGAGCACGTAGTAGGCGTGCTCGTGGTGCCGGATCTGCTCGCGCAGCCCTTCCGCGCGCTTGGCCAGGTCTGCTGGGCGCTCGGCCCGCTTGCGCTTGGTCATTTACTAAGGGGGGCGAGCATGCCGGACAGGATCTTGAGGCCTGCCTTGTCGAATTTGACGACGAGCTCCTCGTCGGTGCGGGTCAGGGTGCTCTTGACCACGGTGCCCGTTCCGAAGGCCGGGTGCGACACCCGGTCGCCGGTCGCAAAACGCTGGACGGGCGGAGGCGCGGGGGCCGCCTGCACCTGGCGTTCCTGGAAGCGCTCCTTGTAGCCCTGACGGGGTGGCGCCACGGGCGCGCTGCCGCGTGGTGCTGACAGGAGCGACTGCGGGATCTCGGTCAGGAAGCGGCTCGGGAAGGCCGGCTGCGAGCGGCCATACAGGTGGCGGCGGAAGGCACAGCTCAGGTACAGGCGATCCTTGGCCCGGGTCATGCCGACGTACGCGAGCCGGCGCTCCTCCGCCATCTCGTTGGCGGCCAAGTCGACCTTGACGCCATCCTCGCCTTCGTCCAGCGCACGCTGGTGCGGCAGGAGCCCCTCCTCCATGCCGACCATGAAGACGACCGGGAACTCGAGGCCTTTGACCATGTGCAGCGTGATCAGGGTTACGCCCTCCCCGTCTTCGTCGTAGGCGTCTACGTCAGACACCAGCGCGACCTCGGCGAGGAAGTCCTCGACGCCCTGGATCGGGTCGCGGTCGTCGAAGTCCTCGGCCAGGCCGCGCAGCTCCCGCAGGTTTTCGAGCCGCGCCTCGCCCTGTGGCGTGCCGTCCTTGTAGTACTGCTCGAGGTTCATGACCTCGATTACATGGTCGAGAAGCTCGCTCGGCCGCAGCACGCCGAGAACCGAACGGAGCGACTCCAGCTGAGCGCGAAATCCGAGCAGCGGAGTGGCCGCGGCCTTGGGCAGGCCGGGGACCGAGGCGGGGTTGGCGAGCAGCGAAAGGATGTCCGACTCTATCTGGCGCGCGTGCGCGCCGATCGCGTCGACCGTCACGTTGCCGATCTTTCGCGGCGGCACCGAGACGATGCGGCTGAAGCTCAGCGCGTCCCGTGGGTTGAACGTGAAGCGCAGGTAAGCGACGACGTCTTTGACCTCGCGCCGCTCCCAGAACCGAACGCCGCCCACCAGCCGGTACGGGATGCGCCGGCGCGCGAGCACATCCTCGAACGAGCGTGACTGCGCGTTCGTGCGATAAAGGACGGCGAAGTCCTTATGGCGGCGGTACTCCGTCTTGCGCAGCCGCTCGATCTCGTCGGCGACGAACTCCGCCTCCTCGATCTCGTTGTAGGCCTGCGTGGCGCACACCTTCTCGCCGCCGGCGCGATCAGTCCACAGCCGCTTCTCCGCGCGCTCCGGGTTGCGGCGGATGACGCTGTACGCCGCGTCGAGGATGGCCTGGCTCGAGCGGTAGTTCTGTTCGAGGCGCACCACGTGCGCGTCGGGATAGTCCTTGCGGAAGTCGAGGATGTTGCGCACATCAGCCCCGCGGAACCGGTAGATCGACTGGTCGTCGTCACCCACGACCACGACGTTGCGGTGCTCCTCAGCGAGCAGGTTGACCAGCACGTACTGCGCGCGGTTCGTGTCCTGGTACTCGTCGACCAGCACGTGGCGGAAGCGATCGCGCCACTTGGCGAGCACCTCCTCGTCGTTCTGCAGCAGCTCGACGAGCTTCATGATCAGGTCGTCGAAGTCGAGACCTCCCGAGCGCCGCAGCAGGTCCTGGTACGACTCGTAGACGCGCCGCACGATCTCGTCGTGGTAGCTGGTGCTCGGATAATCCTGCGGCCGCTTGAGCTCGTTCTTAGCCTGCGAGATGGCGTGGCTCAGCGCGTTTGGCGGGTAGCGCTTGGGATCGAGCTTCAGCTCCTCCATCACCCGCCTGATGGCGGCCCGCGTGTCGTCCTCGTCGAAGATCACGAAGCTGGACGCGAAGCCGAGCTTGGCCGCCTCCCGACGCAGCACCCTTACGGCGGTGGCGTGGAATGTGCCCACCCACATCTTTGACGCGCCCTCGCCGACCAGCCCCTCGACCCGCGAGCGCATCTCCCGGGCGGCCTTGTTGGTGAAGGTCACGGCCAGCAGGCGGTCGGGCCACACGCGGTGGGTGGCCATCAGGTAAGCGATCCGTACCGTGAGCACGCGGGTCTTGCCGCTGCCCGCCCCGGCGAAGATCAGCAGCGGACCGTCGCCGTGCGTGACGGCTTCCTGCTGGGGCGGATTCAGGCCGGCCAGGAGGGCGTCAACGTTCGCCTGGATGGATTCACCGGAAAGCACGGAGAAACGAGTTTACCGATGGGTGGGGGGCGCGGATGTGAGCGCTAAACTGGCGACCAATATGGAGCAGGAAGGCGGAATCCAAATTCGGGATCACCTGCTCTACGAGCTCGCTCGGGACCTCAGCTCTTCTCTCGAGCTGAAGGAGGTCCTTGGCAAGGTCATGGACCGTGTCATAAGTCTCATGCACGCCTCTCGCGGCTTCATCGTGCTCGTCGACCCCGAGACCGGCGCTATGGCGGTGGAGCAGGCGGGCGGCGAGGCGGACCCTGAGAAATCGCGCAGCTTTTTGGGCTCCAAGACGGTCATCGAGCAGGTCGTCAGGACCGGCAAGGCCGTGGTTTCCACGGATGCCAGCCTCGACGACCGCTTCAAGGGCCAGCAGTCGGTGATCCTGCAGAACCTGCGCTCGATCATCGCTGTGCCGTTGGTCACGAAGGGCAAGGTCATCGGCGCGGTCTACGTCGACAACCCCTTCCGCGCCGCCATCTTCGAGGAGAAGGACAAGGAGTTCCTGCAGGCGATCTCCGACCTCGCCGCGATCGCCATCGACAACGCGCGGCAGTACTCGCGCTCGGAGTTCCTGCGCCACCTGTTCGAGCTGCACGTCAACAAGCAGGTGACCGACTACGTGCTCGCGCGCTCGGACCTCAACCGGCCGTTCCTGATCGGTGAGCGCCGCCAGGTGACCATGCTGAACTCGGACATCGCCGGGTTCTCGACGCTCTCCCAGAGCATGAAGGCCGAGGAGCTCGTCGAGTTCCTGAACCGCTACTTCAGCCGGATGATCGACATCGTCCTCGAGCACGGCGGCAACATCGACAAGTTCCAGGGCGACGGGATGCTCGTGGTGTTCGGTGCGCCGAACGTCATGGAGGACCACGCCGACCGGGCGTTCAACGCCGCACAGTCGATGGTCCGAGAGGTTGGAGTCCTCAACCGCGAGCTGATCGAGGGGGGCAAGCCGACCATCGCCGTCGGCATCGGGCTTGACACGGGCGACGTGGTCGCGGGCCACGTCGGGTCGGACAAGCGCCTGGAGTTCACGCTCATCGGCGTGCCGGTGAACAACAGCGCCTACCTTTCCAAGGTGCGTCCGCCGCGGGTGCTCCTGTCCGAGTCGACCAGGGATGCCCTGCCCAGCAGCCTGCTGGTCGTTGACTATGAACCGATGCTGCTCAAGGGCGCGTCACAGCCCCAAGCCATCTACCAGTTCATCCTCGAGGTCGAGGCCGAGCCGCTGACATAGTCGGCGGTGCGCCCTCAGCCCTGGCACACCCATTGGCTCGGGCCGTCGCGGTGGTACAGCCACGCCGCGGCCAGCGAGTTGGCGACCGGGTCGAACGGCGACGACCCATGCTGCGGCGTGAAGGCCCACGTGCTCGGCAGGAACTGGAACAGCCCGGAGGCTCCGCTCGAGCTGTTGACCGAATTCGGGTGGTATCGGGACTCGCAGTAGGCGACGTTGAACGCCCAATTAACGGCCGCCGGCCCCAGTGGGCTGAAGGCGTCATTGATGGCCTGGGCGATGTAGGCGGGGGCGGGCGGGTGGTTGCTCAGAGCCGCGATGCGCGTCGCCTCGGCAACAGCCTGTGCCTGGGCCGCAAGCTTGGCCTTGTAGCGGTTCCAGCTCTGGTCGAACTCGACGGACCAGGCGTCCACCTGCGCGGCCTCGTCGAGCTGCATCCGCTTGAGGCGCAGGTTGCCGACGACCGACGGCTGGCTGTACGCGGCCAGCTGGGTCACGACGGGCCGGACCGGAGCGACGGCAGGCCCCTGCACGCGCGGAAGGACAACCGTGGCCAGTACGACCGTCCACACAAGGACGGCCCGAAAAAGTGCTACCAAACCGAGTCGCTCCTCCTTTGGGACGCCCTACCCCTGGGGCGCCTTCAGGCCTGAGCTCGGAGCGGAGACGTAAGGCGGGACCGCTCAGGTCTTGACGGGAAAGGCGAAAGTCTACCCGACGTAAGGCGACTTTGTGTAGCCGTTAGCGATAACATCCCAGTGTCGGCACTCGACCGAGGGGACTACAGGCTGAGCGTCAGCCAGCCGACCTTGACTTTCGTGCAGCCCAGCGCGCGATGTACCGCCCAGGTCGACGAGCTCAGGGCGTCTGAATCGGCCTGCGACAGGCGGCCGTTGTTCGTCAGCGCCGCGAGGTCGTTCATCACCGCGTCGAGCTGTCCACACGTGGCGTTGGTGTCGCCGCGGGCGGCCGAGGCGATGGCGGCGCGCAGCTTCGCGGACAGGCCGTTCTTCTCGCCTTTGTTCAGCGACGCCATGGTCTGAACGTAGGAGTCGATGATGGCCAGCGCCTGCGCCGGGGTCTCGACGACGACCGTGGCGGTCGCCGTTCCGGTCCCACCGTCGTCATCGGTAACGGTGTAGGTGACCGTGTAGGTGCCGGGCGCGCTGTACGAATGAGTGTCTGTCAGGTCGCCCGAGCCACCGGCCGAGTATGAGTAAGGCGCGTCCGCAGTCGAGCCGTCACCGTAGTCGAATCCGCCGGTATGCGTGTCCAGCACGCCAGGGTCCGTGAACCCGCCGCTGAAGGTGACCGCCTGCAGGGGCACGAGCACCAGCGTGGAGTGCGTGACACCGCCGATCACCGCGGTCGGCGGGACGTTGGCGCCTGTGAACGTAACCGCGGTGGTGGCGCTGTTGCCGCCGTCGTCGATCGCCTGCAGGGTCACGACCCACGTGCCTTCATCGTCCGGCGTGATGCTCAACGACGGGCCAGTGCCAGTCGCGAACGGGGCGCCGTTCTTGGTGGCCGTCCAGGTCAGGGTGAAGCCGGCGGCGGTGTCCGCGGCGCTCGGGCTGGTCGCGCTACCGGTGAGCGCGATCGCCTTACCCTCCGGCCCGCTTACAGGCGTGCCGGTGACGGTGACGGTCGGCGGAACCGGGATGACCGTGTAGGTGAAGGACACCGAGGAGGTGGCACCTTTGCCGTCGTTCGCGGTGATCGTGACCGTCTGAGCCGGGGCCTCGTCCGCCGCCGGCGCCGTCCAGTTCCACGTGCCGTTGGCGGCACCGGTCTTGGTCAGGCTTCCAGCGGAGGCGGTGAGCGAGACGTTGTCACCGTCGGGGTCGGAGTATGTGCCCGAGTTGGTCACGGGCGATCCCTCTTTGGCGGTGACGACCGCGTTTGAGGCGGCGACCACCGGCGGGCGGTTGGCGGTGCCGCTGATGACCCATGTCTCGAAGCAGAAGTCGCGGCCGAAGGACGTCTGGTAGATCCACTGCCCGTTCGAGGACAGCCACATCTGGCCCGCCGTGTAGGTGTCGAACGAGTAGCTGTCGTACCAGGTCAGCGCCGGGTTCGACTGAACCACGATCGCGTACTGCGTTCCCTTCGTGACTGGAACGGCCGGGTTGAAGGCGAAGTCACGCCACTGGCGGCAGCAGTTGACCGAGCCCGTGAACGAGCTCGACCCGAGCACGGTGGCGGTCGGTTTGCCGCCGCTGACGGTCCGGAGCTGCACCGTCGCGGTGACCGCGCCGACGGTGGTGGAGATCATCAGCGACACGCGGTCGATATTGCTGGTGGCTCCCGCGGTGAACGTCTGGGCCATCGGCGTCCTGAGGCTGTTGGCCCCGGTCGCGATCAGCTGGCTCTGGTCGATGGCGTCGCCGGCCGCCTGGACAGGACCGACCATGGCCAGCCACAGACCGGCGGCAGCCGCCAGTCCAAGACCGCGACGACGAAGGTGGTGAACGCCCATCGCCGAGTAGGACGCGACTAGGCTCGGATTCCTGCGCGAGCTCCAAAGAGATACGCGGGCACGGGCGCGTCAAAGCCTTTCAGGTCCAGCTCGACCCTCTCCACGCTCCCTCCCCGCTCCTCGATCCATTCCCGCACGCGCCGGTAGGCCTCCTCGCTCAGCGCCACCCGACCCGCCGGCGCGTTGGGCTGCAGCCGCGCGGCCAGGTTGGTGACCCCGCCGAGGACGCTGATGTTGGCCGACTCCGCAAGCCGGCCGACCACCGCCGGGCCGACCGCCACCCCCGCCCCGACCGGGAGACCGATGAGGGCTGCCTTGTCTATGATCGCGATCGCCGCCAAGAGCGCCTGCAGCGTGTGGTCGACGCTCTGGCCCGACACGTTGAAAGTCGCCATCACGGCGTCGCCGGCGAACTTGTCGACGATGCCGTTGTGCCGCGCCACCTCGTGCGCCGCCCAGCGCTGCAGCGAGCCGATCCGTTCGACCATCTTTTCCGGCGCGGTCTGGCCTGAGAGCTCCGTGTACCCGCGCACGTCGGCGAACAGCACGCTCACCATGCGCTCCCCGGTTACGCCCACGGGCGGCGGAATGGCCAGCTCCCGCTGCGTCACCGCCGAGGGGATGTGCACGCCCAGCCTCAAGGCGGTCTCGCGCGCCAGCTTGCTGGCGAGGTGCGCGCCCGATACTTCGGCTTCGGCGATCACGTGGCGGATGCGGTCGGCGGCTTCGCCGGCGTTGCCGGCAAGGTGCTCGGCCTCGGCGAGCGCCCTTCCGGCGTGCCATGCGTCGAGAAGGAGTCCCTCCTTCCGGAAATGGTCATCGACTGCCGTGAGGATGCGGACGGCATCGGCGGACCTGCCCTCGGCCAGCGCGAGACGCCCGCGCGCCACCTCGGCCCTCGACAGGGGCGGCTCAACGCCCTGGTTGGGCATCCGGTCGACGAACTCGCGCAGCCAGGCGCCCTGCGCCGCCGCGGCTTCGGCGATCGTGTCCGCCGGCGACCCGAGATCGGTGATCGATGGCCTGATCGAGCGCACGTTCTCGAAGGCGCCCGCCAGGTCGCCTGCCGCCAGGCTCGTCCGCACCCGGGCCGCGGTGTCGTAGATGATGTCCTGGCCCTCCACGCGACTCGAAACCGGCGGCAGCTCGGCGGCCGCCTCCTCCGGCCTCTGGCTCTCGGCCAGCGCATGGGCGAGCGCCACGCGGCCACGCCACTCGTTCTTCTCGTTCCCCGCGTCTTTGGCCTGCGAGGTCGCCGTCCGGGCAAGGGTGGTCGCCTCGTCAACGCCTCCGGAGTGGAGAACCACAAGGGAACGTATGTAGTTGGGCCACGACTCGCTCGTCATGTCGGCGGCGCGCTCCAGCCACCGGCGGGCAATGCGACCGTAGCCGAGATGGACG